>OCZU010000478.1_pt1 | contig 27849 bp, 19 predicted proteins | sample 1539001 | NCBI WGS metagenome assembly OCZU01 (sample SAMEA3539306, study PRJEB22396) | soil metagenome | biome: tundra; feature: field; material: soil | place: USA | collected 2010-05 | depth 0.15 m | reverse complement strand
AGACAGCGTCGCAGCGGTCAGGGCGCGGACGCCGCTGGAAAGGGTCCGGGCGGCGCGGGTCCGGGGCCGGCCGGTGCTGGTCCGGGTGGCACCGATGCGGATGCGGCCGCCCGCCGGGAGCGATGGCGCCAGCGCCACCCGCAACAAGACGAACAGACGCCGCCCGGCAACGCGCCGGCTCCATCGGACAAGCAGCCGGCGCAGCCCGGCAAGCAACCGGCAGCATCGGGCCCAGCGGGTCCGTGAACCCGTCATGAACCCGTCCCGGCTATTCATACAGTTGCCGGTTGCGACCACCTTGCTCATGGTGGCGGTACTGCTCAGCGGAGTGTTCGCGTTCAGGTTCCTGCCGCTGTCGTCGCTGCCGGAGGTCGACTACCCGACCATCCAGGTGCAAACCTTCTATCCGGGCGCGAGCCCCGAAGTCATGACCTCGTCGGTTACCGCTCCGCTGGAGCGGCAATTCGGGCAGATGCCCGGGCTCAATCAAATGACTTCGGCAAGCTCCGGCGGCGCATCGGTCGTTACGCTGCAATTCAGCCTCGATCTCGGGTTGGACGTCGCCGAACAAGAGGTGCAGGCGGCGATCAATGCGGCCAACAACGTGCTGCCGAACGACCTGCCGACTCCGCCGGTTTATGCGAAGTTCAATCCGGCCGATGCACCGATCATGACGCTCGCGGTCACGTCGAAGACGCTCCGGCTCATCGATGTCGAGGATTTGAGCTTTACGCGCCTCGCCCAGAAAATCGCACAATTGCCCGGCGTCGGCGTCGTCAGCATCTCGGGCGGTCAGCGGCCGTCGGTGCGCATTCAGTTCAATCCGCGCGCATTGGCCAAGTACGGGCTCAGCATCGACGACCTGCGCACGACGGTCAGCAACGCGAACATTAATTCCCCCAAGGGCAGTTTCGACGGGCCCACGCAGGCGTCATCGATCAACGCGAACGACCAGATTACCGATGTCGCGGGCTACCAGAACATCGTCGTTGCCTACCTCAACTCCCATCCCGTGCATTTGACCGATGTCGCCACCGTCATCATGGCGCCGGAAAACAAGAATTTGGCGGCCTGGGCGAATACCACGCCCTCGCTGATCCTGAATATCCAGCGGCAACCCGGCGCCAACGTGATTCAAGTCTCCGATGCCGTGAAGACGCTGCTGCCGAAAGTCGTGGCGGACATGCCTCCGGCGCTCGAGATCAGCATTTTGAGCGACCGCACGCAGACCATTCGCGCCTCGGTGGCCGACGTGGAATTCGAACTCGTGCTCGCGGTCGCCTTGGTCGTGCTCGTGATATTCCTGTTCCTGCGCAATCTGCCGGCAACGCTCATTCCGAGCCTCTCGGTGCCGCTGTCGCTCGTCGGTACCTTCGGCGTCATGTACTTGCTGCGCTACAGTCTCGACAATTTGTCGCTGATGGCGCTGACAATTTCCACGGGTTTCGTCGTCGACGACGCGATCGTGATGATCGAAAATATTTCCAGATACATCGAACAGGGTGAAAAGCCGATGGCGGCCGCGCTCAAGGGATCGCAGCAAATCGGGTTCACGATTATCTCGCTGACGGTGTCGCTGATCGCGGCGCTGATCCCGCTGCTGTTCATGGGCGAGATCGTCGGCCATTTGTTTCACGAGTTCGCGATCACCTTGGCGGTTACGATCGTGATCTCCGCAGTCGTCTCGCTGACGCTCGTACCCATGATGTGCGCGCGATTGCTGCACCACCGCACCGAGGCGAACCGCAAACGCTGGGACGTGAAGGCGGAACATGGTTTCAATTGGGTCATCCATCACTACGGCAGGGCTCTCAATTGGGTTCTGGACCGGCAGGGATTAACCCTGATCGTGGCAGCGATCACGCTGGTCGTGACCGTGGTGCTTTATATCTTGATACCGAAGGGATTCTTCCCGGTTCAAGACACCGGCATGATTCAGGGAATCTCGGAAGCGGCGCAGACGATCTCGTACACCGCGATGGCGGATCGCCAGCAGGCACTCGCCGCGGCGATACTCAAGGATGCCGACGTCGCTAGCTTGAGTTCCTTCATCGGAGTCGACGGCACGAACTCGACGCTCAATAGCGGGCGCTTCCTCATCAACTTGAAAGCGCACGCCGATCGCAAGCTCAGCGCCAGCCAAATCATTCGGCGCCTGCAGCAGGAGACGGCCGACGTCCTCGGAATCACGTTGTACATGCAGCCGCTGCAGGACATTACGATCGATTCCGCGGTCAGCCGCACGCAATACCAATTCGTCGTCGAAAGCACCGACAACAACGATTTCGTCGCCGAGATTCCGAAGCTCATGAGTAAGCTCGAGCAACTGCCGCAGCTCGCGGACGTCGCCAGCGACATGGAACAGCAGGGCACGGCAACCGACCTGATCATCGATCGCGCGACCGCGGCGAGATTCGGCATTACGCCCGCAACCGTGGACAACGTGCTCTACGATTCCTTCGGGCAACGCATCGTCTCGACGATCTATTCGCAGGCGAATCAATACCGCGTCATTCTCGAGGCGGACCCGTCGATCCAGCGCTCGCTCGCCGGCCTCTCGGAACTATATCTGCCGTCATCGTCGTCGACCACGAACGGCCAAGTGCCGCTTTCGGCGATCGTACAGGTGAAGCAGCATGCGGGGCCTCTGCAGATCACGCATTTGGGCCAGTTCCCGGCGACCACCATCTCGTTCAATCTGACGCCGGGATTTTCCCTGGGCGAGGCGGTCGACGCGATCAAACAGGCAGAAAAAGACATCCAGCTGCCGGCGAAATTCGTTACTGCATTCCAGGGAACGGCGGCCGCGTTCCAGAACGTGCTCACGAACCAGGCGCTACTGCTGCTCGCGTCGGTGATCACGATGTATATCGTGCTGGGCGTGCTCTACGAGAGCTTCATTCATCCGATCACGATCCTCTCGACGTTGCCGTCCGCGGGCATCGGGGCGATGCTCGCGCTGCTGATCGCCGGCGACGATCTCGACGTGCTCGGCATCATCGGCATCATCCTGCTGATCGGCATCGTCAAGAAGAACGCGATCATGATGATCGATTTCGCGTTGGATGCCGAGCGTCACGGGGGCCTTGCGCCCCGCGATGCCATTTTTCAGGCTTGTCTGCTGCGCTTCCGGCCGATCCTGATGACCACGATGGCGGCCTTGCTCGGGGCGCTGCCATTGATGCTCGGCGGCGGCGCGGGTTCGGAGCTGCGCCGGCCGCTCGGCGTCGCGATCGTCGGTGGTCTGATCGCGAGTCAGATGCTCACGCTGTTCACGACGCCGGTGATTTATCTGGCGTTCGATCGCGTCGCGCTGCGGCTGCATAGGCCGGCCATCGCATGAACGTATCGCGCCCCTTCATCGAGCGCCCGATCGCCACGACCTTGCTGACGGCGGGGGTATTCCTCTCCGGCGCCTTGGCCTACACCTACCTGCCGGTGGCGCCATTGCCGCAAGTCGATTACCCGACGATATCGGTTTCGGCCTCGCTGCCGGGAGCCGACCCAGATACGGTCGCGACGAGCGTCGCGGAACCGCTCGAGCGGTACCTCGGCGAGATCTCCGACGTCACGGAGATCACGTCGCAAAGCAGCAGCGGGCAAACCCGAATCACGATGCAGTTCGACTTGGACCGCGATATCAACGGAGCGGCGCGCGACGTGCAAGCGGCGATCAACGCGGCCTCGGCCGACGTATCGACGAGCCTCAGCAGCAACCCGAGCTATCGCAAGGTCAATCCCGCCGACGCTCCCTTGATGATCTTGGCGCTGACCTCGCAGACCTTGACGCGCGGCCAACTGTACGATGCCGCGAGCAACGTGCTGCAGCAACGCCTGTCGCAATTGGACGGAATCGGTCAGGTCTCGATCGGCGGAGCGACGCTGCCGGCGGTGCGCGTCGAACTCAATCCCACCGCAATGTTCAATTACGGAATCGGTCTCGAGGACGTGCGTGCTGCGCTGGCATCGGCAAACGCCAACAGCCCGAAGGGCACGATCGATGAGGGCGATCATCGCTTTCAGCTCTATACCAACGATCAGGCGCGCGTTGCCGCCGACTACCGCCCGCTGGTGATCGCCTACCGCAACGGCGCAGCGGTGCGCCTCAGCGACGTCGCCGACGTCCAGGATTCGGTACAGGATTTGCGCAATGACGGCCGTGCGGACGGCGAACCCTCGGTACTCGTGATCCTCTCGAGACAGCCGGGCGCGAACATCATCGAAACGGTCGACCAAGTGAAGTCCGAGCTGCCGCAGCTGCAGGCATCGCTGCCGAACGACGTGAACGTCACGATAGTTTCGGACCGCAGCCAAACGATTCGTGCGTCGCTGCAGGATACCAAGTGGACGCTCATGCTGGCGGTGCTGCTCGTGACGTTCGTCGTGTTCGCGGCGCTCGGCGAGCTTCGCGCAGCGATCGTGCCGGCGATCGTCGTGCCGGTCTCGATCGTCGGCACGTTCGGCGGCATGTATCTGCTCGGCTACAGTCTCGACAATCTCTCGCTGATGGCACTCACCATCGCGACCGGATTCGTCGTCGACGATGCAATCGTGGTTCTCGAGAACATCTCGCGGCACATCGAGGGCGGAATGCCGAGGCGCGAGGCGGCGCTGGTCGGAGCCAAGGAAGTCGGCTTCACCGTCGTGTCGATCAGCCTGTCGCTGATCGCGGTCTTCATCCCGATCCTGCTCATGGGCGGCATCGTCGGGCGCCTATTCCGCGAATTCACGGCGACGCTGTCGATCGCAATCCTCATTTCCATGGTCATATCGCTGACCACGACCCCGATGATGTGTGCGATCTTCCTGCGCCACAGACCGCATGATCGGCCTCACCGCCGCACTCTCATGAAAATCGCGCTCGCGGGCTATGACCGCACGCTCGCGTGGTCGCTGCGCCACGGCCGTCTCGTCATGTTCGCGCTATTGGTGACGATCGTGCTCAACGTGCTTCTGTTCACGATCATTCCCAAGGGATTCTTCCCGCAGGAGGATACGGGATTGATCACCGGCGGCATCGTCTGCGACCAAAGCATTTCCTTCCAGCTGATGAAGGGCAAGCTCGCCCAGTTCATGGAAATCGTACAGGCGGACCCTGCGGTGCAAAGCGTCGCGGGCTACACGGGGGCGGGTAGCGGCGGCGGCAATTCGCAGACCAATACGGGCTCGGTCTACGTGCTTCTGAAGCCCCTGTCGCAGCGAAAGCTGTCGGCCGACGACGTCATCGCGCGGCTGCGCCCCCAGTTGTCGCAGGTCGCGGGCGGCCGGTTGTTTCTGCAAACCGTCCAGGACATACGCGTCGGCGCGCGTCAAGCGAACGCGCAATACCAGTTCACATTGCAGGCGGACAACACCAACGACCTCAACGAGTGGGGACCGAAGCTCACGGCCGCCTTGCAGCGCAGTACCGTGGTCGCGGACGTCAATTCGGATCAGCAGCCCAAGGGACTCGAGACCGACGTCGCGTTCGACCGTGCGACCGCCGCGCGCCTAGGATTAACGTTGAGCCAGATGGACAGCACGCTCTACGATGCATTCGGTCAGCGCCAAGTCTCGACGATCTATAATGCTCTGAACCAATATCACGTCGTCATGGAAGTTGCGCCGCGTTATTGGGAGAGTCCGCAGACGCTCAAGGATATCTACGTCAGCACGTCCGCCGGTACGCCGGGCGGCGCTGTGGCGACGAATGCCGGCACGACGACGACGCAGATCGTCGGTCTTCCGCAAGCGTCGAGGCCGACGACGACCGTCGCGGGTGCCAGCAATTCCGTCCAGAACGCGCTTACCAACGCGATCGCCAATACCGGCCGCGGCGGCGCTTCGAACGGCGCTGCGGTCAGCGCCAGCGTGGAGACGATGGTGCCGCTGGCGGCGGTCAGCAGCTTCTCCTCCGGAACGACGCGCCTTGCAGTTAATCACCAGGGATTGTTCGCCGCGACTACGATTTCGTTCAATTTGGCATCCGGCATGGTCCTGAGCGACGCGACCGAGGCGGTCGCACAGGCGATGCAGGAAATCCACATGCCCACTTCGGTGCACGGCGTGTTCGCCGGCACCGCCGCGACCTTTCAGCAATCGCTGTCCGGCGAGCCCGTGCTGATCGCGGCCGCGCTGCTGGCCGTCTACATCGTGCTCGGCGTCCTCTACGAGAGCTATATTCACCCGATCACGATCATCTCGACGCTGCCCTCGGCGGGAGTCGGCGCCGTGCTCGCGCTCATGGTGTCGCATACGGAATTCACGATCATCGCGTTGATCGGCGTGATTCTTCTGATCGGCATCGTCAAGAAGAACGCGATCATGATGATCGATTTTGCGATTCATGCGGAACGCACGCAGGGAATCGCGCCGCGCGATGCGATATACCAGGCTTGCCTGCTGCGCTTCCGTCCGATCATGATGACGACGTTTGCGGCGCTGCTCGGCGCCTTGCCGCTTGCGATGAGCTACGGCAACGGCGCCGAAATGCGTAAGCCGCTCGGCATCTCGATCGTCGGCGGCCTGATCTTAAGCCAGATTCTGACGCTCTATACGACCCCGGTGCTGTACGTGTACTTGGATCGTTTCCAAAGCTGGGGCAGACAACGCTGGCAGCGATTTTGGGGCGGCGACGAAGACGCCGTGGAGGCGATGACATGAAACCCGAGAGAACACTGCGCAGCGGCGGACTGAAGCTGATGTTGGCTATCGCGCTGACGCTATGCGGCTGTAAGGTCGGTCCGAATTATCGACGGCCGGACGCGCCCGAGCCGGCGGCCTACAAGGAAGCGCACGCGGGCGATACGTCATGGAAGCCGAGTTCCCCGCAGGACGCCGCCGATCGTGGTCCGTGGTGGGCGATATTCAACGACCCCGAATTGGACAGCCTCGAACGCCAGATCAAAATTTCCAATCAGAACGTCAAGGAATACGAGGCCGAATATCGCGAGGCACGCGCGCTGCTGCGCGAGGCGCAGGCGCAACTGTTCCCGACGCTCGCCGTTTCCGGCGGCGCTCAGCGCGGCGGCGGCGGCGGCGGAACGGCGAGCGTCTCTAGCGCGGTCGGCAGCGGCGCCGGAGGAACCACCCACACCGAGTTCACGCTCGAAGCGCAAGCATCCTGGCAGCCGGACCTATGGGGTACGATTCGCCGTCAAGTCGAAAGCCGCAAAGCGGGCCTGCAGGTCAGCAAGGCCAATTTGGCAAATGTGCAATTGTCGGCACAGGCGACCCTGGCCACGGATTACTTCGATTTGCGCGCCTCCGATAGTTTGCGAAAATTGCTCGCGCAATCGGTGCGCTTGGACGAGCGCGTCGTTGCGATTACCGAGAGCCAGTTCAAGTCCGGAACCGCAAGTAACGGTGATTTGGCCGCCGCTCAGGCGCAGTTGCTGGCTGCTCAGGCACAGTTGGCCGCTGTCGACCAGCAGAGGGGCACCTACGAGCATGCGATCGCCGTATTGACGGGACACCTGCCTTCGGATCTGAGTATTCCGGAGGCGCCGCTGACGGCGGACGTGCCGATAGTGCCGGTTGCCGTGCCGTCGATGCTGTTGGAGCGCAATCCGGGCGTTGCTGCCGCCGAACGCCAGATGCAGCAGGAGAATGCGCTGATCGGCGTCGCGATCGGCGCGTATTTTCCGTCGTTGAGCCTGACCGCGCTCGGCGGTTATGCGGGCGACCCCTTGTCGCAGCTGTTCAAACTCGGCAACCGCATTTGGTCCATCGGCGCGAGCGCGAGCAATACGGTGTTTCAGGGCGGCGAACAGGTTGCCGCCGTCTCCGGGGCTCGCGCGACCTACGACCAATACGTGGCCGCCTATCGCCAGACCGTGCTGAGCGCATTTCAGTCGGTCGAAGACGAGTTACTGGCGCTACGGGTGTTGCAAAGTGAAGCGGATCTGCAAATGAGGGCGGTAAACGCCGCACAATTGTCGGCCGACGTGGCGCTCAACGAGTTCAACGCGGGGACCGTGGCCTATATCACCGTTATTACGGCGGTGCAGACCTTGTTGGCGGATCAGCAATCCGCTTTGACGATCCAGCAGAACCGACTCGTTGCTACCGTGACGCTGATCGCGGCGCTCGGCGGCGGATGGGATACGAAAGCGCTGTAGGCGAGACAAACGGAAGTCGCCAATCGTCAATGCAGTGCCTCGTTCAATACTTGCGCGAGCCGTACACCCGCGCGCTCGAGCTGCAGTCGTACGGTTGCCGTCGCATCGCGGACGTAAGTTTCGCCGAGCAGATATCGGCCCGCGGCATCCGGCCTCGGCAGTTCACCATAGGCGACCTTGTGTGCAAGCGCGAAGGACTGCATCGCCCATGCCGCCGGCCTACCGCTGCGCCATTCCCGCTGCTGCCCGGGAGAAATATCCGCGATCAACGCTAGGGCAACTGTCGCGCTATGCTCGCCGAGGCGCTCGACGAAAACCGCATCCCAATAATGATGCAGGGTGCCCGCGCGCATCCCAAGCGCTTCGACGCGCTTGTCGTTTCCGCCGCGGTCGTGATCGTCGCCGGCATGCAAAGGTTGATGTAGATCGCCGATGAGGTGCAGCAGGAACTGCAGCGCGGCAAGCCGTTCGGATTGCGGCAGGCGCGGATCGGCGAGTTCGCGGCGAAACTCATTGATCTTATCGACGATGCAAATATGCGCAGGGCCCGCTGAGGCGTATATCCCGCTTGGCAGCCGCGGGTGAGCGAAGCAGGCGGCGTCGATGTCGGGATCCCCGAGTTCGATATCCACATAGTGCCATTCGCGGGTCGCGTCGTAATGTGCTTTATCGGTGCTCCGGTCCGTGTCGCGGAGGCGATCCGCCCAGGTCGCCTCTGCGGCAATGCCGTCGTCGGCGGTCAAGTGGCTCGAATCGCTCGAGAGCAGCAGCGTCACTTTCTCGCGCACCGAGGGATCCAAGTAATTCCAAGCAATCAGAGCGATGATCTCATGACCCTCGTCGCCCCAGGCATGCGCCGCGACCGGCAATAGCAAAAGCAAACACTGCAGCGCGAGGGTCTTCAAGCAATCCTTTCCTCATCGATTGTCATCCGGCCAGTCGACGCCCGACAGCTTCGCCGAGATCTCCCAGAGCCGCTTGGCCGAGGCATCGTCGCGCGCTGCCGGGCTTGGATCAACGGCAACGCAATTTGCGAAATAGCCGCCGGATACCTCGGCCACTTCCGGCGCGAATGCCAAGTAAATCATCGTTTGTGCTCCTTGCCGAGGGGTCGATGCGAAATACTTCCCGAGCCTCAGCAAAAATTCGAAGGGTCCTCCGCTCGAAGAGCCGAAGCGTGTCGCGACGAAGCCGGGATGAAAGCAGTTGGCGGTAATGGTTGTCCCGCGCAGGCGCCTCGCGAGTTCCCGCGTGAACAGGATATTGCATAGCTTCGAATTCGCATAAGCGCGCATCCCGCTGAAGTTTCTCGTCGATTGAAGATCGTCGAAATTCAATGCGCCGCGCGTGTGCATGGCGGAGGCCGTGGAGACGATACGTGCACCCGGAGCAAAGCGGTCACGCAACAGGGAGGTCAAGACGAAATACGACATGTGGTTGGTCGCGAAAGTGAGTTCCAGCCCGTCCTCCGTGAGCGTGCGGCGATTGGTCATCATGCCGGCGTTATTGATCATTACGTCGATTTGCGGCTCGATACCGGCGATCTCGCCGGCTACCCGCTTCATTTGCGCGATGATCGACAAATCGGCGTAATGGACACTGTGATTTGCGTGCGGTTCGATCGCGCGCAGGCGTGCGAGAGTCGCCAGTCCCCGGGTCCGGTCTCGTGCGGTAAAAATGATACGTGCTCCGCGCGAAGCGAGAGTCTCGGCGGCAACGGCGCCTACGCCAGAGGTTGCGCCCGTAATGACGACGGTTGGCGCGTTCAGAATCGCCTCACTCAATGCCGTATTCGCACCGAGCTGGGAAGCTCATGGCGTATGGCGATCCGGACCGCGCGCTGCGGCAATCTCCTTGCGCGAGGCTTTTGCAGTAGTACCGCCATGACCACCGTTGAAGCTGACGCGACTCGCCGAGACGATATTCGTGACCCTCTTGGTGTAGACCCGGAATCGGGGGCTGATCGTAGACCGGCAATACCGGCGGCGCGATGTTGATGGACCTACCCACCGAAACCTGCGCGCTACCCAATGTCGGCATTACCAACAACATCAGGCTTGCGAGAGCCGCCCGGTAAAAGCCCAGCATCGTTCGATACTCCTGACGATTGCCGGCGCGGATCACCCAGGCCGGGCAAATGAATTGAGGCAAGCTCGACTGTATGGACTCTGCAGTTGCCGTGCTGTCGGCGCGGTGTCAGTCGTGGCTGTAGGAAAACGCTGATATCATCGAGCCGGGGCTGGAACTATTTATTGAGCAAGGAGAACAATACTATGAGCACCATTTCAATTCATCCGTCGGTTGATAAAGGCATCGCGCCCGCGCGCAAGGATTTCGCGGGCGGCACGCTCTCCTGTCATTGTGCGGACAAGCCCGTCAAGGTCACGATCAAGTCGCAGTCCGCGCACAACCATGCTTGCGGCTGCACAAAGTGCTGGAAACCGAAGGGCGCTTTGTTTTCGGTCGTTGCGGTCGTCACGCGCGATAAATTGGAGGTTACCGAGAACGCCGACAAGCTCGCCGTCGTCGATCCCAATGCCACGATCCAGCGGCACGCCTGCAAGAAGTGCGGTGTGCACATGTACGGCCGCATCGAAAACACCCGCCATCCGCTTTACGGATTCGACTTCATTCACACCGAATTATCCCCGCAGACCGGATGGTCCGAGCCCGGCTTCGCGGCCTTCGTTTCCTCGATCATCGAGAGCGGTGCCGATCCCGCAAATCAAGGCGCGGTTCGCGCGCGGCTGCGGGCGTTGGGACTGGAGCCCTACGATTGTCTGTCGCCGCCCCTCATGGATTTCATCTCGACCCAAATTGCGAAGGCCTCGGGGGTCCTGAAACACTGAACGGAGCGGGTATCAGCGTGCGGCTTCCGGGCGGCCGGCGCGGAGCCGGAGCGCGGTGCCGCGCCGGCTGTACGCTCATTCACCGGTGCGGAAACGCGTCCACAGGCGCGTCATCAGGCGGGAGTAGTCGGGCGGCATCGCAAATAAGGCATGCAAATTGTCGCGTGTCGCGGCGGGCGGGTAGACGGCCGCATCGCCTTTGATGCTGTCCTTGACGAAGGCCAGCGAGGCGATGTTGCCGTTCGGGTACTTCACGGCATTGGTGATTCCCGCGATGACTTCGGGGCGCATGAGGTAATCGAGCCATAGCTCGGCATTGTGCGGGTGGGGCGCATCGGCGGGAATGCCGATCATGTCGGTCGTCAACACGGAGCCTTCGCGTGGCAGCAGATACGCGATCTGTATGCCGTTGCCGGCTTCTCGAGCGCGATCCCTTGCCTGCAGCACATCGCCCGACCAGGTCAGCGCCATGCACAGGCTGCCGTTGGCGAGTTCGCTGATGTTTTGCGTGCTGTCGATCGAGCGCACGAATGGACGTATTTTCATGAGCAGCGCGCTCACCGCCTCTGCATCGAGAGGGTCGCGGCTATTTGGATCGCGTCCGAGATACACCAGCACGGCCGCAAATACATCCTGCGGTGAATCGACGATCGAGATTCCGCAGTCCGCGAGTTTTGCGGCATTGGCGGGATCGAGCAGCACCGACCAGCTATCCGGCTTCTGCGCGCCCAGCCGGTCGCGCACCTTGGCTTCGTTGTAGCCGATGCCGACGGTGCTCCATAAATAGGGCACGGCATGCGCGTTGCCGGGATCGTGCAGCGCCAGACGCCGCATGATTTCCGGATCCAAGTTCGATCGATTCGGTAATTCGTCTTGATCCAGGCGGCGAAAAACGCCGGCCCCTATCAGGCGTTCGAAGAACGTGTCCGTCGGAATGACGACATCGTAATTCGTATGGCCCGTGAGTAATTTGGTTTCCAGAACCTCATTGCTCTCGTAGGTGTCGTAGCGCACCTTGATGCCGGTTTCCTGCTCGAACTTCGCGACCGTATCCGGTGCGATGTAGTCGGTCCAAGAATAGACGTTGAGCACCTTCTCGGCGTCGGACTGTGGACCGGCGATCGCCGGTGTGCCGCTATGGACCGGCTTGCCGCCGCCGCAGGCGCCGAGCAGTACCAGCGACAGAGCGGAGATGATCCGCATGCCGCGCGCGCTCATGGGCTGGATCCGCTGCCTCTGGCGCACGCTATGCCAGCAATTCCATGACCGCGCGATGCGCTGCATCGAAGGCGACGTTCGTGTAAGCGTCCCAGCCGGAATCCGAGTTGGCAATCGTGATTCGTCCCACGCGTTGACGCGCGAGTTTTTCTATTTTTGCTTGTTCCGCGGGATCGTCGTAGAGCCGAGTCGGCGTGTAGGCGTAGCCGTGCGGCCACCGATTCACGGTGATCGCCGCAATATCGCGGTCGAAATCGAAGCCTGCGGGTCCCAACATGCGCCCGAGTTCGTCGCGGATCTCGCGCTCGAAGTCGGCAAAGCTCGTCGCGTACAGGCGCGCCCGGCCGGCGCGATACTGCTCGCGCATGGTCAGGCCCTGGTTCGGCGCCGTCGGCGTGTGGAACAAGTGAATGCAAATCGGCTGAGACGGATCGGCCGAGAATCGGTAGCCGCCGAGGCTCACGGGGTAGTCGAGATACGCGGCGAACGTGCCCCCGGGATTATCGATGTAAGCGACGCCGAGCTTGCGCCACGGTTCCCAGTTGCGCGCGATGAGATTCACGTACACGAGCGGCGCACGCACGTTTGCGTGCAGCGCCTTGCGCTGCGGCTCACCCGTTTGCGGCGCGATGTAGGGGATCATCGCGTGGTAGCAGGCGAGCACGCAGCCGCCCGCGGCCACACGCGTCACGGTGCCGTCTTTGACGTAGGCGACTTCGACGCGCTCGCCGACATTGCGCACATCCACGGCCGTCGAGCCGAGGCGGATCCGCACGGCGTGCTCGGGACGGTCGAGTTGCCGATAATCGAAACGCGCCAGCACGATGTCGTCCATGGTCGAGCCCGGCGCCGCGCCGGGAATGAGTTTGCACACCAGCAGACGCGCGATCGACGCATTGCCATCCGGGAAATGATAAATATAAGGTTCTTCCACTTCGGCGCCGCCTGCGCCGGCGAGCGCCTCGCGCTGCGCCTTGAGGCCCGGCAAATAAAGCGTCTCGCTTGCGGGTACCGCATCGATGCCGATCGCCCATAGATCGTGGGTACGGGTCTGCAGATATTTCAGTACATCGTCGTCCGCATCCCAATACTTGCGCAGGAAATCACTATAACTGAGGCGCTCCAGGATCGCCGACCGCTGCGCCGCAGTGTGACCCGCGAGCACGTCTCGATTCGACGAGCACATCTCGAACAACTGGGCGCGTGCCCGCTCGTTGAGCGGCAGCTCGTCGATATAGGCGCGCAGCGTGGTCTGATCCGCGCCATCGTCGGTCCATAAGGTCCAGGTCGAGAACGGACGGCGTACGAGGCGATCGACGCCGAACACTTCTTTCTTGAAGAAGATCGCCTGGTTCAGTCCCCAACGCGTGTTGAAGGCTTGATCGAATGCGCTGTCGAAGCGCCTGATCTCGATGCCAAGGTCTCGCAGCAAATCCTTTGCGACGCGGCTGTACTTGTGTTCGGGCGAATCGATCGATTGCGTGCCGCCGTAGCCGATGATGATCTTGCCGTCGAGCTCGAACTCGTTGCGCTTCGCATGACCGCCGAAATCATCGTTGGTGTCCAGGATCAAGATTCGCGCATGGGGCCGATGTTGCCGGTAGAAATAGGCGCCGGCGAGACCGCTGAGGCCGCCGCCTACGACGACCAAATCGTAATGCTCCGCGACTTCGGTCCCGCCGAGATCGAACGGCAAGCCGTCGCGCAGTCGGTGTGCCGCCTCGAAGGACCCGACATGGCTGCCGCGCAAGCCGTCGCGAGCGGGAGGATAGCCATCCGGCCCAACTGGCGCGCCGGCGGCTGTGGCCCGGGATATTTCGATGCCGGAGGCTCCGATGACGGCTATCGCGATGCCGTTCATGAAGTCGCGACGGGTGATCCCGTTGGTCATCATTCCTTGACCGGCGGCTTGGCCCGATATTGGCCCTGCATCGCGAGCATCCAGCCTGGATACTCCGTGGGCAGCTGACTCACGGTATCGAGCAACCGTTTATCCTCATCGGTGAGTTGCACGCGCGTCGCGGCGATGTTGTCGGTCAACTGCGCCATCGATTTTGCACCGATGATGACGGTGCTGACGTATGGTTTACTCAACACCCAGGCGAGCGCGATCTGCGCGACCGATACCCGGTGCCTCTCGGCGATGGCCCGCATCGCATCGACGCAATTGAACGCGCGATCCTTGTCGACGGGCGGAAAATCAAAGCTCGACCGCCTGGCGCCGTCGGGCCCGGGCTCCTCGCGCTTGAATTTACCCGAGAGCAGGCCGCCCGCGAGCGGACTCCAAACCATGAGCCCGAGTTTCTGGTCTTGCAGCAGCGGCACGATCTCGCGCTCGAGGTCGCGTCCGGCGATCGTGTAATAGGCCTGGACGCTGACGAATTTGGCCCAGCCATGGCGATCCGCGGTCCCCAAAGCCTTCATGATCTGCCACGCCGGCATGTTGCATAGCCCGACGTAGCGCACTTTGCCCGAGCGCACGAGGTCGTTGAGCGCAGACAGCGACTCGTCGAACGGTGTCAAGGGATCGAATCCATGCAGCTGATACAGATCGATATGATCGAGCTGTAAGCGTTTGAGGCTCGCGTCGACTTCATTGAACAAATGAAAGCGCGACTGGCCGCGGCCGTTCGGCAGCTCGTTCATGATGCCGGTGGCCTTGGTCGCGACGACGAGCTGGTCACGCGGCAGTCCGAGTGTCTTGAGCGCACAACCGACGAGTCTTTCGGATTCGCCGAACGAATAGACATTGGCGGTGTCGATAAAGTTGATTCCGGCTTCGAAGGCGGCTTTGATTTGCTCGTCGACCGCGTCTTGCGGCAGCTTGCCGATGTTTTCCCAAAAGCCCTTGCCGCCGTAGGTCATGGTGCCCAGGCAAATTTCTGAAACGAAAAGCCCGGTTTGCCCCAACAGTCGGTAGCGCATGGGTTGACTCTACACGATAGGCGGGTACATTAACTATATGGAGAGAAAGTGGATTATTCCGGGCGGCGTGGTGCTGGTGCTGGTGCTGTTAGGCGCCGGCCTCTGGTATTACCTCGCCCACCGCGCGAGCGCGCCGCCGACGACCGTGGCCGTGCCGACGCCGCTGCCGGCTCCGCCGCCCGAGCCCGTTACGCAACATCCCATCCCGGATGGCTCCAAGGACGCAGCGGGTCAGGCGCCGCTGCCCGCGTTGAACGACAGCGATACTCCGATCCTCACGGCGCTTGACGGCGTCGTCGGCGCTGCCCCGGTCAAGGATTACCTGATTCGCGAAAATGTCGTGCGGCGCATCGTCGCGACGATCGACAATATGCCGCGCCAGAAATTGGCGGCGCAGAAGCTCCCTGTGGTCGCGGTGCCGGGCGTTTTCAAGGTGCAGGGCGACGAATTGCATGCGACGCTCGATGCGCAGAATTTCGCGCGCTATGGGCGTATGGTCGCCGTGATTCGCGGCCTCGACATGCAACGCGCCGCGGATCTGTACATTCATTATTATCCGCTGTTCCAGAGTGCGTACCAGGATCTCGGCTATCCGACCGGATATTTCAATGATCGGCTCGTCGCCGTCATCGATATGCTGCTTGCGACGCCGCAAGTGACCGAACCGATCGACCTGGTGCGGCCGCACGTCATGTACGAATATTCCGACAGCGCGCTCGAGGCGCTGCCTGCGGGGCAGAAGATACTCATTCGGATGGGCCCCGAGAACGCCGCGGCGATCAAGGGCAAACTGACGGAGCTGCGTGCAATCGTAACCGCGGCGCCCATCAAGCATTGATTGGGCTTAATATCGCCGGAGTGCGGCTGGTACGGCGCTGCCGCGGCTCGGGCGATGTTACGTTTCCTTAACAGTCGTAGCTGCGATCGAAACTGTGACGTTAATCGAAACTGTGACGTTAGTTGTTTTGTGAGCACCAACGATTAGCCTAAGATTTGACTTAAATTACTACAAAGGATGTTACCCATGTCCAACCAATTGAGTCCTCGCGGCCGGCTGCTGATGGTTCGCGGCGGAAAACTGCTTGCGCTGTTGGCAGCGACTGCGCTGAGCGCTTGCGTCGTCCAGCCCGCGTACGTGCCGCCCCCGCGCGTCGTCTATGCACCCCCACCCCCGCCGCCTCCGCCGGCCGCGGTCGAGGCCGATGTCGGTGGTGGAGCCGTCGAAGTCACCGCGACCGAGGCACCGCCGCCATTGCCCGATTATGAGCAGCCGCCCTGCCCGGAGGACGGATATCTGTGGACACCCGGTTATTGGAATTACGGCGCCGTTGGGTATTACTGGGTGCCCGGGACCTGGGTGCAGCCGCCGAGTGTCGGCGTGCTATGGACTCCCGGCTATTGGGGATTCGCGGGTGGCATCTATGGATTCCACGTCGGCTATTGGGGCCCGCATATCGGCTTTTACGGCGGCGTGAATTACGGATTTGGTTACGGAGGCGTCGGCTTCGTCGGTGGCCGTTGGGACGGCGGCCATTACCACTACAACACGGCCATTACCAACGTCAACGTGACCGTCATTCACAACACCTACAACCAAACGGTCATCAACAATAACACCACGGTCAACCGCGTGAGCTTCAACGGTGTGGGTGGCGTACGGGCCGTAGCGACGGTGCAGGAACGCACCTATACGCACGAGCCCCATATCCCGCCGACCACGGCTCAGGTGCAGCACATACAATCGGCGAGCAGCAACCCGGCGCTCTCGGTGCGTGCTAACGCCGGACACCCCGCGATCGCGGCGACCGCGAAGCCCGGCGCATTTACCGGTCCGGGAGTCGTTGGCGCGCATGGTGCGACACCGATTAGACCGGGCGCTCCGGGCGGCAATACGTTTGGCGGCGCCGGCGCAGCGGGAATGCATGGCAATACCCCTCCCGGCGGCCAGCCGAATAATTTCCATCCGCCTGCGGCCGGTCAGCCGAACGCCTTCCATGCTCCGGCGGGCACTCAGCCTCCGGCGAATCAGTCCAATATCGTCCATCCGCCTGTGAATGGCGGAGCGCGCCCGCCGGTGACCCAGATGAAGGCAACGCCGCCGCCGCCCAAGGCGCCGCCACCGAAGGCGTCGCCGCCGCCCAAGAAGCCGCCACCCAACGAGAAGGAAAAACCATAGGCGGCGATTGATCGCGAGCGAACAGACGCCGGCCTCTATGCAGAGGCCGGCGTTTTATTGTCGACGGCCCACGCACGGATGGCTCGAATGTCCTCCGGCGTCGTGCGGCAGCATCCGCCGATCAGACGCGCCCCCTCCCGGTACCAGCGCAGCGCTTGGTCGGCAAACGGAGTTGCTGCCGGCTGCCCGCGCCATTGCTTGACACCGGCGTCGTAGCGCTCCCCGGAATTTGGATAGACGAGCAGCGGCTTGTTGGTTCGGTTCTGCATGCGCCGTAGCAGCGAGGAAATATACTCGGGCGCAGTGCAATTAACGCCCACACCGACGATTTGCGCATGATCGTTGAACCGCGCGACGCAATCGCCGATCTCCTGTCCTTCGCAAGTGCGCGTGCCGTCGCAACACGAGAAGCTGATCCAAGCGGGCATCGCCGGAAATTCCTCGAGTACGGCGGCCAGCGCCTGAGCCTCGCGCAGACTCGGAATCGTCTCGCAGGCCAGCAGGTCCGCACCCGATTCCGCCAGTACTTGGATTCGCGGTCGATGGAAATCCTGCAGCGCGGTATCGCTGACGGGGTAATGACCGCGGTACTCGGATCCGTCGGCCAACATCGCACCGTAGGGTCCGACCGACGCTGCGACGAGAGGCCGCAATCGCTCCATCCGATTCGACTCATCGGCCCAAAATTCGTCTCGCGCTGCACACGCGAGCGCGACCGCAGCGCGCATCAGTTGCTTGGCGCCCGCGGCGTCGATGCCGCGTCGAGCAAAGCCCTCGAACGTGGCCTGGTAAGTCGCGGTGGTCGCGACATCGGCGCCGGCGCGGAAGTAATCCAGATGCACCGCCTCAATCGAATCGGGCCGATCGATAATCAGTTTCGCGGACCATAACGGGTCACGCAGATCGGCGCCGCGGCGCTCGAGTTCCGTGGCGAGCGCACCGTCGAGTATCAGCAACGGGCGCAGCGCCAGAAATGCGGCAACGGGATCACGCGGCGATGGTGTTGGGATACGCACGTCGCGGTCGATTCTGCCATACTTCGAATTTGGATCGCCTGCGTCTTTGGGTGAAGGATTTATGCTCGCTGCACAAACCATAAAGAACGAACATTCCGACGTTTTCACATTTATAGGCGGAAATCTCGATCGATCGGCAAGCTACAGCCACGTGGTCGAAGAGGCAACACCGGCGAGTTTGGTGTACGTCACGGATCCCGCGCAGTTGGCGCCGGCGCTGCGCCGCAACCCGGCGATTCTGATCGTCCATTCGAAGATCGCGGGTGCGCTCAACATCGATGCCTCGGCGGATACCTGCTGTTTTTCCGCGCACAACATTCCGCTGGGCATGGCCATATTGCTCAAGTACTTCGATACCAAGAGTTTGCGATTCAAACAATGGGGAGAGCGTCATCCGACCGCGATCGTGCACGCGGACGCCGTGATCGGCGAGCGCGTCTGCCTCGGCCCCTACTGCGTGATCGGCGCCCATGCCTCGGTCGGCGACGATTGCCTGATCGGTGCGCACGTCGTCATTGAAAATGAGGCCCGCATCGGCGCGAGAAGCCTGCTGCATCCGCACGTATTCGTGGGATCCGGCTGCGAGATCGGCGAGGACTGCGAGATCCATCCGCATACGACGATCGGTAGCGACGGCTTTGGATATGCCGTCGACGCGGACGGCAAGCCGCGCAAAATCACCCACCTCGGCAACGTGAAGATCGGCGACGCGGTCGAGATCGGCGGAAATTGCGCGGTCGATCGAGCGACGCTTACCTCGACATATATCCGTTCCGGAACGAAAATCGACAATATTTGCCACATCGCACACAACTGCGACTTGGGCGAGAACGGCTTTTATACAGCGGGCTTCATGATGGGCGGTTCGACCAAGATCGGCCGCAATTTCATAACGGGCGGCAACTCGGTCGTCACGGCCCATATCACCATCGCCGACAACGTGACTCTGCAAGGGAGATCTTCGGTCACGAACGACATTTTGAAACCGGGCGCCTACGGCGGCTACCCGCTGCAGCCCTTGATGGAGGCGATCAAGACCGCGGTCAGCCTCAGCCAGTTGAACGCGATTCGCAAGAACCTTTATCGAGTCATGAAGCATCTGAATCTTCTCGACAAGGGTCCCTCCGAGAAGTTGCCCGACGCTTCAGAATCCTGACGACCGATTGACGAAGCCGTTGGCGCGTCTCAGCTGGTCCAATGCTTACCCGGTCGCGGGCCCGACCGCGGTGGTCATGGGCGCCATGATCTGCATCCCAGTGGGAGCGACGATCGCCAAGAGCTTGCTGCCCGTCGTGGGGGCCGCGGGAGCGACCGCGCTGCGCATGAGCCTCGCAAGCCTCATGCTGCTGGTTTACTGGCGGCCCTGGCGGATGCGGCCCACTTTGCGCACCCTGGGCGCAATCGTGGTTTACGGCGTGGCGATGGGGTGCATGAATCTGTGCTTCTACGCGGCCTTACGCATCGTCCCCCTCGGCATCGTAGTCGCGGTGGAATTTACCGGCCCGCTCGCAGTCGCAATGATTGCCTCGAGTCGAGGCATCGATTTTTTATGGATCGCGCTGGCGGTCGTCGGACTCGCGGTGCTGCTGCCGTTCGGCGGGGCCTCCGGCGCGCTGAATCTCGTCGGCTTGGCCTATGCATTGGGCGCCGGGGTTTGCTGGGCGATTTATATTCTGTTTGGCAAGCGCGCAGGCGCCCAGGCCGGCGGCCAAACCACGGCGCTGGGCGCGATCATCGGTACGATGATCATCTTGCCGCTCGGCATCGCCGAAGCCGGCAGCCGGCTGTTGAGTCCGTCCTTATTGCCGGCCGCGATCGGTGTTGCGCTGCTTTCGAGTGCGCTGCCGTATTCGTTGGAAATGTTCGCGCTGACACGCTTGCCGACGCGGACGTTCGGTGTCCTGATGAGCTTGGAACCCGCGATCGCTGCGCTCGTCGGCTTCGGCTTTCTCGGCGAGCGGCTGACCGGCTGGCAGTGGGCCGCGATCTTCAGCATCATGCTCGCGTCTGGCGGCAGCGCCGCGACCTCGCCGGTGCGTGCCGCACTGCGGCCGCAGATCGACTGACGCCGCCGTTACGCGGTTCTCAATCGCCGAGTAGCGCTTTCTTGAGGTCGCCCTGGACCGGTTTGGCGCCCAGCCAAACCTTGAGCAGCGCACGCTGAAAGTCCGCCCCAGGAATCGGCTGGCCGCGCGGCTGCCCATTGAGCGCGACGCGCGTCGTGCCATCGGCGAGAAAATCGATGGTCAACAAATCGCCCTTGGCCGCGGAGCCGATCGCGTTCATGGTGCCGACGAGCGCGTCGAGCTGCGACTTCAGGCTGGCGAGTTCGGCCGGCGTGCTGTTGAGACTGATCCCTTCGCGCAAGGAGTCAGTGAGCTGTTCGGCGCTTAAGGTGCGCATGAGCGTCATCGAGACGCGTTTGGGGCCCGCGTCGTCGAGAACCGCCGCCGGGTCTGATAAATGTCCGGAAAGGTACAAACCGGCCACATAGACATCGAAGAAATATTTGGTGCGTTTACCGGCGCCATTGAGCACGAGCGTCGATGAGCCGACCTGGGCCGTGCGGTCGATCTCGATTCCGGCGACCGCAACGGTCGCGGCGTTCGCGACCAGCGTCGTGGCGAGATACAACACCGCGGCGCCGGCCAAACTCATCGCGGTCGCGAGCAATCCCGGACGGGCGTGGCATCTCTTCACGATCTGGTCGCTCGCGCCGATTGTGCTTGTCATCTTGTTCATTGCATTGACCCCGTCTGAAAAATCATGGGCTGAAACCGCGGTTGCGGCCACCATACCAACAGCGTGAGAGGCTTGGAAGGCCAGGCCCAATCAAAACTGCGCGGTGAATTCCTTAATGACCGGAAAGCGCCAAACGCCTCATACTATGCGCGATTGCCGCATCACGGCCGGAGTCGTTCATGGAAATGCGTTTCCATAATGTAGGGAGGTACAGTATATTTTCGACGACACGGGCGCTGGTCCAAATGAGAACGTGATCATGCAAGATGAGCTCGGCGCTGCGGCTTTCGAGGCGCATAGCCACGTATTTCTCTTTGTCGGCCATGAACAAAACGAACGCAAGACCTGGGCGGTCATCGCGTTGTGCACGGTCATGATGGCAGTTGAGATCGTGGGCGGCCAGATGTTCGGCTCGCTGGCGCTGATTGCCGATGGTTTGCACATGTCGACGCACGCGAGCGCCATGCTGATCGCCGCGCTGATCGGCTATGAAGCGGTGGTGCGTTTCCTCAAGCCCGTTGCCATCCACTTCGCGTAAGCCATCCCGATCGCGGTCGTGGGCTTAATCGTCAACGTCGTGAGCGCGTGGCTGCTGAGCGACCATGATCATGGCGTCCATGGCCACAGCCACGGCCAAGACGATGACCGTGAACACGCGCATGAGCACGGGCACGCGCGCGCGCATGAGCATGAGCACGCGTAGACCCCGCATGATTTGGCGATGAATGCGACCGCCGCGCATCGCGACAACAATATTCGTTCGGCCTATATGCACGTGATGGCGGACGCCGCGGTATCGGTACTTGCGATCGTCGGATTGCTGTTCGCCCGGGGGTTCGGTTGGGCTTGGATGGACCCTCTGGCGGCCACGATCGGCTCGTCGATTTGCATGTGTGGCGGCTGGGTCCCGGACACTTGGGCGCGCTCGTCTCGATCGTTACCGCCAAAGACAGAAACTGCGCGTTCTACCGCGAAAAGCTCAAGGGCTTCACATCGCTGTCCCATGTGACCGTGGAGGTGGTCAATGCGAGACCAATGCACTAGTCTTCGCAGGCATGCTGAAAAAAATTATCGGGCGATTCGCGCTGGCGTCGATGCTGATTCATTCGTTTTGCGCGGCCGCGCCGCCCCACGCGGCCAAGTTGGCCGCGCCGGCCGATACCGCGTATCGAAACGGCAAGGTCTACACGGTCGATGCGCGCGATAGCCTGCAGCAAGCGCTCGCGATCCGTGCCGGCCGCATCGTCTACGTCGGCAGCGACGCGGGCCTCGAGCCGTTTATCGGCGCTCATACGACGATCGTCGACCTGCATGGCCGCATGCTGATGCCCGGATTGATCGACGGTCATATGCATCCCATGCAGGGCGGCGCGGCGCTGCTGAAATGCAGTTTGAGTTACGCACAGCTCACCGTCGAGCAGATGCAAACAAGAATCCAGACCTGCCTCGATCGGGCCGATGTGAGCCACGCGAATGCGTGGTTTGAGGTCGTCGACTGGTTTCAGGAGGCCATGAAGCCGGCCGGCGCCGTCACGAGTCGAGCGACGCTCGATGCCTTGAAGACGACACGACCCATATTGGTGATGTCGTCATTTGGGCATACCGCGCTCGTCAATTCCCGCGCGCTGCAACTGGCGGGCATCACGGCGCAAACGATCGACCCGCTCGGCGGAAGGGTCGGGCGCGATGAGGCCGGCAATCCCTCGGGCATCTTGGAGGACGCTGCCTACGAGATGGTGACCGAGCTATTGCCGAAACCCACGCCTGCCGAGGATATTGCGGCCGCCAAAGCGGCACTCGACGCGTTGCGCAAGCAAGGCGTCACGACATTTCTGGATGCGATGGCCATACGGACTGGTATTGCGGCGTTCGCGCATTTACAACGCACGGGGCAGTTGACGGCCCGCGCGCATTTTGCAGTGTTGATCACGCCCCCGGAAGGCGCTCTGCCGCTCGAGGCGGTCGCAAAGGTCAAAGCCTTGGCGGCGCGCTACGATCAAGGCACGCTCAAACCGGCGCCGCAGATCACGGTGCGTAACGCGAAGATGTTCCTCGATGGCGTGATCACCGCACCGGCGTGTACGGGCGCGATGTTGGAGCCGTACTTCGCGCCGCAGCGCTCATCGGCCGATGCCGAGTGGCTGCCGGGAAAGAACCGCGGGCCAGAGGTCTATTTTCCGGCGCCTGTGCTCGCCAGGCTCATTGTCGCGCTTGCGCGGGCGGGAATCGAACCGCACATGCACGCCGACGGCGATCGGGCGGTGCGGGAAGGACTGGACGGCATCGAGGCGCTGCGCCGCAAATTCCCGCATCGAGATATTCGCGCGGCAATCGCGCATGACGAAATCGTCGATCCCGCGGATTTTCCCCGCTACCGGCAACTCAACGTGAATCCCGTATTGTCGTTCCAATGGGAAAAGCCCGCTCCGGACACGATCGATGGGGCGCAGGCCTACCTCGGCAAGACGCGCTTCAAGTACCTCGAACCCGCGGGATTCCTCGCTGCGGCGGGCGCGCGCATCGCCTACGGCAGCGATTGGCCTGTCGATCCGCTCGATGAATGGTTTGCGCTCAAGGTCGGTGTGACTCGCACGAACGCGCCGACCGCCGATCCGAAGTTCCGGGGCCGGCTCAGCGAGGATCCGGGACTTTCGCGCGAGGCGGTATTGCGGGCCATTACGCTGAACGCCGCCTACGAGCTGCACCAGGAGCAGGAGACCGGCTCCCTCGAGCTCGGCAAATTCGCCGATTTGATCGTGCTCGACCAGGATTTCGTCGAGATCCCGGCCGAACAGATCGCCACCATCAAGGTCCTTCAGACGGTCGTCGGCGGACGCGTGGTTTACCAGGCCGAGACGTTTTTCGATTGAGTTTCGGCGTTGCGCGGGGTTTCAAATGCCCTGCGATCGCCTCCGGCCACCCCCATACGTGCATGATTCACAGGCTTTTTTATCGGCCTTAGGGTTCGGCTCGACCCGCAAATTGAGAGGGACCCGGCAGATTGCCGCGAAACTTGAGCGCGATTTCCGCGAACTGCGAACGCGATCACAAACGCATTGCCATATGCAGCAAGAATGGCTCCCAAGCCCGGCGCGAGCGTGGGTTTTTGGTCGGCACATTGCGTTTTTTTCAATTTAGGAGTTTCCATGCGTAAGATTCTTTCGGCGACCCTCGTGGCAGGCGTGATGACCGCAGGTGTTGCCCAGGCCGTCAACACGACGACAACGACGTTCGCAGTCACCGCCACGGTCAATTCCACCTGTTCGACGACGGCGACGGCCCTCGCGTTTCCGGCCTATACGCCGGGCGGCGGTGCCGTGATCCAAAGCAGCACCGTCAGCGTCAAGTGCACCAAGAACTCGCCCTATACCGTTGCGCTCAATGGCGGCGTCGGCGGTACGGTGGCACAGCGTTTGATGTCCTCGGGTGCCAACACCTTGCAGTACCAGCTGTACACGACCGCCGGATTAGCCACCGTTTGGGGCGACGGTACGGGTTCGAGCGTGATGCAGCCAGGGACCGGTTCGGGCGTTGCGACTGCGAACACGCTGACCGTCTACGGGCAAGTGCCGGACAATGCGTTTAACCAGGCGGTGGTCCCGGCGGGCTATACCGACACGATTACGGTCACGGTCAGTTACTAACGGGGCGGCAAGCCGGCACTCCGCGACCGCATGGGATGCCCAGTCGATTGATCGCGATCGGCTCAGCGGTGGCCGAGCGCCGGCCACCGCTGAACGCGGCATCCGATGGCGCGGCCGTCTGCGCCTGATCCGTTGCCGCGGCCGACGACCATGAGAACGTTGATGCATTCTCAACTATTGCTGGCCGCGATCGCGATCGCGGGCCTCGCGCACGCGAGCTCGTTTAATATTTCTCCGGTCCGCGCCGAGTTGGGCGGAGCGCATCACACGGAAGTGTTGAGCTTGACGAACGCGGACGACGGCCCGGTTGTGGTCGAGGTGCGCGTCGTCAAGTGGTCGCAGGACGATGGCGCAGATCAACTCGACGACACGCGCGAACTGCTCGTTACTCCGCCGGTATTGCAGATTCCGGGAAAAGGCGAACAGATCATTCGTGTGGCGCTGCGCCGCGAGCCGGATCCGGCCCGTGAAACGACCTACCGGGTGATTTTTCAAGAAGTGCCGCAGGCTCCGACGCCCGATTTCACGGGCTTGCGGGTCGCGTTGCGGCTCAGTGTGCCGATTTTCGTCGCGCCTGCCCACGGCAACGCCAAGGCGGACGTTTCCTGGGATGCCCATTGGCTCCCGAGCGGAGAACTGGAAGTCGCCGCGACCAACAACGGCAACGGCCATTTGCAGGTCATTGATTTCGATCTGCAGTTGCCGGGCGCGAGCGCCCCGGTGCGCGGCATCACGGCCAAGTACCTGTTGCCCGGCAGCCGCATGGTATGGACCTTGGCGCCGCCGGCGGATGCCGAGAAGCAGGGTGCGATTTCCATTCATGGCCATAGCGACCAAGGCGAATTCTCGGCCGACGTTGCCAACAACGGCTCTTAAGGCCAGGGCCGACGTGGCGTGGACATCAATTCCTCCAGGCCAATCTCGCGTTCTCATGGAACATATTCCAGGATTGCCGCAACCGCTGAACGCTGCATCGATGCGGGCCGGTGGCTGCTGGGGCTCGTGCTGCTGTATGGCGCACTCATGAGCACCGCCTTTGCGGCATCCGCCGGCGAGTTGCAGGAAGCGGTGCTCGAAGTGACGCTGAACCCCGAGGTCGATGGGGAGATGATGGTGGTGCTGCGCGGCGACGGCGGCGTGCTGTATTTGCAAGACGAGGATTTTGCAAAGCTGCGCTTGCATCTGCCGCCGACCCAGCCGACCCTGTTCGAGGGGCGCCGCTATTATTCGCCGGCCGCGATTCGCGGCAGCACGGTCAGCATCGACGAAGCGCGCCAGCGCGCAGTCATCAACGTACCCGCGTGGGCGATCGAGACGACCCACTTCAGCGCGGCGGAGCGACGCAGTCCCGCAATCACGCCGTCTTCTCCGGGCGGGTTTCTCAACTACCAGCTCTACGCACAGCAGGTCGAGGGTCAAAACAGCGGCGGCCTGTCCGCCGAAGTCGGCCTGTTCGCGGGCGCCGGCGTATTGACGAATACGATGGTGGGCCGTTCCGGCGACGGCCAAGACAGCTTGATTCGCTTGGATACGACGTACACGCGCGATTTTCCGGATCAACTGGAGACCTTGAGCCTCGGCGATGCGATCAGCGATGCGGGCAGTTGGGGCGATTCCGTGCGCTATGCGGGGATACGTTGGAGCCGAAACTTCGCGTTGCGCCCGGATCTGCTCACGACACCGTTGTTGACGACGGGCGGCATGGCGACCGTGCCATCGACCGTCGACGTGTTCGTCAACAATCAGTTGGTCTCGACGAGCCAAACACCCGCGGGTCCGTTCGTGGTCGATCGGCTTCCGACGATTTCGGGCACCGGCGACGTCAGTGTGGTCGTGCGCGACGCACTGGGACGCGAGCAAGTCGTCACACAATCCTTTTATTCGAGCACCAGTCTACTCGCGCCGGGTCTGACTCAATATTCTTTCGACCTCGGCAGCATCCGCGACGACTATGCGCTCGCGAGCGATCATTATGGCTCGACCTTGGGCGAGGCGACTTACCGGCGCGGCATTACCGACACCCTTACGTTGGAGGGTCACGCAGAGTATTTGGAGCATTACCAGCACGCCGCTGGGCTCGATGCGGCGATCGGTATCGGTAAACTCGCTGTGCTGACGCTCACGACGGCGAACGGCGGGGATCCGGGCGGATCGGGCTGGTTGACCGGCGTCGGCGTCGAGCATCGCGGATCGCGATTCAGTTTCGTCGCGAGCAATTTCTGGGCCAGCAGTAATTTTGCGCAAATTGGGCAGGCGCTCGAGCCGGCGCAGCGGCTGCGCCAGCGCAGTCTGGCGCAGACCGGCTACAGTTTAGGGCGTTTTGGGTCTATTTCCTTGGCTTACGTGCGGCAGGAATTTCGTGACTCGCCGACACAGCAAACGATCAGCCTCACGCAAAGCGCAAGCTTCGGCCGCTCAGGCACACTCAATTTGACGTTGACGCGGGTATTGACCGCGGATGGCGGACCAAACTTCAGCACGCCGAACCAGAATTCGACGAGCGTTTATCTGATTTACGTGATATCGCTGGGCGGCCGGCGCGCAGCGACCGTATCGGCGCTCGGCGGCACCGGCAGCGGTGCGCCCGAAAACGCCTTGGTTGGGTCAATGATCGAGAGCCCGCCGATCGGACCCGGTGTCGGCTATCGACTGAGCGCATCGACCGCCGGCGATTACGATGCCGATTGGCGCCAACAGTTTGCCAGCGCCGATATGGAGGTCGAGGCCGTGCGCAATCAAGGGATCGAGGGGCGTAGCGCCTATTTTACCGGCGCGATGACGCTGCTCGACGGCCAGCTCAACGAGACGCGTCAAGTCAATGGCAGCTTCGCGATGGTCGATGTCGGGGGACTCCCCGCTGTGCCGGTGTACGTCGAAAATCAATTGACCGCTTATACCGATTCTACCGGCAGGGCCTTGCTGTACAACCTCAGACCGTATGAAGCCAATCACATCAGCATCTCGCCGACCGAATTGCCGCTCGACACCGCGATCGCCTCGAGCAGCACGATCGTCGCGCCGCCGTTTCGAAGCGGAGTGGTCGCACGTTTTCCGGTCGAGCGGATACGCGGCGGCACCTTCCGGCTGGTGACCGACGACGGCAAGCCGGTGCCGGTCGGCGCCTTGGTCAAACTGAAGGGCAAGCTGTTTCCGGTCGTTCTCGACGGTATGGTGTACGTC
>OCZU010000477.1_pt1 | contig 27889 bp, 20 predicted proteins | sample 1539001 | NCBI WGS metagenome assembly OCZU01 (sample SAMEA3539306, study PRJEB22396) | soil metagenome | biome: tundra; feature: field; material: soil | place: USA | collected 2010-05 | depth 0.15 m | reverse complement strand
CGGCAACAACTCTTGCGGCGTCCATTCCGTCATGGCCGGCAAGACCGACGACAACGTCGAAGAGCTCGATATCCTCACCTACGACGGCCTGCGCGTGAAAGTCGGAGCCACGTCGGGTGAGGAACTCGGACACATCCTCCAAAAAGGCGGACGCCGTGCCGAAATCTACGCCAGATTGCAGGCGATCGCCGCCGCCTACGGCGATCTCGTTCGCCAGCGCTTTCCCAACATTCCCCGCCGCGTCTCTGGCTACAACCTAAACTTCCTCCTGCCCGAGAACGGATTCCATGTAGCGCGCGCCCTTGTCGGCTCCGAAGGCACCTGCGTCACGGTTCTCGAAGCCACCTGTCGTCTGGTGGAAAGCCCGCCCGAGCGAGTGCTGCTGGTCGTGGCCTACCCCGATATTTATCAGTGCGCCGACCACGTTCCCGAAATCATGGCGCATAAGCCTATCGGCCTCGAAGGCATCGACGATCTCCTGGTCGGCTACACGCGAACGAAAGGCATCAACTCTGAAGGCCTCGCGCTCCTGCCCGAAGGCGGCGGCTGGTTACTCATCGAATTCGGCGCTGAAACGGAGCGGGAAGCGGAGTCCCAAGCCCGCAGCCTGATGCAGACCCTCTCTCGCAGCTCCCCTACGCCCAACCTGCGCCTCTATACCGGCAAGCAGCAAATCAAACGCGTTTGGGAAGTCCGCGAATCGGCTCTCGGCGTGACCTCCCATGTGCCCGGCGAACCGATGAACTGGGAAGGTTGGGAGGACTCCGCTGTAGCTCCCGAAGAGCTTGGCGCCTACCTCCGCGATCTGCGCAAGATGATGGCCGCCTACAGTTATAGAGGCTCGCTCTACGGCCACTTCGGCCACGCATGCGTGCACACGCGCATCAATTTCGACTTGCAATCGAAAGAAGGGATCGCCAGGTTCCGCAAGTTCATGGAAGAGGCCGCCGATCTCGTGGTCAGCTATGGCGGCTCCATCTCCGGCGAGCACGGCGACGGTCAAGCCCGTGCCGAGTTGCTTCCAAGAATGTTCGGCCCTGAGCTGGTCCAGGCCTTCCGCGAGTTCAAGTCAGCTTGGGACCCAGAATGGAAGATGAATCCCGGCAAGCTGGTCGAGCCCTACAAGCTTGATGAGAACCTTCGCCTGGGCGCCGCCTACGCTCCCTGGGAACCGAAAACCAACTTCCAATTCCGCGCCGACCACGGCAGTCTCGCCCAAGCCACTCTGCGCTGCGTGGGCGTAGGCAAGTGCCGCCGCGAAGAAGGCGGCGTAATGTGCCCCAGCTACCGCGCCACGCACGACGAAGAGCACTGCACGCGCGGCCGCGCTCACCTGCTCTGGGAGATGACCCAGGGCGAGGTCATCCGCGACGGCTGGCGCAGCGAAGAAGTGAAGAAATCGCTCGACCTCTGCCTGGCTTGTAAGGGATGCAAAACCGAGTGCCCGGTAGGCGTCGACGTAGCCACCTACAAGGCTGAGTTTTTATCCCATTACTACGGAGGCCGCGTGCGTCCGCGCAGCGCCTACGCCTTCGGCAACATCGACCTCTGGGCGCGCCTCGCATCGTACGCGCCGGGCCTCGCCAACCTGACTACGCAACTGCCGTTCCTGCGCGACATCTCGAAGCTAGTCGCCGGAATCCCGAAAGAGCGCGCCATACCAGCCTTCGCCCCGGAGACGTTCAAAACCTGGTTTGAACGCCGAGGCTTTGACCGCAAGGCGAGCCATTCCAAGAACACGTCCGGGAAGGGCACGGCTTCAGCCGTGACGTATAGCGCCACAAACACGAGGGCTTTAGCCCCTGAGGCCGCCCCGCCCGTGCTCCTCTGGCCGGACACTTTCAATAACTATTTCTACCCCGGCACCGCCAAAGCCGCCGTCGACGTCCTCGAAGCCGCTGGGTTCGAGGTCATCGTGCCAAGTGCCAACCTCTGCTGTGGCCGCCCGCTCTACGACTTCGGCATGCTCGACCGTGCTCAGGCGCTCCTGCTTCATATCCTCGACGAACTTTCCCCCGAAATCGAGGCTGGCATTCCCATCGTCGGCCTCGAACCCAGTTGCGTTGCCGTCTTTCGTGACGAACTCATAAACCTCTTTCCCCACGACGAACGGGCGCAGGCCTTGTCACGTCAAACCTTCCTGCTCAGCGAGTTCCTCGAAACCTTCGCAAAGGACTTCCCGCTGCCCCGCCTCGATCGCAAGGCGCTACTCCACGGCCACTGCCACCACAAATCCCTCATGAAGATGACTGCCGAAGAGGCCGTTCTGCACCGCCTGGGGATCGACTTCCACAGCCCCGCTCCCGGATGCTGCGGCATGGCTGGTGCCTTCGGCTTCGAACACGACAAGTACGACCTTTCCATCGCCATCGGCGAGCTAGAGTTGCTCCCCGCCGTCCGCCAGGCCCCATCCGACTGGCTCATCATCGCCGACGGCTTCAGTTGCCGCGAACAGATCGCCCAGGGCTCGCCCCGCCACGCCCTGCATTTGGCAGAAGTCCTGCAAATGGCGCTGAACGAGGCTGGCGACGACCTCGGCGAACTGCGGTCACCTCCCTACCCCGAGTCCACAGGCATCCGCCGCCACGAAACCGAGGTGTTCCAGTCCATGAAGCGCACCGGCCTGGGATTGGCGGCCTTGGCAGCAGGCGGAGTTCTTTTATGGGAATTGTGCAGAAGGCGCTGATTCTACGGTGTTTAGCCAAGGTATAGCTGAGCGCTATCCCCAACCCCTCGCCAGATTGCATGGCTTCTGGGACAATAACTGGTGGGCCGGGCCGCATTCTTAGGTCCGGATTCTCAGTCAGGAAATCATGGATCCCGAAGTAGAAGTCATGGATCGTGAAGCGACCATCGCCGCCCCAGCCGTAGGCAGGGTCCCCGCCGAGGCCCTGCCCACTCTAGTGGCCACCAAGCCGCCGGACGCGCCCCTCTGCGGCTCGGTGCTGGTTCTGATCCAGTTCGACGTTTGCGAAGAGATTCGCCTCGACCAGCTTCGCCAGATCCTCGGTGCCCGCACCGCGGACGCCAGCTTCAAACACGTCGCACCCGGATACGTCCGCTACCAGCGGCCTCCGGTCGAAGAGGTCCTCGAACCCCTGGTTCTCGAGAGCGGCGAGCGCCTGCAGGGCGACATCAAGTATTTCGACTACGGCGTGGTCAGCGTGGTCTTCGAGCTGCCTTTTTCCGGCGACTGGGACAAGCTGGTTCAACTCTCCAGCCGCTGGGTCTGGGACACCAACTTCGAGAGCCTGGCCACTCGCATCGTGAAACAGAAACTGGAGCGCGCCGCCCCCGCGCTGGTCAAGCCCTACACCACCGAGTGGTTGCAAGAGGACTATTTCATCTTCCACCTGCGCGAGATCGCTGGCTCACCCTCCGCCACCGATCTGCTGGCGTCGCATGGCGGCTACGTCTCCCAGGTCGTCCGCGGCGAGAACCAGCCTCTCTCCGATGGCGAACGCCAGGAAATTCTGCAATCGCGAATTTCCTACTATCCCCACGACCTGGCCGTGATCGGCTGGAACGCCGCATTCATCTACGACACTCCGTTGGGGGCCGAAACGGCCATCCAGCTCCTTCAGTACGCCAACTCCCAGCTCCTCGAGTTCCGCCACTACGACGATCTGCTGACCACGGAACTGGAGCAGGTGTACGACTTTCTCGACCGCGGAGGCCGCGGCCTCTGGTCGCGCTGGCGCACCGCCCGCGCCGCCTCGAAACTCCACACCGTCCTGCTCGACGTAAGCGAGCTGACCGAGCGCGCCGACAACGCCATCAAGTTCCTAAGCGACATGTTCTCCGCCCGCCTCTACAAGCTCGCCGCATTAAAAGTCGGCGTGCCCGACTACAAAGATCTGGTCCAGCAAAAGCTGCAAACCGCCGAAGAGCTCTACCGCTTCATGGTCGACGAATTCAACCAAAGCCGCGCCTTCGTCCTCGAATTAATGGTTGTAATCATCCTCATCATCGAACTCGTCTACTTCTTCCGCGGCAAACCCATCTAGGATTGTGCTTTTGAAAGGGCTCGGCTTCCGCCCGCGCCGCAATGCGAGCCCCCCAACTCTGTCATTCCGGGCGCAGCCGGAGCGACAGCGACGGCAGGAGTCGAGGAACCTGCTGTCAGCCTCCACCGCCACCGGCTGCAAGGACTTCTACAGCCGGCCCGGCCTGCCTCCTTCGATTTTCTTGTTGACTATGCCGAGTCTTTGCCTCAATATGTCACCATACGACATGTCGTATGAGGTCATATATGAACCTCCCGCCACTCACGGAACCCGTCCTGCTAATCCTCCTAAGCCTGTCGGAGCACCCGCGCCACGGCTATTCCATCCTTAAAGATGTCGAAGAAGTAAGCGACGGCCGCGTCGCGCTCAGCACCGGCACCCTCTACGGCGCACTCCGCCGCCTGCTGGACGATGGCTGGATCGAGCGCTTCGAGGAAAGCGACAGCACCCGGGGACGGCAAGCCTATCGCCTCGCCCCCAAGGGCCGCCGCACCCTGCAAGCGGAAGTCAGCCGACTGAAGCAACTGACGCGCGTAGCTGCCCTGCGCGCCGTTAAGGAGGCATGACCGATGCTAGTCATTTATCAGAGCCTTCTTCGCCTGTATCCGAGCGCCTACCGCCACCAGTTCGCCGGGGAAATGAGCGCCGTCTTTCGCGAGGTCGACGCCGATGCGCACAAGAGAGGAAATGTCGTCAGGGCGAAGCTTTACTTTCGCGAAATCACCGGCCTGTTTCGCGGGGCCGCCGCAGAACATACCCGGCGCATCCTCGGCACCCACGACCCGTTCCCATTCTCCTCCAGGAGGTTCACCATGCATTCCGGTTTCCGTTTCCCCAAGTCCACCGCCTTCCTCATGACCGTAATTCTCGCCGGAGTCGTACTCGCCATCCAAAGGGCAGACGCGATCCGTGCCTCAGTCCGGGACGTAAATCCACCCATCGTGACCATCCAGCCAACCCATCTAACTTTCCTGCCGACGTTCGCCCTGATGTTCTTGGCGGTTTACATGGCAGGTGCGTTAGGCTGGGTAGTCCTTTTCGCATTGCGCCGCTCCGGAGTCCACCGCCTATCGGAAATGCCGCCCTCTCCAGAGCGCAAGAACTGAATTCCAGAACTGAGTTCTTGGGTGGAGGAGAAAGCGAGCAGAGTGGAGCATCCTGCATTTGAAGGCGTGCGGAACAGGCCTCCCAGAACTGCGTTGAAGGCCATCACTTGATTGGGCTTTAGGACCAGAGGTGCGTGAGCCGTGGTGAGACAATGTCGAAGGCGTAGACAAGATAGCCAGGAACTGAGACCTTAGACTGCGTGAAAGGCCTGAAAGACAAAGGTGTCCTAATCACAGGGGGTGCCAGCGGAATCGGCGCAGCCACTGCCGCGCGCTTTCTGGAAGAGGGCTCTCAAGTCTGCAGTCTCGACCGCGACTCCGCAGCGTGCGCAGCGATTCGTCAGCAACTCCCCGGAATCTCCGGGGCCATCATCGCCGACGTCACCGACCTGATGCAGGTGGAAGCCGCGCTCGCCGAAGCAATCCGCCTGATGGGCGGCGTCGATGTCCTCATCAACAATGCCGGCATCAGCATCCGCCACAACTTCCTTGACATCACTCCCGAAGAATGGGACAAGGTGATCGCCGTGAACCTCACGGGCGTTTTCTACGTGGCGCAAGCCGCCGCGCGCCACATGTGGGAGCGTGGCAGCGGAGTAATTCTGCAAACCGCCTCCACCAATGGAGTCATGGGCTATCCGTATTATGCCGACTACAACGCCACCAAAGCCGGAGTGATCGAGTTAACGCGGTCCATGGCGCTCGAACTGGCGCCCAAGATTCGCGTGTGCGCAGTAGCTCCGGGATATGTCCTCACCCCGATGCAGCGCGCCGAGTACACCCATGCGATGCTCGACGAAGTAAACCAAAAGATCCCTCTCCGCCGTCATGCGAAGCCCGAAGAAATCGCAGCCCTTTTCGCATTCTTGGCGTCGGATGATGCGGCCTACGCCACCGGCCAAGTCTTCACCATGGATGGCGGCGAGACCGCAGGCGGCCTGGCCAGCCGCTAAAGCCCGCAAAGATGCATGTGGGGACGACCGCCTCGGCCGTCCAGCCGAGCGCAGCGGGGTGAAGGCAGCGCCCGATGGCAGACTTTTTCAGCCCCGAGCAAATCTGGAAGCAAGCCGCGCCAGACGCACGAGTCGATAGAGAGGAAACAGAGTCTCAGGCAGACGAACCGCCTCCCACTCGCCCGGACCCGGAGTAAAAGTAAGCCGTGCCAAGAATCGCAATCGATCAGCCTTCCGTTCTCGAAGCCGCATCATGAGCCGGAAGTACGCTACCTGCTGTTTTTCGTACGAAATTCCAGCAGCCACGGCGACGGCGATTTCGTCGGCAAAAGCTCGTGCCAAATGGTCCGCCAGAATCGATTCCTCGATCGCCCCTGGAATTGCCGTTCCCGACAGGTGGTTCGTCAGCAGTAGGGTTATGCGCAGAATTCGTTCTATGCCGAATTCGCGAGCCCGAGACTGCACCCAATCCCAACTCAAATCCTCCCGCTTTACAATCTGCGCGATGTCGCAGAGCCAAATCAGCCGTCCCCACACATGTTTCGCAGCGTGCACCGAGAGCACCAGCAGCAGGTCCTCGGGGGAAGGCGTTTTCATGCGGCGCCCCGCAACTCTAACGTCGACAGCGCGCTCAAAGAGTCCATCCATATCGAAATCGACGGCATAAAAGCGTGGTTGCAACGCCCACTGCAATTCGAGCAGATTTCGTCCAGCAGGACTGTCGAAGGTACACTCGTATCCTGAAGAGATGTAGTCTGCCTCAGCATTCTCAGGAATCGGCACGCGCGATGTGTAACCCAGATCTTGAACTGCGCTCCTGATGCGCATCACGTCCTGCTTGCGGACGAACAAGTCCATGTCGCCAGAGTGCCGGAGCGCCATGTCGCCGTAGTAGACCTCCGACTGCACGATGCCTTTATAAGGAATCACCTCAATACCGAACGCATCCAGGCAGTCCAGAATCCGGATCAGCTCGCGCGCCAGAAAAAGGGTCTTGTGAACGTTCCGCTCATAACGCTGGCGAAGCGCTCCCAGCGTGGACGAGGGAACCTCGTCGCCCAAGCGTGAAAGATTCTGATACAGCAGCGAGGATGTGCCGTGATGATCCGCGAGGCGAAGTACCGCATCCCACTGGATCGGCCCGACGAGACTCGAGCGCTCCAGCAAGCATCGGACGCGATCGGGACTGCCCTCCGCCGGATCAGCCGAGCTCGCAGCCAGCAGCAGCTCCCAAGCGGGTGCAGCCGCAGCAGCCGACGCTGAACGCTCCACGGATGTAGCGGATTGACTGATCTGATTCACGGATGTCGAGCCATCTTAACAGGGCAGGTAGGAGCCTTCGATCGAGAGGAAAGAGATCCCAGACCTGACCTCGGTGCAGACTGAAGGTTACTTCCGTCACCTTCAGGCGCTCTTTATTAGAGCTGCGTCTGGCTTTGGTTCTGTCAAACTAGGGGTGTTGGAGAACGCGCAAGTTTCGACGGATTGACCCAAATGGAAATAACTACATCCCAGGCAATGAGGCGCAGCACGCGATTGCGTGTGGAGATTCCCTTGACCGTGACCAGCCTGGATCGAAAGCATCAGTTCTCCGCAAAGTGTATGGCCCTGGTGGTGAGCCCGCAGGGCTGCGGATTCCGGGCATCGCAAGCTTTGCCGCTCGAAACTCCAGTGCTGCTGAGCGATCTGCCGGATGGCAGCAGCGCCTCCGCTCGCGTCGCGAATTGCCTGCCGCTGGGCAGTGACGCGAAATTCTTTCTGATCGGAGTGTCACTCTACAACCACGGGAACGTTTGGGGAATTGCCAATCCGCCCGCGGATTGGAATTGCGCCCCCAGTCCCAGCCCAACCTCCGCGGGCGAAGCAGGTCAGGCCGCGACCACGGCGAAGAGCCACAGTGCGTGGCCCTACAACCTATTCTCTGGCCAGGGCGAAGCCCATCCCGGGCGCAAATAGCCTTCAAAATAACACAATTAATTACGGTCGCTCCAAATAACCTGCTTGCATTTCCACACACCAGACCATATCGCGCGCCCCGTTCTTTCGTAACCTCGTGCTGGTTGCGCCGAAGTGCCATACTTTAGCCACGATGTCGGAGACTCCAGAAGCAGCCACGTCGAGTCCATCTTCGGCCCCGTCGACTCGCGGCCAGGACCGCCCATTTCGGGTCAAATTGCGCGGATCGATCCTGATCCTCATTCGACTGCCCAACCGGCGCGAAATACGAGGCAAACTGCATCAGCTTTCAACCACCGGCGGCTTGATGAACGTGGAGAATCCCCTCGATGAAAAACTGCAAGTCGAGCTGATCTTCCACCTCGGCGAGACAACTGTCCGTGAAAAAGCAGAGATGATGTTTCCCATGTGGGCCACCCAAGGCTGGCTCCAGCCTTTCCGCTTCGTTGACTTGCCTGAGGCCAGCAAGAGTGCATTAGAAGCCAGTCTGCTGTCGTTCATTCGTCGCCTGCAAGAACCAACTCCCTAAGTCACGTGGTCCCCTCTCAAACACAAAGGCCGCCTTCGCAAGCAGCCTCTGCTCAAACGATCTCGCACACTCGAAATGAATTTTACTGCCTGAAGGTAATCATTCCGAACGTCCCAGCCAGGTTGTTGTCCGGGCCGGCGGTAAAGAAAAGCTCATTCTTCCCGCCATCGTTCACCGTCCCGCCACCAAATTCGATTCCCCAAAGCTGGTCGATATGGATCGCTTTGCCGTTCGTGTCGTTGACTGTACCCACAAACTGGCCTGTGAATACATTGAAAGCGTTGATGACTCCATACCTGTTGAGATTGTTTGAGATCAGCAGAGTGTTGCTCAATGGCCCAAAATTGCTCGGGGCTCCGGCAAAACCCCAAGGCTGGTTCAGCCGTCCGCCTTGCGTCAATCGCTTAATGAATGTTCCGTTCTCACCGAAGACATCAATGTAACCACCTGACCCACCGGACGAACTGGCATACGCCACGTAGACCAGCCCATTGATGTCCTGGATGCCGAATGGCGTGAAGCCCGCAGGGATGGTTGAGTCGGTCAACGAAGTCACAAGATTGAAGTTGCCGTCATATACGTCCACCTTGTTATTCCAGTTGTCCGCGGCGAACAGAAAATTTCCGGAATCATGGCTGGTGATCGCCAGGCCTGTGTACACGGCGCCGGAACTGGAGTTGTTCACGGCAATGATCGCCTGGTTGGGATTGGATTGGGGCGCCCACCCGCTGATGGTTCCGTCCAGTGTGGCGAACAGAAAGATTGCAGCCCAGCCCTGCACCTGGAACTCCTGCGATCCGTTGAAGACAATTCCGGTGGGAGAACCCGGCCCTTGGCCGCTTGCTGCAGGGATTCCCACATCCAGCGCCTGCTTGACTCCGTTGCCGTTGTAAAGTGTCGACCAGCCTGAGGCTTGATCACTGATCCAGAATGGGCCGCCCGGCCCGTAAGCAAGTCCCCACGCGTTTACCAGGAGAGGATCCGTGTGCTTGGCGGCTTCCACCTGATTCGAAACCAAGTTTGTGAGTTGATACTGCGCCAGGGCCGGGTTGGAATTAAACATCAACGCAAAGCCGAGGCAAGCGGCAAAAGCAATCCTGCGACGCTGCATAAAAGCTCCTCTTAGCGCAAGGTCAGAGGCAGGGGTGCGTCCGGAACCTAAGTTTGAATCAGGCTGGAACCGCATTTTCTCTGATTGCTATTGGTGGATGCTAGGATCACGAGGGCCTGGGCTTGTCATGGCAATGTAATGAATTTGTACAATTCTTGTTTGGGAAGGTGGAGCAACTCTATTCAAACTCGGCAGCACCATTCGCGAACCGCTGGCAAACCATGTTGTAAGCTTGGACTTTACGATAGCCATAAGGCGAAACAGCAATGGCAGCTGGCAAAATCGTTTTCTGGGAAGTCGATACGCAGGTGGACTTCATGCTGCCCGGCGGCAAGCTCTACGTGCCTGGCGCCGAGCGCTTGCTCCCCAACATCCGCACGCTCACGGACGCCGCCCGCCAGGGCCGCGTCCTTCTGGTCTCGCATGGCTGTTATCACGCAAAAGACGATCCCGAATTCAACACGTTTCCGCCGCACTGCATCAAAGGCACTCCCGGCTCCGCAGTTGTTCCCGAGGCGCGGACGGAAAAGGTGCTCACCGTCCCGAACGTGCTGACGGCAACGTTGCCGCAAGATCTTTCTAAATACCAGCAGATTCACCTGGAGAAGCAGATGCTCGACATCTTTGAGAGCCGTCACGCCGCAGAGCTCGTGAAGCGATTGGGGAATCATACCGAATTCGTTGTCTTTGGCGTGGTGACGGAGTACTGTGTCCGTTTCGCCGCGATGGGATTGCTTGAACGTGGCCGCCGCGTCTTCGTGGTTCAGGATGCGATCGAGACTTTGAAAGTCGAAGACGGGCAGAGAACCGTGGCTGAACTGGAGGCCCTAGGGGCAACATTTATCACCACGGCCCAGGCGCTCGCGCTAGTCGAAAGTGCAAAATAGCGACGCCGCAGTGCGAAATGGGGACACTCCGCAACTGATCCTATACGAAACCTATCAGCGGTCCGATCCTTTTCCTATAGCTGAACCGAGGTGGAGGAAGACATTGGTCAATCATTCGTCGCGTCGAATCCAAGATTCATCTATCATGAGTCAGTTCTGCCCACCACCTCGGAGGATTCGATGGCGCGCATCAGCTTGATTGCACCGGAAGCGGCGTCCGCTGAAGTACGCGAGATCTACGACACCACGCTTCGCGGCAAGCCCGGCAACGTGCAGAAAGCCCTGGCCCATCGCCCGGAGATGCTTAAGAATTTCTTAAGCTTCTACGCCAGTGTGGGGCGCTCCCTCGACCGAAAGCTTTATGAACTGATCTATCTCCGCGTATCCCAGATCAATGGGTGTCGCTATTGCACGCAACACCACGTAGCGTCGTCAAAACGGGTAGGGCTCACCGCCGATGACTGGGCGGCGCTCAAGGCGGGAAATTATTCGAGTTATAGCGAGAAGGAGCGCGCGGCGCTGACTTACGTCGAGAGGCTAACCCGCGCCCCACACGAAATCACGGACACGGACTTCGACGAACTGAAGAGGCACTTTTCCGAGCCTGAGATCGTGGACCTCCACATGCTGGCCGGCCTCGCCAACCTGACCAACCGCTTGACCGACCCGCTGGGGCTGGAGTTGGAATTTCCGGAAGAAGAGATCTAGAGAATTGAGCAATCGGGTAATCGAGGAAATTTGGTAATTGGGATTCGAGGTTACAATTTTGAAATTACCGAATTGCCAGATTACAAAATGATCCTTTCATCCCCGACCCTTTTCGTCACCCGCTCCCGATCCAGATACTCCAGCAACGGAATGGCATATTTGCGGGTCACTCCGGTCAATTCCTTGAACTGCGCCACATCAATCTTCGCCGACTTCACTTTGTAGGCCGCGATCTGCCGCCGCAACTCTTCCAGCGCTCTGCGATGAAAAACCAGTTCGTCGGAAAGCTTGATCAGTGCCTTGTCCCGCAGCAGCAGCGTCACAATCTTCTGGGCCCGGGCCTTATCCACCTTGAGGCCCGCAAGTACCTCGTGCAGCGCCGGCACTTTCAATCCGGCTACGGCAAACGCGTCTTCGATCTTCTTTTTGGACTCGGCCTCTTCGTCCTTCATCACCACGCCACGCCCCGGCAGTCGCACCAGGTCTCCAGCCACTTCGAGCTTCTTATCCCGGACCAGCATGCCGAGGGCGGCGTTAAACACTTCGGTTGACGTTCCGACCTGCTCGCGCAACTCTTCTTTGGCGACACCGCCCACGAGCGGGTTTTTCTGATGAAAGTCGTCAACTATGCGCAGCGTGAATCGCTGAAGCTCAAGAATCGCGGGAGCATCAACCAAGAGGTCGGCAATCCGCAACACGTGCCCTTGCTGAATTGCCTGAGCCAGATGCACTTCGATCACATTTCTCCCCCAACCAGTCTCAGCAACAAGCTTGGACATCGAAATGCCTTCTCGGAGCCGTCGGGCAATCCGTCCTCGCAGAATCGTTCCCGCGTTGCCTGCAGATAGGACTGGCAGGAAATCAACTTGTCCGGGCGTGCGCGGGACTGGCGCAGCGTCCAAAACAACTCCGCCGCCAATCGTAACCACTGGCGAGAATTGCCGGATGATAAATCGGTCTCCCGGCAGGAGCAGCGCGAGTCCCGGCAGCTTGAGCCGCGCGTACGCTTGCTCGCCAGGCGCAATCTGCTTTGTCTCGTACAGCACAATTTCCGCAAGCGTCTCCATCGTGTAGGCATGCAAGTGTACCCGGGCGCGGTCCTTCATCGCCCGCGGCGCCGAAGACAACAAGCGTAACCGCACGTCGGCTCGCCGCGTCGCCTCGAACGTCGATGGAGGCGCCAACGTCATACCCCGCGACAACTCTTCCGTGCTCGCCCCGGCCAGGTTCAGCGCAGTCCGCTGTCCCGCGACGGCCGTGTCCGCCGTCTGCCCATGCACCTGCACGCCGCGCACGCGCATTCGCCGCCCAGTAGGGAAAACTTCCAGCTCGTCCTCCCGGCGTATCGTCCCAGCCACCAGCGTCCCGGTCACAACTGTGCCGAATCCCTTCACGGTGAATACGCGGTCGATCGGCAGCCGTGCGATCGCGTGCGAATCCCGCGGCTTCACTTCGCCCGCAGCCGCAACCATCGCCTGTTTCAGCTCTTCCAGTCCCGCGCTCGTCAGGGAACTCACAGCGACGATCGGAGCGTGAGATGTTTCCAGGAAGGTCCCACGTAGAAACTCTTCCACCTCGAGCCGCACCACGTCGAGCGTCTCCCGGTCTATTGTGTCGGATTTGGCCAGCACGGTGATGCCACGCTGCACGCCCAGCAATTGCAGGATGTCGAAATGCTCGCGCGTCTGCGGCTTGATCGCCTCATCCGCCGCAATCACCAGTAGCACTAGGTCAATGCCACCCACCCCGGCCAGCATGTTGCGGACAAAGCGCTCGTGCCCTGGGACGTCGACGAAGCCCAGCCGCAACGTCTCGCCGTTCGGCGCAAGCAAGTCCATGTGGGCGAAGCCGAGGTCAATGGTGATGCCTCGCCGCTTCTCTTCCTCGAGCCGGTCAGCATCGATCCCGGTCAACGCCTTCACCAAAGCCGTCTTGCCGTGGTCGATGTGCCCCGCCGTTCCCACAATGATGGATTTCATCTGCCTGGAATCTTACCGGAACCAAGCCCCGCTACGGATTTTGAAGGGTTCACCCGGGGCCGCTGGATTCTCCTTAGTCCGCCAAACGGCCCTTCCTCCAAGGGCTTCAAAATGCGACAATAGAGCTTCCCCATGACCACCTCCATGACTTCTGCCTTCCCTGCGGAGACGCTCCGGCAGCACGGCCTCACGATTGACGAGTACGAAAAGATCAAGCGGCTTCTGGGGCATCGCGAGCCCACGCTCACCGAACTCGGCATTTTCAGCGTGATGTGGAGTGAACACTGTTCCTACAAATCGTCACGCGTGCACCTGAAACGCCTGCCCACGCGCAGCAAACGCGTTTTGCAAGGGCCGGGAGAAAACGCCGGCATCATCGACATCGGCGACGGCTGGGCCTGTGCTTTCAAGATCGAGTCGCACAATCACCCATCGTTCATCGAGCCCTTCCAAGGGGCAACGACCGGCGTGGGCGGAATCCTGCGGGACATCTTTACCATGGGCGCCCGGCCGGTTGCGGTGATGGATTCGCTGAGATTTGGTCCAATTTCTGCTCCCGTGGAGCGGACGCCCTCGCCCGCTGCGGGGGCACGCACGGCCGGGCTTCGCCCTGGCCGGACAGCCGAGGCGGCTGTCTCTACACAAGCTGTTACGACGCAAGCTGAGATTCATCGCAATCACGCCATCCTCGAAGGCGTGGTCAGCGGCGTGGCTTCCTACGGCAACTGCTTCGGCGTGCCTAACCTGGGTGGCGAAACAAAGTTTGAACCGTGCTACTCCGGCAATCCTTTGGTGAATGCTTTCGCCATGGGCATGGTTCGCAAGGATGAGATTTTCTACGCTCGGGCCGCCGGAGAAGGCAATCCGGTGATCTACGTTGGCGCCAAAACCGGACGCGACGGCATCCACGGGGCCACGATGGCGAGTGAAGAATTCAGCGAAGCTTCGGAGGCGAAGCGTCCGAACGTGCAGGTCGGCGATCCGTTCCTCGAGAAACTGCTGCTGGAAGCCTGCCTCGAAGCCATGCAGACTGGAGCCATTATCGGCATTCAGGATATGGGCGCGGCGGGACTGACCTGCTCGACCTGCGAGATGGGCGGGCGCGGCAGTGTCGGCATCGAAATCGAACTCGACCGCGTGCCCCAGCGCGAAACGGGCATGACTCCGTACGAGATCATGCTGAGCGAATCGCAGGAGCGCATGCTGCTGGTGTCACAGAAAGGCCGCGAGCAGGAGGTCTTCCGCGTTTTCGAAAAGTGGGGACTCGATGCGGTCGAAGTCGGCAAGGTCACTACGGACAACAAATTGCGAGTGCTCCACCACGGCGAGGTTGTTGCGGAGATTCCGAATCAGGCGCTCACAGACGACGCGCCCGTTTACAAGCGTCCGCTCGCGCGCTGGGAGCCTACCGTGCCGCGCGAAATGCCGGAGCACATCCAGCTCAAGGGCGCCGGTGATTTTACCCAAAGCCTGACGCAGCTTCTCGCCAGCCCGAACGTCTGCGGCAAACGCTGGGTTTGGCAGCAATACGATCACATGGTGCAGACCAACACGGTCGAATCGCCCGGCGCGGGTGACGCGGGCGTGATTCGCATCAAGAATCCAAACCCAGGGGAACCTCAGCGTGGCTTGGCGATGGCGCTCGATGGCAACAGCCGCTGGTGTTATCTTGATCCGCGGCTGGGTGCGATGCACGCCGTCGCCGAAGCCGCGCGCAAGGTGGCTTGTTCCGGCGCAACTCCCGTCGGCGCAACCAACTGCCTTAACTTCGGTAATCCCGAAAAGCCGCACATCATGTGGCAGTTCTCGCAGACCATCGATGGCATCACCAAGGCCTGCGAGGAGTTGGAGATTCCCATCACCGGCGGCAATGTCAGTTTCTACAACGAGACGCTGGGCGAAGGCATTTATCCCACGCCTGTTCTTGGAGTTGTGGGGATTCTCGACGACGTGCGCAAGACCGCGAAGATGCATTTCACAGCCGTCGGACGCGCTATCGTGCTATTGCGCGCCGGCGAAGCAGCCGATATCACCGATGTGGAGAGTGAGTTTGGGTCATCGGAATACGCGAAGGAAATCTTGGGCGCGCTGTGGGGATATCCTCCCGAGCTCGATCTGGAAAAAGAAGCCGCACTGCAGAAGGCGGTCATCGAACTGATTCAGCAGGAGTTGGCGGATTCAGTGCATGACTGCGCGGACGGTGGACTGGCGGTGGCGCTGTCGGAGAAGACGTTTGCGAAAGGCGTTGGTGTCCGAGTGAATCTAACGTCGAACGGACTTCCCGCGGAGTTTGCGCTGTTTGGTGAAGATGCGAGCCGGATTGTGCTTTCCTGCGACCCGGATAACGTTTCGCGAATCCAACAGGTAGCTGAGAAATACGGAGTCGCCAGCGATGTGCTGGGTGAAACGATACCGGAGCGGCTGCAAATCACTCTGGACGGGAAGATGGTTGTGTCCGGCGTAGTGTCGGATTTGAACCAAGCTTACGAATCTGCTTTGGAATCGACTTTGCGGACTGATCCGGAGTTAGTAGGGGCGGATTGAAGAGCGGCCGAGGGTGCCTGGGGCTGTGCGCTGAGAGCTAAATGCTGATTTCAGATAAATTCCACGACGAGTGCGGTGTCGTCGCGATCTTTGCCCATCCAGAGGCCGAGAAGCTTGCTTACCTGGGCCTTCACGCGCTGCAGCATCGCGGCCAGGAGTCGGCCGGGATTGTTACCTCCGATGGCCTGACCTCGCGCGTGCACAAGGCAATGGGGACAGTCGCCGAAATCTTCACCGAAGACGTGCTCTCGCAGATACGGGGCACGCTGGCCATCGGGCACACGCGCTACTCGACCGCTGGCGATTCGGCGCTCTTAAACGCGCAGCCGATTCTGGTGCAATCGAATAAGGGATCGATCGCGGTGGCTCACAACGGCAATCTGGTGAATGCAGCCGAGGTTCGGAGCCGGCTGGAGCGTCAGGGATCGATTTTTCAGACGAATAGCGATACCGAAGTGATTGTCCATTTGATCGCCCTGTCGCGGGAACACACTCTGCCGGAAGCGATCGCCGATGCATTGCGGCGCGTGGAGGGCGCGTTTTCTCTGGTTGTGATGAGTCCCGACCGGGTTATCGCGGCGCGCGACCCTCGCGGCTTCCGGCCTTTGGCCATGGGACGCATCCCGGCGCTAGAAGGGCAAAAGCGCGACACCATCGTCTTCGCCTCTGAAACCTGCGCTTTCGATCTGATCGGCGCCACCTACGAGCGCGACGTGAAGCCCGGGGAGTTGATCGTGGTTGGGCCGGAAGGCATCAGCTCCCGTTTCTATTCGACGGCCGCGCCGCAATCGAGTTGCATTTTCGAGCACGTCTACTTTTCGCGGCCTGACAGCATCGTGTTTGGCCGCGCAGTGCAGACCAGCCGCGAAGAGCTGGGAAGGCAGTTGGCACGCGAAGCCCCGGTGGAAGCCGATCTTGTTGTCCCCGTGCCGGACTCCGGCGTGACCGCTGCTGTGGGCTATGCGGCAGAGAGCGGGATCCCATTCCGCTTTGGCCTGATCCGCAATCACTACGTGGGGCGTACGTTTATCGAACCCAGCCAGAGCGTGCGCGATTTTGGGGTGAAGCTGAAGCTGAATCCGGTGCGGTCTCTGCTCGAAGGGAAGCGCGTGGTGCTGATTGACGATTCGATTGTGCGCGGCACCACCAGCCGCAAGATCGTCCGCATGATTCGCAGCGCGGGGGCGAAGGAAGTGCACATGCGGATCTCCTGCCCGCCGACGATTTCGCCCTGTTATTACGGCGTCGATACGCCTTCAAAAAGTCAACTGATCGCCGCCAATAAATCCGTCGACGAGATTCGCGAGTACATTCGCGCGGATTCCCTCGCCTACCTCTCGCTGGAAGGGCTCAAGAAAGCCTGCGGCGAGGGCGAGAAGACTTCCTATTGCTCGGCTTGCTATACCGGCAAATATCCTACCAACATCGTGGACGTGGAAGAGATTCAGCCCGCGTCTGTCCGGCGCTAGCTATTTCCTCGCTTGCGCCACGCGCGGAATCGATTGCAGATCCGGCCTGATTACAACGTCATTCCAATCCCGCAGGAGATGCTTCACTTCTTCCGCAATGCTTCCGCTGATTTCCATGACCAGCCAACCGCCCGGCTTGAGTGCTGCGCGAGCCTGCGGGACCAGGCGCGCGATCACCTCCACGCCCGTAGGGCCGGCGAAGACGGCGTTGCGGGGCTCGAACTTTCGGACTTCGAGCTGCACTTGATCTTCTTCCGATTCGCCGACGTAGGGCGGATTGGAGACGACGAAGTCGAGGAAGTTGTCGTCGAACCCGGCGAGCAGGTCACTTTCGCGAAATTGGATGCGGGATTCGAGTTCATGGCGGGCGGCGTTGGCGCGGGCGACCTCGAGTGCGGCAGAGGAGATGTCGGTGGCGTGGATTTCGGCTTCTGGCAACTCCTTCGCGAGCGCGAGGGCTATGCAGCCTGAGCCGGTGCCCACGTCGGCGATGGGCAGGCCTTTCGTGCGGGGCGGACACTCCCTTCGACTCCACTCAGGGCGGCCTTGCCTGCCAGCCCCCTCCACACCCGTAAGTTCTAGCACAGTTTCAACTACGTGCTCGGTTTCAGGGCGTGGGATAAGCACAGCCGGGGCGACGATAAGGTCCATTCCCCAGAATTCCTGATGGCCGGTGATGTACTGCGCGGGGACGCCGCGGGCGCGTTCGGCGAGCGCAGCTTGGTATCGGTTCTGCTCATCAGCGGTGAGTTCGCGCTCGGGATGTGAGTAGAGATAGGCACGGTCACAGGAAAGTGTAAACATCAGGAGAAGCTCCGCATTCATGCGCGGGGAGGGGACGTGATCCGCCGTGAGGCGGGTGATAGCGGAGGTAAGGGCCTGTTTCAGTTGCACAAGTCCATTTCACCACAGAGGTACCCTTCGACGTTGCTCAGGGCAGGCTCCGACACAGAGAAAACAAATGCGAAGGACTGTGATCGTAGCTATGATCCCTGTCTTCTTGCCTGTCCAAATTCGTAACCCAAATAGATCATCTGGCCGATGTGGTGCTGCATGTGGGCGGCGCATTGCATGACCATGTCAAGGCGCTTTCTGGCATGTGTGCCAACGCCTGAGTATTCGGCCGACCAATCCTGCGGCGATTGCGCGCTGATGGTCCCAAGAACCATGTCCACGGCCTCGTCAAAGCGCTTCAGAGCCTCATCTTTCGACGGAGGATCTGGGTCGTTGAACTCGCTCGGGCGGTCTCGGATGTAGCCCGTCTTCGCGATCCGCGCACCGATGTAGTAATTCAAGTTGCCGGTTAAGTGCAGGACCAGGTGGCCAAAGCTGTTTCCATAGGGGTAGGGTCTTTGCCAGAACTGGGCGTTGCTTAAAGGCGCGGCCAACTCATGAATTCGAGAAGCGTTCTGCGAATAGCGGTCGCTGAGGATCGACGAAACGGTCTCGTGCAGATCGTTCATATTTGCTCCCGTTAGAAGAGACGTCTCAGGGTTGGTTTTGTTGCCGGCATCTAAACCGCAGTGGTGGCTTCCTGCTTCAGTTTTTCCGCCTGATAGTGGGATGTCAGCGCTTCGATTAGAGGCTGGAGCTTGCCATCCATCACGGCTTCGAGTTGGTGAATGGTGAACCCGATGCGGTGATCCGTGAGGCGGTTTTGCGGGAAGTTGTAGGTACGGATCTTCTCACTTCGGTCGCCGGAACCGACCATAGCCTTGCGCTCTTTGGCCAGCGCCTGCTGCTGCTTCTCCATTTCGATTTCGTAGAGCCGGGAGCGCAGCACGCGCATGCCTTTCTCGCGGTTCTTGATCTGCGATTTCTCGTCCTGGCAACTCACCACTGTATTCGTAGGAATGTGTGTGATGCGCACGGCGGAATACGTTGTATTTACCGACTGGCCGCCGGGGCCGGAGGAACAGAAGGTGTCTATGCGAAGGTCTTTGGCCTCGATCTTGATGTCCACGTCCTCGGCTTCGGGAAGCACCGCGACGGTAACAGCCGAGGTGTGGACGCGTCCCTGCTGCTCGGTGGCGGGGACCCTTTGTACGCGATGGACGCCGCTTTCGTATTTGAGCTGGGAATAAACACGGTGGCCCTCGATGATCGCAATGACTTCTTTCAGGCCTCCGGCCGATGACTCCGAAGAGGAAAGCACCTCAACCTTCCAGCGCTGAGTTTCTGCATAGCGCGTGTACATGCGAAAGATTTCGGCGGCGAAGAGTGTAGCTTCGTCTCCACCAGTGCCGGCACGGATCTCGAGAATGATGTTTTTCTCGTCGTTGGGATCTTTGGGCAGCAGCAGAACCTTCAGCTCTTCTTCAATGGCAGTAACGCGCGGCTGCAGCCTGTCGAGCTCTTCTTGCGCGTAGGCCCGCATCTCGGGATCTTTCTCCTCGGCGAGCATGGCCTTGCTCTCGGCGATGCCGCGCGTCAGGTCCTTGTACTCGCGATACTTCTCGACCACGGGCGCGATTTCGCTGTGGGCCTTGGCGGTCTTCTGGTATCTCGCCGAATCGTTGACGATATCCGGCGAGGCGAGAGCGCTGGTGAGCTCTTCGTAGCGGGCTTCGATTTGGTCTAGGCGTTCAAACATCGCAGTCTTTCGTAGAGACGTAGCTTGCTAGGGCTCGATCTCGCCGGGCCTGGTTCGTGCAGCGCTAAACGTAACGAGCTACGTCTTTACGGCATTTTAGTGATATTGGGAGGGAAGAGGAAAATATTCGCGGCGGGGCCGCTAGGCAATCACCAGTTCCCCGCCGTGTTCTTTCTCCAAAGCCATTGCTTGGTCGAGGGCGGTGATGGCGCATTGAGCCATCTCGTCGGACGGCGGCTGAGTCGTGATGCGCTGCAGCCAGAGGCCGGGGGCGGTCATCAGTGCGAAGAGCGAGCCACGATGCTTCGCGGCGAAGCGGATGATTTCGTAAGACACTCCGGCGATCACAGGCAGCAACGCAATGCGCGAGGCGAACCGTGCCCAGAACGTGGTGAATGGAACCAGCATGTAGAAGCCGATTGAGATCAGCATCACCGTCATCAGGAAGCTGGTGCCGCAGCGGGGATGGAACGTCGAATACTTCTGTACGGCCGCGGTTTCGAGCGGGTCACCGTTCTCGAAAGCAAATACCGTTTTGTGTTCAGCTCCGTGATACTGGTAGACGCGTCGGATGTCGGGAAACAGCGAAACACCCCAGATAAACAGCAGGAAGAGGATCAAACGCACGGCACCGTCGATCAGATTGAACATAATCTGGCCGCCGAGCGCCGGATTGAACTTCTTCACTTCCGTGGCTGCCAGCAGCGGCAGGTACTTGTACATGAAGATGAAGAATGCGAGTGAAATGATGACGTTTCCCGCCGCCAGCCATCCGCTGATGGCGGCGGCTTTCTCTCGGGTCTCAGCTTTGGAAGACTCCGCCTCGCTTCGCTTCGGCGGGACAGCCGAGGCGGCTGTCTCCACATGACCAGTGGTCGGAGCGTCGCTTTGCATCACTTCTTCAATGGCGACATTCGCTGAAAACCGCAGGGCGCGGTAGCCGAGGGACATGGCGTAACCGAGTGTCATGACTCCGCGGACGATGGGCCAGGTCATCCATTTGTGCTTCTCAGAAGGACGCGCCAACGGTTCGCTCATGGTGACCACTTCGCCCGAGGGCTTGCGACAGGCGATAGCCCAGGCGTGCGGCGAACGCATCATCACGCCTTCGAGCACAGCTTGCCCGCCGACCAGGGTCTCCTCGCCACTCTCAAGCGCGGGCAGAAGCTGCACAGCCACCAGGAAACGCACGAAATTTCGCAGAGAACGCACAGTAATTAGATGCTCCGGGCACGGGAACGCGCCAAACACTAGGTTACCACAGGATGGGCGGCCTTCCTACGCGGGCTGGACGTCCTAAGTAATAGGGACGGCGGGATTTATCCGGTGGATTTATCGGCGGTTCAGCAATCGGCGAGCCCTTCGTCTATTCTCAGGAAGTATCTCGAACCAACATGCGAAAGCTTGCCCAGACTTGCGAGGCGATCGCTGCCACGACCAAGAAGCTCCAGAAGGCGGCGATCGTTGCCGACTACTTCAGATCACGCACCGGGGACGAGGCCGCGATCTCGGCCGTGTTTCTCTCCGGACGCGCATTTCCCGCGTGGGAAGAGACAACCTTACAGGTAGGCGGCTCCCTCTTGTGGCAGGCGGTGACGGAGCTTTCCGGAAAAGATGAAGCCGCGCTGACGGCTGCCTATCGCAAGTACGGGGATTTGGGCGCGGTGGCCGGGGAGGTTCTCGCTCAGCGAGCCGGACAAGGCCTGGGCATTCTCGAAGTTGCCGACGCCTTCCGGCAGATCGCGGCGGTGCGCCGGCCGGCGGCGAAGACCGCGCAGGTTCGGGATTTGCTGGCACGGGCGACGCCGCTCGAAGCCAAGTACATCGTGAAGGTCATGACCGGCGATTTGCGGATCGGGATGAAGGAGAGCCTGGTCGAGGAGGCGATCGCCAAAGCTTATGGCGGCAAGTTGGCGGAGGTACAGCGGGCGAACCTGTTGCTCGGGGATATCGGGGAAATGCTACGACTGGCGGCCGAGGGCAAGCTGGCTGAGGCGAAGATGCGGCTGTTCCATCCTCTGGGGTTCATGTTGGCGAGCCCGATCGAGTCGGCCGGGGAGGGGTTGAGCTACTTTGCCCAGGTCGCGGTGGAGGATAAATATGACGGGATTCGCGCACAGGCGCACGTTTCGGCCGGCGAGGTGAAGTTCTTTTCGCGTACGCGGGACGAGATCACCGGGTCGTTTCCTGAATTGCCCGACGCGCTGGCCGGATTGCCACAGGATGCGATTCTCGATGGCGAGATCGTGGCGTGGGAGTCTCCGGGGCAGGCCCGGCCGTTCAGCGTGCTGCAGCCACGGTTGGGGAGGAAGAAAGTCAGCGAACGGATGTTGCGGGAGACTCCTGTGGCGTACCTGGTGTTCGATGTTCTGTATGCGGGCGGGAAGTTGCTGATTGACCGTCCTCTGCGGGAGCGGGCGCGGGTTTTGGACGAGCTGCTGGCAGAGGAAAATCTTAACCACAGGGGACACAAGGGAGCACAGGGTAAAACGGGGTCCCAGGCGAAGCTTACATTCGACGAAGAGGAATTCTTGACTGCTCGCATCATTCGCGCACCGGTGTTTCACGCCGCTTCGCCCGGGAAGCTGGAAGAGCTGTTCGCGGCTGCGCAAGCGCGAGGCAACGAAGGATTGATGATCAAAGACCTCGACTCGGCGTATACGCCGGGCAAGCGCGGCAAATCTTGGCTGAAGATGAAGCGCGAACTGGCCAGGCTCGACGTGGTGGTGACGGCGGTCGAGTACGGTCATGGCAAGCGTGTGGGCGTCCTCAGCGACTACACGTTTGGCGTGCGGGTTACGAATACGGATAAAGCGCGGCTGGTGAACATTGGCAAGGCATACTCAGGGCTGACCGATGTCGAGATTGCCGAGATGACGCAGTGGTTTCTTGAACACACGATTGAAGACCAAGGCTTCCGGCGCACCGTTGAGCCGAAGATTGTGCTGGAGGTCGCGTTTAACAACATGATGCGGTCGGACCGGCATGATAGCGGTTACGCGTTGCGCTTCCCGCGGATCGTGCGGCTGAGGCCGGATAAGTCGGCGGCGGAGGCGGATACGATTGAGCGGGTGCAAGAGATTTTCGAAAGACAGAGCGGGACTTCTTAGAGCTACCCTGAACGGCCTCAGTGGCTGTGGTGATGGTGCTCTTCTTCGCTTTCGCCCACCGGAATCACGCACCCATGCGCCACCTCACACTCCACATGCTCGAACTGGATCGTCGTGTGGACGATGCGGAAGTCATGGTGCAGGCGATCCTTAACATCGCGCAGGATGCGCTCGCTGACCGACGGCGGGATGTCGGCAATCGCGATGTGGCAGGAGAGCGCGCGAGTCTCTGACCCGATGCTCCAGCAATGAAGATCGTGGACATCGTTGACGCCATCAATGGAGCGGATCGCCGTTTCGACTGATTCGAGCTTCACGCCGCGGGGTGTCCCTTCGAGCAGAATATTCAGCGTCTCGCGCACAATGCCGAAACCTGACCAGAGGATCAGCACTCCGATTCCAAACGAAAGCGCGGAGTCGATCCAGTAATTGTTCGTGACCAGGATAGCCCAGCCTCCGGCAATAACAGCCGCCGTGGAGAGCGTGTCGCCAACTTCGTGCAGCAGCGCGCTGCGGATGTTGACGTCGCCGCCGGAGCGGTAGAGCAGCAGGGCGATTACTCCGTTCATCACCACGCCCGCGGCCGCGACCCACATCATCACCGAGGCCTGAACGTGTTCGGGGTGCTGCAGTCGCCGGAATGCCTCGTAAAAGATGAAGAACGAAACCGCGACCAGCGACACGGCGTTGACCAGCGCGGCCAGCACTCCCGCGCGATGGTAGCCGTAAGTCTTGGTAGAACTGGCGGGGCGCGACTGCAAATAGACCGCAACCAGGGACAACAGCAAAGCCAGAAAGTCGGAGAGATTGTGTCCCGCTTCTGAAAGCAGGGCCAGCGAGTGGGCGTGGACGCCGGCCACCACCAGCAGCACGATGTAAGCCAGGGTCACACCCAGCGAGATCTTCAGCACTCGCTTGGGACCGCCCCCGCCATGAACGTGGACGTGCATACTCTAAGTGTACGGGCGTCAGAGGCCCTGTTCAAGCGGCGGCTACGACTTCAAATCGATCAGCGGTGGAAGAGATTCTGTAGGTAACGGTCGTTGTAGAGCGTGGTTGTGCTCTGGACGAATTCGAGAATGCGATACATTTTGTCCCGCGACTCGCGGCTCATCTCCTTGAATTGCACCGCCACTCCCGACCCGGGATGGATTCTGGCGATGGTGCCTTCCGCACTCAAACTGCCGTCATCGATGGAGAAGACCAGCTTTAAATCGGACCCGGGGGTCAGAATTGCGCTGGTTTCCACGTAGCAGCCGCCAAGGCTGATATCGATAAGGTTGCCGAAGACCGGTCCGGGAGCGGACTGAGGATGCAACTCAATCGTGAGCCGGCATTTCATCCGGGTGTGCAGCCGCTGGTCTTTTTGCGAAGGCTGTTTTTGCTTTTCGAGATACATGCGGCGGTCAGCCTGGGTCAGAAGCTGCTCGGCATCGTTGCCATCCCCTGGAGACACCGCCATTCCCACACTCAAGGAAACGATCTCCTCGCCGCAAACATCGAATCCGGCCTGCCGCGCGAGAGGCCGAATCTGCTCGACTTTCTTGGCTGCGGCGTCCGCGGGCAGGCCCGGAGCAATCACCACAAATTCGTCTCCGCCCATGCGGGCTACATAGTCATACTCGCGGCAACTGTCTTTGAGCGCCTGGGCAAACAACCGCAACACCCGATTTCCCTCCAGGTGCCCGAAGCGGTCGTTGATCTTCTTGAAGCCGTTCATGTCGCAGACCATCAGCGTGAGCGAGACGTTGTCGCGTTTGCAGCGGGCCAACTCCCGGTCGAGCTGCAGGAACAGCGACCGCGCATTGGGCAGACCGGTCAGGTAATCCGTGGTGGCCGAGCTTTCCGCTTGCTGGTATTTGAGGGCATTTTCAATGGCCAGAGCCATCTTGCCGCTCACCGCCAGCAGGATGCGCAAGTGGTCGGAAGTGAACGCATCCTTCTCGGCGCGGTAGAGGGCGAGAACTCCGATTACGCCAGCCACACCTTCCAAGGGCAAGGCCAGGGCCGAGCGCAACGTGCTGAACTTGTCGGGATCGTTCAGGTAGCCCGGCTCCACCGAAGGATTTCCGTTCACAATAGGCTTTTTGTTCTGCGCCACCCAACCCGAGAGCCCGTGCCCTACCGGAATCCTTAAGGAGGCAAACAGACGGTAGTTGTCGCCATTCACATATTCCGGAATCAACTCATCCCCGCGCCGGATATAAATGGCGATCGCATCGTAGGGAACCATGGGTTTGAGTTTTACTGAGAATACCGAGAGCGTTTCACCCAGGCTAAGCGACGCCCCCAGATCCTGGCTCAACTCAAACAACGACTGAGCCTCCTGGCGCGCCGCTGCAATGGACGAAAGAAAAGTTGCTTCCCGCCCCGGTGCGTCGGAGACAGTCGCATTCTCGTATCCCGCGGCTGGGGCCGGCCCGCGCGGAATCTTGAGCTCGGTGGGAAGGACCAGCGTGCCATCTTCGGCGGATCGCGCCAGGGCCAGATTCTCCAGCGTCTTGTAACGCCGCTTTAGGACGTCCACCACCTTCGGATCAAACGACTTGCCGGACTCTGCCGAAAGCCGTTGCATCACTTCATCCAGCGGCATCGCTCGCCGATATTGCCGGTCAGAAGCCAGCGCATCCAGATAGTCGACCGCGGAAAGGATGCGCGCGCCGAGCGGGATCTCCACGCCTTTCAAGCCATACGGATACCCAGACCCGTCCCACTTTTCATGGTGGGCGCGCACGATCGGCACTACCGGATAGGGAAAGCGGACTCGTTCCAGAATTTCCGCCCCGACCACAGTGTGAATCTTCATCTTCTCGAACTCTTCCGGCGACAGCCGGCCGGGCTTCGAGATGATATGTTCGGGGACGGCGAGCTTGCCGATGTCATGCAGCAGCGCAGCCGCGTGCAGGGCTTCCAGATCGCTCCCCTTCATTCCCAGTTCCTTGGCTACCTCAATGGCGTAGATGCGAACGCGCTGCAGGTGATCGTGCGTGGTCTGATCTTTGGCTTCGATGGCCAGCGCCAGCGCCTCAATGGTTCGCAGGTGCAAGTTGGCAATTTCTTCCACATGCCGCTTCTCGTCCTCCAGCTTGCCCAGATACAGGCGGTAGGAGCGGTAGATGACGTAAATGGCGGGGACGAACAGCAGCGAAGTTTCCCAGTTGAACTCGCGGTTGAACCACCCAATCGCGCCCGCGATGCCGGCTCCAACCAAGTAGTAAGGGAAAGACCAAAAATAACAGTCAACAAGAATATCCCGAAGAGGCTTGCCTTCGGTGAACGAAATGACGGCGCCAATGCTTCCGGCGTTGATGATGAAATAAGTCGAAGCCGCAAGGCATAAGACCAGAGGGCGGCTGACAATGAGTTCGTTGGCCAGAGGGTTGTGAAAGACCACGTAGGCCAGAGCCGTCGACAACGCGCCGGCGCACACGTTGAAGGTCAACTGTATGGCGCCCGGCCGGCCGGGGTACAAACTCTGCGCCAGCATGGAGACCGCGCCCAGGGTGAGAGCTTCGGAGTAGCTCAGCTCCGCGATACCCACCAGAATAAACAGGAAGTTTACCGAGAGCGTGCCCGTAATGCCGGGCAGCGTGACTCGCAGCCGCGACGCCAGAATCGCGATGCCTAGATAGCAGATGAACTCCGCGATGTTCTTGCTGCTCTGGTGGATCGCAGCCTGAAGCAGCGACGCCATGCCTGCGGCGATTACGAGGCCAATGAAAGCCTTAGCGCCGATGGGCAGGCCTCTCCACGACTGTGTGGTGGTGGACATTCGTTTACAGGGCACAGCGCGCCCCTGGAGCAGCGCGCGAGAGTATCCCGAACTTAAGGATAAACAGCTAACAGGTTTAGTAACAATGATTTGTAAGCCTTGGCGGAAACTTCAGTAATGCCCCGAATCATCCGATTCGAGGCAACTTTCGGAGGGGTAGTGTGCCGGAGCCTTCTCGAAACCTCCTCGAGCCGCTTCCCAGCCCGTATCTCCAACAATCGAGGTGACTTTCATGATCAAAAAGACTTGGTGGCGGCGCGTGGACTCGAACCACGGACCTACGGATTATGAGAACACAGGTGGGTTCTGAACCGTTTTGAAAATTTTATACTCTACTCCTCTTTTCAATGGGTTACAAGTCGGTCGATGTGATCCGTTCTGCTTGGAAATGATTCGTTTTGATCGTGCAACCATTACAATTTCATTACGGTTTTGAAGGGCAAGTGCCAGCTAACAAAAGTTAAATTGCGGAAAGAATGGATGAGAAACTCGAGGCACGTCAGGGGCACGTGGTGGTTGCGGGCAAAGGTTTTCCCGCCATTTTCTGGTGAGTGAGTTTTTCAACAGGCGTTTACACTCAAAACACCGTTCCCCAGGGTCAATGCAATGGCGATGTTACAACAGTTTTCTAAGGTAGCCTCAGCCGACGCGATTTCCGCTTAAAATGGCTTTGTGTTTACGCCGCCTCTTTCGCTTGCCTTCCTCGCTCTCACTGCTGCATTTATTGGATTCGCCGTGGGCGCACTCACGGGGCTATCAGCTTTCCCGTTGTTGAAACTTAAAATTCAATTCCGAAACGCCATTGTGGACGGCATTCTCGGGTCACACGCCGAAGAAGGAAAATCAGACGATCTCTACGTATTTCAGGAAGGAGTGTTTCTCTCGGCAGTTCGGCTTTCCGATCAGAGGTTCGTCACGCTAACTGAAGATGGCTACACCATCAAAGATTCCTTTGCTTCGCTCAATAAGTGGTACGTCCGTACGCTCAGAGCTGAATATGGTGATAGGTATGGTCTCCCTCCGATGGTCTCTTGAGGGTTTGAGCGTAACCGCGATGTTTCAACAGGGACCAAGAGGGCGACAGTTGAGTCCGCCTGAAAACGTGAACACATAACTAATGGGATGGTCCGCCGCCTTTACACAGCTGGGATATAAGAGGCGTACG
>OCZU010000475.1_pt1 | contig 27964 bp, 22 predicted proteins | sample 1539001 | NCBI WGS metagenome assembly OCZU01 (sample SAMEA3539306, study PRJEB22396) | soil metagenome | biome: tundra; feature: field; material: soil | place: USA | collected 2010-05 | depth 0.15 m | reverse complement strand
CCTCCCGAGCGTCCCCGGGTAAACATAATCCGATCTCGGCTTATAGGGAATGACGATTCGGGATATGGCCGTCACGCATCTAGCTCGCGTCACCCCCGCGGAAGCGGGGATCCATTTTGCGACCGTCAACAACAAATGGATTCCCGCCTTCGCGGGAATGACGATTCGGGATATGGCCGTCACGCATCTAGCTCGCGTCATCCCCGCGGAAGCGGGGATCCATTTTGCGCCCACTCAGAAACCAATGGATTCCCGCTCAGTTACGAAAATGAGCGGGAATGAAGAATAGGCATTGTGTCGACGAACGCCGCCGCGAACCGGCTTACGGCTTCAAGTCGACGTCGGTAAAGTTGAACGACGCATCGGGCATGGTGTAGACGCCCGTCAGCTTCTTGCTGTGCGCCGAGAGCAGCTTTTCGACCACCAGCGGCGCCCACGGCGCGTCCTTCCAGATCTGCTCCTGGGCGTCGCGGTAGAACTTCGCCTTTTCCGTCTTGTCGGTCGTCGCCAGCGCGGACTTGATGTCGCCGTCGACCTTGTCGCTCTTGTAGTACGCGGTGTTGAACAGGCTCGGCGGAAACGACGAGGACGCGAGCAGCGGCCGGATCGCCCAATCCGCCTCACCGGTCGACGACGACCAGCCGACGTAGTACAGCCGCACCGGCGCGGTGGCCGGGTCCTGCCAGCTCTCCACCTTCTCGACCCGCTGCCCGGCTTCGAGCAGCGTGATCTTGGCCTTGATGCCGATCTGGCCCAGCTGCTGCTGCAGGAATTGCGTGACCTTCTGCGCCGTGCTGTGGTTGTAAGCAGACCACAACTCGGTTTCGAATCCGTTCGGGTATCCGGCTTCCGCGAGCAGCTTCTTCGCCTTGGCGAGGTCGTACGGCCAGGGCCCAAGCTTGACGCTGTATTCGACGCCCTCCGGTACCACGCCCGGGGCGGCGAACGCGTAGCCATTGAACGCGACCTTGGCCAGCGCGTCCTTGTTGATCGCGTAGGCGATCGCCTCGCGAACCTTGGGATTGTCGAACGGCTTCTGCTGGGTATTCATCGACAGATATCGAATGACGATCGACGGCGCTGCCACCACTTCGAGCTCGGGCCTCGCCTTGAGGGTATCGGCCTGCTCGTAAGGGACGGGAAAAGTGAATTGCGCTTCGCCGGTCTGCATCATCGCGGCGCGGGAATTGTTATCGACGACCGGCTTCCACGTGATCGTGTCGACCTTGGGATAACCCTTCTTCCAATAGCCATCGAACTTCGCGACCTTGAGAAAATCGGTGCGATTCCATTCGACGAACTTGAAGGGACCGGTGCCGACCGGGTTGGCTGCGATGTCCTTGCCGTACTTGGTCATCGCCGCCGGACTGATCATCACGCCCGACGGGTGCGCGAGATTGTTCAGGAACGCGGAGAACGGCGTCTTCAAGGTGATCTTCGCCGTGGAATCGTCGACGACTTCGGTCTTGGCGATGTTGCTGTAAAGCCCGTAACGCTTGAGGTGGTTGTCGGGATTGGTGACCCGATCGAAGTTGGCTTTGACCGCCGCGGCGTTGAAATCGGTGCCGTCGTGGAATTTGACGCCCTTCTTGAGCTTGACGGTGTAGACGAGACCGTCCTTCGAGACTTCGTAGCTTTCGGCCAGGACCGGAATCATCTTCATGTCCTTGTCGAACCCGTACAAGCCCTCGTAGAACGATTTGGCCATCGCCTGCGACAGCGTGTCGTTCGCGTCGTAGGGGTCGGTCGTGGTGAAGGTCGACGCGACGGCGAAGACGACGTCCTTGGCTGCGTGCACCGGCGCGGCAAACAGCGCGCCGAGCGCGAGCGCGGAAACGAAAAGCGAGCGGGGAAATGGTTTCATGCGGTTTCTCCAGGATGTTGCGCGAAAATGATTCGAAGCATCGGTACCCGTGCGCATCAATACGCGCCGGCGATCTTATGTCGGGCGACGTAGTGTCCGGGTGCGACTTCCACCAGCGGCAGCACCACCGGCTCGTCGCCGATCGCCCGGATGGGGCTGGGGATTTCCTCCGATGATAGCTCCCTTTTGCCGTGCCGTCGCGCCGGGTCGGCGACCGGAACGGCAGCCAGCAACTTGCGGGTGTAAGGATGTTGCGGGTCCTCGAAAACGGCACGTCGAGGTCCGATCTCGACGATCTGACCGAGGAACATCACCGCGACGCGATGGCTGATCCGCTCGACGACAGCCATGTCGTGCGAAATGAACAGGTACGACAAGCCGAACTCGGATTGCAGGTCGAGCAACAAATTGACGATCTGGGCGCGGATCGAGACGTCCAGCGCCGAGACTGCTTCGTCGGCGACGATGATCTTGGGCTGCAGCGCGAGCGCGCGAGCAATGGCGACGCGCTGGCGCTGCCCGCCGGAGAATTCGTGCGGATAGCGATTTGCCGCGTCGGGCGAAAGTCCGACGCGCTGCAACAGGTCGGCGACGCGGTCCTCGGCGGCACTCCCGCGAGCGACGCCGTGAACGTAGAGCGGCTCGGCGACCGAGAAGCCCACCGTCAGCCGCGGGTCGAGCGACGCGTAGGGGTCCTGGAACACCATTTGAATTTCGCGCCTCACCGATCGCACCTCATCGGAGGGCAGCTGCGCAATATCGCGGCCGTTGAATTCGATGCTGCCGTCCTCGATGTGGACCAGCCGCAGCAGCGATCGGCCGGTCGTCGATTTGCCGCAACCGGATTCGCCGACCAGTGCCAGCGTTTCCCCGGCGCGAAGATCGAAGCTCACTTGCTCGACGGCATGCACGCTGCGCCGCACGCGCCCGAAGAGCCCGGAGCGCAGAGGAAACCGCGTCTTGAGTCCGCGAACCTTGAGCAGCGGCACCTCGGATGCACCCGGCGAAGGAGGGCGGGACACGGCGTGCCGGGATCCGTTTGTGCCCGGCAGTCCGGATGGAAAAGGTGAGGCGGTGGTTGCCGCGCCGGCGCCCGTCGCGGCGCTGCTGAACGGCAGGGGAAAGCGGGCCGGCAGATCGCTTCCCTGCATCGCTCCCAGCCGCGGCACCGCGGCCAGCAGCGCGCGCGTATAGGGGTGTCGCGGGGCGTGGAAGATCTGATCGGCCGAGCCTTGCTCCACCATCTCGCCGCGATACATGACGAGGACCCGATCGGCGACTTCGGCCACGACTCCCATGTCGTGGGTGATGAAAATCACGGACATGCGGAGCTCGTCCTGCAGCAAGCGGATCAACGCCAGGATCTGCGCCTGGATGGTGACGTCCAACGCGGTCGTCGGCTCGTCGGCGATGAGCAGGCGAGGCTTGCACGATAGCGCCATCGCGATCATGACCCGCTGCCGCATGCCACCGGACAACTGGTGCGGGTACCGGCTCAGGACCTGCGCCGCCTCGGGAATTCGTACCTGGTCGAGCATGCGCAGCGCTTCGCGTTTGGCGGTCGCCATGTCCGCTCCCTGATGCAGGCGGATCGATTCGGCGATCTGCTCGCCGACCGTGAACACCGGGTTGAGCGAGGTCATCGGCTCCTGAAAAATCATCGCCATCTCGGCGCCGCGAATCGAGCGCATGGTCCGCGCGCTCGCTTGCGCAAGATCGATTCGCGCACCGTCGTCGCGCGCGAAATCCATGCGGCCCGAAGTGATCGTGCCGCCGCCGTGCTCGACGAGGCGCATCAGCGACAGCGCGGTAACCGATTTGCCCGAACCCGACTCGCCGACGATCGCCACTGTTTCGCCGTGATCGACGTGGAAAGACACGTCGCGCACCGCGGCGACCACACGTTCTGAGCTGCGGAATTCGATCGACAGATGATCGACTTCGAGCAAATTCATGGCGCTCTGCTCGTATGCTGCGCGCGGATCTGATCGATGGTCGCGCTCATAGTGATCGCCTGGCGGTCGAGCTTGAGCCAGAGCAGCGACGGGCGATCGGAACCGAGCGCGCGCTCCAGCGCAGGGGCGAATTCCGCGGTCCGGCCGACTGTCTCCCCGTCTACGCCGTACGCCTGCGCCAGCCTGGCAAAATCGGGATTGACGATGTCGGTGCCATACACCCGTTCCGGATAATTGCGCTCCTGATGCATGCGAATCGTGCCGTACATGCCGTTATCGACCACGATGAAAATCACATTGAGCTTGTATTGAGCCGCGGTCGCGAGCTCCTGTCCGTTCATCTGAAAGCAACCATCGCCGTTCCACGACACCACGACGCGGTCGGGATGCGTGGCCTTTGCCGCGATGGCCGCGGGAACTCCATATCCCATGGAACCGTTGTACGGCGCGAGCTGAGTGCGGAACCGGCGGTGGCGATAGAGCCGGTGCAGCCAGACCGTGTAGTTGCCCGCGCCATTGGTCACGATCGCGTTTTCCGGCAAGCGCTCGCGCAGTGCCGCGACGACCTGCCACAGATCGAGCTCGCCGGGCATCGGCCGCGGTTCCTGCCAGCCCAGATAATCGCGGTGCGCTTGTCCCGCGCTCGCGCGCCAAGCCGGGGACGCGATCGGCGCCATTCCCGCCAGCGCGGCAGCAAACGCCGGCATCGACGCCTGAATGGCAAGCGCCGGCTGGAACACCCGGCCCAGCTCCTCGCTGCCCGGGTGGACGTGAATCAGCATCTGGCGCGGCTGCGGCACGCTGAGCAAGGTGTAGCCGCTGGTGGTCATCTCGCCGAGGCGCTCGCCCGCGACGAGCAGGACGTCGGCATCGCGCACGCGCGCGGCGAGCTTCGGATTGATCGCGATGCCGACATCGCCGGCGTAGAGCTCGTGTGCGTTGTCGAAGAGATCCTGGCTGCGAAACGCGCAGGCAACCGGCAGCGCATTGGCCTCGGCGAAGCGGCGCATGTCCGCACATGCCTCCGCGGTCCATCCGCTCCCGCCGACGATGACCAGCGGTCGCGTGGCAGCGGCGAGGCGTTCGCGAATGTCGTCGATCTGCGCCGCGGCGGGAAAAATGGCGAGCGGTCCGATGCGTGCGGCGTCGTCGACCTCTGCGAGCGATGCGAGCATGTCCTCGGGCAGCGCGAGCACGACGGGACCGGGCCGTCCCTGCATCGCGACTCGAAACGCACGCACGACGTATTCCGGAATGCGCTCGGCGCAATCGATCTGCGCCACCCATTTGGCGATGCTCCCGTACATGCGCCGATAGTCGATTTCCTGAAATGCTTCGCGATCGCGAAAATCGCTTCCGACCTGACCGACGAAAAGAATCAGCGGGGTCGAATCCTGTTGCGCGGTATGGATGCCGATGGCGGCGTTCGACGCGCCGGGTCCACGGGTCACGAAAGCAATGCCCGGGCGGCCGGTCAACTTGCCGTACGCTTCGGCCATGTAGGCGGCGCCGCCCTCGTGGCGGCAGACGATCAGGCGCAGCGATTCGCGGGCGTCGTAGAGCGCGTCGAGAACGGCGAGATAGCTCTCGCCCGGTACGCAGAAGGCGAGGTCGACCCCCTGACGGAGCAGATTGGCGACCAGAATCTGGCCACCGGTGCGCGGCTCGCTCATTGACGGGACATTCTAGCAGGCCCATTACCCCTACCATTGCCACGTCCCGGCCGGGATGTATCTATAATCACGCCACCGGAATCCCGCTATGCCGCGCCGACCTCGTCAGCCATGAACCTGCCGCCCGCACTGCACGATGCGTTGCTCTTCACCGTCGCCGGTGCGTTTTTTGCGCTGGTGCTGATGCGCTGGAAGCGCGAGCAGCGCCAGGGGATGCTGCAGATGCTGATCCTCCTGGTCATCGGCGTCGTCGGACTGCTCGCGCTCAATCAATTCGGCGCCAGCATCGCCGACGCGGCCGCGGGCATCGCGCTGCGCGAACTGTGCCTGCTGCTCGCCGCCTTCGGCTTCATCCGCATCTTTCTGGTGTTCATGTTCCAGGGCCTGTTCGCGCGGATGGCGCTGCCGCGCATCCTCGGCGACGTCCTGTTCGCGTTTTCACTGCTTACCTATGCCGCCTATCGGCTGTACGCGATGGGCTTCGATTTTTCCACGATCGCCATCACCGGCGCCGCCATCGCTGGTGGCGTCGCGCTGTCGCTCAAGGAGCCGTTGACCAACCTTTGGGGTGGCGTCGCGATTCAGCTCGACAACACCTGCCGCATCGGCGACTGGATACGCGTCGAGGGGGCGATGGGACAGGTGGTGAGCATCCGGTGGCGTTACACCGCGCTGGCCACCAACGCCGGCGAAACATTGGTCATTCCGAATTCGGCGTTGGTCGGACAGCGCGTGAACGTGCTGGCGCGGCGCGGCGACCAGCGCATCCCGTGGAGGCGCCCGGTCGAGTTCAACATGGGATATGAATGGCCGCCCAGCCGGGTCATCGCCGTGGTGGATGAAGCGCTGGCGCGGGCGGACATCTCCAACGTCGCGCGTGCGCCGGCGCCGTCGTGCATCTGCTGGAGCTTCGATCCGAGCTCGATCCGCTACAACATCCGCTATTGGTTGACCGATCTCAGCCTCGACGAGTGGACCGACTCGGAAGTACGTGTGCATGCCTTCGCGGCGCTGGCGCGCGAGGGCATGGAAATGCCGGTTCCGCGTCACGAGCTGTTCATGAACCCCGCGAACGAAGTGCGCGACGCGGCTCGGGTGCGCGAGCGCGACACGCGCGTGGTGCTGCTGCGATCGCTCGAGCTGTTCAAGGCGCTGACGGATGAAGAGCGGCTCGCCCTCGCCGCGGAGCTCCAGCCGTCGCCGTTCGTTGTGGGGGATATCGCAACGCGCCAGGGGGAGCCCGCCGATTCGCTGTATATCCTGGCGCGCGGCCTTGTCGGCATCTTCCACGATACGACGGACGGTACGCAAGCGCCGCGCCAGCGCCTCGCGACGCTGCACGCCCCGGCATATTTCGGCGAAATGGGCTTGCTCACGGGGCAGCCGCGCGGAGCCACCGTGGTCGCGGAATCGGAAGTCTTGTGTTATCGCCTCGGCAAGCCGGGCTTCGAGGCGATCTTGCGCTCGCGGCCGGAGCTCGCGCCGGCGCTGTCGCAGACGCTCGCTGCCAGGCAGGCCGCCAACGATGCGACGTTGGCATCGCTTTCGGCGGAAGCGCGGTCGCGCGCGACCGGAACGCGCGCCAACGACCTGGTGCGGCGTATCCAGGATTTCTTCGGCTTGTAGCTGATCGTCGCCGCGCCGCTGCCGCGGCCGATGTTCCCGCGAGGTCGCGCTGTCGCGCGCTGTTGCGAAGTGCGTCCGCTCCCGGTCAGGCGGCCGCCAGCAGATCCTCGCGCTTGAGCAGGAACACGCCGTCTTCCGCGTCCGCGGTCGCGAGCCACGTAAACGGCAGGCGCGGAAAAGCGGCTTCCGCGGCCGCGCGGTTGCGGCCGACCTCGACCACCAGCACGCCGTCGGGATTCAGGAATTGCGCTGAATGGGCAATGATGGTGCGCACCGCATCGAGACCGTCGTCGCCGCCGGCCAGCGCAATCTGCGGCTCGTGCGCGTACTCAGGCGGCAGCTCCTCCATCGCCATCGCGGTGACATACGGGGGATTGCTGATGATCAGCGGATACGTCTTTTCGATCAGGTTCGACAGCAGGTCGGACCGAATCAGGTTGATCCTGTCCTGCAGCCCGTGCTCGGCGACGTTGCGCTGCGCCACCGCGAGCGCGTCCGAGGAGATGTCGGAGGCGTCGATGTCGGCGTTCGGGAAATAGTGTGCCAGCAGCACCGCAAGGCATCCCGAGCCGGTGCAAAGGTCGAGCGCGCCTTCGACGCTGAGGGGATTCGGTATCCAGGGTGCGAGACCATCGGGCAGCAGCTCCGCGATGTACGACCGGGGAATGACGACGCGCTCATCGACATAGAATCGAAACTCTCCGAGCCACGCCTCGTGCGTGAGGTACGCTGCCGGGATGCGATCGTTCACTCGGCGCTCGATGATCTGCAGCAATTCGCCGCGCTCGGCGTGGGTCAGATGCGCGTCGAGAAACGGCTCGAGGCGGTCGAGCGGAAGGTGCAGCGTATGCAGAATGATATACGCGGCCTCGTCGTAGGCGGTGGTCAGCCCGTGACCGAAGCAAAGGCCGCCTCCGACAAACCGGGAGACGGCGTAGCGCAGCCAGTCGCGCACGGTCTCGAGATCCTGGGTCAAGGTCGTCATCGGAGCGGATGGGATCGGGGCAGATCGATCGCGAGTCAGGCCAGCAGACGTTGCAGTATGCCACGATAGAGCGCGGACAGCGGCTCGAGGTCCGACACCGCCACGCGCTCGTTGAGCTTGTGTATGGTGGCGTTGACCGGGCCCAGCTCGACCACCTCGCGACAGATGTCGGCGATGAATCGTCCGTCCGACGTTCCACCGGTGCAGGAAAGCTCGGGGGTCACGCCGCAGACTTCGCGCACCGTGTCGCCGACAACTTCGACCAGGCGGCCGCGTTGCGTCAGAAAGGGCTTGCCGTGGCTCGTCCACTTCAGATCGTAGTCCAGTCCGTGGCGGTCGAGGATCGCGGTCATCCGCTCCCCGAGGCTCTCGCGCGTGCTCGCTGTCGAGTAGCGGAAGTTGAATTGCAGCTCGAGCGTTCCGGCAATGACGTTGGTCGCGCCGGTGCCTGCGCGCACGTTCGATGCTTGCCAGGACGTCGGCGGAAAATACTCGTTGCCGCGATCCCAGATCATCGCGGCCAGCTCGGCGATGGCCGGCGCCGCAAGATGAATCGGATTCCTGGTCAGATGAGGATAGGCGATATGCCCCTGCACGCCGCGGATGACGAGCGTTCCGGAAAGCGTTCCGCGGCGGCCGTTCTTGATCATGTCGCCCAGCCGGTCGACCGACGAAGGCTCGCCGACAATGCAATAGTCGAGCGATTCTCCCGCTGCGCGGAGCTTGTCGACGACGCGCACCGTGCCGTCGACCGCGGGTCCTTCCTCGTCGGACGTGATGAGCAATGCGATCGAGCCGCGATGCCCGGCGTGCGCGGTCACGAATGCTTCGATCGCGACGATGAACGCGGCCACCGACGATTTCATGTCCGCTGCTCCGCGTCCATAGAGGAAGCCGTCGCGCACCGTCGGGACGAATGGATCGGAGTGCCAGGCATCGAGCGGACCGCTGGGGACCACGTCGGTGTGTCCCGCGAAACAGACCAGGGGTCGCCCGTCGCCGCGCCGCGCCCAGAGATTGCTGACGCCGTTGGCAGAGGTCGTTTCGCAACGAAAGCCCAGCGGCTCGAGCCGGGCTTCGAGAATCCTCTGGCAGCCCGCATCGTCGGGCGTGCCGGATCGGCGCGCGATCAACTCCTGCGCGAGGTCTAGCGTCGGCGAGTGGGTCACTGAGGAGACAATGAGGGGATGAGCGGCGAGGCGCCCGTCATGATGGACGGGCGCGCGCCAGATTGATGGCTACTACGGGCGGTTGAGGAATTCGGGATCGATCTCCAGCTTGACGAAATCGCCGGAGATTCTACGCTCGGCTTCGGCATGGACAGTTTCGGGATCGACGCTGGTCGTCGGCGAGTTCTGATTGACGAGCCACGCCAGATTGGTCGGCGAATCGGCGGCTGACAACGCCTCGTCGTAGGACACCACGCCGTCGAGGTAGAGCCGGCACAGCGCCTGCTCGAAGGTCTGCGAGCCCGGATACAGACTCTGCTCCATCGCTTCTTTCATCTGGGTGATTTCGCCGTTCTTGATCAGCTCGGAGATGAGCGAGGTGTTGAGCAGAATCTCGACGGCCGGCTGCTGCTCGCCCTCCTTGTTGCGCACCAGGCGCTGCGAGATGATCGCCCGCAACCCGATCGACAAGTCGGACAGCAGGCCCGACCGCGCGTCGTACGGAAACATGTTGATGATCCGCGACAACGCGTGATAGCTGTTGTTGGCGTGGATCGTCGATAGGCACAGGTGACCGGTCAGCGTGTGCAGCAGCGCCTGCTGCATGGTCTCCCGGTCGCGAATTTCGCCGATCATGATCAGGTCCGGCGCTTCGCGCAGCGCATTGGGCAGCGCGTTGTGATAGCCCTGCGTGTCGACCCCGATTTCGCGCTGGTTGACGATGGACTTCTTGTGCTCGAACAGGTATTCGATCGGGTCCTCGAGCGTCAGGATGTGGCCGGATCGATTGGTGTTGCGGTAGTCGATCATCGCCGCGAGCGTCGTCGATTTGCCGGAGCCCGTCGCGCCGGCCACCAGCACCAGCCCGCGCTTTTCCATGACCAGGTTGAGCAGCACCGAAGGGAGCTTGAGGTCCTCGAACGGAGGCACACGGCTGCGAACGTAACGGATGACCAGCGAGATCGTGCCGCGCTGCCTGAAAATGTTGATCCGGAAGTTGCCCACGCTGCGGTCGAGATAGGAAAGGTTCATTTCCATCTCGTTCTCGAATTCGCGCGCCTGGTCCTTGGTCATCAGCTCGTAGGCGATCCTGCGGACGGTCTCGACGTCCATGGGCTGGGTCGCGATCGGAGACACCACGCCGTTGATCTTGATATTGATCGGCGCGCCGCAGGAGATGAACAGGTCGGAGGCCTGTTTCTCTGCCATCATCTTGAATAACCGGTCGAGGTACATATCGTTGTCCCCGTGCAAATAAAAGGTTGAGTACGCGGACGGTCAGCGGGTCCGCGGAAGGCTTGACAATGTCATGAATTGACAAGAATAACCAAGGTCACGCAAAGTGACAACTGGGAAGCTCGTTTTGGGCCGCCCCAATTCGCCGCCCGCCGGCCTCCCGGGCGCCGGCCGGCGAGCTATCATCTGTCTTTCGACCGCCGAACTCCATGCTCGCCATCATCGGTGGCAGCGGGCTTACCCGCCTGTCCACGCTCGCCGTCGCTCACCGCGAAGTCGTCCGCACGCCCTACGGAGAGCCGTCGTCGGCGCTGGTCTTCGGCCAGGTAGCGGGGCGCGACGTGGTCTTTCTTGCGCGCCACGGGCATGGGCACACGATTCCGCCGCATCGCGTGAACTATCGAGCCAATCTCTGGGCGCTACAGAAAAGCGGCGTCGCCTCCATTCTGGCGGTGGCATCGGTGGGCGCCATTGCCGCAGAATACGCCGTTGGCGACCTCGTGCTTCCGCACCAGTTGATCGATTACACCAGCGGCAGGGAGCATACGTTCTTCGACGGTGGTGATCGGAAAGTCGTGCACGTCGACTTCACGCGCCCATACACCGAGCTCTTGCGCGAGAGATGTCTCGCGGCGGCGCGCTCCGCCGGCATATCCGTTCACGATGGCGGCGTCTATGGAGCGGTTTGTGGTCCACGACTTGAAACAGCGGCCGAGATCGACCGGCTGGCGCGCGACGGAGCAACGGTGGTCGGAATGACCGGCATGCCGGAGGCCGCTCTGGCCCGTGAGCTGGGCGTCGCGTATGCGTCGATCGCCGTTGTCGTCAATCACGCCGCCGGCCGCCGCGACAGTGCGCTGGCCATATCGATGGAAAGGATCGCCGGCGCCTTGGAGACTGCCATGGACAAGGTTCGATCGCTGATCGATCAGGTGGTGAAGGAATCGCAATGATTCTGCCGATATTGCACATGGGCGATCCGCGCCTGCTCGAGCGCTCGCAATCGGTGCAGCGCTTCGGGAGCGAAGAGCTCCTCGCGCTGGTCAGCGATATGCGCGAAACGATGGTCACCGCCAAGGGTGCGGGGCTAGCCGCGCCGCAGATCGGCGTCGGCCTGCGCGTGGTCATCTTCGGCTTCGAGCACAATCAGCGCTATCCCGACGCCGAGCCCGTTCCCTACACCGAGCTTGTCAATCCGGTCATCACGCCGCTGGCCGCGGAGAAGGAAGAAGACTGGGAAGGCTGCCTGTCGGTCCCGGGCTTGCGCGGCATGGTGCCGCGGTTCAGCCGCGTCCGCTACACCGGATTCGATCCGCACGGCCGCCCGATCGATCGCGAAGCGTCAGGATTCCACGCGCGCGTCGTGCAGCACGAATCCGATCATCTCGACGGAGTGCTGTACCCGATGCGAATGCGCGACATGCGCACGCTGGGATTCACGAGCGTATTGTTTCCCGGCGTCGACACGCCGGACGAGTAGCCCAACCCGGTCACAGTCGCCGGGTCACAGCCTCAACTGTTCGTACAGCGCCTGCTCGAGCTTCAGCAGCGCCGCCTCGTCGTGCAGGCGCGCGCCGTCGAGAAGGAAGACGTCTTCGGCGCGATCACCCAGGGTGTTGATCTTCGCGCTTGTCACGTTGACGTTGGCGGTCGCAAGCACGTAGGCGATGCGTGACAGCAGACCGGGCCGGTCTCCCGCGACGATCTCGAGAATGTAGTGCGTTCCCTTGTCGTCGGGAAAGATCCGGATCTCCGGGGTCAGCGGGAAATGTTTGAGGTGCCGGCTGATTCGTCCGGGCGGTGCAGGCTGCAAAGGCGCGCGCGTCATCAGCGCCTGTCTGAGCTCGTACTCGATGTAATTCATCGCCGCGCGGTAGCTCGCGTTGGGATTGGTCGGATCGTGGACGTCGAAGGTATCGAGCGCGTAGCCGTGGCGCGTGGTGTGGATCCGCGCCTCGAGGATCGACAATTGTGCGCGGCCAAAAAATCCGCAAATGCGGGCGAAAAGCTCCTTCTGGTCGGGGAGATAGATCGTGACCTGGAGGCCGGCGCCCTCGCGAGCGAGGCGTGTCTTGACCACCGGTTCCGCGCCGTCGACGCGAAAGTATAGATGCCGCGCGTGCCACGCGATTTCGTCGGCGGTGTGGCGCTGGAAATAGACCGCGTCGAGGCGCTGCCAGAGCTGCTGCTCGGCGCCCTCGGGAACGGCATACAGGCGCAGAATGCGCGCGGCTTCGCCGCGTCGCGTGTCGAGGCTGTCCTGCAACCGGCGCCCGCTCGTATCGCCTGAAAGCCTCTCCTTGGCGGCGTGAAACAGATCTTCGAGCAGCTTCGCCTTCCACGCATTCCATACTCTCGGGCTGGTGCCGCGAATGTCCGCCACCGTCAGCAGGTAGAGCGCGGCAAGGCGGCGCTCGGTCTTCACCTTGGCGACGAACGCGTCGATGACGTCCGGATCGGTAATGTCCTGCTTTTGCGCCGTCGCCGACATGGTCAGGTGCTGCTCGACCAGCCAAGTAATGAGCTCGGTGTCTTCGGCCGACAGCCCGTGCTCGCGGCAGAAGCGCCGCGCATCGCGCCTTCCGAGCTGCGAATGATCGCCGCCGCGACCCTTGGCGATATCGTGGAAGAGTCCCGCGACGTAGAGCACCTCGGGCCGGGCGAAGTCCGCGATCAGGCGCGAGCACAACGGATATTCGTGCGCGTGCTGGGCTTCGGTGAAGCGGCGGAGGTTGCGAATCACCATCAATATGTGTTCATCGACGGTGTAAACATGAAATAGATCGTGTTGCATCTGGCCGACGATGCGGCCGAACACCGGCAGGTAGCGCCCGAGGATGCCGTACTGATTCATGCGCCGCAGCTCGTGGGTCACGCCGCGCGGCTGGCGCAGGATCGCCATGAAGCGCACGCGATTTGCGGGATCGCGGCGGAACGCGGCATCAACGCGATCGCGGTTGCGCCACAACGCGCGCAGCAAGTGCGCGGACATGCCCTTGAGCTCCGGATGCATCTGCAGCGTGAGAAAGCTGTCGAGGATCGCCGACGGGCGCTTGACGAAAAGATCGTCGTCGCGAAGGTCGAGCAGCTCGTCAACGGCCTGAAAATCGTCGTCGACCGGCCGTACGGCGAGCTGCGCCGGAAACAATCGTGCGTGCAGGTTCTGCATCAGGATGACGCTTATCTGGCGCACCGATTTCGCCGCGCGGTAGTAGCGCTGCATGAGCTGCTCGGACGCGCGCCGATTCGGCGTGTCGGTCAGGCCGAGCTGGCGCGCCAGCGCAGTCTGGACGTCGAACACCAACCGGTCCTCGCGCCGATCGGCCAGATAGTGCAGGCGGATGCGCAGATCGTCGATGGCGCGCTCGTGGCGCGTGACCTCGCGCGCCTCCGACGCGGTCATCAATCCATGCGTCGCAAGCGCGCGCCAGCTGTGCCCCAATTCCGCCGCGCGCGCGATCCAGATGATCGTCTGGAGATCGCGCAATCCTCCCGGGCTTTCCTTGACGTTGGGCTCCAGGTTGTACGCCGTGTCCTGGTAGCGCAAATGGCGTTGTTGCTGCTCGAGCGCCTTGGCCTCGAAAAACGAGCGCACGTCGAGACTGGCCGCGAAGCGGCGGCGAAAGCGATCGTAGAGCGGACGCGAACCGGCAAGCAGGCGATGCTCGAGCAGGCTCGTGGCGATGGTGATGTCGTGCGCCATCTCGGTCTCGCATTGCTCGATCGTGCGCACCGAATGCGCGACCTCGAGGCCCGCGTCCCAAAGCATGCCGATGAAGCGCTCGATCGACAGCGTGCCCGCGCCCGGCTCCAGGGGCCGCGGCAGCAGGATCAGGACATCGATATCGGAGTGAGGGAAGAGCTCGCCGCGGCCGTAGCCGCCGACTGCAACCAGTGATCCGCCGCGCGGCGGTCCGACCTCGAGCCAGATGCCGCGAACGATGCGATCGACCAGCGCCGCGTGGCGGCTGAGAAGGCGCTTGGGCTGCGGGTCGGCGGCGAACGCACGCTCCAGCGCGGCACGTCCGGAGACGAGCTCACGCTTCCAGCGGCCGAGTTCCGCTATTGCGGGCGCCGTGGGCGCGGCGGCGAGCGTCGCGGCCACCGCTGAATGTCAGGCCTGCGCCAACGCCGGCGCCGGCGGAGCGCCATCGGAAGTCGTCAGCACTTCGTACCCGTCGTCGGTGACCAGCACCGTGTGCTCCCACTGCGCGGAAAGGCTGTGATCCGCGGTCACGATGGTCCAGCCGTCGGCGAGGCAGCGAATGCCGGGGCGGCCGGCGTTGATCATCGGCTCGATGGTGAAAATCATCCCCGGTTGCAGCTTGAGACCGGTGCCGGGCCGGCCGTAGTGCAGGACTTGCGGCTCTTCGTGGAACTGCCGCCCGATGCCGTGACCGCAGAATTCCCGGACGACGGAAAAGCCGTGGCTTTCGGCATGGCGTTGTATGGTCGCGCCGACGTCGCCCAGCGTCGCGCCGGGCTTGACCTCGCGTATGCCGCGCCACATCGCATCGAAGGTCACTTCGCACAAACGCTTGGCCTGGATCGCCGGCGCTCCGACGTAGAACATGCGACTGCTGTCGCCGTGAAAGCCTTCCTTGATCACGGTCACGTCGATATTGACGATATCGCCGGTCTTGAGTGTCTTGTCGCCGGGAATGCCGTGACAGACAACGTGATTCACCGAAACGCAAATCGACGCCGGAAACGGCCGGTGACCCGGCGGAGCGTAGTTCAACGTCGCCGGAATGACCTTCTGGACGTTAACCTGGTAATCGTGCGCGATGCGATCGAGCTCACCGGTGGTGACGCCCGCCCGAACGTGCGGCGTCAGGAAATCGAGCAGCTCCGACGCGAGCCGCCCGGCGACGCGCATTTTCGCAATCTCGTCCGTGGTCTTGATCGCAACCGGCATGGTGTCCGCACCTCTCATGGTCAGTCCCGCAGCAATTCGTTGATGCTGGTCTTGGCGCGGGTCCTGGCATCGACCTGCTTGACGATCACCGCGCAATACAGCTGGCAAGCCCCTATGGCCGAAGGCAGGCTGCCGGCAACGACCACCGAGCCCGAAGGCACGCGCCCATAGCTCACCTGACCGGTGTCGCGGTTATAGATCTTGGTGCTCTGGCCGATGAATACACCCATGCCGAGCACCGAGTTCTCCTCGACGATGACACCCTCGACCACCTCGGAGCGCGCTCCGATAAAGCAATTGTCTTCGATAATGGTGGGGTTGGCCTGCAGCGGTTCCAAGACCCCGCCGATCCCCACGCCGCCGGAAAGGTGTACGTTGCGGCCGATCTGTGCGCACGAGCCGACCGTTGCCCAGGTGTCGACCATCGTGCCCGAGTCGACGTAGGCGCCGATGTTGACATAGCTCGGCATCAGCACGACGTTCGGCGCGATGTAAGCGCCGCGGCGCGCGACCGCGGGCGGAACGACGCGCACACCCGCTTGCGCGAAAGCGGCATCGTCGAACCTCGCGAACTTGGTCGGGACCTTGTCGTAGAAGCGAAAAGGCACCGCAGGCCCCGCCAGGCCGATCGCCACGCTGTCCGACAAGCGGAATGAGAGCAACACGGCCTTCTTGAGCCACTGATGCGTCACCCATTCCGTGCCGCGCTTCTCGGCCACGCGAAGCTGTCCCGCGTCGAGCTGGCCGATCGCGGCGTCGACGGCCTCACGAACCGCTTTCGGCGCGTTGGCCGGGTCGAGCTCGGTGCGCCGCTCCCAGGCGGCGTCGATCGTTTGCTGCAGCGAATCCATGGAAAGGCACGGGCATTGCGGACAAGGCCGCTATTTTACCTGTGCGTGGCGGCTTTCGCCGAACCTGCCTTGCGGATCGCCTATATGAGGTCGATCCCGCTGCGGCGCTACATGGTTTTGAACAGATGCGCGAAGGTGCGGCTGACCGTGAGCTGCTCGGGCCGGTCCTTGAGGAACACCAGCGGCTGATCGCGGTAGTCGCGCTCGACCCGGGCGATCGCGCGCAGGTTGACGATGGTGCTGCGGTGCACCTGCCAGAACACGGCAGGATCGAGGTCGTCGAACAGCTCGCGGATGGTGGTGCGAATCAGCGCCTCGCCGGAAGCAGTGACCACCTTGGTGTATTTGTCCTCGGCCTGGAAGTAGCACACGTCGTCGACCGGGATCAGCCGCATCGAGTTGTCCAGCGACGCCTTGATCCAGCGCAACGGACCGCCGGTCTCGCGCGAAGCGAGCTGCTGCAGCACGTTCGCCAGATCGGCGGGCGGCGACGAGACACGTCCCTGCAGTCGCGTCACGACCTTGGCGATCCGTTCCGCGGTCACCGGCTTCAGAAGGTAGTCGACGGCTCCCTGCTCGAATGCGGTCACGGCGTATTCGTCATAGGCGGTGACGAACACGATGTGACATGCGTCCGCGATCGCCTCGGCTACTGCGAGTCCGTCCTTGACCGGCATGCGGATATCGAGAAACGCGATGTCGGGATTGAGCTCGCGGGCCTGCGCCAGCGCTTCGGCGCCGTTCTCGGCCTCGGCGACGATCACCAGCTCGGGCCACGCCTGCGCGAGCCGCGCCTTGAGTTGCCGGCGCAGCAGGGGCTCGTCTTCGGCAATCAGCGCGGTAATGCGGCGCGCGGACATTTACTTCGCGCTATTCCACATCGGGAATCTGGATCGTAGCCTTCGCGCCATGAGGCAGGATGGCATCCAGCGTGAATTGCGAGCGCTGCCCGTAGAGCGCCTTCAGGCGCTCGCGCAAGTTGGTCAGCCCTACACCTTGCCCGACGTGCTCGGCGAACCCGCGACCGCTGTCGGTGACCGACACGATCAGCGATCCGTTTTCCTGCCTTGCTTCAACGCGCACCTCGCCGCCGTCGGCGCTCGGCTCGATGCCGTGCTTGATTGCATTTTCCACGACCGACATCAGCAGCATCGGTGGAAAGGAGTGCGATTGCAGGGATGCGGGAATATCGACGGTGAACTTGAGGCGCGATTCCATGCGCATCTGCATGATCGACAGGTAGGCCCGGGCAAGCTCCGCTTCCTGCCCCAGGGTCGTGCTGCCGGAGCGAAGTTGCGGCACGGCGGAGCGCAGGTACGAAAGCAGATGGCCCAGCATGAGACCGGCCATCGGCGGATCCGTCTCGGTCAGGAATTGCACCGACGCCAGCGTATTGAACAGAAAATGGGGCTCGACCTGCGCTTGCATCAGCTTCAGCTCTGCCTCCGCTGCCTGCTTCGAAAGCAGATTGCGGTCGGCTTCGGTCCTCAGTAGCTGCGTTTGTGCGCGCGCGTCGCGAAAGTTGAACAGGAACAGGAGACCGACGAAAAGGCCGTTCCAGATCGCGCCGATAAACGTCCAGACGAACCTGTGGGGTTCGGCTCCAATTTCGCGCAGACGATATCCCTCGACCGTCAGTCCGTATCCCTTGATCAAGATGAGCAGCGCCATTCCCGCGATCGATCCGAGGACAACTGCAAACACCAGCCGCCATATCGGATGCGTCTTCTCCCACGGCGATATGGCGTTGACCACGTAGGCTATCGATAAGCCGAAGCATTGCGCGGAGACGAATGGATGCCAGAAAGGTCGCACATCCTCGATCGACAGGATGGCCGCAAATCCGGTGTTGATCGCCAGAATCAACCCGAACGTGCGCCACGAAATGCCACGCAATCCCGCAGGGACAGGTATGCGCCAGGTCGGGTTTTCAGCGCTCGACATGGCGCGAATTGTACTGCCTGGGATTGCCGGATCGAGGCGAGGCGACGAAATGCCGCGGGCGTGGATGAAACGTATCCGGCCGTCGCAAAGCGGGCCGGTGCGGCCCCGGGAACAGCCTAGCGCGCGCGCCGGGCGAAGCTCACGACACGCTCGACGGCTTCGGCGCACTCGTCGAATGCCGCCACCAGCGCGATGCGAATGTAGCCACGACCCGGGTTGAGGCCCTCCGTTTCGCGTCCGATGTAGCTTCCGGGCAGGACGCTGACGGCTTCCTCGGCGTAGAGCAGGCGCGCAAACTCGGCATCGTCGCCGGGAACTTTGGCCCAGAGATAAAAGGCCGCGTCCGGCGCGTGAGCAGGCAGGACCGCGCAAACGAGCGGCGCCAGCTTGGTAAATTTTTCCGCATACAGCGCGCGGTTGGCGCGGACATGGACTTCGTCATTCCACGCTGCAATGCTCGCGGCGGCAACGGTCGACGACATCGCCGAGCCATGATAGGTCCGGTAGAGCAGGAATGCCTTGACCAGCGCAGCATCGCCGGCAACGTATCCGGAACGCAATCCGGGCGCGTTGGATCGCTTGGACAGGCTGCCGAAAGAAAGCAGTCGCTGGTAGCGGTCGCGTCCGAGTGCTCGCGCCGCGGCAAGCGCACCGAGCGGCGGCGCGCCTTCGTCGAAATAAACCTCCGAATAGCATTCATCGGCGGCGATCACAAAATCGTGCCGGTCGGCGAGGTCGAACAGGCAACGCCACTCTTCCTGACGCATGACCCGACCCGTCGGATTGTCGGGTGAGCACACGTACAGCAGTTGCGTTCGCGCCCATACCGCGTCGGGCACGTCCTGCCATCGCGGCGCGAAATCGTCCGCGACGAGACTATTCACGTAGTGCGGTGTCGCGCCGGCCAGCAACGCGGCGCCCTCGTAGATCTGATAGAACGGATTGGGAACCACGACGGTGGCGCCGGCGCGACTGGCATCGATGACCGTCTGCGCAAACGAGAACAGCGCCTCGCGGCTGCCCAGCACGGGTAGAACCTGCGTGGCCGGATCGAGCGACGTCAATCCATGTCGCCGCTCGAGCCACGCGGCGATCGCTTCGCGCAACGCGGGAGCGCCCGCCGTTGTGGGATAATTCGCAAGTCCCTTCGCGCCGGCCGCAAGTGCGTCGAGAAGGAGCTGCGGAGTGGGATGGCGCGGCTCTCCGATCGACAAGCTGATCGGCGGCTTCCGCGAATTCGGCGTTACGCTCGCAAAAAGCGCTCGCAGACGTTCGAACGGATACGGCTGCAGTTGCGCAAGGTGCGGATTCAAAATAGGGGCGCGAAAAACGCTGTGACCCATTGAGCGAAACGGGATTATACGTGGCGAGCACGCACTCAGCGGCGGCGACTGCCGCGGCCTTGAAAATAGCGGTCGTGCTGGCGTGGCTTCTCGCGCTGGCTCTTCTGGCGCTTACGCTGGCGCACTGGGGATGGAAGTGGCTCGGTCCGGCGCCCGTGGCGATTCCGGTCACGATACCGGACAGCGATGTCACCCGTCGCGTTGCCGATGCGAGGCTGTTCGGCGTTGCGCCTCCGCCCGCCGCGGCCGGCGCGAGCGCCAGCGTGGGCGATCTTCGACTGCTTGGGGTCTTCGCGCTTCGCGACGGCGGCGGCTATGCGCTGTTTCGGAGCGCTCGCGGGCCCCTGATCGTGTCCTCCGGACAGGACATCGGCGCCGGTGTGCGGCTCGACTCGGTGCGATCCGACGGCGTTACCTTGAGCGAGGGAGGCGTTCGCCGCGAAATGATCCTGCGCGCGCCGGCGTCCGACGCGCGACCCGCGGTCGCTGTTGCACAAAACACCAAGCCCTCGGGATGTGCCGTGCCGGCGGGATTTACCGGACCGATCGTGCGCTTGAATGCGGAGCTTCTCGGAGGCATGACCAGTGCGCCGGACGCATGGAAGGCCTTGCTCGAGGCGGCGCCAGGTGGATTGATCGTGCGCGATCAAAGCGGTTTTGCCGGCATGCTGGGACTCAAGAGCGGAGATCGCGTCGAGCGCGCCAACGGAGTCCCGCTGGTGATAGCGAGCGACATCGCCTCGACGGTTCTCCAACCGCTGACCAAGAGTCAGGCGGTGTGGGTGGCCGGCACCCGCGACGGAAAGCCCCAGCAATGGCTGTTTATCAACGCGGGCGCGTGTCCCGCGTAACGCGTACTGCAACGCGAAGTCACGCGTCCATCGCAGTGCGCGGAACCGTTTCCGGCAACCAGTCGAGCAGGTCGGCGAGCGAACGAATGGAGCCGTCAGCGCCCCAGTTGTCCGGCGTGTCGGCGGCGCCCAGATAACCGTAGCTCGCGATCAGGGTTTTCATTCCGGCGGCGCGGCCGGCGATGATGTCGCGCTCGGCGTCCCCAACGTACACACAATCCGACGGATCGATTTTCAGTGCAACTGCCGCCGCAAGCAGTGGCTCCGGGTGCGGCTTGGTGTTGGCTGTGCTGTCGCCCGAGATGACCGCTACCGTTCTCGTCGAAAGCGCCAGCCTTTCGAGGAGCGGAATGGTGAACCGCGAGGCTTTGTTGGTGACGATGCCCCAGTGCAGGCCTCGGCGCTCGATCTCGGCAAGCACCTTCTCTCCGTCCTCGAACAGCTGCGTCTGTTCGCAGAGCTTCGCTGCGTAGTTGTCGAGGAACAAGTCGCGGAGGGGTTCGAACTCGGGACTGTCGCGCCCGATGCCAAAAGCAGCACCCAGCATGCCGCGCGCGCCATGCGACGCGTGCGGACGGAGCACATGGAGCGCCACGAGAGGCAGCGAGCGATCGGAGCGAATGCGGTTGACCGCGCCGGCCAGATCGCCGACGGTGTCCGCGAGCGTTCCGTCGAGATCGAACAGCACCGCTTTGACGTCGAACCGCGGGTGAGTGTCTGCGCTACGCGTCACGGCGGAAGGTCATGATGTAGTTGACGGACGCATCGGCTTCGAGCCGGTACACCTTGGTCAACGGGTTGTACGTCATGCCGATCAGCGCGTCGGTCTCGAGCCCGGCCGCACGCGCGAACGCGGCAATCTCGGAAGGCTTCAGAAACCGCCGATAATCGTGCGTGCCGCGAGGCAGAAGGCGCAGCACGTACTCCGCCCCGACAATGGCGAGCGCGTACGCCTTTGCATTGCGGTTGATGGTGGAGAACACGACGTGCCCGCCCGGACGCACGAGCTTCGCGCACGCGCCGACAATCGATGCCGGATCGGGGACGTGCTCGAGCAGCTCCATGCAAGTAACGATATCGAACGCGGCGGGCGATTCGATCGCAAGCGCTTCTGCCGACATCAGCCGGTAGTCGACGTTGGTACCGGACTCGATCTGATGCAGGCGCGCGACGCCGAGCGCTTTCTCCGACAGATCGATTCCCGCGACCGCAGCGCCATCGCGGGCCATCGCCTCGGTGAGGATGCCGCCGCCGCAACCGACGTCGAGCACGGCCTTCCCTTCGAGCCCTCCGCACTGGCGGGCGATGTAGCCCAAGCGCAAGGGATTGATGTCGTGCAGCGGCTTGAATTCGCTGCCCGGGTCCCACCAGTGGTGCGCGAGTGCACTGAACTTGGCGAGCTCGGACGGATCGGCGTTGACGTTCATTGGAGTCGATCCTGCCAGAAGCGGGCGCGCGACGCGAGCTCCCCGCTGTCGATGCGCGTCAGTTTTCCGTCGGCGAGCAGCCGCTCCCCCGCGACCCAGGCATCGCTGACCTGATCGCGTCCGGTGACATGAACCAGGTGCGATACGGGGTCATAGCACGGCGCATGGGAAACGCCGCCCAGATCGACCGCGATGGCGTCGGCCTGCTTCCCGGCCTCGAGCGAACCGATGCGCTCCTCCAGGCCGAGAGCCATCGCGCCGCCGAGCGTCGCCATCCGCAATACTTCGGCCGCAGGCAACGCAGCGGCGTCGCCTTCGGCAACCTTCGCGATCAGCGAAGCCAGACGCGCCTCGCCGAACACGTCGAGCCGATTGTTGCTCGCGACGCCATCGCTGCCGAGCGCAACATTGACGCCGGCGCGGGTCAGCGCCGCGACCGGAGCGATGCCGCTGGCCAGCTTCAGATTCGACGTCGGGCAATGAACGACGTGACAGCGCTGCGTGGCGAGCAGCTCGATGTCGGCGGCGTCGACATCGACGGCGTGAATCGCGATGAATCCCGGGCCCGTTGCGCCCAGGCGGTGCAGGCGCTGGAGCGGAGCGAGGTGATGCTCGGCCAGACTCTTCGCCCGCTCGTCGCGAGTCTCCAGCAGGTGGGTCTGGATGACGAGGTCGAGCTGACGAGCGAAAGTCACGATCTTGGTCCACGTCGCGTCGCCAACCGTATACGGTGCGTGCGGGGCGAGGGAAAACAGGAGTCGCGGCTCGTGCTTCCATCCGTCCCGCGCCGCCAGCCCGGCGTTCAAGTACCCATCGGCGTCGGCGGCGTAAGGCGTAGGGAAGTCGAGAACCGGCAGCCCGAGCATTGCTCTCATTCCACTGGCGCGATATGCGCGTGCGGCGGCATCCGGGAAGAAGTACATGTCGTTGGCGCAGGTGATGCCTCCCCGGATCATTTCGGCCGCGGCAAGCAGGGTCCCGTCGTAAACGAAATCGGCATCGACAAAGCGGCCTTCGCGAGGCCAGATCGATTCCTCGAGCCACGCCTTGAGCGGCACATCGTCGGCGATACCACGCAGCAAGGACATTGCGGCGTGGGTGTGGGCGTTGACCAGGCCGGGCAGGAGCACGTGAGTCGGCAGCACGATATGCTCGCGCGCCGAGTAGTCGCGTTCGACATCCCCCGTCGGCACGATCCCGACGATGCACCCGTCGTTCACCAGCATCGAATGCCGATGCAGCAAGCCGGCCGGTTCGATCGGCAACACCCAGAGTGCGTCGAGGCGCAAATCGACATCGGTCATGGGCGGCAGAGCGGAAGTGGACGCATGTGGCGCGAGGCTGCGAGGAGCAGTGGAAAAAACAAGCGGTGAAAACAAAGAAAAAGCCCCGCACTCGGCGGGGCTCTTTCGTCGAAAAGTGCTGCTTCAGCGCCGCATTTAGCGCTTTATGGCGTCGCCCTTGACTTCGACTTCGACGCGACGGTTCGGTGCCAGACACTCAATCAGCTCCTTCATGTTCTTCTGATTGCATACGACACCCGGAACCGGCTGGGTCTTGCCCATGCCAAGGGTTTCGATCTTGTCCTTTGCCACTCCGCGGCTGACCAGGTAGTCGCGCACCGTGTTCGCACGGCGCTCGGACAGCTTCTGGTTGTAAGCCTGGGAGCCGATACGGTCGGTGTGACCCGTGACCAGGACCAGTTCGAGCCTTGTGACATCCTTCAGCCGGTTGATGACTTCGCTATCGATGGCGGCTTTGCCTTCGGGCTTGAGAACGGCCTTGTCGAAGTCAAACAATGCCTTGGACGCGAGCGTAATCTTCTGCACGCCCGGCGCTGGCGGCGGAGGCGGAGTCGGTGCAGGCGGCGCACCCGGCGGCGGCGGAGTAGGTGCCCCAGCCATGGGCTTGGGAACGAGATCCGGATCGCATGCCGCGATCGCCATCGCCGGAGTCCAGTAACCAGTGCGCCAGCACAGCGTGTCATTGACGCCCGGTGTGCCGCCGTACGAGCCGCTCTTCCACACATTCGCGGCAGGCGTGCCGAATCCAAAGATCACATAACCGCTGTTCTGCGGGTCTGCCTGGCCAAACGCCGCGGAGGCCAACATGGCGGCGGTCGCGCCGGTCACGATGGATGCAATCAGACGAATTTTCATTACTTTCACCCCTTTGGCTTCAGTTGTTGAGGCTTGCTCGTTCATTTTCCGCTTGGCGGGAATGGTGGCCTTCCGCTACGCAGCAATGTTGGCGATGTTTTTCGTGGCCGTCGAAAATACCGACTTCCTGCCGAATATAGCATAGGGATTTTGGCCCTGCAAAGCCGTATTTCGATTCTCGCAACAAGAAGTTGTAAGTTGTCGCAGCAATACAACGGTCATGATAAAATTGCCTGTTTTCCGTGTCCGCGCGTGCGACAGCGGCGGATGGCCCCGTCAATACGACTCTGCCGTCTCGGTGCATACGTGCGTTGGCGTGCCGCTTTCAATCCTTTTAACCGATAAAGAGCGTCGTCCCGATGGAGCAGTTCGCTAAAGAAACCCTTCCGGTAAGCCTCGAAGCCGAAATGCGCCATTCCTATCTCGATTACGCCATGAGCGTGATCGTGGGAAGAGCGCTGCCAGACGTCCGCGACGGGCTCAAGCCCGTGCACCGACGCGTGCTCTTTGCGATGCACGAGTCGAACACGGTTTGGAACCGGCCGTACGTGAAGTGCGCCCGCGTCGTCGGCGACGTCCTGGGCAAGTATCACCCGCACGGCGACAGCGCGACCTACGAAGCGCTGGTGCGGATGGTTCAGGAATTCTCGCTGCGCTACCCGCTCATCGACGGCCAGGGCAACTTCGGCTCCGTCGACGGCGACGCCGCAGCGGCGTACCGGTACACGGAATGCCGGCTGGAAAAAATCTCCGCGGAGATGCTGGCCGACATCGACAAGGAAACAGTCGATTTCGTACCGAACTACGACGGTAAGGAGCTCGAGCCCACGGTCCTGCCGGCGAGGATCCCGAACCTGTTGATCAACGGTTCGTCGGGCATCGCGGTCGGAATGGCCACAAACATTCCACCGCATAACCTGACCGAGGTCGTCACCGCGTGTCTCGCGCTGCTCGACAATCCGGAGCTCACGGTCGACGAGCTGATCGAGCACATTCCCGCGCCCGACTTCCCGACGGCCGGAATCATCTATGGCACCGAGGGCGTGCGCGAAGGCTATCGCACCGGCCGTGGGCGCGTCGTCATTCGAGCTCGCACGCACATCGAGGACATCGATAAGGGAGGCCGCCAGGCGATCATCGTCGACGAGCTTCCGTACCAGGTCAACAAGGCGACGCTGCTCACGCGCATCGGCGAGCTGGTGCGCGAGAAAAAGCTCGACGGCATCTCCGACCTGCGCGACGAGTCGGACAAATCCGGCATGCGCGTGGTGATCGAGCTCAAGCGCGGCGAAGTCGCCGAGATCATTCTCAACAATCTTTTCAAGCTGACGCAGCTGCAGGACAGCTTCGGCATGAACATGGTGGCGCTTGTCGATGGGCAGCCGCGCGTTCTCAACCTCAGGCAGTTCCTGCAGTTCTTCATTCAGCACCGGCGAGAGGTGGTCGTCCGGCGCACTCGCTTCGAGCTGAAAAAGGCGCGCGAGCGGGGCCACACTCTCGAAGGTCTTGCAGTTGCGCTGTCCAACGTCGACGAGATCATCGCGCTGATCAAGCGGGCGGCGACACCGGCCGAAGCGAAGGCCGGGCTGATGGAGAGGATCTGGCGCTCGGCGCTGGTCGAGGAGATGCTCGCCCGCGCTGCGGCGGATGCCGCGCGTCCCGAGGGACTTGCGCCGGAATACGGATGGCAGTCGGGCTCGGGTTCGGCGATGGGATACAAGCTGTCGGACGCGCAGGCGCAGGCGATCCTCGAACTGCGGCTGCAACGGCTCACCGGTCTTGAACAGGAGAAGATCACCGGCGAGTATCGCGAGGTCATGGTGCAGATCGTGGACCTGCTCGATGTACTCGCCAAACCCGAGCGCGTGACGAGCGTCGTCAGCGGCGAGCTCACATCGATCCGGGATCAATTCGGCGACAAGCGCCGGTCCGAGATCGTCGCGCAGGGCATCAATCTGTCGCTCGAGGACCTCATAACCCCCGAGGACATGATCGTAACGATGTCCCACGGCGGTTACATGAAGGCGCAGCCGGTCGCCGAATATCGCGCGCAGCGCCGCGGCGGACGCGGCAAGCAGGCGACGGGCACCAAGGACGACGATTTCATCGACCGCCTGTTCAGCGCCAACACACACGACTTCATTTTGTGCTTTTCCAACCGCGGGCGGGTGTACTGGCTCAAGGTCTACAACGTGCCGCAGGGAGGGCGCGTGTCGCGCGGCAAGCCCATTGTCAACCTTGTGCCTCTCCTGGAACATGAAAAGATCACCGCGATCCTGCCGGTCAAGGAGTTCGTGCAGGATCGCTTCGTGTTCATGGCGACTGCCAAGGGCACCGTTAAAAAGACGCCATTGTCGGAATTTTCGAGGCCTCGCCCCTCGGGCATCATCGCCGTCGATCTCGATGACGGCGATTTCCTGGTCGGCGCCGCGCTGACCGACGGCAAGCACGACGTCATGCTGTTCAGCTCCGGCGGCAAGGCAGTGCGCTTCGAGGAAACCGACGTGCGGCCGATGGGACGCAACGCGCACGGGGTGCGCGGGATGAGCCTCGATCGCGGCCAGACCGTCATCAGCATGCTGGTCGCCGAAGACGAGCAGCAGTCGGTGCTGACCGCGACCGAGAATGGCTACGGCAAGCGCACGCCGATCGTCGAGCACACGCGTCACGGCCGAGGCACCAAGGGAATGATTGCCATCCAGCAGACGGCGCGCAACGGCCGCGTGGTCGCGGCTTCGCTCGTCCGACCCGATGACGAAGTGATGCTGATCTCGACCGGCGGCGTGCTCATCCGCACCAAGGTTTCGTCGATCCGCGAGATGAGCCGCTCGACGCAGGGTGTGACGTTGATCAATCTCGACCAGGGCGAAAAGCTTGCGGGCCTGGAGCGGGTGCTCGAGACCGAGGACGATGGCGAGGAGGAGACGACGTGACATCGGTCGACGTCGCAACCCGCGCAGTGATCAGCGCACTTGCCGGGCCGGTTGCGGCGCCGGTGAAGTAGCACAGCGCTCGCGGCGGACAGCGCGGACAGCCATGTCGCAGCAGCAAAGCGATCTCGAGATCAATCGCCGGCGCGAGGCGATCGACGCGCTCGATCGCGAGCTCCTGCGGCTGCTCAACGAACGCGCGGCGCACGCCAAGAGCATCGGCTCGCTCAAGGGGGACTCCGCAGCGTATCGTCCCGAGCGTGAAGCACAGGTGCTGCGCGCGATCCAGGCGCAGAATCGCGGGCCGCTCTCCGACAGTGCCGTGACCAGTGTGTTTCGCCAGATCATGTCGGCGTGTCTCGCGCTGGAACAGAAGCTTCGCATTTCCTACCTCGGCCCGGCAGGCACTTTCAGCCACGCGGCGGTGACCAAGCATTTCGGCGATTTGGTGGACGCGGAGCCGTGCGCGTCGATCGACGAAGTGTTTCGAGCAGCCGAGGCAGGTCAGACGGACTACGCAATCGTGCCGGTCGAGAATTCGACCGAGGGTGCCGTCGGGCGCACGCTGGACCTGATGTGCCAGACGCCGCTCACGATCGTCGGAGAAGTCAAATTGCGCATCGGCCAGCATCTGCTGGCCAAGCTCGGCGCGGGGACTTCGCTCGCCAGCGTGACCCGTGTCTACTCGCACGCGCAATCGCTCTCGCAGTGCGTGCAATGGTTGGCGAGGCACCTGCCTTCGGTCGCGCGTATCCCGGTTGCGAGCAACGCCGAGGCGGCACGAATGGCGGCCGCGGAGCCCGGCGCTGCGGCGATCGCCGGCGAGACAGCAGCAGCGATCTACGGTCTCGACGTGCTCGCGGCGCACGTCGAGGACGAGCCCAACAACACGACGCGTTTCTGGGTTCTGGGCCGGCACAGCGCCGCGCCGTCGGGTCGCGACGAGACGTCGCTGGTGATGTCGGCGCACAATCGTCCCGGCGCCGTGCACGCGCTGCTGGAACCACTGGCGAAACACGGCGTGAGCATGAGC
>OCZU010000474.1_pt1 | contig 27967 bp, 17 predicted proteins | sample 1539001 | NCBI WGS metagenome assembly OCZU01 (sample SAMEA3539306, study PRJEB22396) | soil metagenome | biome: tundra; feature: field; material: soil | place: USA | collected 2010-05 | depth 0.15 m | reverse complement strand
CATCGCGACGATGTCCTTGATGTGTTCGATGTTCTTTTGCAACCCGGCGAGTTCCTTGAGGGCGGCATTCTGTTCAGCGGCCAGATGCCCGGCCAGTTGCGCGAGGTAGCCGGGAATCTGTCTGCCTTTGGAATCGCCGGAGAGGAAGGCCGCCAGGTCCGTCTCGTGCTCGCGCAGCAAGGCGACAACTTTGGACAGATTGACGGCCTTGGATTTCCTGAGGTTGTCGGCCACGCAGGTGGACGAGACATTGACGCTGTTGAGCACGTTGCCGACGTTGTGCAGGACGCTCGTGGCCACTTCCGCCATGCCGGCTTGGCGCGAGGTTTCCAGCAACTGCTGGTGCACTTTTTCCAACTCGGATTCCGAACGCTTGCGGTCGGTGATGTCAGTGACTATCCCGATGTGGCGGCTCAGTTTGTCGGCGGCGTCCCGGACTTGAAATCCCCGGACACAAACCCAACGGACCTCGCCTTCGGGCCGCACGATGCGATACTCAAGGTTCAAACTGGTTGCGTCTTCCGCGAGGGCAGCGAAGGCGGCCAATACGCGCTCACGATCCTCTGGCAGGATGAACTCCGCCCATTGTTGCGGATTGGCGTACAGGCTTTCCACGGAACGGCCCCAGATTCGCTCAAAGGCCGGGCTGACGTAATGCACCTCGCGCAGGTCTGGCGAACGGATCCAGAACACGTCGGTGATGTTGTCCACCAACTGTTGGAATTTCTCGTTGCTCGCATGCAAGGCGTTCTCGGCCTGCTTGCGTTCGGTGATGTCCATCAGGATGCCTTGGGAACCGATGATCTTTCCGTCAGGATCGAATACGGGCGATTTCACCACATGGAAAAATTGAGACTTGCCCTCTGCGCCAGGACTTTGTTCCTCCAGTTGGATTTGCCGGCCAGTCTGCATGATCTGTTCATGATGCTTGGTGCCTTGGATCGCCAGCTCGGTTTCTCTCCTCTCCTCAGGATTTCGTAATTCAAGCGCGGCCAATTCGCCGGCCGCAATTTCCTCGGGTGTTTTACCAAGGAATTGACCCGCGGTTACCCCTTTGAGCCGGCAAAACCATGAATTGACGAAGACAAAGCGGCCTTCTTTATCCTTGCGAAAAATCCCGACGGGCAATTGTTCGACGAGCGAATGATAAAGCGCCTGCGAATCCCGCAATGCTTCTTCAGTTCGCCGGCGTTTGGTGACATCACGCCAACTGACAACGACGCCCGCGCATTTGCTGCCCATCCGCTGGGGAATCGAGTAACGCTCGAAAGTGCGTCCGTCCTTGAACTCGAATACGTCGAAAACCTCAGCCTCAGGGTTGGACTGCGCTTCTTTGATCCGCTGGACAAGCTTCTCCGGATCTTTGATCTGTTGGCAGACATTCGTCACCAATTCGTCGGTTTGCCGCCGGTCCAGAACCTCCTTGGGAAACCCCCAGATCGCGGCGAACTTGGTGTTGTGCAAGGTGATCTGGCCGGAAAGATTTTGCGCCAGAATTCCGTCCGCGGTTGAATCGAGTGTGGCATTAAGCAGGGACAGGGATTGGGCAAGTTCAACTGTACGTTCCTCAACGCGATGTTCAAGATGGTCCCGGGCGGCCTGAAGAGCGGCATCCCGTTCCTGAATCTGCGCCAACATTTCATTGAAACCATCAATCAGCTGGCCCAATTCGTCGCCGCTTCGTTTGACTGCCCGGACCGAATAATTCTTTTCCAGCGCCACCGACCGGGCCACCTGCGCCAGTTGCAGGATCGGATCGGAAACCAGCCGCTGTAACTGGCTGGACAAGGCAAACGCAATCAACCATGCGACCACGAACACCAGACCTGCAATCAACGCATAGCGGGTCAGCCGGGCATGCAAGGCCTGCATGTCCGATTCCAAATAGAGGGTGCCGACCATTTCCCCTTTAAGCATAACCGGGCGGCACACGATGAGCCGCTGCCCCTGAAAAATCGTGCCGTTCGGAAGAATAGCGGGTGGAGTAAAAATGATATTGTCATTCGGACGGTCATATTTGGCGAACGCCTCTCCGCCTTTATAGAGCCAGGCTCCAATAATTGCCGGATCGGCCTGGAGGGCCGAGAGCGTTTCCTCGGCGGATTTGGAATCGTTGAAATCCAGGGCCGCAGTGCTGTTGTGGTCCACGATGTCGGCCAGGGTGGCCAGGTTCTGCTTCATGGTGTGGCGAAAGGCCATCGCTTCGTAAACGCTGAACGCGGCACAGGCGAGCAAGAGCACGACGCTGCTGGTCAGCATGATGATCAGCGTTTGTTTGCGCCGGATGGAGGCTTTTTGAAACCAGTTCATAAAGATTCTATGGCTTGCCCGTCACGTCGTCGGCCAGGCTCAGGAGTTTGGAACTGATCTGCAGTTGTGCCAGTCGCGCCGCTTCCAAATTGATTTTGAAACGAACCTTTCCGTCTTTCGTGATGAAGTTGATGATTCCGCCTTCCTTCCTGAATCCATCAGCTTCACCCACAGTGAGGATGGGTATGCTTTTGACGTGATCCAGGATTTCAGGGAAACGGTTTTTTTCCGACGCGCTGATGAAAAGGACCTGACACTTGCTCCAATCTTCCGCGCCAGCGATGTTCTGGATGACGATTTTCCGTCCGCCGAAGGTCTTTCCCTCCACCGCCTTTTTGAGGCCGTCCTCGAATTTGGTTCCGCCGACAACGCCGATGGCGATGGGCGAATCGGCCCGAGCAAAGGTGCCCGCCGGCCATTCGGCGTATTTAGTAAAATTGAGGAGGCACAGCGCTTTGACCTGATATTCCGTAAGCGCGGGCGTGTCCCCACCGCGAGCCCCGTCTGCCGCCGTCAGCAAAATGAAAATGGCAGCCAGCCCGGCAATTCTTTCGAAGAATCGCTTCGTCTTTGTTTGACTGTTTCCGGTAGTAATCAAGAATGAACGGCGATCAAAACCGCCAGGTGATTTTTCCCAGGACACTGCGCGGAACCTCGGTTATGAGCGCTGTCTTGTAGCTCGTAAACTCCGCGTGCCGGTCATCCATGAGGTTCTGGCCCCACACCCCGACCTCCAGCGATTTCGTCGGGCGCCAGACCAGACCGAGGTCCAGGCGCAAATAATCCTGAATGGTCGTTTGGCCGAAGCCGTAAGGCGCTTGAATCCGGTCCACGTAATACAAAGCCCCGTTGAACTCCAGGTTTCCCGGCAGGGCGAGCGTAGAGCGCAGTTGCGCCTGTTGCTCCGGAGAGGCCGTCAGCATCGGAGAGCTGGGGTTCGCGTTTATTTCGAACCACGTGTAACTGGACGTCAAATGCCATCGTTCCGTCACGTTCCAATGGGCGGAGACCTCGACTCCGTAAGTGTGCGCGGTGGCAGCGTTCTGATTGGTGCTGCCGACCAGCACATGCAGCGGTTGGGGATTGAATTCAATCCCCGGCTGGCCCGCACCCGGAACGGCGATGATGAGATTGTCGTAGTCGTTGTAGAATCCGGCCACGTCCAAGGCGAATGATTTGGTCAGTTCAACCCGATAACCCAGTTCGTAGGCGATCAGAGTCTCCGAATCCAGATTCGGGTTTCCGAACGATGAAATCAATGTCGGCGGGATGGAGCCTGCGGGAGGGAAGACCTGGAGGTTCACCCGGGCATTGAGTTCCTCAACCGACGGCGTCCGCACCGCGCGCGAAACGGCCGCCCAGACCGTTTGCTTTTCCGTTGGTGTCCAGAGCAGCCGCGCGCTGGGCTCGATTTCGAAGCCGGTAGAGTCATTGTGCTCGAACTTCGATCCCAACGTCAGCTTGAGCCGGTCCGGCCGCAGCGTGATTTCATCCTGGACGAAGGAACTGAACAAATCGTCGTGGCTCTGGGTCGGGTTGAAGGAAAGAAAAAAGCTCGGCATAAGCTTGCTGGTCGTGCGACGGTAGCCGAGTCCCCAGACAATATCGTGCCGCGAACCGATCTCGAAGCGATGCTGCGCGTCAACATCAAACGTGTCGGAAATTTGCGCGGCTTCGGCCTGCTCATTCCGGAAATGATCGTAGTAAGCCTGCAGCGTCAGGGTCGAATTTTCCTGCAACTCGTGGGTCCAGCGGCCCAGCACATTTCCACCGCTGTCGTGATTCACTTCGTTGAAGTTCTGGGCATAGGGCGCCGTCAGGCTGGGCATATCCTGGTTCTCAACAAACCGGTCATGGTAATAATCGCCCTGCAAAGTCAGCAGGTTTTCGGTCGAGGGTTCCCAGTCCACACGCGCGCCGCCCTGGATTTCACGGGCGTCGTCCGGCGCGTCCTGCCCGTTGGCGAGGACCAGGCCGTCCCGGTTGTAGCCTTTGGCATAGACCCGGTAATACAGGTTGGTGTAAAGCTGGCCGCCATAGCGGACCGTCGCGGTCGGCAGGTCTTCCGTGCCCACGGTGGTTGAGATCAGGGCGCCTTGGGTTTCCTTCGCGCTCTTGGTGATGATATTGACCACGCCGTTCATGGCGTTGGCACCCCACAACGTGGCGCCCGGACCGCGAATGACTTCGATGCGATCCAGATCCTCCATCGCGATGTCCTGCACTCCCCAGACCACGCCGCCGAATCCGGTACCGTAGACGGAGCGCCCATCCACCATGACCAGGAGTTTGTTCGCAAACTGGCCGTTGAATCCGCGGGCACTGACCGCCCACTCGTGTGAATTGATCTGCGCCACGTCCATGCCCGGAACCAGACGCAGCGCATCCGGGATGGTGGTGATGCCCAGGCGGCGGACGTCGTCGCCGGTCACCACAGCTATGGCCGCCGGCGAAGCGAACAGATCAGTTTCTTTCTTGCTGACCGAAGTGACTTGGATGTTGATCAACTGCTCCAAACTCAACTCGGTCGAATCCTTGACGGAATTGGTCAAGGAATCGCCGGCCTGGGCGCTGCCGGCAATCGTCATACAGGCCATTAATTTTAGAACAAATGAAAAAGGGTGCTTGAAAGTTTTTTTGAAGTATTGCGGGCAACGTCCAACTGGAGTCACGAAGAGGTCAGGTATCGCCAACCAGGAGGTGGCTTGGCCAGCAGCAGGTTTCATCGCAGTTTCAGGCATAAATTGACATCGGCAACCGTCTCAATCGCGCACGCAGTCGCAGCAACAATGCCATCGGCAAGGCAGGCGGGGGCATTAAGGACCAATGAATGTACAGACAGCTGCATTTGACACCTCTTACATCGGTTCGCAAGGCGGCTTCGTGCACTGGAGCCCACCTGATTCTGATGTAGGAAAAGGGATCGCGCCGTTGTCAGACGTTTACCTACAAGGCGGCAATGAGAGAGGTGTTGTTTTTGCAGAACTCCGAGGCCGCGAGCGCCGTCATGTCGCATCCCTTCCTGCGGATTGTGTTTCGCGTTGGTGAGACAGCGCCGCCAGGAAATTAACGGTCCTTGTCCATGCGGCGATGAGCGCGTTCGCGGGCTTTGCGGAGGGCATCAAAGGTGGATTCCGTGCTGGCTGGTTTTTCCAACGTGGGTGGTGTTTCAGCAGGCGCGGCTGAAGTCGGCGCAAGGGTTTGTGTTCTGGCAGCGGCAGGCGCAGTGGTCGTTCGCACCGGTTTGCGGACGAGCCACGGGAAAACTGGTTTTCGTGCAGGAGTCGCTTTTGGAGCCTCGACATCCTCGTTTTCAACCTGGGCCCCAGCGGCTTGGCGTCCAAACAAACGCAAAACCCAGCCGGTGCGCCGTTCCAAAATTTCCACCAGAAACAAAATCGTTCCGACCACGAGCAGCCATGGCGCAAGTTCGACGTAGCGTGACCTGACCGGTAGCTCGTTCCAGATTTTAGGAATTTCAACGCGCTCTTTGCCGCCGGTCGTGGTGGCGATTTGCGCGAGCGCCGACGCACCGCGTCCCGGCTGGTCGGGCGCGAACTCCGGCGAATACGGAAGGCACGCCGCCGGCAACGTGACCGGCTGCTGCCCGGAAATCTCCACCGTGTTCAAAACCGTTTCGCGGCCGGCAATGGGAATCGCGGCTTCGAGCAGATCGGCATTTTTCCATTGCAACGACAGGGATTCCTTCGCGGGCGCTGCGCCGGGAAGCCCATGCAAAACCCGCACGCGCGGCAAATTGGAAAACGGCTCGGCCTGGCGTTCGGGATCCAGATGCAATTGCACGAAGCACACGCCGTCCCGGATTTCCTGCGTCAGCATCATTTCATCCGGCAGCGGCTGGTGTTTCCCTTCGACCCAGCGTGCGAGCGTCGCGTAAAATTCCCCGGCTTGATTCCAGCTCGCAAAGTCGCCGCTGAATTTTCCGTCCGCCTCGCCGAGACAACACAGAACCCGGCCATTGCCCGCGTTCCACGACGCGACGACCGGCGCCTTGTATTCATCGCTCGTGACGGCCGCGAGATTTGCCTGCGGACGGAGGTAACAAAGATTATAGCCGCCGAGCGGCGGCGGCGCAGCAGCCAGTGGCGCGCCGAGAATCGAATAGCCGGCGGTGATCTCAAACGGCGTCGGCTGGTCAATGAACGTGCTGCGCGCGATGGTGAAGGTGTCCTGCGCGAAAATGCGCGGAATCTCGTCCGGGTTGTCGCTGAAATAACATTCGCCGCCGCCGCGCCGCGCAATGTCCTTGAGCAGTTGCGCGTCCACGTCGTGTTCCGTGCCGAGACCGACCACGCTGACCGTCACATCGGCTTCGCGCAGCTTGTCCACAATTTCTTCGTAGTGAGCCGACTGTTCCGCGTCCGCCGCGTCGGAAAACAGGATGATGTGTTTTGTCTGTGCCCTGGCCGTGGTGATCATGCGCGCCGACGCCACCAGCGCCTCGTAAATATAAATGCCTCCGCCCTGCGAACCAATCGCGAGGATTTGCCCGCGATGCGACCGGTTCTTTTCCACCGTGTCGAGTGGAACGATTTCGTGCGGCGTCGTGTCCACGGCGAACACGCCGATTTCGTCCATCGGCGAAAGCAAATCCAGCACCTGCACCGTGCCGAGGTCGGCCAGATCCATCTTGATGCGGCCGCCGCCCGCCGGCATGGACATGCTGCCCGAACGGTCGAGCGCCACCACCACCGCCACGCTCAACTTGCGATGTTCACGGCGCATTTCCATCGAGACTGGCAGGACGCGCTCCAGCGGCGACTTGAAATAGCCGCCCGGACCGTAGGATTTTTGTCCGCCCGTCATCGCCAGCCCGCTGCCCGTTTCTTCCACCCACGACGCCAGCGTTTCCATGCCGCTCATGCCGATCTGTCCCGCCGGAACATTTTCAATCAGCACGGCGGAAAATTGTGAAAGTTCCTCCAGCGACCAGTGGCATTGCGCGGGAGTTTTGCCGACGACTTCAATCGCGCCGCCGCGCAACAATTTCACCAGCCCGGAATTTTCTCCCGCCGACGAAACCACCAGCAGCGGACGCGAACCTTCCACGCCGACGAGCGCGCGGGCGGAATTGTTTTCGGGAACCGGATCCTCCTTCGCGCCCTGGATCGTGACCGTGTATTCGTTCACGCCCGCCTGGGACGCACGGTCACGGAACATCAGGCGCGTGCGCCCGACGGAAATTGTTTTCGAGCCGGAGGAAAGGATCTCATCACCGCGCCGGAGTTGATACTGGATTTCCTGATCGGCCGGCGATTGCACCCAAACACTCAAGGCAAATGCCTGGCCGGGCAAAACGGATTGGGGCGTGAGAAAACTTTGGATGGCCACGTCGCCGGCCTGCGGGCGCGCGAGCAAACGATAATCAATCGCCACGCCCCGACCCGCCGCGCGCGCGGCCGCCGCCGCCGGGTCTTTGCCCGTCCATTTGCCGTCGGACAAAACGAGAATGCGGCCGCCGCCATCCGGCGGAATGAGCGCGAGCGCGGATTCAATCGCGTCGTTCAAACTGGAATGATCCGCGCCGACCTGCGCCGCGAACCCGCCGAATTCGCCCCGTTGCGGCGATTGCTCGACGACCGCCTGCCGGCCAAAGGCGACCACGCCAAGTTGGTCGCGTGGCCCCATGGATTTGTGCAGCAAACCGATGATTTCCTTTTGCGACGCGGCGGAATTGTCCGGCATGGATTGGCTGCGGTCGGCGACGATAATCACCGTTCCCGCACGGTCGGGCAATTTGATCGCGAGTTGTGCCAGCGCCAGAACGACCAGCAGAAAAATCACCGCCCGCAACATTTTCAACCCGCGATTCGGCAACGGCCACGCGAACCAGGCCGCCGCCACCGGAATCAGCAGCAACAGCCAGACGGGTTGGAAGAGCGTCAACATGGTTTTTAAGAAACATCCAACATCCAACATCCAACATCGAACATCCAATTGTCCGCACGCGCCCAACTACCGGTGGTTGGATGTTGGTTGTTCGATGTTGAGTGTTGGATGTTTTCCCCTTTCACTTCGCTCCTTTCCCGGCGGCTACCAGATACAGATGCGCCGTCAGCAACGCCAGCGCGAGCAGGCCGAAAATCCATACGGTGGAAGTATCTTCCAGCCGCCGCTCCGTGTCGTCGCCCCATCTTCCCCAGGCACTGCTGACGCAGCCCGACAAATCGGATTCATCAGCGTCAATCGCGTTCACGGAAAAACGGTTCGTGGTCCGGCCCATCGCGACGGAATAAATTCCCGGCAACGGCGTTTCGAGGGCGAGTTCCCCGCCGGTTTTCGGAAACGATTTCTTCTCACCGTCAGATTGCGTGACGGTGACCGGTTCGCCGGTCGTTTTCAAAATCACCTCGGCGCCGAGCCGGGCGTTGCTTTCCTTAAGGCCGGGCATTTCGGAAATCCGCCACGACAAAATGTTCCAGAAAAGAATCGGCCAGTCGGGCGTGTTTTGCAGCGTGGAAAGTCCGGGGTTCAAATTCAAAGTCAGATGGTGGCGGCCAAGTGCATCTTCGCGAACTGAAAGCAACGGCGTGTTTCCGGCTAGAATCACCGGCACATCGCCGGGCGAATTGGTGGTTGCCGCTGCCGCCCAGATGACGCCTTCGAGCGCGATACCCGCGGCGAGCGGATGGGAATTGTCCACCATGAACGGGCCGGTGTAGGCATTCGTCGCGCCGGAATTTGGCCAGCATACGCTCCAGGAATTGCTGCTGGCGACAGCGTCGGATTCGTGGATGACGAGTTCGGGGTTCTCGGAAATTGCGGCGCGCAAGCCAGTGGCATCAAGCGTGCGATTGACGAGGGCGGACAAATTTTCATTTGTCAACGCCACTTGAACGCGCACGCGTTTGCGAATGGGCGGCAGCAATTGAACTTCGTTGTCCTCGGTGAGCGAATCGGCTTCCAGCGCGGCGCGAAGCGAGGGCGCGCTCGAAGGAATGTTGAACACGAGCCGCTGGCTTTCGCGCGCACCGAGCGAGACGAGCGAACTTTGCACGGCGTTGGAACCGGCTTGCACCAGGAGTTTTGCCGAGTGTGCGCTGGCGGAAAAATTGGCGATTTCGAGCAGGCAACGGTCTTGTTCGCCGAACGCGGTGCGGGAAGCGTTCACAATGGCAAAATTATCCAGCGGCGAACCAAATGCGCGCCATACCAGTCGTTGGTTCGAAATTTTTTCCTCGGCGGGTTTATGGTCGGAGAGAACAAGAATGTTTGCCTGCTGTCTGCCAAGTTCGGCGGCCAGCGCGATGGCGGAATCAAGCGCAGCGTTGGGTGACCAGCATTTCCATTGCGACAACAGTGCGTCCACTTCGCGCCAGCTTTTCGCGGTCGAGCCGGGGGAACGTGGTTCAGTTCCGGCCAGAATCAAACGCGTGGACGGCGGCGACTGGCGGCGGAAAAGGTTTTTCAAGAATTCTTTGGCGCGGGTTTGCGCGGAAACGCCATCGCGGACGGCACGCATGGAGAATGAATCGTCGAGGACGACGATGAGCGGGCGCGTGGATTGCGGCAGTTTCCAATGCGGCCCGGTGGCGGCGGCGACCAGCAGGAGCAGCGCCAGCAGTTCGAGAAAGAACAGCAGCGGCAGTTGCAGGCGATGGAGCTTCGCGCCGCCGACTTTGGACTGGACGAGAAAGCGCCACAGCAGGAGGCTCGAAACCTGGCGACGGCGAAAACGATTCCGCAAAATGTAAATCGCCGCCAGCGCCGGCACGGTGGCCAGGGCAATCAAGGCGAGCGGATAAGCGAGGAAGGGAATCATGCGGGAGAAATTGGGGAACATCGAACATCCAACATCGAACATCCAACATCCAATGGACCGACTTCGCGCAGAGCCGCTTGATTGGGTGTTCGGTGTTGGATGTTGGTTGTTGGATGTTTCATCTTCATGCCGGAACCAGCAGTTGCATGGCTTCCAATTCGCCGAGTGAATTCTCCAAATCCTCAGCAATTAAAGTGGTCATGTGGGCGCCGCATTGACGGCAGGCGTCGGCCCATGACTGCTGTAGTTGCGCGAGATTGGCGGCGTATTGTTTCGCCACGGTCGCGTCAACGTAGATTTCAGTTTCCTCGCCGGTCTCGCTGTCCACGACGCGGAGATTGCCGTGTTCCGGCGGATTCGCGTCGTCACGCGCGAGCAACTGAATGACGAACAACGCCGCCGCGCCATCGCGTAAACGCCGCAGGATTTGCAATGGTTCGCCCGGCCAAAGCAAGTCGCTGACCAGCACGCGCACGCCCAGCCGGCGGAATTTCGGCGGCAGGATTTCAAACGATTGTTCGGGTGTGCGTCGGCTGTCCAGCTCAAGTTTTTCCCATGCCGGGGGCGTAAGCGTGTCATTGGGCAGTCTTTGAAACCCTTCGCCGGAAAGCCACACAGCCTGCGTGCATTGCGCGTTCGAGGCGGAAGTTGCCAGCAGCGCGGCGAGTTGGGCAACCGCATCTGCCTTGGCGGTGCTGGCCAGATTCATCGAGCGCGAGCCGTCGAGAATCAAATCGAGGTGCGGCGTGACTTCTTCGCGGAACAATTTCACGGTGAGGCGGTCGGTGCGCGCGTAGATGCCCCAGTCAATGAAACGCAAGTCATCGCCGGGCTGGTATTCGCGATAGTCCTGGAAATCAATCGAGCTGCCCGCGCGCCGGCCCGAACGCGCGCCGGTCCAGCCGCTGGCGGCGACCTGCGGAATCTGGAGCGCGTAACGGAGGCCGAGTTTTTCGCCGTCGCGCAGGGCTTGTCGGATGGCGGGGTCCATGGTGTAAATCAAAACATTCAACATTCAACATTCAACGCCCCATGCAGGAGACCTCGCGCCGTGATTGCCTTGAATGTTCGGCGTTGAATGTTGAATGTTGAATGTTTCTTCCAGTTCATTTTGAACTTGCAGTTGTTTCACCAATGACCGGCGGCGGCTGGGATCGGTTGAGCGGTTGGAAACTTTTTACCTGCCGTAAAAACCATTTTGCGTTGGCGACAATCATCACCAGCAGCCAGCCGAAGGCGAAATACAAGTGGTAAGGCTGCTGGGCGTCGTCGCGGAGGGAAAAGACGTTGAAGATATTGCCTAATTGCAATCCCTCGACGGATTTCCATGAAAGCTGGTTGAGAAAAAACAGCACGATGCTCGGCGCGACGGCCCAGGCGCCAGCCAGCAAGACCGCGATCACCCCGGCAAGTTTCGGCGGGCGGCGGGACAAAAATTTGCGGTGGATCAATAACGCCATCAGGGCATAGGCGAATGCGTAGGCTGTGGAGGTGGCAGACCAGTGTCCGCTTTCGCTGGGGACGGCCCCACTTTTTGGAAACGCCAGCAGGACTCCCTGGGTCAGAAAAAATGTCGCGGCGAGAATGGTTGCCACCCAGATCAGGCCGCCCGCCGCGCCGTTGAAAAAAACGAAGGCCAGCGCGCGTTTCAATCCTGACTGCGGGATGCCGCGCCGGACGCGCAGGCTGAGTTGGTCGGAGTTGCTGATGGTCACGAGCAGCGCCAACATCATCACCACGAACGTTGGCAGCGTCCACGCGAAAATCGGCTCCGGATTCCCGGTCCGCGCGACCCAACAGCAGCTCGACAGCCCGCCCAGCAGCCAGACGATAGTGAGGTAAATGCGCACCGGCAACGCCCGGTTCGCCGAGGGGGGCGAAATCAACGCGACCGACATGACAAAGAACAGACCGGTGATCGCCAGGCCGATGCCAACGAAACTCAAAGTGCCAATCCAAAAATCCCGGCCGGACATCATCGCGCCGACGCCGGAGCTCATGAGTTCAAGGGAAACGCGCACCAGCGGCAGGAGGAGGCCGAACGACTGGAAGAATCCGTATATCGCGAGCAAAATCTTGAAGGGGCGGCTCATCGGCAGACACGCGAAGAAAATGGCGATCATGTTCGCCGCACACACGACCAGGAAAAGATAAAACAAGATGAAGAACACGGTCGGCAGATCCACGCCGCGCAACAGGTTTGTGAACGCCATGAACGGCATGCACGCGCTGAAGAACAGGAGTGCCATGTAGGCGCCGCAAAAAAATTTTCCGCGGATGATGCGCGCGGGCGACAGCGTGCTGACGTAGAGCAGATCGGGATTGTTTTCCTGCCGTTCCGCCGCGACGCGGACGCCGACGTAAAGCGGGATGAAGAAAACACTCGCGCCGGCGAGGATGACCATGAACGCCGAGAACATCGAACCGCCGAGCTGCAGGTTGGCTTCGACTTCAAAGCTTTGCGTGACGAGGAATGTGAGCGAGGTGATGAAGAGCACGGTCAGGAAGAGCAGCAACATGCCGGTGACCGCCCAACTGCGCACGGCCTGCCGCAATTCCTTGATGACGATGGGATTCAACTCCCATTCGCGCCAGTGGGTGAAATGGCTTCTCCAGCGGACGAGGATTGAAGATGTAGGGTCAGTCATGGGGTTGTTCAACCTTTAAGTGATAGCCGTACGGATCGGGCGGATACCGATGCTTCGCGATGAATGAGATGGATAGGCCGTAGGACACCATCACGCCAAATGCCACCATCCCAAATGTTACCATGAAACCATCCCAGAACGCCGGGCTCCGCACCAATGAAGCAGCGCCTGATTTGACGACACCAAAAAAGAAGATGAGCAAGAAGCCACAAACAACAATAAGGCCGGCCGCAAACGCCAAGCCGAAAAGCGTTTTGAGAATGATGTGGAACGGCAAAGCGGCGACCGCAATCGCCGCGAGAATAGCCACGCAAATAGCACCGAATAATAAGACCAGCACGAACTGGATCGTGACTAAATCCAAACCTCGAAGCAGGCTGCTAAACGCCATGAATGGCATGCACACGCTGAAGAACAGACCGGCAAGGTACATGCCGCTTAAGAGCTTTCCATGCACCAACTTGGTGACCGGCAGCGGCGTAAAGAACATCAAGTCTGATCGGTGGCGCTCCAGCGCAAGGCGAATGCCAGTGTAGAGCGGGATGAAAATAAGACTGGTAATCATTAGCACGACGAGGCAGGTGTTGAACATGCCCTGGCCCATTTCCGAAGCTCGGTCCATGAATATGCTTTGTCCACCAAGCGACGTGACTGAAGCCAAAAACAGCATTGCGAGCAGGAGCAATAGCATCCCGGGCAAGATATGGCTCCGCACGGCCTGCCGCAGTTCCTTGACGACGATGGGATTCAACTCCCATTCGCGCCAGTGGGTGAAGTGGGATCTGATGGCCGTGATTTTCACTGCACGCCTCCTTTGGTGACGTTCATAAAGATGTCTTCCAGGTTCGCCCTGGTCTGGCGGAATTCAATGATCTTGAATTTTTTTGCGATCAAGCCGCCGAGGATGTCGCACACGGCGGACTCGTCGCCCGTCAGTTCAAAATGAATCTCATTCGCCACCTCGCGGGCATTCCCGACGTGCGGCGTCTGCAAAAGTTCCTTCAGCAGGAGCGGATTGTTCTGGAGATGACCGTCGAGCAACCGCACGGCGACCGTGCGGCGCGGCGCGCTCTTCTTGAGCACGTCGTCAATCGTGCCGGTCTCCAGGATTTTTCCGCGCTCGATGATGACGACGCCGTTGCAGATTTCCGTCAGCTCGGTGAGGATGTGCGAGCTGATGAGAATCGCCTTCCTGCGTTCGGCGAGCAGCACGAGCAATTCGCGCAATTCCACGCGCGCCCGCGGGTCGAGGCCGGCGGCGGGTTCGTCCAAAACCAAAACGTCGGGATCATAAACAAGAGCGCGGCCAAGGCTGACGCGCTGTTTCATGCCTTTCGAAAGCGCTTTGAGATGTTTCTCGCGGATGCCGGTGACGTTCGTGAATTCCTCGATCGCCTCGACCGCCTGCGTGCGCTTTTTCCCGCGCAATCCGTAGGCGCGCGCATAAAAATCCAGATACTCGTGGACGTTGATGTCGGGATGCGCGGGCAGCGTGTCGGGAACATAACCCACCGCGCGGCGGGCGAGTTCCGGCTCTTCGCAAACGGAAATGCCGTTGAGCAAAACGTCCCCGGAAGTCGGCTCTTCAATCGTGGAAATGATCCGCATCGTTGTGGTTTTGCCCGCGCCGTTCGGCCCGACGAAACCGAAGACATCGCCGGAATCGAAGGAGAACGAAATGTTGTCCACGGCCACGGTCTTGCCGAATTCCTTCCGCAGATTTTTGACCTGGACTTTCATTTCGCACCTCCCATTTTGTCTTCCGCGCTTAAAATTCCGAACACCACCGCCGAACTTTTCGTGCGCTTCGGGCGGGACGCCGAGCCGAGCGCGTTCTCGAGGAACGGATTTCCGTCCAGCACGGCAAGATAACTGTTCGGCAACAGGCTCATTGCCGCCGTGTTGGCAAGCGAATCGAGCGAATCCACCTTTGCCGCAAAACCAACGTCGCGCAACATTCCTTCCGCACCGGAGAAAAGCGGCGACGGGTGCAGCTCCACCGGAATCAGCCCGGCCTTTTGCCCGGCGGCGACACTTTCCGCATGATAAAAAATCAACCCATCCGCGACGTGAGGCATCGGTTTCGTGGGAAACGCAACCCAAATTGATTTAACCGGCGCACCAAGACTGTTGACGATGAACAACTGTCCATTCTCATTCACAATCTGGATGCGTTCGCGTCGCGTCTCAGATTTTCTTAAATGAAAATGCACCGGCACGCGCGCGGAAACCCAGCCGCGTTGAAAATGTTGCGACTGCGTCCAGTCCACTTCGCGCGACGAGCCCGAACGGTCGTAGCCAATGTGGACGAGTGGCGTGGCCTCCGTTTCAAAATCGAAATGCAATCCGCCGCTCGGGGTGAGCGGGCAATAAAACGCGGTTCCGCCGATGGTCGCAGCGTGATGGCTGGCCTGGTCGAGCAGCGTCAACCCCGCGATGCGCGTGTCCGGCGTGACGCCTTCGCGCAGCAGGCTGTAAGTAAAAACGAGCAGCGTCGTGGCGAACGAAATCGCGGGAATCGTCCACAACATCCACGTCCGGCGCTTGCGACGGCTGAGGTAAATGATGTTGACCGGCCCGATGATGATGATGAATGCCAGCATGATGACGACGATGCCGCGCGTGGGGATTTTCAAATTTTCGACCACGGGCATGGCGGAGTTGGCGGCGCCGCTGTCCCCCGGCAACACCTGCCAATAAAAAGCGGAATCACGCGCCGCATCGCGCAAAGTCTTGACCGATTTTGGATCCCACATCGCCGGATTTTCCGGACTGAAAGCAAAACAGCGTCCGAACCCGACTTCGTATTCAACGCCGTCGGGCAGATTTTTTTTCTGCGACGGATGCCACACCGCCGGCAAATCGGTTGTGCCGGACACCACCACATTTCCGCCAGCCTGCAAATAATCTCCCATCGCGCCCAGCACCGCCGGCGACATCGAATTTACGTCCGCCGCGTTGAGGACAATGGCATCGAATGGCGAATAGGCCAGCCAGTTTTCGCTCCACTCGGAGACCGGAGACTCGGCGCGCAGGCTTTCGACGGAATCCGCGTTCGCAGCGCCCGGCGCCGCAGAACCGGCGGACGCGCTGCTGGCGCGCGCGTCGGAAGCCCATTGCGTTCCGGTCGGCCCGGAAATTTGCACCGCATCAATGGCGATGGTGTGAGGCGGTTGTTTCCCGAAATCCAAACGCACGGTTTTGACCGGCTGGCCGGTGGTGGGAAATGAAAATTCTGTGATCCAACCAGAACCGCTCGAACTGTTCCTGCCCGATGACATTGGAATCTTCGTGAGGTTTGTTCCCGAAACTCCGACCAGCACGATAAACCCAAAAGACGATGGAGATCGCGTGTTGTGAATGACGATTTTGTCCACCGTTTGCGGCGTCGCGTAATCCAGTTCCAGCCAGTTCGTCTGGCCGTAGCGCCGCGTGTCAGGCATCCAGGTTGTGGGCTGGTATCCGCTGCCGCTGGCATCCGGCGCCCCGACCGCCATCGCCGCCGTGAACGCGCCCCGGTTCGCATGGAACACTTGCTCGACAGCGTCGAAATCCAGACTGCGACTGATGAACACCGTCGCCATCTGGCTGCCGCGGCCGTTGTAATTGCAGTGGTTGTTCGCGTTCGGCGCGCGGACTTCGCCTTCGCGCCGGTTATCCACTTCCACGCGGATGGTGTTGTCGCCGTTCGCGGGCAGCGGCGGTTGCAGCAAGGATACGACTTCGCGCGCACCGGGCGCCAGCGTCACCGAACGCGAAAGCCGGCTGATGGAGTTGCCGTTGTTCCACGCATTATTTGGATAAACCAGCGTGACACTGTGGGCCTTGGAGTTCGAATGGTTTTCCAGCGTGACGCGCATCTCGGAGTAACCGTGAAAGGTGTTGCCCGTGTAGATGGCGTGCGGCTCGACAGAGACATCGCCGAACCTGTCCGCGCCGCAGGCGGAAAAACAGAGCAGCAGGAAAATTAAAAATGGAAAACATCGAACAGGGAACTTCGAATGCCGGACCTTGAATGAAACACGCGCGCACGAAGCCCAACCCTCGGGCGTTGGATGTTCGATGTTCGATGTTCGATGTTTCCAGCAGCCCTTTTTCATTTCCGTTTTACGCCTGCGCGAGTTCCACATCCTTCGGCAGGTTCAACCCCGTCTCGTCCAGCTGGCTGAGCAATTCCATGACGAGCTTCGACGCGTTCATGCGGTCGAAGCGCGCCTGATAATTCAAAATCAAACGATGGTTCAGCACCGGTTGCGCGACGACTTTCACGTCCTCGAATCCGACACTTGGACGTCCGGCGACGAGCGCATGGGCGCGCGCAGCTTCGGCAATCGCAATCGCCGCGCGCGGCGAGGCGCCGTAACTGACGTAGCGGTTCACCGGCTCGGTCGCCTCCGCCCCGCCGGGATGTGTCGCCGAAACCAGCCGGGCGATGTAACGCGAAACCGGGCGCGGCAGATAAATTTTTCCCATCGTTTGAAAAAGCGTTTCCAACTGGCCGCGTTCCATCTGCCACGTCGGCGTGGGTAGTTCGCCGCGACGACGTTCGGAAATGATTTGATCCAGAACGTCGGCGTTCACGTTGTCGAACAGCACGCGGAACAGAAAACGATCCAGTTGCGCCTCGGGCAGCGGGTAGGTGCCTTCGAGTTCAATCGGGTTCTGGCTCGCCAGGACGAAGAAAGGCTGCGGCAGCGCGCGCGTCGTGCCGAGCAGCGTGACGCAGTTTTCCTGCATCGTCTCCAGCATGGCCGATTGCGTCTTCGGTGAGGCGCGATTGATTTCGTCCGCGAGCAAAATGTTCGTGAACACCGGGCCGGGTTGAAACGCGAGTTCGCGCTTCCCCGAACTCGTCTCCTGCAAAATGTGCGTGCCGAGAACGTCGCCGGGCATGAGGTCGGGCGTGAACTGGATGCGCTTGAAATCGAGCTTGAGAATCTGGCCGATGGTTTTGACGAGCGCGGTCTTGCCCAGGCCAGGCAGACCTTCGAGCAAAACGTGGCCGCGCGACAAAATGCCGATGAGCACCAGGCGGTGCAGTTCCTTTCGACCGAGCAAAATGCGGTCGAGCTGCTCCAGGGTTTTGCGCGCCAGCTCGGCGGCGGGCTGCAGTTCCTCCGGTTTCAGGATGGCATTGGATTCGGACATGGTTGAAGGCGGTTAATTTTCGTCCCGTTTGAAGAACTTCTGCACCGCCTGACGGTGTTCCGGTAAAATAATTTGCGAGTGCGCCGAACCGCCGTTCGCGGCCGCAGGGTCGAGTGCTCCGTGTTGCGCGGCGGCATCGTTGCCATTCAACTCCGGCGCGGCCTTGCTCAGGCCGACAAGTTGCGCGTCGGACAGGTGTGACGAAGGCGGCAGCGAGTGTTCCTGAAACTTCAAATCCATTTCCGATTTGAGGTCGGTCCACGTCATCGGAGCTCCTGGTCCGCCGCGGCCCGTCCCGCCCTGGCACAACCAAAGGCATTCGGCCAGCGCATTGCAGCCGTTCGTGCAGGTGGATAGATAATCCGCGAGCGCGCCGGGATTTTTGCAGAGTCCGGCGTTCTGGCATTTGGCCAGCATTGCAGGGTCAATCATTTTGAGTTGCGCCAGATTGCTGACCGTCAGGCCCAGGGAATTTTTGTTCCACTCCAGCGCCTGCAAGAGTTTTGCCATCTGCTCCTTGTTCAAGCCGTTGAGGCCGGCCAGAAGTTCCGGCGGAATCCGGCCTTTCAAAATTCCGTCTTCGAACTTCGCCGCGTTCAACAGGGACGCCAAATCCTGCGCCGACTCCGTCGCGTTCGCTTCGCTCAGGCCTGAATCCGCCGCCTGCGCCATCGCCTGGGCGAGCATCTCGGCCTGCGTCAACGCCGTGGTCTTGGCCAGCGCCTCTTCCGCTGCCTCTTTCGCCGCTTCCGAGTTCGATTGCTTAATGTGGTCGAGCGCCTCCCACGTTTTGCCCGGGTCGTAACTGGAAGAATCTTTTTGAAGCTGCGACAATTGTTTCTGCAACTCGTCCGCTTTTTTGTCGTCAACGATTTTTTCCTGCACGAGCGTTTTCACCTCGGCCTGCAACTGTTCCACAATCTGTCCGATCTCCAGCGGGCGATGACCGGAAAAATGCGTCAGCCGCTCCGGCAACAGCAAGGCCGTCGCCGCGAACAGCGCCGACACGCACAGCAACAGGATCGCGCGCGCGCTGTGCCAGCGGAACTTCGGCACGGCGGCCTCCGGCAATTGCGCCAGCCACGCATCCATATCCGCTGCTTCCGCCGACATAATGACGCCTCCGCACACATTCAAGCGGTCGTAACTCGCGCGGATTTTTGTGAAGGCCGGTTGGCGGCGGCGTTCCCGCGCCGCCGCAAGAATTGTCACCGGCACGAAACCCAACACGCCGAGTGCCAGCCATTCGGCTTGTTGCGCGCCGTAAATCCTCATCGCCAAAACAAACACTCCCCAGATGAAGAACCAGATGGTCGTCACCTGCACCACTGCGCGAAGAATGAACAGGAGTTTCAGCTTGCGAGCAAATGCCTGGAGAGCTTCGGGGTGTGAGGGTTTCATTGCCATCTTAAAACTTCTGGATGGGCGGCTTCATTTTCCCGGCTCGTGGTGTTGGTGGACGCATGGCTTGAAACAAATAGACAGGATTAGAACGTCGTCGTCACGAACAAAACCAGTCAAAAGCGTCCTTGAGCATCCCCGTGACTTGTCTTTCCGATTGCCGACGCTCCTCGATTCGCATCAAAATGCCCTCATGACGACCACCCCGTTCGATCTGAAAGCCCGCGCGCATCAAGCCATGCTGGCAGCGGGATTCCAGCCGGACTTTCCGGCTGACGTGGTTCGTGAAATGCAAGTCCTCAATCAAGGGGCGCCAAAAATTGCCGGGCCGGCAGTCCGTGACCTGCGTTCGCTGCTTTGGTCTTCGATTGACAACGACAGTTCGCGGGATTTGGACCAGGTGGAATACGTGGAGAAACTTTCGGACGACACCATGCGGCTGCGGGTGGGAATTGCCGATGTGGATGCCTCCGTCGCCAAAGGGTCAGCCACGGACCGGCATGCCGCGGCGGAGACCACCTCGGTTTATACCGGCTTGGTGACCTTCCCGATGTTGCCGGGTGAACTTTCCACGGACCGGACCTCGCTGATGGACGCGCAGGACCGGACTGCCATCATCATCGAGTTGCACATTCTTGATTCGGGTGAGGTAAAGAATCACGATGTTTATCCGGCCTGGCTGCGCAATCGGGCGAAGCTGGCTTATAGCTCAACGGGCGCTTGGCTGGAAGGGCGCGGGCCGATCCCATCCGCGGTTGCGAGCGTGCCGGGGATGGAGGCGCAACTTCGCCTGCAACAGGAGACTTCGGAAAAGTTGCGTGGCATCCGCAAGCAACAGGGCGCGCTCACATTCGATTCCGTGGAAGCCACGCCGATAGTGCAAAATGGCGAAGTGAAAGACCTGGCGGTCAGCCGGCACAATGTGGCCGAGGATCTCATTGAAAGTTTCATGGTGGCCGCGAATGTAGCCATGGCGCAATATCTCAAGGAGAAAGGTTCTCTTTCAATCCGCCGGGTGGTGAAAACTCCGAAACGTTGGGATCGTATCCAGGTCATCGCCGCACAATTCGGGGCCAAGCTTCCGTCCGCGCCCGATCCGCGCGCTCTGTCCGAATTCCTGGATCAGCGAAAGGCTGCCGATCCCGCGCACTTTCAGGATCTTTCACTCTCCGTGATAAAACTGCTCGGCCCCGGCGAATACATCGTTGAGCCTCCCGGCGCAGAACACGAAGGCCATTTTGGATTGGCGGTCCATGACTACACTCATTCCACTGCACCGAACCGCCGCTTCGCCGATCTGGTTACTCAGCGGTTGCTCAAAGCAACGGCCGCAGGTGTCTCGGGTCCTTATTCAGAAACGGAATTGAGCGCCATCGCGGCCCATTGCACCGAGCGGGAGGATGCCGCCCGGAAAGTCGAGCGTCTGATGCGCAAGGTGGCTGCCGCCAGCTTGCTGAGCCGGCGCATTGGCGAAGTGTTCGATGGCATCATTACCGGCTCTTCGCCCAAAGGCACCTACGTCCGTCTGCTGAAATTTCCTGCTGAAGGCATGGTGGTCCGGGGCGCGCAGGGAATTGACGTGGGCGACTCCGTGCGGGTCCGTTTGGCTTCGGTGGACGTGGCCAAAGGCTTCATTGATTTCGAGAGAAAATAAGACCGCAGCCTGAACGTTGGTCGGCGCGGTGATTCTTTTTGCCACAGGCTTCTTGCCCGGATGCCCGCAGTTCGATGCGCTTGGGGGGGACGCCAATTTGAATCCTAACGCAGCAGTCCACCAAGACCGTCCGACCGTTGATGGTTCCGCAGACTTGGAACCGAGGAGATTCGTATCGGATGAATTTTTTGGTTATACTGGCGGTAGCGGAGGCCAAGCCAATGATCTCAAAACTCCAGTTGCCGCTTGATGCCTGGCTCGGGAATGGGATATCTGCCATTGGCATCGGCCAGCAAGGGCGGGGGGGAGTCCATCCTCAGTTTGTCCACGCCAGGCGCGTACTCCTGGTCGGATTTCAGAAATTCCTCGAGCGTTATTTCCTGACCTGTGTGAGCCGCCTTGCGGCCCATGGAACTGACGGCACTGGCATAGACGCCGCGTTCCACCTCGTTGTAAGGCCGATCATTGCGGATCGCGTCAACCAGGTCGTTCCATTCGTTTAGATAGGGATCTTGCTCTTCCGGCCGGATTTTGGATTCCCAGAGCAGGCTGGCGCGGTCTGTGTTCTGGCCTTTGTAAGTGCCGGAGGGCAACCCGCAGTCAGAGGCGCTCGAGATGATCGCATTGCCTTTGGTGCCTTGCGCGTAGCTGGAGTAAATCTCCTTGCAACCATTCATGCAGCGCCCGTCCATGATGAATTTGGCGCCGTCGGCGAAAGTGTATTCCACCGAATACACATCAAAATTCTGATCTACAAAGGGGGCGCCCTCGGGGCTGAAGCGATAATGGCGTCCGCCCAAAGCCTGGGCCTTGACCGGCCAGGCGTTCTTCATCCAGCAGCAATGGTCAACGTGATGGATGTAAAAATCGTTGAAACAACCCCCGCTCGCCCAGATAAAACTGTGGAAGCGCCGAATTTGCCAGAGCAATTCACTGGGGTTGCCCGGCCACTTCGTCGAATAAGCCGACCCGCCCGGTCCATGCATCCGGTAGCCGCGCAGCAGAATGAGATCGCCAATCTCCCCATCTTGAATGCGATGGGCCAGTTCTTGCATCGCCCGGCTGTGGCGAGACATCAAACCCACCCCGACTTTGAGGTTCTTGGCCGTCGCTGCTTCGGCGAGCTTCAGCATCCGGCGGGAGGTGGGGCCATCGGCCGTCAGAGGCTTCTCCATGAAGACATGCAAGCCCTTTTGGATGGCGTAGGCGAAATGCACCCAGCGAAAGGCCAAGGGTGTGGTAAAGATTGCGATGTCGCCGGGCTGGAGGCAATCCATTGCCTTTTGGTAGGCGTCGAAGCCGAGGAATTTTCGCTCCCCCGGAACGTCCACCAGGCTTCCGACTGGATTTCCTTTCAATGCGCCGTAACTGCCGTCGAGACGATCCTGGAAAACGTCCGCCATGGCCACGAGTTTGAGCGGGAGTTGCTTCACGGACAGGGCGTTGATCGCGGCCCCGGTACCGCGGCCGCCGCAGCCGATGAGGGCGATTTGAATGTTGTTGTTCTGTGCCGCGTGGACGGACGGAATCGCGACGCCCGCGAGCGCGGAGGCGGCAGCGAAACGACCAGTGCTTTTTAAGAACTCTCGGCGGGTAGTAGGAGAGGCTGGGGAATTGTTCATACGTTTATCGGTGTGGCGCTGTGGCATGGCGACTCATGGTAATCTGTTTTTCTGCTTTGATCTGGAACATAGTAACGGTGGGATCGTGCCGCAATGCAAATGCTTTTATTCGGCGGAGGTGCGCGATGTTGCCTTTTGTGATCGGGTTGTGAGCATGCCACGAGACAAATTCAGTTGTTGAGGCGGCATTGATAACTTTCAAAACGATTTCACCGGTTACATTTTCGCGGGCCGACGAGCCAAAAAACTTGTTGGCTTGGTTCTCCGGATGATCGAGCATTGTGGGAAGAACATAGGAGGGCTCAACGCCACCGACACAACCTTCGTTGCCCCCCTTCCAACAAGAAATGCAATGATAATTTTGGAAATACTTCTTGGTATTTTGCAGATGATAGATTATTAGATGAATTGTTTGTCGAGGTGACTCTTCTTGTTTAAGACTAATGAGGAAGCAAATATCATTTGCGAGCATCGCGGACATCGTCGGGAAAGGAACAAAATAAAAACTATCCAAGGGTTGGTCCGAGGTCTGCTGGTTTTGGTCGCGGGATTATTGGTCGGATCAAATTTCGCCGCGCACGCTCAAACGCAACCGGATTCTGTGGTGAGGGTGGTTGCGGAGCAAAATGGCCTGCGAATGATGCAATCCAGCGAAATACCCGGATTCGGGACTTTTTGGTCGGTAACGGGCGACGGGTCATTTCTAATGCCTTTTCCTTGTCTCCTGGACGATCTGATGACGTCTCCGGTTTACTCGCTGGGTACGAACACGGACAGTTTTCTTGTGGATGGCACCGGTGGGGCTGTGCCGCAGCCGAATTGGCGACAGGCTCTGCATGGCGTGACCTCTGCCAGCCTCCTCCAGGCACAGGTTAATGCGGTGCAGGCGTTGATAACCCAAGTCCAGGAAGCGCCATTACGAGCAGAGTTGAACGCGATGCTGGGTGTGACCGGCGAAATGAGTTCGAGCGGCACTGGCGGAGTCAATACGCCATCAGGATTAGATTACGGCACGAACCTCTGGCTGGAAATTCAGGCGGTAACCAACGGCGCGGCCTATGTGATTTTGCACAATGTCCAAGCAGGAGAGATTTATGAATTGATGAGCAAGGTGGCGTTGACGGATCCGGTGTGGAATCCTGAACAGGTTCTGTTCGCGGTCGCGAACCAGGACTGGATTGCCACGACGGTGCCGGTGCTGGATCGCGCCAACGCGCTATTTTTTTGGGCACGGGATTGGACGGGCATTGATGAGAATGCCAACGGCATTGCGGACTGGTGGGAATGGGAGAATTTTGGAAATCTTTCGCAAAATAGCGCCGATGACTACGACGGCGACGGGATCAACAATGGACTGGAATACACAAACTACACCGAACCAAACACGATTGCTTTCTCCATGGTTGTAGCGGGCCATTACACGAACGGCAATTCAGTCAATATCCCGTTGAACATCACGGGCGGGGTTCCTGCCAGCATGGCCGTGCTGGTGAACAGCACCGATTTTGGTTCTGTTGCATGGCTGCCCTACAGTTCATCGAACGTTTTGGTCGCACTCAACGCAGGCGATGGCGATTATGCCGTTTGGATTGGCTTGCGTGGACGACAAAATTATTCGCAGCAAACCTGGCGGGGCACCACCATCACGCGCGACACCGTATCGCCGGGCATTTGGGTCACCAATCCCGCCAGCATAACGATTTTCCAGCCGATGATTCAACTGCAAGGTTACGTTTCCGAAACGCTGGCCAGTTTCACTTATGACCTGGCCAATGCCGCTGGTATTATGACGAATCAATTGGTATTCATCACCGGCGCGCATCCCGATACGAACACCTGGAAGTTCACGACCAATTATTTCCAAGCCTATGACGTTGCGCTCACGAGCGGAGCCAACACTATCACCCTGCACGCAACCGACCAGGCGGGGAATGTCACAACCTCCAATTTCTGCTTCACGGTGGATTATACGGATGATAACACCGCGCCAAACATCACAGTGAACTGGCCGCAGAACAATGACTCAGTGGCCGGTTCCAGTTTTACTTTGAGCGGAACGCTGGACGATGCGACGGCATCTGTGATTGTCAGCAGCGGTTCTGGAACCAATCCCGCCGTGATGAAACGCAGCGGAAAATTCTATGTCCAGAACCTGCCGCTGCCCAACACGACCAATACTTTCACCCTCACCGCGACCGACGTGGAGACCAACAGCCGCACAATTTCATTAACCGTGTTAAGAAGTCCGGTCGCGGTCAGTGTGAACCCGCTAACTACCGTCCAACTTTCCCAACCGTTCGTCACCGTCACAGGCGCCATCAACGACAGCAGCAAGAAGTTGCGGGTTAACGGCGTTGACGCCACGGTGAACTCCAACGGCACTTGGGAAGCGGACAACGTGCCGATGAATGATGACGAAGGCGCGGGACAATTCGACGTTGCCATTTATCCCTCCGGCAGCGATCCCGATAATACAACACCGGATGCAAAACTAGTGGAGTCTGTGCTGCTACCGCCGGTGGTGCGGGTGACGGGTTACACGGAAGATTATTTGCACATCGAGCGCGGCACCTTCAATGGTACCTTATTGCGAACGCGAAACCGGACTTGGAAATTGAACGCGGGTGGGAACAGTTGGCAACATTATGCGTGGCCGGATTATTTCGCCGAATGCGACACCCTCGTGGCGTGGCCGACCAACTGGCCAAACGGACAAAACCTAGACGGTTCCATTGCCTGCCAGACGGGCAACTATGGTGAAACAACAATTTCAGCCTGGCACAATTGCGATGTGCTCGTCACCTACACCTCGCACGGCGTTCTGGATGACCTTATCACGCCGTGGGCGGGTTGGAATACGATTGCCCGCGTAGCGCAGACAGAGATCGAACTCGTGGCAGGCGACTCGAACCAAAGCGGCGCAACACAATTGATTCGTCTGACCGCCAGCGCCGCGGCTTACACCAATCGGCTGGAAGACATCGGGCTGAATCCTCTTTGGATTAACGAGACCACATTCGATGGCAGCGGCACCATTCCACTGCCCGCGACCTCCCTCCAAATCCTCGGCCAGACCTTGACGCCCACAGCCACCAACGCGAATGTGGGTGAAATGTATGTTTTAATGCCAGCGGGAGGCAAACGAGAATTGCCCTTCAACATAATCGGTGGAACCAACTACAGCTTCGACGTGAACGCGGAAGCGGTGACACTCAGAATTTTCAACGGCACGAACGATGTGACGGGCCAAACGAATCCTCCTGTTATTGTGGGCCAGCAAATCAATCTGTCCTGCGCGTTGTCGCTGACCAATGCGACGCCGACAAGTTTTCAATGGACGGTGCCGGGCCAAACCGTAAAAACTTATGAACATGTTTTTCTGAGTCAAGATACATACACAGTCAAAGAGAACTTAAGTAGTGCCGACCTTGAGTCGAATGCCGTTGTGTTCTACTGGATCAATGGTGGAACAAATTTTGATATTGAATCCACAGTTATGCTGGACGGCACGACTGCAAGTGCAAAAGCACGGTTTGTTGTGGAACGTCCAGTTAGTGCTTTTACGTCCCAAACGACCACCAATAATCCTTCCCAAGTATTGGTTGTGGAAAACGATACTTGGTGGCTACGTTTCGGTACAAACGCATCCAACTACACTCCAGGCCAAGAAGGAATTAGCTTGTATGGATCAGTTACGACCACTGAAAATGGAGCCGGTGCGTTTGGCTACGTTCAGCTAGTTGATATTTCACGTCGGTGGATTGATGAAACCAACGGGCTTGCTTGGAAGCGCCAAGCAACGAATTGTCTCGATCCCAACCTTTTCCAGTCTGTGGGTTATCAAGTGCAAATCGGAAATAGTGAGACGCGCACAAATAATCCTAGCGATTCGCCTGGTGAACCGGAGTCAGAAGATTATTTAACGAAACGATGGATAAGTGCAAACGATTCCTTCAATGGATACCTCGTTTACAAGCCGGTTGGAACTAATTCAATTTGGGTTACTCTGAAGAAAATTCGCTGGGGTTGGTCTGGAGCCGCAACGAAAACGAACGGAGCCTGGAATCTCGATTTCGGCTCGCCAGCTAATCCAGCAAACCCCGTTGGTGAGGATAGCGTCGAACTGCCGACATGGCGAGGCTACGGTACGGCTGTTCCGAACGTTTTGGATAATTAACCTAAGAGGTCAAAATGAAAGAAAGAAAGACAATTACAAAGTTAGCCGCATTGATTATCGGAGTTGTTACAACGTTGACGTCTTCGCTTTTGACGGCTGGTTATCAGGACGGGACAAAAAACGAGCTTAATGCAGCAGTCGGACCGGAAACGGAGGGGTATCAACTCGCCATCAGCACAACGAACAAGCTATTGATCTCCGGAACGCCAGTTGTGTTGAACGTTTCATTGAAAAATGTTTCCACCAACACTTTGCCCGTTTCGGTGACTTCGTCTTGGTTTAATCTTTATCACTTAGACGTTATTGGCCCTGATGGAAAAAACGCTTCGCTTACGGATTGGGGAAAACGTACTGGGGTAAATACATTGAAAGGTGAGACTTCACGATCGATCAAGCAATTGGCTCCCGGTAGTCAGTTAGATATGCCGTTTGTATTAAGTGAATTGTTTGAAATGAAAAGCCCCGGGGACTACCAAATAACATTCAAACAGAAGCCCTGGAAGCAAAGGCTGCATCCAGAAGTTGCTCTCGAAGTAGTTTCCGGCCCGTTAAGCATTCGTCTGATCGAACCCACGAAACCAACAAGTGGAAGCTATACGAACAAAGTTGATTATTCAAAATGAAAAGAGAAAAGTGTGAAGCTAAAGCAAAATGGGAACAGTTCTCTAAGCCGTTCCCTTTTTTATTGGTCAGACACCGGCCTTGTGCCCGCCGGGAACGGTGAGCGAAAAGGTGACAAAAAGTCAGTCCCGGCTATTTAGAAACAACTATCCTTTCAAACAATTCGCCACCGTGTGCCGAGACCTCATCCGCAATCGTCGCGCAAACAAATCCAAAGCCATCATCCCCACATCTGGAGGTCCAGCGAGCGGTATTGAATCGCTTCCGATACATACTCGCTCGCGATGTCTTCCGACCCCGCCAGATCGGCGATCGTCCGCGCGACTTTCAAAATCCGGTCGTAAGCCCGGGCGCTTAAATTCAAATCGGCCATCGCAAATTGCAACAACTCCTTCGTGGCCTCGCTGAGTTCGCAAAATTGCTTCAGCTCGCGCGTTCCCATCCGGGCGTTGCACGTGATCTTCGGCTTGCTCGCAAAACGGGTGTGCTGCCGCTGGCGCGCGGCGACAACGCGCGCGCGGATTTGCGCGAAACTCTCGCCGGCGCTTTCGCTGGAGATTTCGCGGAACTTCACCGCCGGCACTTCGATGTGCAGGTCAATGC
>OCZU010000473.1_pt1 | contig 27975 bp, 24 predicted proteins | sample 1539001 | NCBI WGS metagenome assembly OCZU01 (sample SAMEA3539306, study PRJEB22396) | soil metagenome | biome: tundra; feature: field; material: soil | place: USA | collected 2010-05 | depth 0.15 m | reverse complement strand
GCTTGCCGGACTGGCCGGAGCCGCGGTCGCCCGGCTGACCGTCGCGGGATCTGGACCCGCGGCCGTCGACGCCCGGCTGCTGGCGCGAGCGGCTGCGCCCGGTCTCGCCGATGTCCTCAAGATCCTCGGCTTCCAGGCCCGCTCGGTCGCGGTGCGCCCTCGGCAGGGAACCGCGGACGCCCGCCGGAATGTGCAGGGCGGTGAACAAGTGCTCGGAGGTCGAGTACGTCTCCAGCGGATCGGGGTGGCCGAGGTTCAGCGTCTCGTTGATCAGCTTCCAGCGCGCCATGTCCTGCCAGTCGACGAAGGTCACCGCTATGCCAGTCCGGCCAGCCCGGCCCGTCCGCCCGATCCTGTGCAGGTAGGCCTTCTCGTCCTCGGGACACTCGTTGTTCACGACGTGGGTCACGTCATCGACGTCGAGGCCGCGGGCGGCCACGTCGGTGGCGACCAGCACGTCGACCTTGCCGCTGCGGAAAGCACGCAGCGCCCGCTCGCGCTGGCTCTGGCCAAGGTCACCATGTACGGCCGCGGCAGCGAAGCCGCGCTCAGTCAGGGCGGCGGTGACCGTATCGCAGGCTCGCCGGGTCCGGCAGAAGACAATGGTCAGTCCTCGACCCTCGGCCTGAAGCACGCGGGCCAGCACCTCGATCTTGTCCAGGTGATGCGCTCGGAACACGTGCTGGTCGGTGGTCGGCACATGGGCGGGCTCGTCATGCTGCTCGGCCCGGATATGGATTGCCTGGTGCAGATGCCGCCTTGCCAGAGTCACGACCTCGGCCGGCATGGTGGCCGAGAACAGCATCGTCTGCCGCGACTGCGGTGTAAGCCGGAGGATCGCCTCGACATCAGGCAGGAAGCCGAGGTCAAGCATCCGGTCCGCCTCATCGAGCACCAAGATGTCAACGCCGGACAGGTCGAGCTGGCCCTGCCGAATGAGGTCAAGGAGCCGGCCTGGCGTGCCGACTACGACGTCGACGCTGGCCAGCGCCTCGATCTGCGGTTCGTAAGCGCGACCGCCGTACAGCGTCACCACGTTAATGTCGCAGCGAGCCGCAGCCGTCCGCAGGTCGTCGGCGACCTGGATGGCTAGTTCCCTGGTGGGAACGACGACCAGCCCGCGGGGCGCGGCGGGCTGCCGCCTGGACGTCTCAGCAATGTGCTGCAGGATCGGGATCCCGAAAGCGAGGGTCTTGCCGGTTCCGGTTCGGGCCTGGCCGATGACATCATGCCCGTCAAGTGCGATCGGCAGGGTCAGTGCCTGGATCGGGAAGGCCGTGGTGATTCCGGTGGCGGCCAGCGCAGCGCAGAACGGCTCCGCGACGCCAAACTCGCTGAACGTCTTCAGCGCGATCTCCGCATGATCGACTGGCAGGTCGACCAGCTCAATCGAGGCGATAGCGCCGACCTGGTCCTCCGGCAGGATCGCGGCCAGCAGCGTCCCTGAGTCGGTCGGCAGGGCAACCGCCTCGAAGGGCGCGTCCTGCGCCTGCGGGGGGAGTTCTTGTGCTGCTGGTAGTTCTTGTGCTGCCAGTGATTCTTGTGCTGTCAGTTCTTGCGTAGTCAGGGCTTCCGCCTCCATCGGTGGCCCGCGGTCAGCTGGGCGCTTGAGCGCCCGGTCTGGTTGCCGCGGGCGGCAACTGACTCATCCAGAGGACGGAGGGGCCGGTCCGGCCCGCACCAGCCAGGCCACGGTGGGACCGGGCCCAGGCAGTCGCCAGGAAAAGTCCGGTGCGGCACTCAGGGCCGAGCGGTTCTCGGCGTTCACCGCACCTCAAGCGTTATAACGCGACCATGGGTGATCGCATTCCAAACGAAGTCGCTGCTCAGTGTAGCAACGTTAGCGGCCTGGACCTGCGATGCCGCCTGCGCAGCGCGGTACCCTGCCGGTGTGACCGAGCCTGAGCCTGCGACCGACGGGGTGATCGACCTGCTCGGTTTGCTGGCATACGCCTCGCTGGTGGCGTTTTTCCGGCTGGCCGATGATGCTGCCCTGGCGGCGTCGCTGGCTGATAAGGCCGACCTGGCCGCGATGGCGGTGGCGGAGTTCGGTCATTTCCAGCTGCTGAGAGTGCGGATCGCCGAGCTCGGTGCCGACCCCCAGGTCGCCATGCAGCCGTTCGTCGAGCCGATCGACGCGTTCCACGCCAGAACCGCGCCGGCCGACTGGCTGGAAGGGCTGATCAAGGCGTACGTGGGCGACGGGATCGCGGCCGACTTCTACCGAGTGACGGCTCAGCTGCTCGATCACCAGACCCGCTCGCTGGTTCTTGAGGTGCTGGCTGACTCCGGGCACGCTCAGTTCGCGATCAGACGAGTGCGGGAGGCGATCACGGCTGATCCGTCCGTGGCTGGACGGCTGGCGCTCTGGGCACGCCGCCTGGTCGGTGAGGCGCTCAGCCAAGCGCAGCGGGTAGCCACGGAGCGGGAGCCGCTCGCCCGGTTGCTGGCGGGCGGCACGCAGGCGCAGCTCGGTGAAGTCGTCCGGATGTTCGCGACCCTAACGGACGCGCACGCGAAGCGCATGGCCGCGCTCGGCCTGGCGGAGTAGTCGCGCCCGGCCTGGCGGAGTAGTCCGCGAGGTAGCCTCGTCAGGTGCCGCCGAAGCCGATCCGGCGCGGCTCGGCGCGACCTAGCTCGACAAAGGCGATCTTGTCGGCCGGGACGAGCACCGTGCCGCCCTTGTCGTCGGCCAGGACGAACAGGCCGCCGCCTTCAAGCGCCGCAGTGAGCGCCCGCTCAATCTCCTGGACCGAGTCCGCGGTCTCGACCACAAGCTCGCGCGGGGCCATCTGCATGCCGATCTTGACTTCCACGGCGATCCTCCGCTTCAACAAACTTTGGTAGCGTTCAACGCACCTGGTCGCAGATTGCTGTCCCGAGGCTAGCTCTAAGTCTGGCGGCTGGCGGCACGCGGGCGGCTGCGGGTGCTACGCCGGGAGCGAAAGTTCTGCCGCGACGGCCATGGCAACAGCAAGCCGACGGCGATGGCAACAGCAAGGCCGATGGCCGTGGTCAGTCGGGTGGCCCGTCGGCCAGCGGCCAGCCGCTGATTCCCCGCCAGGCCAGCCTGGAGAGCAGGTTCTCGGCGTCGCCCTGCGCGATCGACCGGTCGGAGCCGAGCCAGAATCGCGCGCTGACCTGCGCCATCCCGACTAGCGAGATGCCGAGCAGGTCGGCCTCGTCATCCGAGACTCCGGCGTCCGCACGGATGAACTCGCTCACCATCCCGGCGCACTCGAACATGGTGCGCTCTAGCCTGGCCCGGACCGCTGGCTCGTTGCTCAGATCCGACTCGAAGACAAGCCGGAATGCTTCCCCGGTTCCGCTGACGTAGTCGAAGAAGGCGCGGAAGGTGGCCGGTACCCGCTGACGGTTGTCGGTGGTGGAGGCAAGCGCGTGGGAGACCGCGCTGATCAATTCGGCGGCGCTCTCATCGAGCAGCGCGAGATAGAGCTCGAGCTTGCCAGGAAAGTGCTGGTAGAGAACCGGCTTGCTGACCCCGGCTCGGTCGGCGATCTCATCCATGGCAGCGGCGTGATAGCCCTGAGCGACGAAGATCTCGCGGGCGGCGCCGAGTAGCTGCCTGCGCCGTGCCGGGCGCGGCAGTCTAGGGCTGGCCGGTCTGCCTTGCGGCGTGCCGGTCAGCGGTAGTCCTCCTCACCGAGCTCGACTTCGCGAGCCTGCTCGGCCGCGTCTGCTTCATCTGCCTCGAACGGCAGTTCCTCCGGCAGGTCGGTGTCCTCGTGCTGAACTCCGGGGACCGCCTCCTGGCGTTGCTCCAGCACATCGGGTACAGGCTCGTTCAGCCCTGCGTCAGTCATATGCCGATCCCCTCTGGTTGCATCTGCGAGGCCGCAGCAACGAACTTGCCACATCGAACATATTGCCGAATAGCTACAGTGGGACAACGCTGGTTGTATCAGTACCCGATCTGCCGGGGTAGGGAGACATCATGCACAGCATGTGGAAGGGCGCGATCTCCTTCGGCCTGGTCATGATTCCGGTGCGACTCTACGCCGCCACGGAGCAGAAGGACATCTCGTTCCGGCAGGTGCACGCCGCGGACGGTGGCCGGATCAAGTTCCGCCGGTTCTGCTCCGCGTGCGACGAAGAGGTCAGGTACGAGGACGTGGCTAAGGGCTATGAACTGCCTACGGGCGAGATGGTGATCCTCGGCGATGAGGATATGGCCGAGCTGCCGCTGCCGACCGCTAAGTCGATCGAGGTGCTGCACTTCGCACCGGCCGACCAGCTTGACCCGATCTTGTTTAACCGGAGCTACTACGTCGAGCCAGAGACGGCTGGCGCGCGCGCGTACATGCTGCTCCGTAACGCGCTTGAGCAGTCCGGTCGGGTAGCGGTCGCACAGGTCGCGCTCCGCCAGCGGGAGTCACTCGCCACGCTGCGGTCACGAGACGGGGTGCTGGTGCTTGAGACTCTGCTCTGGCCTGACGAGATCCGGGTCGCGCTGTTCCCGTTCCTGAGCGAGGACATCGAGGTGCGACCGCAGGAACTGAAGATGGCCGCGTCGCTGATCGACTCGATGACCGCGGACTTTGACCCTGACGCCCATCGCGACGGATACCGGGAGGCGCTGACCGAACTGGTCGATGCCAAGGTGCAGGGTCGGGAACTGCTCCAGCCTGGCACCCTGGAGATCGCGGCAGGACCGGCGGTCAGCCTGGCAGACGCCCTGGCTGCGAGCCTGGCCGCGGCGCAGGACGGCTCGTCGGCCGGCCAGAATGTCAAGAAGGGCAAGACGGTCGGAGCGGGGCCGGATTCGGCTAAGGCAATCGAGGCCGGATCTGCCCGGCCCGCGCGGTCCGCGAAGGCTAAGCCTGGCTCACCCAAGGCCAGCCCGGCGAAGCAGGGACCTGAGCAAGATCCGGCCGAGCCGGGTCCGGATGAGCCGGGCGGGGCCAAAGGCGGTTCGCCGAGGTCCAGCGCGCCGAAAGCGAGCCGAGCCGGACGCAAGCCGCCTAGCTGAGCCGAGGGATGTCTGATGTTGCAGGTCACCAGCCAGCCTGTGCCGCGATGGCCGGGCAACTTCGTCGAGATGCGGACTCGGCGGCTCTTCGTCCGTGCCGCGCCGTGTGCCGAAGGAGCCGAGCCCGCGCTGTTCATCCACGGCCTCGGTGGCTCGTCCACGAACTGGACCGACCTGATGGATCTGCTGTCACGGCCAGCGGCTACCCGTCCGGCGACACCCGCACTTGCCTGCTCAGCGGTCGACCTGCCCGGCTTCGGCTGCTCGCCACCGTCGGCCGGCGGCGACTACTCGATCAACGCGCACGCGGCGGCGGTGATCGACCTGATCGAGCAGCAGCGAACCTGGCCGGTGCATCTGATCGGTAACTCGATGGGCGGCGCTGTGAGCACCCGGGTCGCTGCCCGGCGACCCGACCTGGTGCGCACTCTGACGCTGGTCTCGCCGGCGCTGCCGGACCGGCGGCCGCGGCCATTGCCGCTGCGGCTGGCGGTAGCTACGGCACCAGGGATCGGCCCGCTGCTGCTGGACTGGCTGCGCCGGGTACCGGCACCGGACCGGACCGACCGGACTATCAGGGACCTGTATCGCGACCCGGCCCAGGTACATCCGATCCGGCGGAACGAGGAAATAGCCGAGGTTCTCCGTCGCGACGAACTGGCTTACGCGAACGAGGCACTGATGCTGTCCGCCCGCAGCCTGGTGACCGAGTACTTCCGACCAGGACCGAAATCGCTGTGGCGGGATGCGGCCAGGACCAGCGCGCCGACCCTGATCCTGCACGGCAGCCATGACCGGCTGGTCAGTCCCTCGATGGCAGCCAAGGCGGCGCGGGCTTTCCGAAATGCGCGGGTGATCGTCCTGCCTGGCGTCGGCCATGTCGTGATGATGGAGCGGCCGACGCTGGCAGCGGCCGAGATTCGCGCGTTCCTTGACCGAAGCTAGCTGATGCTGATCGCGGCCAGCCGGATCGTCCCGGCGGCCGGCGGGCCTGCGATCCTGGCTCCTGGATACCTGACCTGCTCCGGCGGCCTGGTGACCGCGCTGGGGTCTGGTCCGCCGCCGGGCCGTCCTGATCTTGAGCTAGCCGACGGCGTCCTGCTTCCCGGACTCGTTGACCTGCAGGTCAACGGTTACTTCGGGATCGAGCTCAGCAGTGCCGACGCCGACGGCTGGGCGACGCTGGCTGGCCGGCTCCCCGAGACGGGCGTGACCGCGTTCTTGCCGACGTTCATCACGAGCCCGGTCGATCAGATGATCGCCGATCTCCGCCGGGTGGCGGAGATCACTCCCGGGCTGGCGGAGTCGGCGCGGGCGCGGGTGCTCGGCATTCATCTGGAGGGCCCGTTCATCGCCAAGGCCAGGTGCGGCGCGCACAACCCGGCGTGGATCCGCGATCTGGACCAGGCCGTCGTCGGCGCGCTCCTGCGAGCGGGCTCGGGCCTGGTGCGGGTGATGACCCTGGCACCGGAGCTTGATGGCGCCGCAGCAGCGATCAGGCAGCTGGACACGGCGGGCGTGCTGGTCAGCGTCGGCCACTCGGATGCGACCGCGCAGCAGGTCAGCGCGGCTGCCAGCGGCGGCGCCCGGATGGTAACGCACCTGTTCAACGCGCAGCGCCCGATGCATCACAGGGAACCGGGCGTGGTCGGTCAGGCGCTTTCGGACCGGCGTCTTACCAGCGGCCTGATCGCTGACCTGCACCATGTCAGCGGTCAGGTCGCCGCGATCGCGTTCGCAGCGGCTCCAGGCAGGATCTGCCTGGTCACCGACGCCGCTGCGTGCGCCGGCATGCCGGCGGGCCGCTACGTGCTCGGCAGCGAGGCGATCGACCGGCCGGCCGGTGACACCGAGCCGCCGGTCCGCGCCGACGGCACGCTAGCTGGCTCGGCGCTGCGGATGGATGCCGCTATAGCGAACATGGTCGCGGCCGGAGTGGGTCTGACGCAGGCTGTCACGGCAGCTACCAGGATTCCCGCTGACCTGATCGGCCGCCAGGACCTGGGCCGGATCGCGGTCGGGGCGGCAGCCGACCTGACCTGGCTGAGCGACCAGCTTCGAGCCAAGGCGACCTGGATCGCGGGCGAGCTGGTGCACGGCGCGGCCCTGGGCTAGCACCGGGCCAGCGCGCCATGGACCGGGTTTGGGCAGGCCGGAGTGCCGGTCTGGCTCCGCGAGTGTCTCACCCGGCGGCTAACCTGTTAGCTGTCGCAGAGGTCCCATACGTGGTTCAGTGTTATGAATAGGACGGAACTGGCAGTGGATCCGCCGATCGGGCAGCAGCACTCGGCGACGCACATGCGGACTGAGATCGGCGAGCAGCCTGTGGCGTTGCAGGCGACGATCAGTGCGCTCCTGCCGCGCACGGCCGAGATCGCCGCGCTCACCCAGCAGACCCGGCAGGTGCTCTTCTTCGCCCGCGGGACGTCCGACAATGCCGCCGTTTACGGCAGTTACCTCATTCAGACCAGAACTGGCAGGCTCGCGAGCCTTGGCTCACCATCGGTCGCGACCGCCTACCACAGCCGGATAGACCTGTCCGGAGTGCTGGCGGTAGGCCTGTCTCAGTCCGGACGTACCCGTGAGATCGTGGAGACCCTGGACTGGGCTCGGGACTGCGGCGCCACGACGGTCGCGATCACCAACGGCTCCGGATCGGCCCTGACCGAGATGGCTGACGTCGCGCTCGTCACGCAGGCCGGTGTCGAGCGGGCGGTGCCGGCCACGAAGACGTTCACCTGCCAGCTCGTCGCCCTCGCGGTTCTGGCGATCGGCATGGGCGCCGACCTCGACGTCGGTCTGCTGCGGCAACTGCCTGCGGTGGTCGAGGACCTGCTGGCCAGTACGGTCGGCCCGCAGTCTGGCATGGACGAGATCGTCGCTGAACTGGCCGAGGTGAACGGCCTGATGGTCTCCGCCCGCGGCCTCGCTTACTCGGCGGCCCTCGAACTCGCGCTCAAGATCAAGGAAGCGTGCTATCTGCACGCGATGGGGATTTCTTACGCGGACCTGCAGCACGGCCCGATCGCCGTGGTGGACGCGAGCACGCCCGCTGTCGTGATGGCCGCCGACTCGGGACCGACCCTGGACGCGGCGGTGAGCCTGGCCGCACGGGTGACCAGCGCTGGCGCGCGAGCTTACGCCATCGGCGGCGGTGCGGCGCTGGCGGCGGTCAGCAGCCGCGCACTACCAGGACCGCGGCTGCCGGAGTGGCTAGCGCCGGTCGGCCTGATCGTCCCCGGTCAGCTGCTCACCGAGGCGCTGTCCCGTCGGCTTGGCATTGACCCGGACAGGCCGCGCGGCCTCAGCAAGGTCACCCAGACCGGCTGATTAGGCGCTGGCGGGAGCGAACTGCGCGGCGGTGAGCTTTGCGTTATGCCTCATCGGCTTGTCTCAGGTCTGGCGGTGCACCTTGTGCTGGGCGGCCTGCGCGCGCGGCCGGAGCACCATCAGATCCACGTTGACATGCGATGGCCTGCTGACTGCCCAGCCGACCGCGTCAGCGACATCTGCCGCGGTCAGCGGCTCGGCCACCCCGGCGTAGATGGCGGCTGCCTTCGCCGCGTCGCCGCGGTATCTGTTCAGCGCGAACTCATCCGTCTTGACCATGCCAGGGGCGATCTCGATCACCCGGACCGGCTCGCCGCACAGCTCAAGTCGCAGGGTGGCAGCGATCGCGTGCGTCCCGTGCTTGGCGACTGCGTAACCGCCGCCGCCCTCGTAGGTACCGAGGCCGGCCGTGGATGACATCAAGACGATTGTGCCGGCACCGCTGGCGATCAGGCTGGGCAGCAGCGCCTGCACGACGTGCAGCGTGCCGAGCACATTGGCCTGGTACATGGTCAGCCAGTCGGCCGGGTCGGCGCCGGCCACCGGCTCGGTGCCGATCGCGCCGCCGGCGTTGGCGACCAGGACGTCACATCGCGGCAGGGCCGCGGCAAGGGCGTCGACCTGCGACCGGTCAGTCACGTCTAGCACGGACACTTGCGCCTGCCCACCTGCGGCGGCGATCGAGGCGGCCACCTCCGCGAGCCGGTCCTTCCGCCGGGCCGCGAGCACGACCTGATATCCGTCGCTGGCCAGCCGCGCTGCCGTCGCCGCTCCGATGCCGCTGCTTGCGCCAGTAACCACCGCCGTACGTGTCATGGCAGGCATTCTGCCAGCCGCCACGGTTGGCCGGCCTGCCCAGCCCACCTACTATCGGTATCGTGGCCGAGCCATCCCGGACTGTGCGTGGTGTCGTTCTCGACTGGGGCGGCGTGTTCACCAACCCGATCGCGGATTCGGTTAACGCGTGGCTCGAACATGATCAGATCGACCGGGAGAGCTACGTCGCGGTGATGCGGCCGTGGGTGCAGCGGGCTTATGGTCCAGGCAGCGCCGAGTCGCCGGTACATGCGCTTGAGCGCGGCGAGGTACCGGATGAAGAGTTCGAGCAGATCCTGGCTGGCTTGCTGGTCGGGGTTGACGGCGGGCCGGTTCAAGCCGAGGGACTGCTGCGCCGGATGTGGGCATTTTCCGAGCTGGACAGCTACATGCTTGATCTCGTGCGGGAACTGCGCAGCGACGGGCTGCGGACCTGCCTGCTGTCTAATTCCTGGGGAGCGAAGGACGGTTACCCGCGGCACCTCTTCGGTGCGCTGTTCGATCAGGTGGTGATCTCCGGCGAGGTGGGGATGCGCAAGCCAGAGGAGCGGATCTTCGCGCTCGCCACCGAGCGGATCGGGCTGCCGGCGCATGAGTGCGTATTCGTCGATGACATCGAGGGCAACATCCTCGCCGCTCGCGCGCTCGGCTTCGCCACGGTGCACCACCGCGACCCCGCGCTGACCCGTGCCGAGCTCTCGCGGCTCCTCAGCGCGCGGCGGGCTGGCGGGCGGTTGCCGGTAGGAAGCGCGGAGCCCGCCGAGTCGCAATAGTCTGGGCGGCTATGGCCGACGACTTCGATCCGGCCGGGCCGGCCAGGGCTCGGTATCCGAAGCCGTCGAGCGCGGGCCGCTCGGCCAACATGCGGGCCAACCGGCGCAGCGACACCAAGCCGGAACTGGCATTGCGGCGGGCACTGCACCGTCAGGGGTACCGGTACCGCAAGGACCACAGGCTGGATCTGGCTGGCGGGGTCAGGGTTCGTCCTGACATCGTCTTTACCGCCCGCAAGGTTGCGGTATTCGTCGACGGCTGTTTCTGGCACTGCTGCCCTGCGCACGGCACCCAGCCGGCGGCGAACACCTGGTACTGGGAGCCCAAGCTGCGCAGGAACGTCGAGCGGGACCGCGCCGCTGACGCCGCGCTCGGGCAGTCGGGCTGGACGGTGATCCGGCTGTGGGAGCACGAGTCACTGGACGAGGCGGTCGCCGCCGTAATCGGCGCGCTCGCCAGCCGGACGGCTGCGTCGCCCGATTCGGCGCCTTGACGCGCCCAACGCTGGCAGACTCGGGGGCACTCCCCGGTGTGGCTGCTGAGCCTGGAGGGGATTCGATCCGCCTAGCGCAGAGCACATTGGGGACTTCATGCGCGTCTACCTGCCCAGCACCCTGGCGGCCATGGCCCCGGTGCTGGCAGTCGGCCAGATCGGGCCGGCTCCGGTACGCGGCTACGCGGTGACCCCGGCGCTGCGCGAGTGGTACGCCAGCGGCGATCTGGAAGAGCTTGAGTACATGGCGATGACTCAGGCGGCGCGGGCATCGCTCCGGCTGCTGCACGCCGATCCGTCCGCACCACGGCGGCGGGTGGTGCTGGCGGCCGAGCTCGCCGACGACCTCGTCGGCATGCGCAACGGGCTGGACAAGCCCGGCCTGGTGCAGGTCGACGGGGCGGTGCTGCTGGCCGATGTCATGTCCGGCCATGTGGACGACGTAGTGGCGATCGCCGACATCGAGGCCGCCGCGGCGGCGCTGCCGGCTGCCGACGGCGGCGACGAGGACGCCAGGTTCATTGTCGACGGCGCCGAGGGCCACGAACTGCTCTGGTACGCCACTCAGGAACTGTCCTACCTGCTGGGCTGACGGCTGGCCGCGGCGGCGGCCGGTCGCGGTGACCGGTGCCGGCCGGCTGACGAGCCGCTACCGGCGGCCGGCCGATTCGTGCGACGATGAAACCGCCGCGATGGCGGCTCCGGTTGTACCTGCGCGAAGAAGCCATGGGAGCGAGCTGTGTTCGATGCCGTCACCAGTGTTCCGGTTCCGTCGAACGAGCCGGTCAGGACCTACGCGCCGGGCAGCGGAGAGCGCGCGGCGCTGGAATCGAAGATCAAGGAGCTGGCCGGGGAGAAGGCCGAGCTGACGATGGCGGTCGGCGGCGCGCACCGGATGGGCAGTGGCGATCTGATTGATGTCGTCCAGCCGCACAATCACGCGCACGTGCTCGGCACGCTTGGCGCCGCCACCGACGAGGACGTGGCAGCCGCGATTGAGGCGGCAAGGGCGGCCGCTCCGCTGTGGCGAGAGCTGTCGTTCGACGACCGGGCCGCCATCTTCCTGCGTGCCGCCGACCTGCTGGCAGGTCCATGGCGAGACGCGGTCAACGCGTCCACGATCCTCGGCCAGTCCAAGTCAGTACACCAGGCCGAGATCGACGCCGCCTGCGAGCTGATCGACTTCTGGCGGTTCAACGTGCACTTCGCCAGGCGGCTGCTGGCCGAGCAGCCAATCTCCTCGCCGGGGACGTGGAACCGGCTGGAGTACCGCCCGCTTGAGGGTTTCGTGCTGGCGATTACCCCGTTCAACTTCACCTCCATCGCGGGTAACCTGCCGACCGCGCCGGCGCTGCTCGGCAACGTGGTGATCTGGAAGCCATCGCACACCCAGCAGTTCTCCGCGCACTTCCTGATGCGCGTGCTCGAAGCGGCCGGCCTGCCGCCAGGCGTGATCAACATGGTGACCGGCGGCGGTCGGCCGCTGTCTCGGGTAGCCGTGCCGCACCGGGACCTGGCGGGCATCCACTTCACCGGCTCGACTGGCACCTTCCAGCACCTGTGGCGCACGGTCGGGGAGAACATCGCGGGCTACCGGGGTTACCCGCGGCTAGTCGGTGAGACCGGCGGCAAGGACTTCGTGATCGCGCATCCGTCCGCCGACCCGGACGTGCTGCGCACGGCGCTGGTCCGCGGCGCGTTTGAATACCAGGGACAGAAGTGCTCGGCCGCATCCCGCGCGTACATTCCGCGGAGCGTATGGAAGGTGATGAAGGACGACTTCATCGCATGCGTCGAGTCCCTTACCATGGGCGATGTCGGCGCCGATCTGACCACTTTCATGGGCGCGGTGATCGACCAGGCTGCGTTCGACACGCACGCAGGCGCGATCGAGGCGGCCAGGTCCCGGCCGGCCGTGACCGTGCTGGCCGGCGGTATCGCCGACGCGACGCGCGGCTACTTCGTCCGGCCGACGGTGCTCCAGTCCACCGATCCGGCGGACGAGGTGTTCAGCACCGAATACTTCGGCCCGATCCTCGGCCTGCATGTCTTCGACGACGCCGACTACGAGGCGGTGGTCAGCCAGGCCGGCGAGATCGCCCCGTACGCGCTGACCGGGGCGATCATCGCTACCGACCGTGCCGCGATCGCGGCTGCGACGAAGGCGCTGCGGTTCTCGGCCGGCAACTTCTACGTCAACGACAAGCCGACCGGCGCAGTCGTGGGTCAGCAGCCATTTGGCGGGGCGCGGGCCAGCGGCACCAACGACAAGGCCGGTTCGATGCTCAACCTGCTCCGCTGGGTCAATGCCCGGGCGATCAAGGAGCTGTTCGTTCCGCCCACCGACCATCGCTATCCGCACATGGGATAGACCGGAGGCTCATCATTTCTCGCCTCATCTTGTGGAACATCGACCTCACCCTGGTGGACGTGGCCAGGGTGTCCCGCGATGCGTACGCCGAGGCATTCCGCGCGGTTACTGGCCGGCCGCTGGTCGCCCTGCCGCAACTGGCAGGCTTCACCGACTCGGAGATCTTCTTCGAGTCGCTGGCGCTGAATGAGGCGCTGCCCGGCGTCGCCAGTCCCGACTCCGACGAACTGCTTGCCCGTTATCATGCTCAGCTTGCGGCGGCGTTCTGCGCCCGTCGTGGGCTGCTGGCCAGCCAGGGCCGGGTGCTGCCAGGTGCCCGCGAGGTCCTGACCGCCGTTGCACGGCTGCCTGGCGTGATTCAGACGGTGCTGACCGGCACCATCAAGCAGAACGCGGCGGAAAAATTGCGCGCCTTCGATCTCGATACTCATCTCGATCTGGACATCGGCGGATTCGGATCCGACGCGTACCCCAAGGGAACCCAGATCCTGCGGTCACTGGCGATGGGATCCGAGAAGTACGGCGTCCCGCTGTCCGCCGCTGACACTGTGTACCTGGCCGATTCGACCAGGGACGTCGCCGCGGCGAAGATCGTAGGCGCTCGCTGCATCGCCGTGGCTAGCGGCCGGTCGACAGCCAGCGAGCTTCGCGATTGCGGCGCGGAGCAGGTGCTCGACGATCTGGCCTACACTGCCGGCGTGGTCGCGGCGATCGGCCGGTGAGCGGCGGTGCGCTGACCGCGTACGGAGTGGTGGCGCTGACGTTCATGATGGCCATGTACGCGCTGGAGGGCCGGCATTACCGGTATGTGCTCGCGTTCGCCCTCGGGTGCATACTGGCGAGCAGCTACGGTTTCCTGTCGGGAGCCTGGCCGTTCGGTGTAGTCGAGGCGATCTGGTCGCTGGTGGCGGTGCGGCGGTTCCAGCGGGATAGCCGCCGGATCGGCTGAATCGCCGGCCAGGCGGACCGGCTCTGCGGCATCGGACCCGCCGGGAATTTCAGACTGGTATAAACGGTCCCGTCAACGATGACGGCTCGTGAAGTGGGGCGAATACGCGATGAATCGCACGGCCGGGGGGGCAGCGAGCCGCCAGGACTTCCCAGCCGGGCGCGGGTATGGCGCCACTTTGTCCGAACCTAGCCCCGGCGCGATCGCGCGGGCCAGGATCACCGACTACGCCCGCTGGCTGTCCGCTGAGCGCGGCGGACCGGCCGTCGGCAGCTACCGGCAGCTCTGGGAGTGGTCGGTTACTAAGGTCGCGGAATTCTGGTCGTCGATCTGGGACTACTTCGGCGTGCTCGGCAGCCGGGGCGACGGACCCGTCCTGACCGGCGGTCCGATGCCGGACGTTAGCTGGTTCGGCGGCACGACGCTCAACTACGCCCGCAACGCCCTGCGGTCGGCGGCCACCGACCCGGACCGGACGGCACTGATCTACCGGTCCGAAGCGGGCCGCGGCGGCACGCTGACCTACGGCCAGCTCGACGAGCAGGTCGCGGCGGTCCGCGGCGCGCTGGTCGGGCTCGGCGTTGGGCGCGGTGACCGGGTGGCCGCGTACCTGCCCAACTCGCCCGAGGCACTGATCGGGCTGCTCGCCGCGGCCAGCCTGGGCGCCATCTGGACGTCCTGCTCGCCTGACTTCGGTGCCCGAGCCGTGATCGACCGGTTCGCTCAGGTGTCGCCGAAGGTGCTGATCGCGATCGACGGCTATGTCTACGGCGGGAAGATCTTCGACCGGCAGCCGGAAGTCGCCGCGATTACCGCTGCCCTGCCCGGCCTGCAAGCGGTGATCATGGTCGACTACATCGGCACGGCAGCCAGCCAGCCGGCGCTGCCGGTGCCGACGACGCCGTGGGCACAGATCGCCGACCCGGCGATGGCGAGCGACTCGGCGGCTGGGACGGCGGCGGCTGGGACGGCGAGCGACAGTACCGCGGCAGCCGGACGGTCGTTGCGGACTGAGTTCGACGAGGTGCCGTTCGACCATCCGCTCTGGGTCGTCTACTCCTCAGGCACCACCGGCCTGCCGAAGCCGATCGTGCACGGGCACGGCGGGATCACTCTTGAGCACCTCAAGGCGCTCTGCCTGCATCAGGACATTGGGCCAGCCGACGTCTTCTTCTGGTACACCACCACCGGCTGGATGATGTGGAACTACCTGGTCGGCGGCCTGCTGGCCGGCTGCGCGGTGGTCGCCTATGACGGCAGCGCCGTGCACCCCGGGGTCGATGCCTTGTGGCGGCTGGCAGCCGAGGTTTCTGTGACGTACTTCGGCACCGGCGCGCCCTACCTGGTGACCTGCATGAAGGCAGGGCTGCGGCCGGGCTCGCAGGTCGACCTCACCCGGCTTCGCGGCGTGGGATCGACCGGCTCGCCGCTGCCGCCGGAAGGTTTCGACTGGGTCTACGCCGCCGTGACGCCGGGCCCGGCTGCCGACTTCGTGCTTGGCTCGTTCTCCGGCGGGACCGACCTGTGTACCGGCTTCGTCGGCCCGAACCCGCTGCTGCCGGTCCGCAGCGGCATCATCGCCGGGCCGTGCCTGGGCGCGAAGGTCGAGGCGTTCGACTCCAGCGGCGCACCGGTGATCGGCGAGGTCGGCGAACTGGTGCTGACGGCGCCGATGCCGTCGATGCCGGTTGGCTTCTGGGGCGACGAGGCCGGCGAGCGGTATGCGGCGAGCTATTTCGGTCACTATCCGGGTGTCTGGCGGCACGGCGACTGGATCATGATCATGCCCGACGGCGGGTGCGTCATCTACGGCCGGTCGGACGCCACGTTGAACCGGGGCGGCGTGCGGATGGGAACCAGCGAGTTCTACCGCGTCGTGGAGGAGCTTCCCGAGGTGGTCGACAGCCTGGTGATCGACACCGGGAAGCTCGGCACCGAGGGCCGGCTGGTGCTCTATCTCGCGCTCGCGCCCGGGCTGGTGCTCGATGACGGACTGAAGGACCGGATCCGTCGCCTGCTGCGGTCCGCTCTGTCGCCCCGGCATGTACCTGATGAGATTTACCAGGTGCCCGGAGTGCCCAGGACACTGTCGGGCAAGAAGCTTGAGGTGCCGGTCCGCAGGATTCTGACGGGTACGCCAGTCAGCGAAGCGGCCGACCGGGACTCACTCGCCAACCCCGATGTCCTGGCCTACTTCGCGCCGGGTCACTTCGCGGCCGACGGCGGCCGCGGGAACGGAGCGTGATGGCCAGGCAGGCCGCGAGCAACTCGGTGCCGGGTCCCGATGTGGGGCGCAGCTTCGGTGAGGAAGGCGGCCGGCTGACCTACGGCAGCTACCTGAGGCTGCCTGAACTGCTTGACCAGCAGGTACCGCTCGTCGATCCGCCTGCCCACGACGAGCTGCTGTTCATCACCGTGCATCAGGTCTACGAGCTGTGGTTCAAGCAGCTGCTGCATGAGCTCGCCGGGGCGCGCGACGCGATGGACACCGGCGAGACCTGGCTGGCCAGGCACCTGCTGCAGCGAGCGCATGTGATCTCCCGGCTGCTGGTCAGCCAGATCGATGTGATCGAGACGATGACGCCGCAGGACTTCCTGCAGTTCAGGGCCGCGCTGGCCCCGGCCAGCGGGTTGCAGTCGGTGCAGTTCAGGGAGCTGGAGTTCCTGTCCGGCGCCAAGGACCCCCGGTTCATGTCCAGATTCCGGTCGCTGACCGACGCGGAGCGGAACGGGCTGGCCCGCCGCCTCGCCGAGCCCACGCTGTGGGACTCCTTCCTTGGTCTGCTCAGCCGCCGCGGGCTCGCGGTCGGCGATGACGTCCAGATCCGGGACTCGCTGCTGATCGTGGCCAGGGACCGGGCTGGTCACGACGATCTCTGGCAGCTCGCTGAGAGCTTGCTCGGCCACGACGAGGTCTCTGCGCTGTGGCGGGCCCGGCACGTGCAGATGGTTGAGCGGCAGATCGGGACCAAGTCGGGGACGGGCGGCTCGACCGGCGCCCCCTACCTGCACCGCCGGGTGCCGTTGCGTTATTACCCCTTGCTTTGGGAACTTCGGGACTGGCTGTAGGCCACAAGGGAGTGGAACAGATGTCGGAGCACAACAGGTCGGCCCGGCAGGAGCTGCTCGCGGATGCGGCCGAGCGGATCGCGGCCACCGCCGGAGCGCAGGACGCTGCGGGCTACCTGCGCGCGTACTACCGGCACGTCGACTCCCAAGATCTGACGGCGGCCGGGCCGCGGCGGATTGGCGGGACGGCCGCCGCGCACGCGAGGCTAGCGGCGCAGCGGCCCCAGGGCCGCGGCGTGGTCCAGGTGACGGCCGGCGGCGAAGCCACCCTGCTAGCCGGCCGGGACGCGATCGACGTGGTCACCGACGACATGCCGTTCCTGGTCGACACGATCACCATGACGCTCGCCAGCCATGAGCTGACCGCGGAGCTGATCGTCCATCCGCAACTGCTGGTCCGCCGGGACGTATCAGGCACGCTGCGCGAGGTGCTTGGCCCCATGGAGACGTCACATTCACTCGACCGGACGCAGGCCGCCGGCGGCGACTCCGCACCCGACGAGATCGCCGAGTCCTGGACCCACATCGAGGTCGCGACGCTGGCTCAGGGCAAGCGCGACGCGCTCGCCGCTGACCTGGAGCGGGCACTCGGCGACGTGCGGATGGCGGTGGAGGACTACCCGAAGATGCGCGTGGCGGCGCGGCAACTCGCTGAGCAGATGGCGGAGTCGCAAGCCGGCCCGAGGGTGCCAAGTAGTTCCGGCGGGCAGCCGGATCGCACCGGGCTGTCGATCGGCAGGCCTGAGTCGGCGGCCGAGATCGAGATGCTGCTCCGCTGGCTGGTCGACGCTCATTTCACGTTCCTCGGCTACCGCGAATACGACCTGATACATGAGGCGGGCGGGCTGGCGCTGCGTGGCGTCCCCGGCGCCGGCCTCGGCATCTTGCGGCACGACAAGGCGGGCACGACCTCGTTCGACGAGCTGCCGCTGCGAGCACGCGAGAACGCGCTGGATCCGACGCAGCGGCTGATCTTGACCAAGGCGAATTCGCGGGCGACCGTGCACCGCTCTAGTTATCTGGACTATGTCGGCATCAAGCGGCTGTCAGAAACCGGCGAGGTGAACGGCGAGTACCGCTTCCTCGGCCTGTACACCCACGCCGCGTCCTCGGAGAGCATCACCAGGATTCCGGTGCTGCGCCGCAAGCTGGCCGAGGTCTTCGCCGTCACCGGCTTGCCGCCGGACAGTCACGACGGCAGGGACCTCACCGAGTTCATGGAGGTCTACCCGCGCGAGGAGCTGTTCCAGACGCCGGTCAGCGAGCTGGCCGAGGTTGCCACCGCCGTGCTGCGGCTGCGCGAGCGCATGCAGACCCGGCTGTTCCTGCGCAAGGACATCTACGGCCGGTATGTCTCATGCCTGATCTACCTGTCCAGGGACCGGTACAACACCAAGGCCCGGCTGGCGGTGTCGGAGATTCTGCGTACGGCACTGAACGCGGGGCAGCTCGACTACAGCGTCGTGGTCGGTGAGACCCCGATAGCCAGGCTGCACATTGTGGCGCGGGCCGAGCGCGGGCAGCAGCTGGCCGACACCGATGTCGCCGAGGTTGAGCAGGCGGTCGCCGCTGCCGTCCGCTCCTGGGACGACGACCTGGTCCAGGCGGCCGTGACCCAGCTCGGCGAGGGACCGGGGCGGGCACTGGTTGCCTCGCTCGGTGACTGCATCTCCGAGACCTACAAAACCGATGTGCCGGCCAGCGCTGCCATCTCAGATCTGGCCAAGGTCGAGCAGATGCGGGACACGGGTCAGGACATCTCCTTCGAACTGTGGGAATCGCAGGGCTACGCCCACGGAATCCCGATCGAAGACGAGACGCCGCCTGCCATCGTGGACACCTCGACCTACACTGTGCCCGCCCGGTCGGGCTCGGAAGGACCGGATGACCAGGTCGACGAGCCGGACCTGCCGCAGCGCGTGTGGCGGCTGACCATCCACAGGACCGGCTCGCCGATCACGCTGACTGACGTGCTGCCGCGACTGCAGCACATGGGCGTCGAGGTGGTCGACGAGCATCCGTATCAGTTCTCGGCCACGGCGCCGTTCTGGATCTACGACTTCGGGCTGCGCCGGGAGAGCGGCCCGGCGGGCAGCGCCGCCCGCGCCGTGCAGGCGCGCCCGGTGCCGCTGACAGCGATCGCCGACCAGCTAGAGGGCGCGCTTGCCGCGTTGTGGCGCGGCGAGATCGAGGACGACGGGTTCAACGCGCTCGTCCTCGACGCCGGCCTGGCCTGGCGCCAGGCCACGGTGCTGCGCGCCTACGCCAAGTACCTGCGTCAGGCCGGCACGATGTTCAGCCAGGACTACATCGCGCATGTGCTGCGCTCCAACCCGGTGGTTGCCAGGCGGCTGATCCAGCTATTCGAGTCCAGGTTCGACCCAGACCGGCGCGGCGGGGAGACCGAGCGGAGCGAGGCGCTGATCGAGGAGATCACGGGCGAGCTTGATGACGTGGCGAGCCTGGATGAAGACCGGATCCTGCGTGCCTATCTCGGCCTGGTTACCGCAACCCAGCGGACCAACTACTTCCAGAGCAAGCCGGGCTCTGATGACCGGGCGCCGTATCTGGTCTTCAAGCTGGACGCGGCCAAGGTGCCCGACTTGCCCGCGCCCCGGCCGAAGTTCGAGCTCTTCGTGTACGCACCCAGGTTCGAGGGGGTGCATTTGCGGTTCGCTGACGTCGCCCGCGGTGGTATTCGCTGGTCGGATCGGCGGGAGGATTTCCGCACCGAGATCCTCGGGCTGGCCAAGGCCCAGGAGGTCAAGAACTCGGTGATCGTGCCGTCCGGCTCCAAGGGCGGCTTCGTCTGCAAGCAACTGCCGGATCCGGCCGATCGTGACGCCTACCAGGGCGAGGTGCTGGCCTGCTACCGGATGTTCATCAGCGCCATGCTGGATGTGACTGACAACCTGCAGGCCGGCCGGCCCGTGCCGCCCGAGCGAGTGGTCAGGCGCGATGGCGACGACCCGTACCTGGTCGTGGCCGCGGACAAGGGCACGGCGACGTTCTCCGACACGGCCAACGAGATCTCCCTGAGCCGGGGCTTCTGGCTCGGAGACGCGTTCGCGTCCGGCGGGTCAGCGGGCTACGACCACAAGAAGATGGGCATCACAGCACGTGGTGCCTGGGAGTCGGTCAGATTCCACTTCCAGGCCGTCGGCATCGATGTCGATCATGACGACTTCACGGTGGCCGGAATCGGTGACATGTCCGGCGACGTGTTCGGCAACGGGATGCTGCTGTCGCGGCACATCAAGCTGGTAGCCGCGTTCGACCACCGGCATGTGTTCGTGGACCCCAGCCCGGACCGGGCAGTGAGTTTCGATGAGCGGCAGCGGCTGTTCGAGCTGCCCAGGTCGTCCTGGGGCGACTACGACCGCTCGCTGATCTCGGTCGGCGGTGGCGTCTGGCCCCGGTCAGCCAAGTCGGTGCCGGTCTCGGCGCAGGCGCAGATCGCGCTCGGGCTTGACGACCAGGTCACCGCGCTCTCCCCAGACCAGCTGATCTCGGCGATCCTGGCGGCTCCGGTTGACCTGCTGTGGAATGGCGGCGTCGGCACGTTCGTCAAGGCCACCGGCCAGGCGCACGCGGACGTCGGCGACCGGACGAATGACGCGACCAGGGTGGACGCCTCGCAACTGCGGGCCAAGGTGATCGGCGAGGGCGGCAACCTCGGCCTGACTCAGGAGGCCAGGATCGAGTTCGCGCTGGCTGGCGGCCTGGTCAACACCGACTTCATCGACAACTCCGCTGGTGTGGACACCTCCGACCACGAGGTCAACATAAAGATCTTGCTCGACCAGGTGGTGCGCGACGGCGAGCTGACCACGGCGGGCAGGGACGAGCTGCTGCAGACGATGACCGACAAGGTCGGCAGGCTCGTCCTGGCGCACAACTACCACCAGAACCGAGCGCTAGCCGCGGCTCGTGCGCAGGCTTCGCAGCTGCTGCACGTGCATGCCAGGTATATCCGCAAGCTGGAGCGCGAGGGCAGGATCCGGCGCCGCCTTGACGTCCTGCCCGGCGATAAGGAGATCGCCGAGCGCCGTTCGGCTGGCACCGGGCTGACCCTGCCAGAGTTCTCGGTACTGCTGGCGCAGACCAAGATCGCCGCCGCGCAGGACGTGCTCGCTTCCGAACTGCCTGACGACCCGTACCTCCGGCGCGTGCTGACCAGCTACTTCCCTGAAGCGCTGCGCGAGCGCTATGCGGACCGGATGAAGGCGCACCGGCTGCACCGCGAGATCATTACCACCGTCGTCGTCAACGACATGGTGGACCGGTCCGGCATCACCTTCGCGTTCCGGGTAAACGAGGAGACCGGTGCGTCGGTGCCGGACATCACGGCCGCCTGGCTGGTCGCCCGCGAGGTTTTCGACATGGCCGGGTTCTGGCGGCAGCTCAAGGCCCTGGACGGCCAGATCGACAGTGCTACCCAGATCCTCGCGTTGCTTGAGGGCCGCAAGCTCAATGAGCGCGCGGTGCGCTGGCTGCTGCACTTCCGGCGGCCGCCGTTTGACGTCCAGGCCACGATCGACTTCTTCGCTGACGGCGTGCTCACCGTCGCGGCCCAGCTGCCGAGGCTGCTGGTCGGGCTGGACCTGAGCAGTTTTCACGAGCGCCGCGATGCCTTCACCAGCCGTGGCGCTCCTGACCAGATGGCAGACTGGATCGCGGCAATGGTTCCCGCGTACTCCGCCTTCGACATCGTCGACATTTCCAGGACCACGGGCCGGGCGGTGGCTGAGGCGGCCGAGGTTTACTTCGACCTCGCCGATCGGTTGCAGATCACCAGGCTGCGGGATCGGATCACCGCGCTGCCGCGCGATGACCGATGGAACACGATGGCCAGGAACGCGCTCAGGGACGATCTGTACACCGCGCACGCCGCGCTGGCCAAGGACGTGCTGACCGTCACGGCGGCCGGGTCGCCCGAGGAACGGCTCGCGGCCTGGGTGGCGCGGAACGAGTCGGCCGTCGCGCGCGCCGGGCAGACGCTGGTCGAGATCTGGGAGAGCGACGCGTTCACCGTCGCCACCTTGTCAGTCGCGGTCCGGGCGATCAGGACACTCGTCTCGGCCAGCACGCTGCCGACCTGAGCACCGCCACTGGCCGACCGGCCCGAACAGCTCGAACACTAGATGGCATGCTCTGCGTGCCGGCCGGAGTCCGAGTGCCAGCGGTCTCGCGTAGGCTTCCGCCATGGCTGTCGACCGTTCGGGTGAAGTAGCGGACCTGGTGTCGACGCTCACCAGCATCGAGGCTGTCCTTGACCCAGGCGCAATGCGGAAGGAAGCCGACGAGCTGCGTGAGCGGGCGGCGGACCCAGGACTCTGGGAAGATCAGGAGAACGCGCAGGTAGTGACCAGGAGGCTGTCGTTCCTCGACGCCGAGCTGGCCAGGCTGGAAGGGCTGCATCACCGGCTCGATGACCTCGGCGCCATGTTCGAGCTCGCCGCGAGCGAGAATGACGAGCCGATGCTGGCCGAAGCGCTGCGAGAGCTCACCGCGATGAAGGCGCAGATTGACTCACTGGAGATCAGGACACTGCTGTCCGGTGAGTACGACGCGCGCGAGGCACTGATCTCGATCACGGCCCAGGCCGGCGGCGCCGACGCGGCCGACTGGGCCGAGGGATTGCAGCGGATCTACCTGCGCTGGGCGGAGCGGCACGGTTACGCCACCGAGGTCTACGACACCTCCTACGCGGAGGAGGCCGGGATCAAGTCGACCACCTTCGCGGTGAAGGCGCCATACGCCTACGGCACGCTCCGCGGCGAGCACGGCACGCACCGGATGGTCAGGATCTCCAAGTACGACAATCAGGGCCGCAGGCAGACTTCGTTCGCCGGCGTCGACATCCTGCCCGTGGTACAGCAGGCCGACCACATCGACATCTCCGACGACGAGTTGCGGGTGGACGTCTACCGGTCAAGCGGCCCCGGCGGCCAGGGTGTCAACACCACCGACTCGGCCGTCCGGATCACGCACCTGCGGACTGGGATCGTGGTCTCCTGCCAGAACGAGCGGAGCCAGATCCAGAACCGGGCGAGCGCGATGGCGGTGCTCCAGTCCAAGCTGCTTGACCGCAAGCGCGAGGAGCAGGCGGCCAAGCTCAGCGAGCTGCGTGGCGAGTCCAGGCGGAGCTGGGGCACTCAGATCCGCAACTACGTCCTGCACCCTTACCAGAACATCAAGGACCTGCGGACAGGCCTGGAGACCGGTAACACGGCGGCCGTGATGGACGGCGAGATCGACGACTTCATCGAAGCGGAGATCCGCTGGCTGCGCACGCAGGGGCTGTAAAGGCTGGCGGTAGGTCGGCCCGAGCAGAGCGGGCTGGCGAATCCGGGCAGCACCGCCAGCGCGGACCGGCAGATGGGTGCAGCCCAATAGGTGTGGCTCGGTCAGTGCACCAGGTGCTGGATTTCCACGATCAGCGCTATCGCGAGAAGCAGGAGCAGGAGGGCGTACGGCACGGCGACGCCGTGGCTGCCATGATGCACGTGGCTCTTCGACGCGCGGCACACCGGGCACCGGCCCTCTGCGACTGGCCCGGCGCACTGGGCGCAGATCAGGTGTTCGCAGCTCATGTGGGTCCCTCCGGGGACGAGCCGTCCGCTGGATTCGACAATGTTGGACGTTCCAGGCTAGTTTCCCCCCTAGACTGGCCGGTGACCAAACCGGGGTTCCCCCTGCCTCGGAACATCGTCATCATCGAGTGTGTGATGGGCCAGTGATCCACTTCGAAAGCGTCTCTAAGACGTACCCGAATCAGAGCCGCCCCGCCCTGGAAAGCGTCAACTTGGACGTGGAAAAGGGCGAGTTTGTGTTCCTGGTCGGGCCGTCGGGCTCCGGTAAGTCGACCTTCCTGCGGCTGGTTCTGCGCGAGGAACGGCCCACTGAGGGCAGGATCTTCGTGGCCGGCCGGGATCTGGCCAGGCTCACGAACTGGAAGGTGCCGCAGCTCAGGCGCCGGATCGGCTGCGTCTTCCAGGACTTCAGGCTGCTGCCTGCCAAGACCGTCTACCAGAACATCGCGTTCGCGCTTGAGGTGATCGGCAAGCCACGCCGCTTCATTCGCAAGGTCGTGCCAGAGGTGATCGACCTGGTCGGGCTTGAAGGCAAGGGCGAGCGGATGCCTGACGAGCTGTCCGGCGGCGAGCAGCAGCGGGTCGCGATGGCCAGGGCGTTCGTGAACCGGCCGATGATTCTGCTGGCCGACGAGCCGACCGGGAATATCGACCCGGCGACATCCATCGGCATCATGAAAGTCCTGGACCGGATCAACCGGACTGGCACGACCGTTGTGATGGCGACGCACGACGCCGCCATCGTCGACTCGATGCGCAAGCGCGTCATCGAGCTTGAGTACGGCAAGGTGGTGCGAGACCAGTCGCGCGGAGTCTACGGTCAGGCGTACTAATCAGCGGTTACCCACCGGCCAGGCGACGACAACCGAGGGATCAGCTAGATGCGTGCGCAGTTCGTGTTCGGCGAAGTGTGGATAGGCCTGCGGCGGAACCTGACGATGACGGTCGCCCTGGTGGTGGTCGTCGCGATCAGCCTGTCGCTGCTCGGCACCGGCCTGCTGTTCGTCAAGCAGGTGAACCACACCAGGGCCTACTGGCAGGGCCGGGTCGAGCTGTCGGTGTTCCTGTGCTCTTCGACCGTGCAGTGCCCGAACAGCGGAGCGGTCACCTCAGCCGAGCAGGCGCAGATCAGGCACACGCTGCTCGCGCTGACGGCGGTGCGCGGCGTGACCTACCAGTCGCAGCCGGCCGCTTATGCCCAGTTCAAGCAGGAGTTCGCGAATCAGCCTTCGCTCGTCAGCAATGTCGCGCCTGACGACATCCCCGCTTCGTTCCAGGTGCGGCTGAAGAACGCCGAGGCTGACGCCGGGAATGTGACCGCGGCGGTGACCGGCATGCCGGGGGTCGCGTCCGTTAGCGATGATTCTTCGATTTTGGGCAAGTTTTACCGGTTGCTCGATGGCGCCAGGAACGCGGTCATCGTGATCGCGATCATTCTGATCATCGCGGCCATCCTGCTGGTCGCGAACACCATCCGGCTGTCAGCGTTCAACCGGCGCAGGGAGACCGCGATCATGCGGCTGGTCGGCGCCTCCAACTTCTACGTGCAGTTGCCGTTCCTGGTCGAGGGCATGATCGCCGGCCTGTTCGGGTGGCTGGTCTCGACCGGCCTGCTGATCGCGGTGAAGTCGCTGTGGCTGGACGGGCTGCAGCAGTACTTCCCGTTCAACGTCCAGCTGACCACTGCCGACCTGGTCGAGGTAGTCGTGGTGGCCATGCTGATCGGGCTGGCGCTCTGCGGCACGACGTCGTTTCTGACACTCAGGCGCTACCTGCGCGTCTGAGGGGTCAGACTTATACCGTGGCAGCAGAGCAGGGCAAGAAGGTCGTGGCCAGCAATCGGCGGGCCAGGCACGATTACACCATCGAAGATGTCCTTGAGGCCGGGCTGGTGCTGACCGGAACCGAGGTGAAGTCCCTGCGCGCGGGCAGGGCCACGCTCACCGACGGGTTCGCCCTGATCATCGACGGCGAGATCTGGCTGCATGGCGTGCATATCCCGCAGTACACCCAGGGGACCTGGACGAACCACGAGCCGCGCCGAGTCCGTAAGCTGCTGCTGCACCGCAAGGAGATTGACCGGCTTGCTCGACTGACGACCGAAGGCGGCCTGACGCTCGTCCCGCTGTCGCTGTACTTCTCCGACGGGAAGGCGAAGATCGAGTTGGCCCTGGGCCGCGGAAAGCGCACTTACGACAAGCGGCAGGAGCTTGCCCGGCGGGACGCGGCCCGGGATATCGATCGTGCCCTGCGGCGCCGGAGGTAGCACTATGGCGTTCGACGGTCGGCATGGCTAATCGCGGAGTTCGCACGGCGCGTCATCGTGCCGAGCGGTCCTGGCCCAGGGTAGACCTGGTACCGAGCCGGGCAGCGCGGATCAGAGCAAGCTCGGCCGCAGAGCCACGCAAGTGTGGCGGTCGCGCCAGGGGGAAGGCGATCCGAGCTATTGCGCTGCTGTCCGTGGTGGGCATCGTGGTCACCATCGCCGTGACCGGTGTCGGCCCGGCAGGCCCGACGGTGACTGAGACTGTCAAGGCGTTCCTGGTTGACTGGGAAAGCGGTGATTATCCGGCAGCCGCCACGATGACCACCGGCGCTCCTGGCGTCGTCACGCAGATGCTGCGGGCCGCCTACAGCCAGCTTGGCGCGGCCGATCTCGTGCTTAGCATGGGCGCGATCTCGGTCCATGGAGCCAGTGCCGAGGCGTTCTTCTATGCCTCAGTCAACCTGGGCAGGGACGGTCTGCCCTGGCAGTACCGGGGGCACTTCGCGCTGCGCCGGTCCGGACCGGGCTGGCGGGTGGTGTGGGCACCTTCGGTGATCGCTCCGGGCCTGGCTCCCGGCGACCGGCTTGCCGTGCTGACTACCGTTCCGCCCCGCTCCGAGCTGCTCGACTCCGCGGGACGCCCGCTGCTGCGACGCTCGGACGCCTTCAACGTGGGGGTCGTGCCGGACAAGCTGGCTAACTCCTCGCTGACAGCCCAGGACCTGGCGCTGGTCACCGGTATCGATACTGACGCCGACCAGATGGAAGACCAGATCCTGGCCGCACCCTCGAACTCATTCCTTGAGCTTGTCCGGCTCAATCCGGCCCGTTATCAGGGGCTGAGCAAAGCACTCGCTACGGTGCCTGGCCTGGTCATCAGGCCAGTCACCACGCGCCTGTTCGAGAGCGTCGTGCCGGCGATTACCGGCCAGATAGGTACCGAAACGGCCAAAGTGCTGGTCGAGGACGGCGCACCGTACCAGCCGGGGACGACAGTGGGCTTGTCTGGTCTAGAGCAGACGTACCAGGCAAAGCTGGCAGGCAGCCCGACCACGGAGGTTGTCGTCCAGAATGCGGCAGGCCGTCAGGTAGCGGTGCTGGGTCGCTGGCCCGGCCACGTCGGCACCGCTGTCCAGACGACGATCGATGGAGGAGTTCAGGCGGCCGCTCAGCACGCGCTAGCTGGCAGCCCCTTCTCGGCGTCGATCGTGGCAGTCAGTGCCGACAGCGGCCAGATCCTGGCAGTGGCCGGGCACAAGGTGGCCGGGTCGCCGGTCGTGAGCCCGCTGGCTGGCCAGTACCAGCCCGGTCAGTCCTTCATGATCGTTTCGGCGGCGGCGCTGCTCAAATCGAGCCCCGGCTTCGGAGCCAACACGCCGATCCGGTGCTATCCGACGAACCTGGGCATCACTAACGTGCCGCGCGAGCCATCGCTCGGCCCGCAGCCAACGTTCAGCGTTGACTTCGCGCACGCGTGCAGCACGGCATTCGCCGGATTGTCGCTCAGGCTCAGCCCCGCGGACCTGCAGAACGCGGCCGCCACTTTCGGCATCGGCGCGCACTGGCAGCTGAGGCTGCCGGCCTTCACTGGCAGCATGGTCAGGCCGGCCAGCTCCCGGCAGCAGGCAGCCGACGTAGTCGGACGAGGGACCGTGCAGGTCAGCCCGCTGGATATGGCGCTGGCCGCCGGGCTGGTCGAGTCTGGCTCCTGGCATCCGCCAACATTGTCGACGGCTCCGCCGGCCTCGGCGGCGGCCCGTGCACTGGCACCGGCGGACACGCTGAGCAGCCGGGTCGTCGTTCAGCTCAGGCACCTGATGGGGATGACGGTCAGGTCCGGCGCCGGGCAAGCGGCCCACCTGCCCGGCGCGGCGGTCTTCGGCGCGGTCGGGACGGCTCCGCTGGCCGGGCACCATGACCTGCATGCGATCTGGTTCGTCGGCTTCCGCGGGAACGTGGCGTTCGCTGTGCTGATCTTCTCGCGATCGACCGCGTTCGGCCCGGTCGCACAGCTGGCTCGCCAGTTCGCCGTCGCGCTGCCGGCTAGTTCCTGACCGCGTTCGGCCCGGACGCAGCTGGCCTAGCAGTTCACCGCCGTGCTGTTTCCTTACACGTGGTAGCGCTCCGGCTGGTCCTGGCAACCTCCTGACCTGCACTAACAGAATTGTTACGAGATTTTCGTCACAAGGAGCAACCGTGAGGCGACTCTGTGACGTCTTACTGAGTGAGGCTGGTCTGCCGCTTGGGGGGTTGCGGCCCAGCCGTCGTGATGAGAACCGGGCCTCATCTCGGGGGAGGCCCGGGCCATTGGGACCGGCCCC
>OCZU010000472.1_pt1 | contig 28118 bp, 31 predicted proteins | sample 1539001 | NCBI WGS metagenome assembly OCZU01 (sample SAMEA3539306, study PRJEB22396) | soil metagenome | biome: tundra; feature: field; material: soil | place: USA | collected 2010-05 | depth 0.15 m | reverse complement strand
GTCGCGCAATTTCCTTCGCAGTCTTCCAGCCAAGATCGACATCCTCTTCTTCGCGGCGCGATAATTTCGGGCCGGCAATCAATCCGGCTGGCACAAGAAACTCTTCGAGAAAACTCGTCGCTGGCAAAAGTTGGATATCGATCTTGGCCAACTCGTCAGCGATGGCAGCGAAAATCGATTCGGCGTTACGCTGCTTCAAACGCGCGAGCATGAGCAACGCTTTCCAGTCCGGACGCAGATCGAACAGATTCTTCGGCGCGATCTGACCGGCCATGATGGCGTGATGAATCTTTTGTCCCTGAAAGAATTTTAGCATCCGGCTCAATTGGCCGACGCGCATCCATTCGCTAAGATCGACGTGTTGTTCGAGCGACGGATCGGTCTCGCCAGAAAATGCAGCGGCGATAATTTTCTTTACGCCGGCCTTGCGCGCGGAATCAGCCAGCAACCGCGGATAAACGCCGTTTCCTGCGATGATTCCGAGAATTTCCGGCGGTTGCATTGCGCCACCTCACAGACAAGACGCCTGCGTTACGGATGCCGGCGCCGTTTGACGTGCAATTGCGCGAGCGCTTTTTGCAATGAGGCTTGGATCGACGCGACTTCTTCCGCGCTGTGATCTTCTTTCATCGCCGCCTTGGCGCGCTCGACCGCAGCTTCTGCGGCCGCCGTGTCGATCTTCTCGGATTCAAGAGCCATGTCGGTCAAAACCGAAACAGCGTCTCCTTTGATTTCGACGAAACCTTCTCCGATGGCGAGCGATGTTTCGCGTCCGTTTTTCAGTACGCGCAGCTCTCCCGGTTTTATCGCAGTCAAAAGCGGAACGTGACGCGGATAAACGCCAAGCTCGCCTTCCGACCCGGGAAGGACGACAAAATCGACATCCTCCGAATAGGCGGTCGTTTCGGGCGTTACAATTTCAAGACGCAGGGTCGGCATTGCTATTCGTTGCTCGTATTGATGGTATCGATGTTGCCCTTCATGTAAAAGTCGTTTTCGGGAACTTCGTCATGTTTTCCATCGAGGATTTCCTTGAACCCGCGCACGGTCTCGGCAATCGAAACGTATTGACCCTTATGGCCGGTGAAAATTTCAGCGACATGGAATGGCTGGCTAAGGAACCGCTGGATCTTGCGCGCGCGATGAACCATCAGCTTGTCTTCCGGACTTAATTCGTCCATGCCGAGAATGGCGATGATGTCCTGCAAATCCTTGTAACGCTGCAACACCTTCTGCACACCGCGAGCAACGTTGTAGTGTTCCTCGCCCACGATTTCAGGCGCGAGCGATTTCGATGTCGATGCGAGCGGATCGACCGCCGGATAAATTCCCAGCTCGGCGATGGAGCGCTCGAGCACGATCGTCGAATCCAGGTGCGCGAACGTGTTGGCCGGCGCCGGATCGGTAAGATCGTCCGCCGGAACGTAAACCGCTTGCACGGAAGTGATCGAACCCTTCTTGGTCGAAGTAATGCGCTCTTGCAGATCGCCCATCTCAGCAGCAAGCGTCGGCTGGTAACCGACCGCGGACGGCGTCCGCCCGAGCAGCGCCGAGACCTCGGATCCCGCCTGCGAAAAACGAAAGATGTTGTCGAGGAAAAGGAGCACGTCCTGATTGCGTTCGTCCCGGAAATATTCCGTCATGGCAAGCGCGGAAAGCGCCACGCGCAGACGCGCGCCCGGCGGTTCGTTCATCTGACCATAAACAAGCGCCACCTTCGACTTACTCAGATCTTTTTGATCGATGACGCCAGCTTCGCTCATTTCGACGTAAAGATCGTTTCCTTCGCGCGTGCGTTCGCCCACTCCACCGAAAACGGAAAATCCGCCGTGGCCTTTGGCAATGTTGTTGATTAGCTCGAGGATGACGACCGTTTTGCCCACGCCGGCGCCCCCGAACGCGCCAACTTTTCCACCCTTGGTAAACGGACAAATAAGATCGATAACTTTGATTCCAGTTTCGAGAATCTGAAATTTAACATCCTGATCGGTGAGCGAAGGAGCGGGCCGATGAATTGGATAGCGTTTCGTGAATTTGACGGGTCCCTTATTATCAACCGGATCGCCGGTCACGTTGAAAATGCGACCGAGCGTCCCCTCGCCTACCGGCACTGTAATCGGACCGCCGGTGTCGTTGACGGGCATCCCGCGTTTCAAGCCTTCGGTCGAAGACATCGCGATCGAACGCACCCATTTCTCGCCGAGATGCTGCTGCACTTCGAGCGTGAGTTTGGTTGGATTACCGTTGACTTCGTACTCGATCTCGAGCGCGTTATAAATTCCCGGCAGGGCGCCGTCTCGCGGAAACTCAACGTCCACCACGGGACCGATAACCTGAACAATTTTTCCTTTATTCATAAATCGTAACTAGGAGCCGAGCGCCATTTGCGCGGTCGCGATCTCCAGCAGCTCGGTGGTAATGCTGGCCTGGCGCATCTTGTTGTATTCGAGCGTCAGATCTTTGATGAATTGGCTGGCGTTGTCGGTGGCGTTCTTCATCGCCACCATGCGCGCGCTGTGCTCGGAAGCGCGTGCGTCCAGGATCATCTGGAAAACTTGATACTGAATGTAATAAGGCAGCATGACGTCGAGCACCGCTTCGGCGTTTGGCTCGAAAACGTAGCTCACCATTGGATCGACACTTTCATTCGCGCCTTCGGCCGGTTCGCCTTTCGGCAAATCGAAACTGCTGATCGGCAGTAATGTTCGCAAGACAGGCTTCTGATTGACCGTGTTGATGAATTGCGTGTAGAGCACTGAAACTTTGTCCACTTCGCGGTCCAGAAATTTCTCCGTGACAAATTTCGCGATCGCCTTCGTTTCAACGAAGGACGGCGCATCTTTCAATTCGAAATCGGCGATCAACTCTCGTTTCGTGCGCGTAACAAACTGCTTCGCCTTGCGTCCCGTGATTACGTAAACACTTTTCGACACCTCAAAATGCGACGCTTCGCGGAAGAGATTCGTGTTGAGTGCGCCAGCTAATCCCTTGTCCGTGCTGATAATCAACACGAGCTCCTTGTTTATCGGTCGAATGTGCAGAAGCGGATGCGTCTTCGGGTCGGTGCGCTTCTGAAGCGAGACCAGGACTTTGTTCATCAACGTGGCGTAAGATCGGCCAGCAAGTGCGTGCTGCTGCGCCTTGCGCATTTTCGACGCGGCGACCATCTGCATCGCCTTTGTGAGCTGGCCAATGTTGCGGATCGATTTGATCCGGCGCCGTATGTCCTTTGTGTTCGCCATTGCGGTTACAAGGAAATCATTGCCAGGTCGCTTTGAAATCTTCCAGAGCGGCTTTCAGTTCTGATTCGAGATCTTCGTCGATCTGTTTTTTCTCACGGATCGATTGCAGCAAGCTTTCTTTCCTGGTCTGCAAGTAATCCTGCAGCCTGGTTTGAAATTCCTTCACCCGCTCGACCGGCACCGGATCGAGATATCCGTTTTGCATCGCCCACATCACGGCAACCTGCTCTTCCACCGGGATCGGACTGTACTGAATTTGCTTGAACAGCTCGACGATGCGCAGACCGCGATCGAGACGCGCTTTGGTCGCGGCATCGAGATCGGAACCAAATTGGGCAAATGCGGCGAGCTCGCGAAACTGGGCCAGATCGAGTTTCACTTTGCCGGCCACTTGTTTGATCGCCTTGATCTGCGCGGCGGAACCGACTCGACTCACCGAAAGTCCGACCGAAATTGCAGGGCGGACACCTTGATAAAAAAGATCCGTCTCGAGGTAAATCTGCCCGTCGGTGATTGAAATCACGTTCGTCGGAATGTAGGCCGAGACATCGCCCGCCTGAGTTTCGATGATCGGCAACGCCGTCACCGATCCGCCGCCGAATTCTTCTCCGACGCGGGCAGCACGCTCGAGCAAGCGCGAGTGCAAGTAAAACACGTCGCCGGGATAAGCTTCGCGGCCCGACGGCCGCTTCAAGACGAGCGAAACTTGCCGATAGGCGACGGCGTGCTTCGAGAGATCATCGTAGATAATGAGCGCGTCCATGCCGTTGTCCATAAACCACTCGCCCATCGCCGCACCGGCAAACGGCGCGAGATACTGATTGGTCGCAGCGTCGGAAGCCGGCGCTGAAATGATCGTGGTGTAAGGCATCGCCCCTTCCTTTTCGAGAATAGTGAGAGCGCGAGCCACGTTGGAATTTTTCTGACCGATCGCCACGTAGATGCAATAAAGCGGGCGGTAATCTTTATTGTTTGCTTCTTCGGCCGCTTTATTGAGACGCGCCTGACTGATGATTGTGTCGATCGCAATCGTCGTCTTGCCAGTCGCGCGATCACCGATGATCAATTCGCGTTGTCCGCGACCGATCGGGATCATCGCGTCGATGGCCATGATGCCGGTCTGCACCGGTTGGCTGACGCTGCGCCGCTTGATTACGCCGGGCGCAATTTTTTCAAGCGGATAAAAAGTTTCCGTCTTGATCGGACCCTTGTCGTCAAGCGGTTGGCCGAGGGTGTTTACGACGCGGCCAAGCAATGCTTTCCCGACAGGCACTTGAAGAAGCTTGCCCGTCGTCTTGGCTTCGTCGCCTTCGGAAATCTTGGTTGAATCACCGAGCAGGATTGCGCCGACCTCGGTTTCTTCAAGATTCAAGGCGAGGCCGTAAACGCCGTTCGGAAATTCAATCATTTCGTTGAGCATGACGTCGCTCAATCCTTCGATGCGCGCGACACCGTCGCCGGTTTCGCGTACGACGCCGACGTTGCTTTTCGTGGTCGATGTTTTCAGTCCCGCGATCTTTGTTTCAATTTCTTCGAGTATGCTGCTCATAATTCTTTCTTGTTAAAGTTGTTGCTGAAGGCGTTCGAGCCGGTTGCGCACGCTTCCATCCCACACGTCACTCCCGACGCGAATGCGCATTCCGCCGAGAAGCTGTGGATTCACCACAAATTCCGTTGTCACATCTTTGCCGTATTTCTTCTGCAGATTTTTTGTGATGCGCGTGCTCATGTCCGTGCTGAGTTCGGAGGCGCTCTCGATCCGGGCGTGGCGCTTTTCCACTTCGAGGCGGACCAGCCGTTTGTAATTTTCCAGGATGTCGATGTAGTGACGCGGTTTTTTTTCGATCAATGCTCGAACGAGTGAGGCAATTCTGCCGCGATCGAGCTGGCCGTCGGCAAAGCTGGTGCGCAAGAGTTGCCGCGAAAGTTGCCGGATCTCCTTGTTGATTTTCATCAGGCCAATTGCCGTGCGGCTTCTTCCTGCAATCGCTTTTGATCGTCCGAAGTGAGCACTTTGCCCGTGACTTTCGCGGTCGTCTCGACAACCAGTCGGCCGAGCTGGCGTTTTAGGTCCGCCATCGTGCGCTCACGTTCGAGTTCGCCAGCTTCGCGGGCTTTGGCCATGATTTGTTCGGCGGCCGTGATCGCTTCCTGCTGTTTGCGCTCGGCCAAATGCGCGCTGCTTTCCCGAGCTTCGTCGATCATTCTTTGCGCCTGTTCGTTGGCCTTGGCCACGATCTCAGCATAACGCTTCTCCGCTTCGGCCAGTTCCTGCTTGATCTTGTCCGCATTCAACAAGCCTTCCGCGATCCGTTGCCGCCGCTCTTCCAACACAGTTAGGATGGGTTTGTAAGCGAAACGGCGCAGCAGAAAAGCGACAATGGCAAAGCTGACTACCTGCGACAAAAACAATACCGGATTCCAACCGAAAGTTTCGGCAGTATCACGCACCATATCGCCAAAGCCCCCGGCATTGGCGGCAGCCATGATTATCGTATTCATAAGGAATGTCTCGCCGCGAAACCAAATGGCAGCGGTGAAAACGGCCTAGTGGACGAGGTACAACGCGTAAAAGACGATTGCTTCCGTCAATGCGATTGCCAGAATCGCCTGGACAAGAACTGGTGTGAAAGCGCCTGGATTGCGGCCGACCGCGGTCGTCGCGCCCAAACCGGTAAGGCCAATGCCAATTCCCACACCCATGGCGGCTAGGCCAACGTGAATGCTTCCGCTAATCTCTGCTAGTAATGGTAATATCATATCTCTTGTAGTTAGTTTTTCTTTCACGACCATCGTGGTTTTCACAATTCGGTCGCTAAATTTTTAATCGTGCGCGGCGGCGTGTCCTCCCTGGTCGTGTTTTGCGATCAGGAGCGTAAAGATCGCCGTCAACAACATGAAAACGAGCGCCTGCACAATCCCTACCAGCACTTCCAAAAAGTAAAACGGAATCGGAATCAGCCAGGAAAGCGCGGGCACCATGGTCGACATTGCTTCTAGGATGCTTTCTCCGGCATAAATATTTCCGAAAAGTCGAAAACTAAGTGAGATCGGACGAAACAGAATGGAAATGATCTCCAGCCATCCAACCAAAAAGAAGATTACCACCATGATGACCTTCACGATGCCCGTGGTCTCGCCCTTTGGGCCAAAAAGATGGAGTAACATGCCCCCGACGCCGTTTGCTTGCACGGCCCACACGATCCAGAGCGCGAAGAATATTAGAGCCATCGCCGAGGTCATGTTGAGATCTGCGTTTCCGCCGCGTAAGAGCGCACGGTCAACATGGAAGACCCCGCTGGTCGGATCGTAATGTCCCCAGCCAATTGTGCCAACGCCCGGAATCAACCCGAACCAATTCACGAACAGAATGAAAATGAAGATCGTGGCGAAGAACCAGAAGGTCTTCCGGACGAGATCGCGGCCGATGATGGTCTCAAGAAAATTATAAAGACTCTCCACCATCCATTCCCAGAAATTTTGGATGCCATCCGGAATCTGTTTCACGTTGCGCGTCGCCATTTGGGCGAAGACGATTATGCCCGCGGCGACAATCCACGTGACAAGCATCGAGTTCGTCACCGTGAACTTGCCGATCTGAAATAAAGGAACTGCCTTCAGCGACAGGGCTTCGTGTCCCGCTTTCTCCGGCGCGAGCGACGGCTCGGCCGCAATTGTCGATGCTGCGAAGGCGCAACCGCAAACCAGCGCCAGGATCGACAATAAGAAATGAGATAAAAAACGATGCTGCATTCGGTTGGCGGCAAGGAAACTGTCTTCACTTAGTGCGCCGGTCGCGCAGGCCAGGGCACTCAACACAAACGACGCTTGCCGCGCTTACCAAAGCCCTTTTTGCGCGGATGACAAGAAACAAAATTTCTATTCCGCCGCGACTCGTTCGGCCAATTGCGGCGCGAGAGAAGAAGCTTCTTCCATATTCGCCCGTTCCTCCGCGGCCCGCATTACGATCGCTTCCTCGTAATAAGACTCGAGCAGGCGCGTCTGCGTTTCTTGTTCAAACTGAGAAACCACCGCGCCCCGCGCACGCATTCCCATTTCGTAAAGCATTCCTGGCACGCCGGCGATTTCCTTCATCGATCGCGCCAATCCTGCGTGATCCTCTTCCGCCACGAGAAATCCACTGCCGCGCTCGACCGCTTCCGGAATCCCGCCGTGTCGGGTAGCGAGGACCGGCAGGCCAGTGGCCATGGCTTCCAGGATTGAATTTGGAATTCCCTCCTGGTTTTCGTCCGGCGGCATCTCACTCGGATGTACAAAAAGATGCGAGCTGAGATAAAGACCAAGCAACTTGGATTGCGAAAGAAAACCTACGAAATGCACGTCCTTGGAAATCCCGAGCCCGGCGGCGAGCATTTCCAATTCCCACTGGAGCGGCCCTTTGCCCGCTATATAGAATTCAGCGTTCGGATAATCTTTTTTGAATATGGCAAAGGCGCGCAGGCTTGTGGCCACGCCTTTTTTCGGAATTAACCGGCACGCCTGCATGATTCTCCACCGGCCGTTCGCAGGCGCTTGCCGTTCAACCAGCGGAAATTCGTCCAACGGAACGCCAGTCCGATTGATGCGCAGTTTTTCGCGTGGACAACCGAATTGAACGAGCCGATTCGCAAGCGATTGGGAACGCGCTAAAACCAGCGGCACCGCCGCAAACAACCGGCGTAGCTTCTGTGGATAATTCGCGATGTCCTGTTTTACCGCCACGTCGGCGCCGTGAAAGGAAACCACGCAAGGCTTGTTCCATTGTTCGATGAACGGCAACAAGTGCACGCCGGTGTGACCGAAATAGATGTGCATCAGATCCGCGCCGCGATGCTCGAGAATCGACGACAGCATTTGATATTCGCCGCGATAAACAATCGGCGGCCGCCGCTTCACAAACTTGAGCCACCCGTGTCGCAGAAGATTCACGCGCGGTTGCGGAATCAACTCGATGTCGCGAAACGGAAAACGATCCGGATTCTGCACCGCCTTGGTCATCACGAAAGTGTTCACGCCGCGAAGCGCACACACCTGGCGATAAATGTGCAGCATTTCCGATTTAAGGAATGAAGTGCAGTAGCTGGCTACGACGCGTTTGCCCATGCGGGTCCCTTGGTTTGTTCGAGGAGGCGTTGATTCTTTAACTGTTAATCGGCGACTATGATTCGACTGGCCTCGTCAAATGTAAATGTCCATCTTGCGATTGTCGATCTCCTTCGCCGGCATCGATCAGCCATTTCGCCAGTGTCGCTTTCAGCTCTTCGATCCCCTCGCCCTTCATCGCGGAGACCGGCACGATCTCGACGGACGGGAATCGGTTTCGCAGCGCCTCCAGATTCTCCCGCGCAGGCAAATCCATCTTGTTGGCAATTACAAACCACGGACGCTGCGACAAAGTTGGATCGTAGAGATTGATTTCCCGCCGAAGATTCTGCAGATCCTCGATCGGATTGCGGCCTTCACTTCCGGCAGTATCAACCACGAAAATCAAAAGGCGGCAGCGCGTAATGTGTCGCAGAAAATCGTGGCCGAGTCCGAGATTGCGGTGCGCACCTTCGATCAGTCCAGGAATATCGGCGATCGTGGCGCGGCCATAACCCGAAAACTCAACTACGCCGATAATCGGATGCAGCGTGGTGAACGGATATGGCGCAACTTTCGGGCGCGCCGCGGAAATTGTGCGGAGCAGCGTTGACTTGCCGGCATTCGGATAACCGACAAGGCCGGCGTCCGCAATTGTGTGCAGCTCAAGCAAAAAATGTCCCTGCTCGCCTTCTTCGCCTTCGGTGTATTGGATCGGCGCGCGGTTGCGCGAACTTTTGAAATGCACATTCCCTTTCCCGCCTTTTCCGCCGCCGCAAAGAACGAATTCCTGGTCTTCCGCCGCAAGATCGACCAGCGGTTCCGCGGTTGAAGTAGCGGTGCTAGCGTCAATCGCTTCTTCATTGGACGTTGAGCGTTTTCCACTCTCGTTATCCTCGCGAAATGCGTAAACGATTGTTCCCACCGGCACCTTCACGACTTTCGCCGGCGCCGCCCGTCCGTACATCTTCTTCCCCATCCCATGTCCGCCGCTTTTCCCTTTGATCAGCGGTTCGTAGAAGAGGCCCCTCAGGTTATCGACATGCCGATCCGCGCGCAGAATCACATCGCCACCGCGCCCGCCATCGCCGCCATCGGGTCCGCCTTTTGGGACAAACTTCTCCCGGCGAAAACTCACGCAGCCGCGCCCGCCGTTGCCGGCTTGAGCGAAAACTTTGATACGATCGACAAACATGGCTGACGCTGCGTGCGCACAACACGCTACGGCAACGTGACCATTCCGCGAATCTGCCCCCGGACTTCACTCGCGGCGAATTTGCGATCGTTTTCGAAAATCATCATGGGCAATCCGTGGCGCGGCTGCATGGTGATCCGGACCGCGCGGTCGATCCGCGTTTCGGGAACCACCGTAAATCGGAACCGTTGCAGCATCGTCGCGAGCGAAATCTGGAGAAGTTGCGTCGCAAACATCGCGCCGATACACATGCGCGGTCCGGCGCTGAACGGAAGGTACTCGTATTGATTCGGTTCGATCTCACGCCAACGCTCCGGTCGAAAGCGCTCCGGCTCGGGATAGATGTCCGGCAAATGATGAGTGAGATAATGGCTGCAAAAAATGCGCGCGCCGGTCGGCACCGTATGCGGTCCCATTTTCACGTATCGCGTCGCCGCGCGGACGGTGTAGGGAACCGGCGGAAGAACGCGCATGCTTTCTTGAATGACGCAGCTCAGGAATTTGAGTTGAGGGAGTTGCTCCGGAGTCGGCGCTTTGCCGCCCAGAACGGCATCCAGTTCGCCCATCAATTCGTGCATTACGGCCGGATGCTGCGCCAAAAGAAAAAGCGTCCAGGTCAACGCGCTCGCCGTCGTTTCGAAGCTCGCCATGAAAAGTATCGTCGTCTGACCGACCAGCTCGGTGTCGGTCATTCCGTGGTTTTCGTCGTCCCGCGCCCGGATCAATAACGAGAGAACATCGTTGTGCGCTTCGGGGCTGCGGCGCCGTTTCGCGATCATGGCCAGAATTCTTTCTTCCATCTTTTCGGCGTGTCGGATCAACCCGCGATATGGCGTGCCCGGAAAATTCACTGGAAAAAGCCAAACCGGTCCGGCAAAACTCCGGCGCAGCCATTCTTCAACCAGGCGGCCGAGCGGCAGAGCTTCAGCGGGATCGTGACTAAAAAGCACCGCGCTTGCGATCTGCAGAGTCAGCTCCCGCATCTCGGAGTAAATGTCGTAACGTTGGCCCGGCCGCCAGCGGTCGAGCATCTGGGTCGTAATTCCGGTCATCAGATCGTGATAACTTCGGACCGCCGTCTTGTGAAACGGCGGCATCACGAGCTGGCGTTGTTGGCGGTGTTGCTCGCCGGTCATGCGCGTGAGTCCGAAACGCACGCGGCGTTGCGCAGAATTTGTCGGACCGCGCAGAAACAGTCCCGTCGGCCGAAATTTCGCCGGATCGCCAAAGACCTGACGATTGAATTCAGGCCCGACGGCCAGCACATGAAGCTTGGTCGGTTCTCCCAATGCGACCGGGCCCAAAACCACGAGCGGCCCGCGCCGTTCATAAAGACTGCGCATGGCGGCAACAGGATCGTGCAACAGATTCAGATATTCGCGCGCAGCCTCGAATCCGGTAATGGGCGCTGTGTTCACAGAAATGTGTTTAACATAGCGCGGCCTTCCACGCCCGCTCGAAACGAATCGAGGGAATTTTCCGCTACGGCAACTCGACCATTTCGTGGATTTGTCCCGCAACTCTGCTGGAAGCGTATTGGCGATCGTTATCGAAAACCATCATCGGCATCCCATGTCGCGGTTGCATCGTGATGCGCGCGACTCGGTCGATGCGGGTTCCGGGCACAACGGCAAATCGAAAGCGTTGCAGCATTAAAGTGAGAGAAATCTTGAGAAGTTGCGTCGCGAATATCGCACCGATGCAAGCGCGCGGACCGGCGCTGAACGGCAGATATTCGTATTGGCCGGGATCGATGCTGTTCCAGCGCTCGGGCTGGAAGCGCTCCGGCTCCGGATAAAGTTCCGGCATGTGATGCGTGAGATAATGTCCGCATACGATTGTCGATCCATGCGGCAACGTCAGCGGCCCAATCTTGACGCGGCGCGCCGTCGCACGAATGGCGTACGGCACCGGCGACAAGACCCGCATGCTTTCTTTGATCACGCAGGCGAGGAACTCGAGCTTTGGAAGTTGATCGGGCGAAGGCGCGCTCCCGGAGAGAACGGCGTCGAGTTCGTCCATTAATTTTCGCATCACCGCTGGATGTTGGGCTAAAAGAAAAAGCGTCCAGGTCAGCGTGGTCGCCGCCGTTTCAAAACTTGCGCCAAACAGAATCGTCGCCTGCCCGACCAGCTCCTCGTCAGTCATGCCACGGTTTTCGTCATCGCGCGCTTCCATCAAAAGCGAAAGCACGTCTCGGCGTTTGCCGGGACTCGCACGCCGCCTTTCGATCATGGAAAGAATTTCTTTTTCAATGCGCTCGGCGTGACGCAACAATCCGCGGTAGGCCGTTCCCGGAAGATCGACAGGCAGCATCCAAACCGACGAAGAAAAATTTCGAAGTAGCCACTCTTCCATCAATTTCCCTATCGCCAGCCCTTCGTCCGGATCCGCGCTGAACAGAATCGCGCTCGACAATTGCAATACGAAGGCCCGCATCTCGCTATGAATGTCATAGACCCGGCCCGGCTTCCATTTATTGAGCACGCCGGTCGCGACCTCGACCATCAATGCGTGATAACCGTCGACTGCGCTCTTATGAAACGCCGGCATGATCAATTGCCGCTGCTGCTTGTGCTGCGCGCCATTCATGCGCGTCAAACCGAAGCGGATGCGCTGTTGGGCCGAGCCTCTCGGGCCGCGAATCAATTGACCGGTGGTGCGAAATGTTGCCGGATCACTAAGCACTTGCCGATTAAGTTCGGGGCCCGCGATAAGCAATCGCGGCTTGCTCGGTTGTCCGGCGAAAATCGGACCGAGGGGCGCGACTGGACCATAACGCTTGTAGCGTTCGCGCATCGCATCGACCGGATCGTGAAAAAAGCGATAGTATTCGCGAGCGGCCGCGAATCCGGTGACTGGCGCAATTTTCACGCAAGCTGTGTAGCACAAATGCCCGCAACCGTCTGTGGAAAAGCTGGGTTCGTCGCTGAATCGGCGTCGCGCACCGCTAAGACATCGCTATCAGGAAGACTTCAACAAAGCTTCGTAAAGCGCTTTCGTTTCTTGCGCGATCCGGGACCAGCTAAATTTTTCTTCCGCGCGTTTTCGGCCGGCGCGTCCAAATTTTTCGCGCAAGGCCGGGTCTTTCATCAATTGATTGATGCGTGCCGCGAGATCGCGTGAGAATTTTTCCGGATGAAGCGGCTCGAATGGGCTCTCTTTCATTTGCTCGAGCGGAACCAGGAAACCGGTTTCACCATCGACCACTACTTCCTTGATTCCGCCGACCGCGCTCGCCACCACCGCGGTCTCGCACGCCATCGCTTCCAAATTGATGATCCCGAACGGCTCGTAAATGGATGGACAACAAAAGACATCTGCGCGCGAATAAAGTTCGCAGGCCGTCTTTTTGTCGACCATCTCTTGAATCCAAATAATGTCGGGGCGTTTCGCCTGCACGCTTTCCACCGCCTCTCTCATCTCTTCCGCGATTTGCGGCGTGTCCGGTGCACCTGCGCATAGCACAATTTGAAAATCGGGGTCCATGTATTGAATGGCGCGCACGAGATAGACGATTCCTTTTTGCCGCGTGATGCGGCCGACAAAAAGGAGATACGGTTTCTTGGGATCGATTCCGTAGCGCTCAAGCGCTACGGTTGGGTCGACTTTTCGGTATTCATCGAGATCGATGCCGTTATGAATCACGCGCAGCCGCGCCGGCTCGACCTTGAATAATCGCTCGATGTCGCGCCTGGTATCGCCGGAAACCGCAATCACTGCGTCCGCCATTTCCAGCGCAGTCTTCTCGATCCAGACCGAGAAATCGTAACCGCCGCCGAGTTGCTCGCGCTTCCACGGCCGCAGCGGTTCGAGCGAATGAACCGTAACGACAAACGGAATCCCGTAATTCAATTTCGCGAGAATCCCGCCGAAATGACTGTACCAGGTGTGACAATGCACAACATCGGCATCGATGCTCGTCGTGTTAAAATCGATGCATCGACGAACAGCGCCGAACACTGACTGCAATTCTTTCGGACACGTAAAGTTACTGGCGTCTAGTTCGAAACCAGTAACCTTCAGCGCGCCTTTTTCAAAACGTTGCTCGCCAAAGCACCGAACATCGACATCGATTTTTTTCGCAAGCTCGCGCGAGAGGTAATCAACATGCACGCCGGCGCCGCCGTAAATGTGCGGCGGATACTCGTTCGTGAGAAAGAGGACTTTCACTTTGCTCTATTAAGCGCGCCCAGAACCAAGCGCACGCAGTTTTACATCATGCGAGCAAGAGTCAGATCGCAGATTTCGCCGATCCACTAATGCTTCACTTTTAGGAGCAACACCGGCACATCCACTTGGTGGCGGACTCTGTCAGCGGTGCTCCCGTAAAGCAGGTCGCTGATGAAACGGTGGCCGTGCGTGGTCATCGCGATAAGATCGGCGCCTTTCTCATGTGCGAGCTTGATGATCTGGTCCGAGGGTTCACCGAGCGCGAGCAAGGCGTCGCACGAAAAACCTTCGTCGGTTAGTTCGCGGCTGCGTTTTTCGAGATAAACGCGGTCTTCTTTCATCTCCTCGCTCTCAGCGAGTTTGAGTTGATTGAAATTTCGCGCGACCCAGCCATCGGCGACGTGCACAAGAAGCAGCCTTGCACCGGTCAGGCGCGCAAGCGGTTTGATGTGACCGAGAATGGTGTCGTCGGCGGCACTGTTTTCAAGCGCGATGAGAATGTGTTGATACATGGCGGCGCGGGTTACGGCGTCGGAGCAGGCAGACCTAGAATTCCATAGAATGATTTCAAAACCACCGCTGGCATAAAAGTATCGAAGAGAAGCTTCACATTAAGCACAATGATAATGGCAGCCGTCGTCCAGCCGAGAATTTTCAACCACAACCTGTTGGCAAACTCCCCCATCTTCCCTTTTTCGTCGGTGAAACGCAGCAGCGGCCAGACGGCGAAGCCTAGTTGCATGCTCAACACAACCTGACTGGCCACAAGCAACTGCGTGGTTTTGCCTTCGCCAAAAATGCCGATGACGAGCACTGCCGGAACAATCGCGATCGACCGCGTGATCAATCGCCGTAGCCACGGCCGCAATCGAATGTTGAGAAAACCTTCCATGACGATTTGGCCGGCGAGGGTGCCGGTAAGAGTCGAGTTTTGTCCGGAAGCGAGCAGCGCGATGGCAAAAAGCACACTGGCAAAACTGACGCCGAGCAGCGGGCTAAGCAGCTTGTAAGCGTCTTGAATTTCCGCCACGTTTTCGTGACCGGACCAATGGAACACAGACGCCGCCAGGATCAGAATAGCCGCATTGATAAAGAGCGCGAACATGAGGGCACCGGCGGAGTCGATACTGGCGAATTTGATTGCCTCTCGCTTGCCTTTCGGAGTTTGCTCAAACTTGCGCGTCTGCACAATGGACGAATGCAGATAGAGATTATGCGGCATGACGGTCGCCCCGATGATGCCGATGCTGATGTAAAGCATCTCCGGATTCGTGACAATGCGCGGCCCGGGAACGAACCCGAACATGACCCCGACGAGGCTCGGTTGGGAGAAAATTAGCTCCGCCGCGAAGCAACTGCCGATCGTCGCGATCAGCGTAATCACTAATGCCTCGATGTAGCGGAAGCCTTTGGTCTGCAAGAAAAGCACGGCGAGAACATCGAGCGTGGTGATGACGCAGCCCCATACTAGCGGAATACCGAACATAAGTTGCAAAGCGATGGCGGAGCCGACCACTTCGGCCAAATCGCACGCCGAGATCGCGATTTCGCAAAGAATCCAAAGAAACCAAACCGTCGGTGTCGAATAGTGGTCGCGGCATGCTTGGGCGAGATCGCGTCCCGTGACGACACCGAGCTTGATGCACAGGTGCTGGAGCAGGATCGCCATCAGATTCGAGATCATGATGACAGACAGCAGCGTGTAGCCAAATTTCGCGCCGCCCGCTAGATCGGTGGCCCAGTTGCCTGGATCCATGTAACCGACTGCCACGAGAAAACCGGGACCGGAGAAAGCCAGCAGCTTCCTCCAAAACGAAGCCGTCGTGGGAACGACAATGCTTCGGTGAACCTCCGGCAGCGAGACCTGTCCCGCCGCCCTCCGCCAGACAGCGTTAACCTCGGGTTCCTCAGTTTGGCGAAGCTGATTCATGGAATCTTTGTTTGGCGATTCGTTGTCAGCCTTCACAATCTCACGGTCATTCCGCTGAAGAAGTTCACGTCCTCAGCCGCGGGAGTGACACCGAAATTGCCGCCGCAGGCGACTTGGATGTTTGAGCCAGAGCGTATGTCAACCCGACATTCTTCGATGCCGGGCGTTTGCGTTTTCAATGACTGCGCTCGCCCAGGAACAAGAACGCTGCGAAAGCCGGGTGGAAAACATTTACATAACGAATCGAATTGGATTGGTTCAGCAGATATTAGTCTCACCTAAATTAATTAGATAATCATCTATTTATCTAAGTTGGCAATGTTTTATTTCTTTGACTATCTTTCGGCTTATTCTATTTTCCGTCCGTGGCACGCAAACATTCCCGCTCCGCGCTCGGCAGCTCGACTGCGGTGGAGGATTATCTTGAGCGCATCCTCGAACTCATTAATTCCAAGGGCTACGCACGGGTCGTCGATATCGCTTTCAGCTTAAAGATCTCGCAGGCCAGCGTAACCAATATGGTGCAGCGGCTCGACGCGGAAGGCCTGCTCAAATATGAAAAATATCGCGGCCTCGTTTTAACCACGGCCGGCGAAACGCTCGGGCGTAACATCGCGCACCGGCATAAACTCCTGACCGATTTCCTCAAGCTCCTCGGTCTCAACGAACGCGTCATTCATCATGACGTTGAAGGAATGGAACACCACATTAGTCCTCCCACTCTCCGCGCGATCGAGGCTCTGACCGGACAACTACGCCGGCGGCCGGCGCTTCGCGCGCGATTGAAAGCCGCGGTTGCGTAATGCTTGCGACTAAGAAGTTGACTCGGACAGGTCGACAATCTCACCGGGGCGACAACGAATCGAGAGCGTGATCGGCCGGCAGCAAACGGTGCAATCTTCGATTAAAGTTTGCTCCGACTGCGAGGTATCGACGTCGAGCGCGAAACTCTGACCGCAATACGGGCAGTTGATTTCAGTCTGCGCGATCAGGTCCATCTGCGCCCGCCCGCGCGGAAACGGCCGCCTCCGCCATTTTCCGGAAATGCAGTTGACCGACGCGGCGGCCGTCCGTTTGCGTGATCGTGACGAGGTAGCCATCGATCCTTACTTGTTCGCCCTGTTTCGGCAGATGACCGAGCAGATGCGTGACGTAACCGCCGAGCGTGCTCACATCGGCGCTATCGAGTTCAAGCCCGACAAGATCGTTCAACTCATAAAGACCAAGCGAACCCGCCACCGAAAATTCGTTCTCGTTGATTTTGCGAAACTCTTCTTTGTCGGTATCGAACTCGTCCTGAATGTCGCCGACCACTTCTTCCAGCACATTTTCCAGCGTCACCATCCCGACCGTGCCACCAAATTCGTCCACCACCATGGCGAGATGCGCGTGTTTGCCCAAAAACAGTTTGAGCAATTTCTCCAGCTGCATCATTTCCGGCACTGGAATCAATTCGCGTTTGATCTTCAGCAAATCGGGATGCGGGTCGCGCATCATCGGGACGAGTTCCTTGATGTGAATCAGGCCAATAGTGTTATCGAGATTTTCCCGGCAAAGGGGAAACCGCGTGTGGCGTGACTCGAGCGCCTTCTTCACATTTGTCTCAAAGTCGTCTTCCAGGTCGAGGTAAACCACTTCGCCCCGCGGCGTCATGATATCGCGCACCACACGGTCGCGCAGATCGAGCACGTTGACGACAAGCTCGCGGCCAAGCGACGAGACTTCCTCGGATTTTTCGCTTTGATCGAGAATCAGTCGCAACTCCTCTTCACTGTGCGCCAGTTCGGTGGCCGCGACCGGTTGAATCCGCAACAACCCTCGCAGAATCAAGTTTGAAGATTTTTGCAACAGCCAGATGGCCGGTCTAAAAATAAGATAGAAAGCGCGAAGCGGCCGAACCAATCGAAGCGAGACAGAAACTGGATCGACGATAGCGATGTATTTCGGGGCCAGCTCGCCGAAGACAATGTGCAGGAATGTGATGCCGACGAATGCGAGCGCGATTGAAACCGAAGTGACGAACGCGTGCGAATGAATGCCCGCCAGAACGAAAAAAGGCTCAAGCATTTCAACCAAAAATTGCTCGCCGATCCAGCCGAGCGCGAGACTGGCGAGTGTCACGCCCAACTGTGTCGCCGAAAGGTAAGAATCGAGATGACCGCGGACGTGTTTGACGAAATTCGCCCGCAGATTCCCCTCATCCACCAGCTCGTCGAGCTGACTAACGCGCACTTTTACAATGGCGAATTCGCAAGCTACGAAAAAACCATTGAGAACGACCAGCACCGCGATGGCGGCGAGTTTGCCAAATAAGATCGCGGGCGAATCCCAATGTTCGGTCACGGCGTCAGCCAGTGGCGTCAAAGCGAAAAACGAAAATAACGAAATGCTCATTGCGCGGATGCATGCCCAGCATCCGGAACCCAATATCGCGGAACACTACCAGCTTGATTTCGTCACGCCAGGGATGAGCCCTTGCGAAGCGAGTTCGCGAAAAGTCAGGCGCGAAACCTTGAATCGGCGAATGAAAGCGCGGCGGCGCCCCGTCACTTCGCAGCGGTTAACCACCCGTGTCGGGTTGGCATCCCGCGGCAACTGTGCGAGGCCGGCGTAATCTTTCTTCGCTTTCAACTCCGCCCGCACTGCGGCGTATTTTTTTACCGTAGCGCGTTTGCGGTTGTTGCGATTTATCCAGGAAGTCTTCGCCATAAAGAAGCGCGGAATCTATGGGCAAGCGCCCGAATTGCAACTCGTTTTTCGCCAGCCTGAGCCCCTTGCTTTCCAAGACATTCGGAGTTGGACGTTAGTCATCGGACGTTGAACGTTAGGCGAATGTTTGCACTTGGCTCAAAGGATTTCCCTCAAAGCGCCGCCGACTTTGAACGAGCGATAGATGAAAGTCTCCGTCGTCACGCGCGCAAAGAAGGTCGAATTGTAACGGTCAGCTCCAGGGTCTTTCCTTATTTCGACGACATCGCAATCAATCTCGACGGCGCGCAATTTAATTCGCGACTTCCGACGCCATCACCTATCGCGGGCGAAACGAAACACGCTTGCGAAGCTGCCATCGTGACCCTGAGCGCGCGCAACGTCCCCGTGCAAGGCGCGCCCATTAGTTTGCGCATGGAAGTGCGCGACGTCGTTTTTCACAAGGGACAGGACGAAAACGGCGACGCGCTCTTGATCGTCCAAAAAGCAAGAGATGGGCACATCGTCGTCTCGGTGGCTCAATTGGATATCGAGAACGCGATCGCAGAGACGGCGCGCGTTGAAGCGGCCAAGAATGGAGTTTCCATCGAGAATGTGCGGCTCGCCTTGCGCGCGCGCGGCGCGCGCTCTGTCGCGGCAAACGTGCGGTTGCAGGCGCGCAAATTTCTGTTCCGCGCTAACGTCGACATTTCCGGTCAACTCGATATCACCGACGATTTCGTGGCGAAAGTTTCGCAGCTCAAATGCCGGGGCGACGGCGCGATCGGTTCGTTTGCCTGCGGCCTTCTCGAGCCGCATTTGAAACGGCTCGATGGCCACAGTTTTCCGCTCATGTCCTTGCCGCTGGGTGAAGTGCAATTGCACGATGTGCGCATCACGGTTGCGGACACGGTGGAGATCACCGCGGATTTCGGGACCGCGGAATCTTAGTTCACGCTTATCGCGAATTGCTTCCGAATCCACGAAGGGTAGGCGTCGAGCCGCCCGAAGATCGGATCATAATAAGTGCCGTTGTGAAATACCGTCCAATGTCCGCCTCCGGAGCTTGTATCCGTCAGGAATACGATGCTGTCCGAGCGAGGATTGTTGCCGCCGAGCTGAACGACTTTAGGCGTTGCGTGCGGGCGCAGACGACGAAGCGCCTTTACTAGCTGCCCCGCGTTCGTCTGGCGATCCGTTCCAATTGTATGGATGACGGATTTTACATCTACACCGGTGACCATAGCTACGCTTGTCTGACCGCACGTAGTAAATGTGGGTTGCATAAGACTGCGAAAACCCGGGATACTCGTAACACGCCGAGGCGTGGACGATCGCAAGTCTTGCGGTTTTGCCGCGGCTCCGTTGGGGACTTGGAGCGTTAAAAAGAGCAGCGCCGAAACGGTCGATAAGGCGAACCTGCCTCGCGTGGCACAAGATGCGAAGAATGAGGCTATGCTTCGGTTCATGCTCCTTGTTGGAGCAATGCGAGTGCCCGCGGCCGCGATTATGCGAAAACTGGCGCTGCGCTCCTTCAGCGAACTGGTGCGATACGCCATCCGCCCCAAAATGATCGAAGCTCAAGAGCGCGTCTGCGCCAGCCGATTTGGTAAGCAAAATGCTGATTAATTTGAGCATGACCCTTGCAACGCCCGCCAACCCCAACTTCAAGGCGAAAATTCGCATTAAAGGAAAGGAATATGCCAGCGCCAGCGAGATGCCGGCCAAAATCAAAGAGGCCTACGCCCGCGCCGTCGGCGAAACTGCCCTCCTCCGGTCCGGCGCGCGGTTAGCGTCAAAACTCAACGCCAGGATCATTATTAACGACAAAGAGTTTACCAATCCTGGCGAGATGCCTGTCGCCGAACGCCGCCTCTATCAAGATACGTTGGCCGCCCTGCTGCCCAGCGATATTGTGCTCTCGACCAACGACGCAACCAAGCTGAGACGAAAGAGAGCGCTGCTGACGCTTCTGGCCATCAGCGCGCTCGCGATCATCGCGCACCTCTGGTTGCGTGGATTCTTCGGCTGAGATCGCGAATTATTGCCGCGCCAATCTCCGAAATAAAAACGCGCCGAGCACAAGGAAGAGCACGTTCGGAAACCAGACCAGTAGTTCCGGATGAACGTGCGGGTTGGCGCGAAGCGTGTCGCCGATGATGACAAAAAGGAAATAGGTAAACGCGACGATCAATCCCATCGCAAAACCGACCGTGGTCTCGCGTCGATGCGCAGTCACTCCGAGGGGCACGCCAATGATCGCAAAAGCCAGGCAGGAAAATGGAAACGAAAAGCGTTTGTTAATCTCAGTCCGGCTGGTGCTTTGCTGGCGTTTGTCTTCACTCTTGAGCTGCTCGAGTAATTGCTGGATCGACATGGCCGAACGATTCGGTTGACGCTTCTCGCGTTCGTAAAGTTCCTCGAGGCTGATCGGCAACGTCCCTTCCGTCATATTGATTCCATCGCGAATTCGCCGGAGATCGAGCGGATCCTTCTCATCGCGTTGCTGGTAACGCGCATTGTAGAGATGCATGAGAATGCGTTTGTTCTCCAAGTCGGCCTCGAGCATGCCGGTGCGCGCGTGCGTCACTTTCGTGGGCAGAGAGTTTTCGTCCAACTCGAAGACGATGATGTTTTCGAGTTTGTTCCCATCCTTCTTGCCAACGTAAATCTTCCGACCGGGAAATTCGTCGATGACTTGGTCGCTCCCGAAAAGCGCCATCGGATCGCGTGTTGCCAGGTCGAAGATGGTACTGCGTAATTTTTCCTGCGCGGCCGGCGCGACTTGCACATTAAGCCAAAGACAAATCGCCGTGCAAATGAACGCGAGCACCGCGAGGGGCACGCAAACGCGCGTAATCGGCACGCCGTTCGAGCGCAAAGCGATCAACTCGTTATCGGCGGAAATCCGGCCGAACACGAGCAGGATGGCGGTAAGCAATCCCCACGGAATCGTGAAAATAAGCGAGAACGGCAGAACGTAAGCGATGAAGCTGAGCAAATATTCCGCCGGCACATTGTGATTCACGAGCAGGGGAAGCAGTTTGCGGAAGATGTTGCCGACGACCAGGACGAGGCTGAGCACAGCGATGGCGAAGAGGACGTTGACGAGCAGCTCGCGAGTGATGCTGCGGTCGATCAATTTCATTGCCGATCTTTGTTAATCCCGATTACGCAATGAAACAAGCACCGGCACCGCCCGTCCTCCGCCTCAAAGTTGCGCGATAAGCTTTCCTTCCGTTTTACCTTCGCTAACTTACGGGCCGATGCAGAGCGAGATGTACGATGTAGCGATTATTGGAGGCGGGCCGGCCGGCAGCACCGCCGCAACTCTGCTCGCCCGCGCCGGCCGCCGCGTCATCGTACTAGAACGCGAAAAATTTCCCCGCTTTCATATCGGCGAATCGCTTTTGCCCTTCAGCACGCAAGCGTTCGATCGTCTCGGGGTGCGCGAAAAACTCGATCGAACCTTTATACCTAAATTCGGCGGAGAAATTATCTCCTCCTGCGGATCAAGGGGGGTGCGATTTTATTTCAAAGGCGGCTATCGCTCAAACCGCGACCGCGCTTATCAGGTAACCCGGTCGGAATTCGACAAACTGCTTCTCGATCATTCACGCGAAAACGGCGCTGAGGTTCGTGAGGAAACGACGGTAAAGAACCTCACATTTTCCGATGATGGGGTGAAGATCGACATCGAAACATCGACCAGCGCGACCGCAGTCATCGAAGCACGTTATCTCATCGATTGCAGCGGCCGGCAGACAGTTATCGGCAACTATCTCAATCTCAAGAAAACGTACGACCACCTCCAAAAATTTTCTGTCTTTGCTCATTACGAAAATGTCGATCGACTACCCGGAATTGATTCCACGCTTATCCGCATGGTGCGCGGGGTCGATCGCTGGTTCTGGATGATTCCGCTTACCGAGACGCGCATAAGCATTGGTGTCGTCATGGACACGGCGGCCTTTCGCGCGGCCAAGCTCGCGCCCGAAGCGGCACTGGAAAAATTCATCGCCGAGCAGCCGTTGATGGCCGATCGCATGCGAAACGCCAAACGCGTCTCGCCGGTTTATTCGGCCGGTGACTATTCTTATCGTAACAAGAAGCTTTTCGGCGACCGTTGGTTGCTCGCGGGAGACGCCGCTGGATTTATCGATCCGGTTTTCAGCAGCGGCGTTTTCTTGGCCATCATGTCTGCGGAAAAAGCGGCCGACACCATCGACGAAGTGCTGCGTGACGAGTCGCTCAAGCCGCGGCTCTTCAAGCAATATTCGCGGCGCGTTAACCGCGTCATGGATGTCTATCTCACGTTCGTAACCTCGTGGTATAGCGGCAAAGAGTTTCTCGAAGTGTTTCTCAATCCGACCGAAACCATGCAAATCGCCGCCGCCGTCAACGCCGTGCTCGCCGGCAACGAAGGCCAAAGTTTTCAAATCAAATGGCGAATGTGGCTGTTTTATTTCTTTGTCCGCGTACAACGCTTCCTCGCCCTCTCACCGCGGCTCTCGATGGTCCCGAACAAACCCAACGGCGAGGTGCCGATGAAAACGGTCGGGGCGACCTCGTAAGCGGATCGTCCAGCAGCAGAGAAGAATTTCTTTCGATGTTTCGTCCTGGGTTATTTAAGAGGTCACTCGGCCGCCGCGGCGACCTCGGGATGACGCGACTTTTGTGCGGATTCTCGATCTTGGGTTTGCTGACGAGTTGCGCAATGATCTCGCATCATCAATTCGTGGATCCATCGCGCGATTGGCAGGCGCGCAGCGGCCAACTCATGTATCGCACGGCGAAAACCACGCTCATCGGCGAAGTGCTTGTTCGCTTTTCAAAGACCGGCGAGTTCGAGCTGACGTTTTCAAAGGGACCCGGCGTGACGCTTTTAGTCCTTCGCCAGAACGACTCTTTCGCCCAGGTGAAGGGTGCTCTCGCACGCATCGGCTGGTCGGGCCCGATCGATCGCGCGCCGAAACAACTGCGCGGCTGGCTCCAGTTGCGCGATAAAATCATTCACGCACCAGATCAAAAATCTATCCGTCACGTTGCCGGCCACGAAACTTTCCTGTTCCGCCTTTGACCGCCGCCAATCGCAACGCGACGGTCGAGACTTTCATCGCCGGAAACTATGCGGAGCAGTGATTACATCGCGCACTTGATGACACGACGTCGCGCCCTTGTTTGGGGCGCCGTCGTGTTGCTGGTCATCGCTTGCGTGACCATTCTCATCACGAGACTAAAGCTCGATTCCGACGTACTCAACATGCTGCCAAGCGGTTTCAGTTCGGTCGAAGGATTAAAAGTTTACAACCGCGATTTCGAGCAAACGCGGGAGCTAACTTTCGCTCTCCTTTGCCAGCCAGGCGATGTCGAGAAACTGGAAGAATTTGCGCCGCAGTTCGCAGAACATTTGCGCCAACAGCCCTGGTGCGAACGCGTGCTAGCTGGTTCGCCGATGGAGACGCCGGACGGTATTCGAGATTTACAATCGATCGTCGTCCCGCTGCTGATGAATCTCGAACCGGCGGAGTTCGAGAAGGCGATGTCGATCTTGCAACCGGAGAAAATTCGCGAGCGCTTGCATCGATTGCATCAGCAAATCGAAGCCGGCTCGCCGCGTCCGCAGTTGGAACTGGAGTTCGATCCGCTCGGCTTGCTCGCGCCGGCGCTCAAGCCATTGGGCCAGGGCACCGCTATTCAAGAAGATCAGCCTCTTGCTTCCTCCGATCGGACGATGCGAATCTTTCTCGCGGTCACAAAACAGGCGAGCATGAGCGCATTCGAGTGTCAGCGTTTGATGCGGGAGGTGGACCAGTTTCGGGCGCGCGCGAGTGAAGGCTGGGAAGGCGAACACCTGGAGATTCTCGTCACCGGTCGCGCTGCTTACGTCGCCGAGATCTCGTTGAGCATGCGGCACGATATCATTGCGACATTGCTCGGATCCATTCTTCTCGTTGGCAGCATTTTCCTCATTGGTTTCCAACGCTGGTTGCCGCTTTTGGGAATGGGTTTCGCGCTCTTGCTCTCTTGTTTGGTCGCGCTTGCACTTGGCTTTTTGATTTTCAACCGGCTCAACATGGTGACAGTCGGTTTTTGCGCGATCCTCATCGGTCTTGGTGTCGATTTCGCCATCCTCATCTTCGGACGCTATCAACAGGCGCGCGGCGACGGTGAATCGCATCAAGGTGCAATCGCCACATCGGTGGCGAAACTGGGCCGCGCGGTTTTTTTTGGCGCGATCACCACCGCGGTAGGCTTTCTCGCGCTCATCTTGAGCGGCTCGATGGGTTTCTCCCAACTTGGAGTGCTCATCGCCATCGGCATTCTTTTCGCCGGCCTTTTCATGTGCACGATTCTGTTTCTTTTTGTGCGCGAACGGCAGGCGCCAATCCGGCACGATTGGCTGTTCGGGGTCGTGAAAAAATATGTTCGTTGGAGCGTTAACCGTCCGGCGCGTGTTTTGATTCTGTCGACAACCATCTTGTTGGCTTTAAGCGCGTTCGGATTTTCACCCAGCCCTCCCCTCTCCTTCGACGCGAGTATGCGCTCTCTCGAACCGAAAAACAGCCGCGCGAGTCGCGCTCTCGAATCGATCATGCATAAAATGCCCGCTCGCTGGGAACCGGTTCTCGCCATCGTGCAAGCCCGCGACGAACAGGAGTTGCACGACGACTGGCGAAAAATCGCCGCGCATTGGAGCGAGCTTCAAGCCGCTGGGAAGATCAAGAGTTTTTCCACGCCCGCGGCGCTCACGCTTTCGCCGATGTGGATGCAAAAAAATCGAGAGCGATTGCGCGCGTTCGATTTTCAAAAGGTCCGCCGCTCGCTCGAAGAAACGCTCGATGCGGAAGGATTCAGCCGCGATTCGTTCGCGCCTGCGTTCGCATTGCTCGACGAGTTTCAGCGTCTGGTCGAATCCGCTGTGCCACTTCCGCATTGGCGGGAGAAACTACCGAAATCATCAAGCTGGTGGTTTTTGATCGATCGCTACTTTTCGAAAGATCCGCTGCTTACCACCGGCTTTGCTACCACCAACGCTCCGGTCGCAACGCACGAGCAGCGTGAAGAGATCGGTCGCGATCTTCCAGTCCCGGAAGTTCCGATGGTCCTTTCGGGCTGGAGTTTCGCTCTCGCCGATCTGCTGCCGTGGTCGCACCGGCAGCTTCTCATCATTAGCGGTTTGATGGCGATCTTCGACGCGGTTTTCCTTGCCTTCCTATATCGCGACTGGCGTCTTTGGGTTATCCAGGAAATTACGCTCGCGTTTGCTGTCGGAGCCATGGTCGCGTCAATGAAGCTGCTGCATATTCCGCTGAATTTGCTCAACGTCCTCGCATTCCGCCTCGTCCTCGCGATCGGCGTCGACTACGGAATCTACGTCGTGCTCGTTTGGCAAAAAGCTAGCGAACTCGAGCATGATGTCGCCGGCGTGATCAAACCGGTGTTGCTTGCCGGGTTGACTGCGGTCAGTGGATTCGCTTCGCTAGGTCTTGCAAAAAATCCATCGCTCAGCAGTCTTGGCATCGCCTGCGCCATCGGCATCTTCTGGAGTCTTGCCGCGACCATCTTCTTCACCTTGCCCGCGGCAGCGGCGGCTGAACCGAAGCTCTGGCGCGAAGATAAGACCGGCATTTCTTAACATCGATACTACATGCACAAGAACATTCTGAATTTGGTAGAGACAGCGCGTTGCGCGGTTCACGCTCGGCGACTATCCAAGATGAGGATGGCGCAGCGCGCCGTCGCTACCATTACGCTTTTCGCCATTTTCGCGTCCATCCCCGCTTCTTTCGGCGACCCACTTTCACCGGCCGAAGTCAAAAGTCTCCTCGCGCGAATTCGCGAAAAGCGCGCCGCCGAGCCGCAAGTCGAGGCTGATTTTCACGAAGAGAAAATCATTCGCCTCATGAACAAACCGATCGTCAGCTCGGGCAAGGTTTCGTTTCAGGCGCCGAACAAGTTTCGGCGCGAAGCAAAAGGCAACTCGCCCAGCGTCACCGTGAGCGATGGCCAGCAACTTTGGATTTACTACCCGAATTTTAAGTCGGCCGAGCGTTACTCATTGGGCAAACGCTCGCCGCTCGATTCCGTGATTGCGGCGATCAACACCGCGTTGAATCTCGAAAATGTGGAGACCACTTTCCATATCACCGGTGTGAAGATCGATCCGCCTCAGGCGGGCTGGGAGTTGGAACTCACACCGCGCTCGCCCTCGATGAAACGAATGTTTGAAAGACTGCATCTGCGAATCAACGACAACCTGCTGGTCGAACACACGGAAATGTTCCAGCCGAACGGCGACCGCATTGTGACAAATTACTCGAAACAAACGCGCATGCTTATTCCAGCGTCGACATTCGAATTTGTCCCACCTCCCGGAACGGATGTGACCACGCCGCTCGGAAAATAGTTTAGGCAGAGCACACCTGCGAACTTTCTCGACGCGGCTGGATGGCTCATGATAATCCTGGCGCGTTTCCCCCATGAAGCTGCACGGCTTTTTCGCTCCGCTCACGTCTATTTTTCTGGTCGCGCTCGTCGCGATCGCTGAACCGGCTCGCGATTCGACCGCCATCGTTTCGCACATTCAGCGCCAGTCCGTACAATCGAGCGGATTAGCCGCCGTTGGTTACAGCAAACGCCGCCACATTCTCGAAATCGAGTTCTCCAACGGCGCAGTCTATCGCTATGTCGAGGTGCCGCCTTCCGTTCATCGCCTTCTGATGTCGGCAGAATCGAAGGCCCGGTTTTACGATGAGAATGTGCGAGGCAAATACCGCTCCGTTCACGTTCGATCCCAGCCCAAGAACTCAATCTCGAATTGAAACCTCGACGGTTGTTACGATTCGACGCGCTCAGGCAGCGACTCGTTCTCACCCCTGAGGAAAAGCGCGTCATCGTTTTTGTTTTGATCGCGCTCATCCTCGGCCTGGCGACGAAGCACTATCGCGACACCCATCCGCAGGCACCGGCCAAAATCGACAAGAAACATCCGCACTCCCGTACTGAGCGCGGTCCGTTATCTCCATCATCGTCGTCGGCCAAAGCGCCGCCTGAGTGAAGATCTGTTATCCGTTCGCTGCGGTGGCACGAAAATTTCTGCAAAAAACATATGCGCGTCTTGATTGCCGACGACCAAAAAGACGTTGGCACCACGTTGGCCGACCTCGTAACTCATTGTAATCATGAGGTCGTTGGGGTTGTCGGCTCCGGTTTCGAAGCGATCCAGGCTTATTCGCGCCATCGCCCCGACGCTGTGCTCATGGATTACTGGATGTCGAAATTAAATGGCGCGACTGCGTGTCGAAACATTCTCGCTAAAGATCCAGCGGCGCGGGTCATTTTGGTGTCGGCATCTCTTCCAAATACGGATATGAGCGACTCCGGCGCGGTTGCCGTTCTGTTGAAACCGGTAAATTTGCACGACCTCTATGCCGCTCTCTACACCGCCGCGAACCCGCCGGTTTCAAACGAAGCGTGCGCAGCTTGTTGAAATAAAATGCGCAATCCCTTAATGCCAGTCCGGCTCGGACCTTCCTGCTTTGATTCGTTCGCTCCCGCTTACTTACCGCCTACCCGCGGCAGTTGGACCATCTACCCGCCGGCGTCCCCGCTCGCCGTGTTCCTAATTCGTTTCGTTTCCAGATGAAAGATATCCGTCCGGAATTGGATCCTGCGCGCTTTCGTGCTGCCAGTAGATGCTCACGATCCACCAACGCTTGCCGTCGTTGAATAACTGGATGCTGTTGATCCCGCGCACGAACGGTTCGGGATCGTCCGGTTGGTGGCGCGACTCATACGTGCTCCA
>OCZU010000470.1_pt1 | contig 28152 bp, 29 predicted proteins | sample 1539001 | NCBI WGS metagenome assembly OCZU01 (sample SAMEA3539306, study PRJEB22396) | soil metagenome | biome: tundra; feature: field; material: soil | place: USA | collected 2010-05 | depth 0.15 m | reverse complement strand
ATATCCCCGAAGCGCTGCTCAACGAATACAATCGCATCGCCACTCACCGCCACGGCGCCCTCGCGCAATCCATTGACGAGATGTGCATGAAGTGTGGCGTGCGAATCCGCCCGCACATTTATCAAATCCTGCGCCGCCCGGAAAATGAAGAAATTCATCTCTGCGAATCGTGCGGCCGCATCCTTTATTATCTCGCGCCAGGTGCGCCTCAACTTGGCGTCACCGACACGCCGCCCGAAGCCAGCGCAGCAACCAGCGCGCACGGCGCCGCTCCTTCTCACAAATGACCGTCCGTCGCCGTCCCCCGCTTCATTCGCGTTTATTCGCAGAACCCGAACAACCTCTCGATATTTTCACCGCCGAAGTAGATGGCGCATCACGCGGCAATCCCGGTCCTGCTTCTTACGCCGTGATTATTCGCCGCCCGGATGGCTCGGTAGTCTATCAACTGGGAAAATACCTGGGACGCGCCACCAACAACGTTGCGGAATATTTCGCGCTCATCACCGCACTCGATTATTGTGCCACATCAAATATTTCGCGCCTTCGCGTTCGCAGCGATTCCGAACTGCTGGTACGCCAGATGCAGGGCCGCTACAAAGTAAAAAGCGAATCGCTCAAGCCGCTCCACGAGCGCGCCATTCGCCAGTCCAAAGGCCTCGCCTACTTCGCCATCGAACACATTCCGCGCGAACAAAATTCCGAAGCCGACGCCCTCGCTAACGTAGCTCTCGACCGCACCGGCGAAGTAAGTTCCGGCGCCCGCGTAATCACATCCGCGCCTTCCGCGTCCGCTGCATCGCGCTCAACTTCCGCGAACGCGGCATCACCTTCCGCCTCAACAGGCCGCACAATTCGCGCGCGCTACAAAAATGGCGCGCTCCATCCCCACGAGCCGCTCGACATCCCCGAAGGCTCAGAAGTAGAAATTGAAATCCGCCCCAAGAAATAGCTAATTCCGAATCTGTAGCTCAAGTCTTCAGACCTGAGTCTTTTCCTCGCGCAGGATCCGAGTCCTTTCCGCCCGGCAATAATTCCGCAGGCCACCCCTAAATTTCCCAAGAAAACTAGTGACGTTTTCCGTCGCAGCCCGTCTTATTCTTCAGCATCACAACCATAGACGGTCTATGGATGGAAAGACTATGGCCAAAGACAACGCAGCCCGCAAAAGTGACCTACTCCCCGGAACGCTTGAAATGCTCATTCTCAAAAGCCTTGAGCGCAACGGTGAGCCGATCCATGGCTACGGAATCGCTCTCTACATCAAGCAGATCTCGCGCGACGTGTTACGTGTCGAAGAAGGCTCGCTATATCCGGCTCTGCAACGTTTGACCATCAAGGGGCTAGTCAAAGGCGAGTGGAGCGAATCTGACACGGGCCGCCGCGCCCGCTACTACAAGCTGACCAGTGCCGGCCGGAAACAGCTCATTGAAGAAGTAGCAGGCTTTGAAAAATTGTTGGAAGCAATTCTACGCGTCGTGCAACCGGCGTAAGGGTTTGGTCATGCGTAAAGTTTGACGAAAGGACTAGCGAACCATGAAGCGATTAGCCGAACTCTGCAGACGAATCTTCCATTTGCGGCGACGGTCGAAATTCAGCCACGAACTCACAGAAGAGATGCATCACCATCTCGCTCTGAAGATCGAAGAAAACGTACGCGCGGGCATGTCCGAAAATGAAGCGCGCTACGCCGCGCAACGTGAATTCGGCAACGTCACGCTGCTCAATGAAGACAGCCGCAGCGCCTGGAGTTTCCGTTGGATGGAACAGTTTCTGCAGGACGTGCGCTATGGCTCGCGGATGTTGCGTAAATCTCCCGGCTTCACCGCCGTCGCCGTCCTCACACTTGCTCTGGGTATCGGTGCGAACACCGCCATTTTTAGCCTTTCGAATGCCGTACTTTTCCGACCGATTCCCGTACGTGATCCCGCCACGCTGGTTGTCCTTCAGTGGGCTGCGCAAAACCTGCCAAGCGTGGACTATACCGATTTTTATTCGCGGAGTTGTTCGGGCGACGACGCTCGTAAGCATGGCTGCTCCATCTCAGCTCCGATGTTCCAGCGATTTGCTTCCCTCACAGGAGTCTTTTCCGACGTGGCGGCGATGGCCGGCAAGGAGCAGCTCCAAGCGTCGGTCAAAGGAACTGCGCAGATCACCAACGCCGAGTTTGTCACAGGCAACTATTTCCAGACGCTGGGGGTAACGGCGGCGCTTGGACGGACGCTTGAGCCATCGGACGACAATGCCGACGCCGAGCCTGTTGCTGTCTTGAGTTACGCGTACTGGTGCACCATGTTTGCCGGCGACCCAGCGGGAAAATCAGGAGCCATTTCAAGAACCTTCGAGTAAACTGCGGCGGCGTTGCTCCACCCCTGAGTCTTGTCTTGCAGCAGACCCATCACGAAGCCCGCTTCCGGGCCGATGTGGGATTGAAGCGCTGCGGCGAGTTCTTCTCCAGCCGGGTCAAACTGCTTTGCACGAATCAATTTTCCAGCCGTCGCCAGATGCTGAAGAAGTTCGGGAGCTTCCATCTGTTCTGGGTCAGCAGCGTTCGCGCCGATCTTTGCGTTCTTCAGCGCATCCAGAATCGGCGCATCGGCGCCCGCGATGGTTAATAACGCGCGATAGTGGTCCGTCGGTCGAAATGCGATTCCGCGCGATTCAATCACATGAAAGATATTTTGGTCCACACACTGACCCGCGACGATCGCGAGCAACTCGCTGCCGGTGACAGGATGACTCGCCGTCTGAGCGCCAGCGGCTGGCAGAAACGTAACGGCAAACATAAGAATGACAAACGCCGAAAACAGGGAACGCTGAACTCGCATGGATTCTCCTCGAAAAGGTCATCTCAATTGTAGGCAGAGGGAACCCTCAGGTATATGAGTCGGAAAAGGATATGTCGAATAACGTGTACTGTATTGAAGGACAGTGCGGCGAAGCGGAAGGAGTTATTTCAAATAGTACGCGCGGTAAAGCGTATCGCGCTGAGCCGGCATGTATCCCGCATCCGAAATAATCCGCCGTAATTCTTCCTCGTTCGTCCGGTTACGAACTCCCGCCGCATACACAACATTTTCCTCAATCAAAATGCTGCCAACATCATCCGCCCCGAATTGCAAACCCACCTGGCACACCTTAATTCCTGGCGTCAGCCAGCTCGATTGAATGTGATCGATGTTATCCAGAAAAAGCCGGCTGATTGCCAGCGTTTTCAAATAATCCACCGCCGTCGCTTCAGGAACTTTCTTGCCCAGCGGAGTATTTTCGGGAGCAAAAATCCAGGGAATAAAAGACGTGAACCCGCCGGTATCTTCCTGAATTCGTCGCACGCGCGCCAGATGATTTGCGCGGTGGCGCGGCTCTTCGCCGCAACCGAACATCATCGTTGCCGTAGTGCGCATGCCCAGTGAATGCGCCGTGCGGTGCATGTTTTCCCATTCATCGCTGGTGCACTTCAATCGAGAGATGCGCGCGCGAATTTCGTCGTCCAGAATTTCCGCGCCGCCGCCGGGAATCGAATCCAGTCCTGCATCCTGCAATCGCGCGATCGTATCGCGCACCGACAATCCCGAAACTTCCGCGATGCAAAGTATTTCCGGCGCGGAAAAACAATGCAAATGCACTTGCGGATACCGCTGCTTCAGCGAACGTAAAAGCGTTTCGTAGTATTCCACGCGCAAATCCGGATGCAATCCGCCTTGCAACAAAACTCCGGTGCCGCCAAGCTCCAGCATCTCTTCAATTTTCTCGTAAATCGTTTCAAATGACAGGAGGTACCCGTCTTTCGCGCCCAGCGGACGGTAGAACGCGCAGAACGAACAATATTCCGTACAGAAATTTGTGTAATTAATGTTCCGGTCAATTTGATACGTCGCCACGTGCGGATCATTCTTCTTATTCCGCAAAGCTGTCGCCGCCATGCCGATGCCGATCAAGTCATCGGAGGCAAATAAATCCAGCGTTTCTTCTATCGTCAGTGACATATTATACTCGTCTGCAGAATCGCTCGTCTCGATGTTCTTTATTCGTTCACTGCAACTAGTCTACAAAAACCGGGTCACCGCGTCGAACAATTCCCTCGCGCAAAACTGTCGCGTAAATTCCCAAGCAACTTTCGTGCTTATCTGCCACAACCTGCAGAATTTCCGGCGCTGCCTCCGCCGTATCCGGATCAAGGGTAATCACTTTGCAGCGCACATTCTTCTTGGAAACATACAGCGTCAATTCTTCTCCGATGCGAATCTGCTTCCCAATTAATTCATCTTCGAAAAACGCTCCGCCTTTCGCCCAATCCACTTCAAAATTCATGCGAAAACGCTGCGGATCGAGTTTGATTCCTGTTTCCGTGGAAAGGGCATCCAAAGTTTTGTGGCCAAAAATAGAAACCGGACGCGAGTCGTGCATGCTGCGCTCGGAAAAGCGTAAAATAATCGGCCGCCCGAATTGTTGTTCCAAATACTTCAGCAGATTTTGATCCCCAATATCAAACACCGAACCTTTTGGCGTGGTAATTTCCACGCGATAATTTTTCGGTGAAGGACGATCCGCATGCGCCACAGCCGGTTCCACAAATTTCGGTTTCAGCAAAAGCATCTTCGCCCACAGTCGCGGAGTCATCCACGGAAAATCAGTTTTGTTTTGCGGATCGAAATAGGCGTAAACGCGATCGCCAACCAGTCCCGCGAAGCTGACGAAGATCTCGCCAAGTTTTTCGCCGGCCATGCCCTTTACCGGGAATCGGCGCATAACTCTAATGGTTCCAGCGGGTTGGGGAGCTTTCGGCATTATCGTTTCGGCAATTCTTTAACTGAGTTGGACGTCCTAGTCAATATTGCAAAAGCTGTTTTTTCTAAAAATGCGATTTCGCGTTTTATCTGTTTTGAAACACTTTTCCAGTTTCCGCGTCTTCTGAATTCGGATCGCTCCCACTGTTCTTCAATGACGCGAATTCAATTGGTTTCGCGCGCTCGATCAGTCCGGCCTCGGCGCAGAGTTTGTAATAAAGTTCCAGGCCGGCGATATTTTCTGCGTCGAGCCAGAAATCGATGTTCTCGCGGAGATAACGCTCGAGCGAACGCGACGGAAGATCAAGTTTCAGCGCAGCGCCTTCGGCAATTTCCGAAATGTTTGCCATTCCAAACTTTTTCGAGGCGATGAAATCGGTGATCAGTTCCGGAGTAACGGCTTCGCGGTGCGCCGCCCACACAGCCAGAACGCACGGACGCGCCGTCATTTCGCGCCACTGATGCGCCACATCATAAACGTATAGCGAATCCACGCCGGAAACCGCTTGATCGCTGGGATCGCCCCCGCAACAAAACTCACCATTTGGTTTTTTTTCCGCAAGCTGTTCGAGTTTCACAGCGATGCGTAGCGCCGGATCGCCAATCACCAGCGCGGCATCCGCATTCGCCAGCATCGCCGCGGGATCGGGTTCCGCGGGAACAAATTCGGGAGAAATTCCCCAAAAATTGCGGCACAGAAGTTGCACCAAACCGGCGGAACTACGCGAGCTGGTATCCAGCGCGACGCGTTTGGCAAGTTCGATGGGCTTTCGTGCGATCACCAGAATGCTGCGTACTTCACTTTTGGCGGCCACGCACATTTCCGGCAGCACCACAACATTTTCCATCCGCTGGTATTCGATGGCGGGAATGATCGCCACGTCCACTTTGCCGGTGCGCAGCGCTTCAGCGCACATGCTGGGAACAGTAAACGAAAGATCGTAGCGGCCGGCGAGCGGGCCATCCGTGAATCCCCACACCAGCGGCGCAGTGTTCAGATATTCGACAATGGAAATTCGTAGTTTGGTCATGGGTCGGTGCAGTGTGGGATGCATTAAGTATATCAGATTCTTTCGGCGGAGATTCGGCCGATTCTGGATGCCGGCGCGCCGCTTCTATTTCGCAGTGTATCCGATGAGTTGATTCTGGGCAAAATGTGGTGTTTCGGAGTTTGCGAAAAGCCGCGAGTGTCTTAGAATTGGAACAGGTTCTACTGTGGGCGTGTAGCTCAGCTGGGAGAGCACCTGGTTTGCAACCAGGGGGTCGCAGGTTCAATCCCTGTCACGTCCACCATTCAAATTTCAGGATTTTCGATCGTGGGTATTTTGCTACTCGCCGGAATTGGGCGCAATCAGAAACCGTTGGGAACAAGCATCGCCGCCAATAAAATGTCGCAGCCACGCTCTATTCTTGGCTGCAGAATCTCGGTTACTGTTTGCCGAAGCTGAATACAACTCCTGTGCTCAGTCTGAAATTACTTTGGCTGTTGTTGTTGCCGTTCAGGAATTGTGTGTGAAGATATTCGGCTTGCGCGAGACGAATGCCGAAATTGTGACTGGCTTTCCGATCCAGTCCGCCCCCTGCGCTAAAGTTGAAATCGTTGCTGGTGCCGAGCGGCGCTAGTCCCGTGGCTAATGAAGTTGTGTAGAGCGTGCCGCTGGCGTGACCTCCGCCGACTAGCACGTGTGCATAGGGAGTCAGGTGGCTGTGATTGCGCCAAGAAACTTTCGGGCCGAACTCGTACGTCATGATGTCCAGGCTGAAGGGCTTCGCCGCCACCGCGCCTTGATGACTGAAGCCGAAATCGCCCACCAATCCGAACCAGCTGGTCAGGTTGTAGGCCACCGAGCCGCTGCCGCCGTTCAAATTAAACGGCGCGCCGCTGACGATGATGTTGGCGCGCATGTACGTGTAGCCGCCAAAGACTTCCCACTTGGACCGTCCTGCGCTTTGGCGGATGGAGCCGAACCGAGCGCGAACACCGCCAGGAATATTGCCAACAAAATGTGTGTGCGTCGTATCGTCATCTCCCTTGAAATCCGGATTCTGCACTGTTTTATCGAAATAATTTAATGCCGTTTCTACACAACCAATACGTTTTCCACGATTGAAACGGCCGCGCGATCGTAGCGACTGCGAAATCATAGATATTCCGCTGTCGCAACTATTCCACAATCAACGCCCTGCCACAATCCTGTCGACTACTCAATCACGCCTATTGAACAACCAGCGTAACCGCCATCGTATCCGTTCCCGAAGTGGCCGTTACGGTAATCGGATAACTTCCTGCCGGCGTGCCCAGGTTCGAGCCCACCTTCCGGAATCCTCCCGCGCATCCGCTCAGATAGCCCGCTGAAATGTGGGCATAGCGAACGGATAGTATGGTCGTTGGCTTAGGAGCCGCAGCTGATAGTTTTTGTATGAAGACAAGATTCAACGCGTTTGCGCGCAGCTGCTGGCAGATATGTTAGAATACGGCGGCAAAATCAGGGGCAGCGACTTCTAGTATTCTTATCGCAACCCAAAATTCTTACCGATCGAGGCGAACGCATGTCCGGGCATTCAAAGTGGGCCACAATCAAACACAAGAAAGCGGCTACTGACGCCAAGCGCGGCCGCGTTTTCACGCGGCTAATTCGCGAAATTGCAATCGCTGCGCGTGGCGGCACTGACCCGAACACCAACGCTCGTCTCCGCACCGCCATTGCAGCAGCCAAGGGTGAGAATATGCCCGGCGATAATATCGAGCGCGCAATTCTGCGCGGCAGCGGACAACTGGAAGGCGAACAGCTCGAAGAAATCACCTTTGAAGGTTACGGCCCCGGCGGCGTCGCCATGCTGGTTCAAGTCGTATCGAATCAGCGCAATCGCACCGTCAGCGAAATTCGCCACGCATTTGGAAAAAACGGCGGCAATATGGCTGAAGCGGGCGCCGTGGGATGGATGTTCAAACGCAAAGGTGAAATCGCCGTTCCCAAGGAACTCGCCGAAGAAGATAAAATTATGGGTATCGTGCTGGATGCAGGCGCCGAAGATTTGCAGGATGGCGGCTCCGTGTGGGAAATCGTGACGCCTCCGGAAGCTTTTGAAGCCGTGCGCGATGCGCTGGTGAAAGCGGGAATCACTCCAGAGTCCGCTGAAATCGGCATGGTTCCGAACAGCTACATTAAACTCAGCGGCGCACAGGCCGGACAGATGATCCGCCTTCTGGAAAGCATCGAAGAACAGGACGACGTGCAGCACGTTTACGCTAACTTCGATATCGACGAAAAAGATCTTCAGGCCGCCGTCGGCAGTTAACACATTGTCCGCGACGAAACCATTCGGAAAACACTCTCTTAGAAAACGCTGGCCCGCGCGCCGAACCGGCTCTACACTTGCCAGCATGCCTGCTGAAGTCCGCAAGCAATTCGCGTTGCGCGTGCTGGGAATCGATCCCGCTGCTGCCGGAGCCACCGGTTTCGCGGTGGTCGATGCGTTGGGCGGACGCTCCACTTCAATACACTTCGATACCATCGCCGCCGTGCGTGGCGCGTCTAATGTTCCTGTGCGTCTACAACAAATTCACGAACGCATTGCCGCGCTGATTGAGCAATTTTCTCCGCAGTGTTTGGCCATCGAATCGATTTTCACGGCATTAAATATCAAAACGGCGCTGCGGCTCGCGGAAGTTCGCGGAGTGATTCTATTGGCGGCCGCGCAGCGCAATATTCCCGTCCACAGTTATTCGCCGCGCGAAGTGAAAGCCGCCGTCGCTGGATACGGCCACGCCGATAAAGCGCAAATGCAGCAGATGGTGCGCGCTATTCTTTCTCTGAAGAAAATTCCCCAGCCGAGCGACGCCGCCGATGCGCTGGCCGTCGCGCTCTGTCACATCCAATTTGCACAATCCCAGGAGCGCTTCGGAATCGCAGCTCGATTGCTGGTTGCGCCTCGCACGGCGCGCCGCGGTTCGCCGCCGCTCGCACGAATTGCCTCGGTCCGGTGAATTTCGAAATGAAATTGTTTCCACGAATCATAATTGCAGTAGGCCTCGTGCTTGCCACGTCCCTAGCAGCGTTTCCCGCAATCGCCGCTGGCGATGCCGTCATCACCTACCGCAAAGTTTTCAAGGGCAGCGTTCCCGAATCGGTGGAAATTACCATCGGGGAATCCGGCAAATGCACCTTCGACATTCGCCAGCTCGCCGAAGATCCCAAGCCGCAGGAATTTGATGTCGGACAGCCGATTCGCGAAAAGATATTTTCGCTCGCCAAGGAACTCAACAATTTCCGCAATCTGGATTTGGATACTCACCGCAAGATCGCCAATTTAGGCGCGAAGACTTTTCGCTACGAAAAGGACGGCGTCGCCAATGAAGTGACCTACAACTACACCGTGAATACTCCCGCCAGCCAGTTGCAGCAGATTTTTGAGGGCCTCTCGTACCAGCAGGATCATATGCAGACGTTGCAGCGCACGCTGAAGTACGACCGCCTCGGCTTGTATGACGCCCTGGGATATTTGGAGACCGATCTCGATAACGGCGTCATTCCTGAGCCCGAACATCTTCTTCCCGTCCTTGAACAAATTGCCAACGATACCCACGTAATTGAAATCGCGCGCTCCCGGGCTCGTGCCATTACCGCTAGAATCCGCAACGCCAAGTAGTCCCGACGCATGAAAAAGTAGTCTGGGCGATTGTAAGTGTCCACTTACACTGCTTGACTCGTCCGCCGAATAGGAGCAATATTCCCTCAGGTGCGGAGAACCCCGTTTGAGTTGGGCGCATCTAAGCGAGTAGAAGTTCTTGGGGTCGGTATTTGCAGTGGGGTTGTTGCATTATTTATAAAGCAGGGCGATCCGAAAGGGGAGGTCCGTATGATTCGCCGTCCAGTCTCCTCTCTTTTTATACCTGTATTGATCGGGGCAACCCTTGTCCTGTCGCTTCCGGCTTCGGCTCAGGACGATCAATCAAACGTTCAAGTACAACCTCAAGTCGAACTTCAAGCCAACAACGCCGCTCAACCGAAATACGCTGAGGCCAGAATTGCGCGATTAAGTTTCGCGGAAGGCGATGTCCAATTTCAACGCGCCGACGAGGACTGGCAGGCCGCTTCGGTAAATCTTCCCATTCAACAGGGATTCCGGCTGGCCACCACAGACGGCCGCGCCGAAGTTCAATTTGAAAGCGGATTAGTCTTGCGTCTCGCGGAAAATAGCATTTTGGAATTCACTCAATTGGATACGCTGAACTCTGGGCGAATCGCGAAGCTGAATTTAACGCAGGGAACCATCATCGTCACGGCGGACTTGCGCCCAACAGATTTGTTTTCAGTGGATGCGCCCAATGTCCATGTGATGGTCCAGCAGCCGACTCGCTTCCGGATTGATACCACGCAGGGCGATAGTTGGGTGGGAATTTTTGCCGGCGATGTAATGGTGAAAACAGAAACGGGCGAAACCAAAGTCACCAATGGACATACCTTCCGCATCAGCGGCGAAGATGCGAATCAAGTAAGCATTGACATGAACCCGGCGCCGGATGATTTCGACCAGTGGGCTGCCGATCGCGACCACGCCATTCAGCAGGGATATCGAGACGCCGTGCAGTACGTCGCCAATTATGCGCCGGATTATTCCGAGTACAGCTATGGCCTGTCCGATCTTTCGAGCTACGGACATTGGATTGTCGTCGCCGGATCTGGTCTGTGCTGGGAACCGTACGGCGTGCCGGACCACTGGCGGCCTTTCTTTTTCGGCTCGTGGGAATTTTTCCGCGGAACCGGGTGGACCTGGATCAGCTCGGAGCCCTGGGGCTGGCTGCCGTTTCACACAGGACATTGGTTTCCGCGGGCGGTCGGCGGCGGATGGGTCTGGCAGCCGGGTCCGATCCGCGCATGGAATCCCGCGCCGGTTCATTGGTTCACTGTTGGCAATCAACTCGGCTGGGCGCCTGCCGGAACATTGAATTCCCACGGCCAGCCGCCAGCATCCGGAGTTGTAATTGGCACACGAGAGGAACGCGGAATAAAAATCCGCCCGGGAGTCAGGGAGCCGCTGCCTTCCGAAATCGCCGGAAAAGTTTCACCAACAAATCCGCCTGCGCCGGTTTTGAAGACGCGCCAATTTCATGAAGGCGCGCCGACGGGAACTGTTCCGCCCCCACGCCCTGTAAATTTCCCGGCCGAAGGCACGGTCAGATTCGATCCTGCCACGCGAACGTATGAGAATTCGCATCCGCCAGTCAGGCCCATGCCGCAATCGACGCCGAATCCTGCGCAGCAACCCGTAACAAACTCTGCGCCGACAAATCAACCGGCAGCGCCGGCACATACTACTCATCGGCAGCAAACCGTTCCGCAATCAACTCAAATGCAAAGGCCGGTTTACGTTCCGCCTGCCAGGACCCAGCAATCCGCGTCGCAACCCGCCCCCCAACCGCATTACACGCCGCCGGCACAACCGGCTCCGCACTATTCACCACCGCCACCACCGCCGGCCGCTCAACCACATTCGCCGCCACCCGCGCCTGCTGCGGCGCCAAGCGCAGCACCAGTTCACCATTAAGGCGTTAGAACTGTGCGAAGTGCAAACTCGGGTGGAGTTTAACGGCGTCGCTTTTCTTTGAATCGCGCGCCGTCGGAATGTTTAGTGATTCTTTTGTACAGATGTTTTCACCGACAGCACCATCATGTCGGGATCCAATTCCACTTTGTCCGGAACCGCGGCCAGCTTGATGCTGATCGGTGTTTTCGGGCCATTCGCCACGACTGTTCCCCGCGCCACTTTATCTTTGCCAAACGTTAAAACCAAAGGCAACGGCATGATCCATTTTTCGTCTTCGGGCAAATCTTCCTGAAAAAGATTCCCTGTCAGCAACGCTCCTCTGCCCGGCTGATTCTCAATACGGTATTCCAGCCGGTAGGAAGGCATGTGAGCCGAATAGACCCATTGCTGAAAAAACCAGTTCAGGTTCGTAATATTGTATTTACGACCGATGGCGGTGACGCCGAAACGTTGGCCGGCGAAAGCAGCAAAATCTTCCGTGCTCACCGCTTTACCCAGGTTTTGTTGGACAAAATCGCGCATCATGTCGAAAAACGGCTTGTCGTCTAGCGTTGCCGGATCGGTGAAAAGGAAATGCACTATCCGCAGAATCAGCGCGCCCTTGTCATAGATCAACGCGGTGTAGGCGTTAATGGTTTCGGAAGTTGACAGGCGATGCCCTAGAATGATCGGCCCCAGATCCGTCAGCTTGCCTTTTTGTACTCCAGAACTCATCCCGAACGGCGGTTGCCGCAGCGCCTCGCGCTCGCGATCAATCAAAAACTGGCGTGATTTGCCGTTATCGCGCTGACCGGTGTAAAGCATCGCGCAATACTCGGCAAACCCCTCGCTTAACCACTGGTCGCGATAGGATCGCCACGCCACCATATTGCCCCACTACTAGTGCGCAACCTCGTGCGAAATAAAAACAAAAGTAAACTTATCCGCGAGATCCGCTCTAGGCAGCAATAGGAATGTCGCCAGGCCCTGACCATCGGCACGGAATTGGTAAGCGACGTGTAAGTTATCATAGGCAGCACCAACATTCTTCATCTTATCCGAGCCGCTCTGCGTACCACTTCCCGATCGACGCCGTAACTCCCAGATTCGCAACACATACAACAAAGCGCCGGTCGGCACAGCCTTCGGTGAAAAGGATATCTTGATAATGCTCTGTAAAGGATGTCATGAGACCGAACAGCTCGCTGCGACCTAAAGCGTTAAGTCCTTTGGAATGATATTCTTAGCACGATCGTACGATCTAAGTCCTTTGTTTTTATATTGATGCAAAAAGTCGGGGGAGGGTGGTTCTCAAATCCTCCCGATAGAATCAGTAAATTACGTGGAATGCCACTCGACCAAGAGCAAACGAGCGGCGTGAGAGATCGAACGATCTAGTGGAAAAGCATTCCCGCGTAACCGACTACTTCGTCGCGGTCACCGAGAATATCTGCGGAAGTGGCGTATCGAACGAGTTCAGCTCGCGTTGCGCCCAGATCGAGCGCGGCAGTGAGCGCGGAAACGGCGGGACCGCAACCGCACATGGTGATGCCTTCCCGGCGAACCGTTTCGTGAAGTCCGCGAGGATTTAGCGCGAGCATCTGATCGATTGCCAGATGATCTTTCACGTGCGTAATTTCTTCGGATTCATAATGATTCAAATCCGAGCTCGCAACGAGCAGCACAGCTTCTTCGGCATTTGAAATTACGCGAGACAACGCGTGACCCAGTTGAGTGAGTTCATCGAAATTCAGCGTGCCGATTGCGATAGGCACAAATTGAAAATCTTTGGAGAGCGCCTGAAGAAACGGCAATTGCACTTCAAGCGAGTGCTCACGCTTGTGAGCCACATCATCTTCCACAAGCAACGGACACTCGGCCATCAACGCTTGCGCTAGTTCGGAATCAATTTTCGCCTGGCCAAGTGGAGTTTCCCACGCGCCTTTGGAATTGATGGCAAAGTTGGCGCCGCCCGGCCGATGACGTGGCCCCAGAATGATGACGCGCTTCGGAATTTTAATTCGCGCGTAAACGGCGCCTGCAACTCCGCCGGAAAAAACGTAGCCCGCGTGTGGAACCAGACACACGAGTGGATCGCCCGCAAATCTTGGATACGCCGGCGCAGGACTCGATATCGCCGGAGTTGCCACAGAATTGTTGGAATTATCTTCGCGTCCTTCGGCAAGAAATTGATGCACGCGCGCCAACAGTTCGCGCGGCTCGCGCGGATAAAAAGTTCCGGCGGCGGCGGGCGGACGAATCATGGCAGTGAGGACGCGCTTTATTTTGGCGAACTATTTGGCGCGCTAAATACTCTTGGTTTTGAGGGCTTGCCCTGCAACTTAATCGCGGTCGTAGTTCCGGGCGTGTAATGAATCACAATCTTGTCTCCGAACTGGTATCCGCCTTTATTTAGAATTTTGATCATCCGATCGCGGACCGCCGGAGAATAGCTGAACGTTTGCGTCAACATTGCATTTTCCCGGCTGCGAACGGTGATCGTCGCGACATTTGCCGCGATTACTTGTCCATCGAATTTCAAAGGTTTTTGGGATTTTGTGATCGTCGGCGGCAACGTGCTCAACGGCTGAGCCTGTGCTGCAACGCGACCCGATGAAAATGTCACAACTGCGGCGATCGCCAGTATCGGAAGCAAAATGCGCGGATTAAGCTTCATTTTCCAGGGAAATTTTCAGAGATTTTAAAAAGCGTACATCCTGCGCGCTGAGATCAAATTTCGGCGCGGGCGGTTCATCTTCCATCGCTTCAGCATCAACTTGTATTTTCAGCGATTCCAGGAATCGGCGATCTTGATTGGAAAGGCGCGCGGAATCAGCATCGCGCTTTGCGAGACCGATGGTCGCGTCAAGCTTCAGCACAATGTCGTAGCCCGCGGAACGCACGTTGGAAATCGCGCCGGTGATCCGGTCCGATTCTCCAACCGTGTCATTAATCGCGTGACCCAACTCACGCAACAATTGCCTCAGATGATCGTCGAGTTGCACGCGCACCCTCCTGGATATTCCACGCTTCTTAAATTGTAGTGCCGCGCGGCGCGCCTGACAAGCCTGCTCCTAGGTACAGAGGTGTCTAACCTGCCTATGGCGCCAATTCCGGCTGTGCGTCGCACGCGAACCGTTGCTGTATTACAATTCCAGCGTGAGCGTTGCTTCCGTTTCCGGTTCGCGGAGTTCCACTACACTTGCACCGAAAGGATTTTTCGGCCGGCTGTGGCGCGCGTTGCGTCAACTGTTTCACGAAATGACCGGAACAATGTTCGCGATTCTGGCGCTGGCCGCGCTAAGCTCGGCATTTCGCGCGTGGCAAAATGGCGTCGCGCGGTGGATTGTCGCGTTACCGCTCGCTTACGCGCTGATGATGCTTTATTTTTCGGTGACGTCATTCCGCAGCGCGCGCCGCGTTCCTTAGCTCGTAGGTTGCGACGCATGCGTAATTCTACTTTACGAAAATTTAATTCATGACGAAGTCCAACAATAATCCGGGAAGTTCCACTTCGGCGCCAAATGGTTCGCGCGACGTTGCGGATATTGGTCTGGATCAACTTTACGGCCCTGATTCGCAGGCGAATTGGGATTCGGAAACTGCGCTCGGATATCCTGGCGAATTTCCTTACACACGCGGAATCTATCCCACAATGTATCGCGGACGCTTGTGGACGATGCGCCAGTACGCGGGATTCGGCACGGCCGCGGAATCCAATCGCCGCTACAGATATTTACTGAGCCAGGGACAAGCTGGACTTTCCGTGGCGTTCGATCTGCCCACACAAATTGGAATGGATTCCGATCACGCGCTGGCGCAAGGCGAAGTCGGAAAAGTGGGCGTGGCGATTGATTCGCTGGAAGATATGGAAGCGCTGTTCGACGGAATTCCTCTGGAGCGTGTTTCCACTTCGATGACCATCAACGCAACGGCCGCGATGTTGCTGGCGCTTTATGTTGCTGTCGCGCGGAAACAGGGCGCGAATCTGCAAAAGCTTTCCGGAACTGTGCAGAACGATATTTTGAAGGAATATATCGCGCGCGGAACATTTATTTACCCAGTTGGTCCGGCCATGCGCATCGTCACGGATATTTTCGCGTGGTGCCGCACGGAACTGCCTCGCTGGAATACGATTTCCATTTCCGGATATCACATTCGCGAAGCAGGCTCGACGGCCGTGCAGGAAGTTGCGTTCACGCTGGCCGACGCGATTGCATATGTGGAAGCCGCGCGTAACGCGAGACTCGCAGTAGATGATTTCGCGCCACAGCTTTCATTTTTCTTCAACGCTCATAACGGCTTGTTGGAAGAAATTGCTAAGTACCGCGCGGCGCGTCGATTGTGGGCGCACATCATGCGCGAGCGATTCAGCGCGCGCGATCCGCGCTCGCTACTGCTGCGATTTCACGTCCAGACAGCAGGCTCGTCGCTGACGGCGCAGCAGCCGGAAAATAATATTGTGCGCACGGCGATTCAAGCGCTCGCTGCTGTGCTCGGCGGTTGCCAATCACTGCACACGAATTCCATGGACGAAGCGTTGGCGCTGCCAACGGAAGATTCCGCGTTGATTGCGTTGCGCACGCAGCAAATTCTGGCGTACGAAACCGGAGTGGCGAATACCGTCGATCCCGTTGCGGGATCTTACGCGATTGAGAATCTGACGGATCGCATCGAAGCCGGCGCGCGCGATTACATTGCCCGCATTGACGCCGCCGGAGGAATGTTGCGCGCCATCGAAACGGGATACGTGCAAGGCGAAGTGCAGAAGGCCGCGTACGAATATCAGCGCGCAATTGAACGCGGCGAGCGAGTGGTCGTCGGCGTAAATAAATATCGGAGCGATGACGGGCGTTCAATCCCCACGCTGCGCTTGGATCCTGAAGTGGAGCGCGCACAAATCGCGCGCGTGCAGGCGTTGCGCGCACGACGCGATGCGGCTCGAACGAAGCAAGCGCTTGCGGAAGTGGAATCGCGCGCGCGGTCCGGCGCGAACCTGATGCCCGCGATTTGCGCCGCCGTGGAAACGCTGGCTACCGTGGGCGAAATTTCCGATACTCTGCGCCGGGTGTTTGGCGAATATCGGGAATCGGTCGTGCTATGATTCGTCCGCTGAATTTGTACTCAACCGCAGAACCCGTCGGATAACGGGCTTCAGGTTCGCAACAATTTCCGCGTCAACGCAGTGCTTACGCCATCGGCTCGAGCTTTGCGAGTGGCGCAACCCGTGAGGAGAGAATCACGATGAAGAAGTTTCTATGTAGTGTCTTGCTGTGCGGCATCGCCGCGATTCCAGCGATTGCACAAGGCGGCGCCGCAACGTCTGGAACACCGGCCGCGATCGCACCGCAGGCTCCCGCGTCAGTTACAGCGGATTCGCTTTCGACGTTTGTGAAAGGCGCTTTCAAATCCAATAGCAATAACCTGATCGGCTCCGCGGAGCAGATGCCGGAAGCGAATTACAATATGAAGATTGGCACGATGACGGAAGTGCGCACGTTCGGGTCAATGCTGGGACACATTATCAACGCCAACTATGTTTTCTGCGCACAAGCCAAAGGTGAGACCAGTCCGCAAACGATAGACTACGAGAAAACACCGCAGACGAAAGATCAACTCGTGAAGGCGATGCACGACGCGATTTCGTATTGCAGCTCCGTGTACGACACACTAACCGACGCGACCGCGATGCAGATGCTGACGCCGCCGGCGGGACCAGCCGGGCCCGCGCGGCCACAGTTGCGCGTGGCGATCTTGATTCGCAACATCGGGCACAACAACGAGGAGTACGGCAATCTGATTGGATATTTCCGCGCGGCGAATTTGGTGCCGCCTTCGACTGCGGCTGCCAACGCTGCCGCCGCAGCAGCTGCTGGACGCAGAGGGAATTAGTTTTTAGAAGGCGAGTTGTCTCGCGGCGGACGATTTTGCCCACCGCTTTATTTTGATCCTCAGCCGGCTGCGCGAGTTCAAGCCATTCAGCAGCTGGACTGTCCGGTTTCGCGCAAGTGTGACGTTCGAAGGAACGGCAACGCTCCCAGAGCCAAGGCCGCGCCCGGAATCAAAACCCAATTCAGAATCGTCAACGCAAACGCGACCGGCAACGCACGCCACGTCAGGTGACGCTCGATCAAACCGCTAAACATGAGGATGGTACAAAAAAGGCCAGACAGAAAAATTACCGGAAAAAGCGCGGCAGCCAAACGCGCTTGAACTTCTCCGTGAGCTCGCTGGGACAAGTACGCGCCCAATCCGCCAAATACCGGCAGCGTCATGAGCCACGGGAAGTACAATTCCAAGCCAACCGTCGATCCGTACCAGATAATTTTAGGCTGGATGCCAATTCGATTTACGATCGAGAGAGCAACAATCGCGGTGGACAAACTCGCAAGGCCAGGGAGCCATAAACTTTTTACTCGGATATTCATTTGTTCCTCCTGATTTTTGGAGTGTCTGATATTTCGCGCAAGTAGGCGCCAGTCCGTTACTTCGTCGAGTGCGCGGCGAATCGCGTCTATTTCGTTTACCCCCAATGCGCGTTGCTCTTCGTAAAGATCCTCCAGATGCGCACCGAGTTCCGCGATGACTTCACTTTGCTGAGCATCGGTAAAGCCCAGTCCGCTCAACCGTTCGCGAACGAGTGCATTCCAATCACGCACGAGTCACCCCCGCGAGTAGATCCAGTGCACGGAAGAACGTCTTCCATTCCAGCCGCAAAGGCTCAATCTTCTTACGTCCGGTTGGCGTCAGGCAGTAGTAGCGGCGGTCTCGACCGGCACGATTGGCTTCCCACCGACCCTTTATCCAGCCCCGTTTTTCGAGTGTGTAGAGCATCGGATAAAGAGACGCAAGGTTGAAACGTAGTGCGCCTCCGGAGCCTTCTTCGATCCGTTTTGCAATTTCAAAGCCGTATAGCTGTTGTTTGTCGAGCAGGGCGAGGATCGCAAGTTCAGCGCTTCCCCGGGCTATCTTCGATCGTACGCGCTGAGTCATGATGAATATAGTATTCCTATATTCCTATGTTTCGCGCAATAGTACTTTGGGCGCTGTTCTCCCTGTCGGTCAACCTGCCCGGATGAACAGGAAATTCAAGCAATTAGGAACTGTATTTTGAAGGAGGCGCTACCTGCGGTAAATAACCTTGCCGGCGACAATTGTCGCCATGGGCGCGCCTTTGAATTGGCGGCCATCGAATGGAGTGTTGCGGGATTTGCTGGCGGATCCGGCGGCGCGGAACGTCCACGCGTGATCCGTGGAAAAAAGCGTGAGGTCAGCAGGTTGTCCGGCGGCGATGCGGCGCTCCATGCCGAGGACGCGCGCGGGACCAGTGGTGAAAAGTTCGACGAGGCGCATGAGTTTGATTCGTCCGGGGTGGACGAGTTGATCGAGACCGAGCGCCAGCCCGGTTTCAAATCCGGTGATGCCGAACGGCGCTTTATCGAATTCGACGGCTTTGCTGGCGGGTTCGTGCGGCGCGTGATCGGTGGCGATGGCGTCCACGGAGCCGTCGGCCAATCCTGCGAGCAACGCATCGCGGTCTTCGCGTGACGCCAGCGGCGGATTCATTTTGAAATTCGTGTCGTACGCGACGTCTTCATCAATCAGAGTGAAATGGTGCGGAGTAACTTCGCAGGTGACGGCAAGTCCGAGCTTTTTTGCTTCGCGCACAAGTTCGAGCGACGATTTCGCGGAAAGATGCGCGATGTGCAGACGCGCGCCAGTCAGCGCAGCGATTTGAGTATCGCGTCCAACGCAAATGGATTCCGCGGCGGCGGGCATTCCGGGAAGACCGAGGCGCACAGAAGTTTCGCCTTCGCGCATCACGGCTCCGGCGGCGAGCGATGTGTCTTCGCAGTGGTCGATTACCGGCAGGCCGAGCGAGCCGCAGTAATCCATCACCTGGCGCATGAGCTTTGCGTTTGCGACGGGTTTGCCGTCATCGCTAACTGCGACAATACCGGCCTTTTTCATGGCAGCGATTTCGGCGAGCGATTCGCCTTTGCTTCCTGCGGAGCACGCACCGATGGGCCATACGCGCACGCCGGATCCGGAAGCGGCGCGATCAATCATTGAACCCGTGACGCTTGCGTTGTCATTCACTGGACGCGTGTTGGGCATGGGACAGACGGCGGTGAATCCGCCGCGAGCGGCTGCGCGCGTGCCGGTGACAATTGTTTCGGAAGCTTCGCCGCCGGGTTCGCGCAGGTGACAATGCAAATCAATGAAGCCGGGCGCGACGATCCAGCCGGTTGCGTCAATTATTTCGCACGGTGGATCGTTGTGCTTCGCGGCGCGCTGCGAAATATCGGCGGGCAATCCGCACGCGACGATGTTTTCGCCGTCGATAAGTACGTCGAGCGCGGCATCGGTGCTGGTGGCCGGATCCATCACGCGGCCGTTCTTAATCCAGAGCATCTTTACGACTCCTCGATATTGATGATGCCGGTCGCTTGATTGGATTCAGGGGGCTAAAACCCCTGCACTTCCAAACTTTACGGCACGGCTGAAGCCGTGTCCTGTTACGAACCACCGGACGCGAATCAACTGATACGGACTGTTCGGCGTGATACGCGTCGGCGAACCATTCGCGAAATAAATACTAATCGCCCGCACTGGGCGATTCCTTTTTTGCTTCAACCGATGGTTCGCCGCCGGTTAACAAATAGAGCAGCGCCATGCGCACGGCAACTCCGTTCGTGACTTGTTCGAGTACGCAGGATTGCGGGCCATCGGCCACCGCGGAATCAATTTCCAATCCGCGAATCATTGGACCGGGATGCAGCACCAGCGCGCCGGGACGCGCGAGCGCCAGCCGCTCTTCGTTCAGTTGATATTGCAGAACGTATTCGTCGGTCGGCAGCGACGGCTCGTTCATGCGTTCCGACTGTACGCGCAGCACGATAATTACGTCGGCGTCGGTGAGGGCTTCATCCATGCGCGACGTGCGGCGGATTTCGCATCCTGCAGGACCGATGCGTTCGAGTTCGCGCGGAAGCCACATCGCAGGGCCGCACAATGTGAAGCGGCATCCAAACTTTCCCAGCAATTGAATATTGGATCGCGCCACGCGGCTGTGCTGAATATCGCCAAGAATCGTGACGTTCAATTTTTCAATGTGGCCGAGATGATCGCGAATTGTCAGGGCGTCCAGCAGCGCCTGCGTGGGATGTTCGTGTGTGCCGTCGCCTGCGTTTATCACCGGAATTTGCAGGTGGCGCGCGACGAAATCGGTGGCGCCGGAACTGCTGTGGCGCATCACGATGCAGTCCGGCTTCATCGCGTCCAGCGTGTGCACTGTATCCAGAAGCGATTCGCCCTTTTTCAGACTGCTCGATTCGGCTTGCAGGTTCATGCTGTCCGCGCCTAGGCGCGATGCGGCGGTGGCGAAACTGATTCGTGTGCGCGTGGAAGGCTCGAAAAATGCGAGCGCCACGCTTTTGCCGCGCAACGTCGCAAGTTTTTTCAGTGGATGTTTTTGAATTTCCTGAAATGGTTTGGATTGGTCAAGTAGAAATGCGATTTGCCCGGCCGCAAGAGCCTCAATTCCGAGCAAATGGCTGAAGCGGTAGGGCACGGAATTCCCCAAAACATTTTCGCCAGCGGCGGACGCGCCGAGTAGAGGCGCCGCCGCGGCCGGGATCATTCGACGCGGTCAACCAGAATCACGCGCTCTTCCTGATCGATTTCGCGCAGTTTCACTTCGATGATTTCCGTGTTGCTGGTCTGCACCATGCGCCCGACAAAACTTGCTTCGATGGGCATTTCACGGTGGCCGCGGTCAATCAGCACGCAAAGGCGAAGCGTGCGCGGACGGCCAAGATCGAAGAGCGCGTTCATGGCGGCGCGGGCGGTGCGGCCGGTGTAGAGCACGTCGTCAACGAGAATTAAATCTTTATCGTCCACGGAAAAATTAATGTCACTGGACTGAATCACCGGATGCGCGGCAACTTTGCTCAGGTCGTCACGATAGAGCGTGATGTCCAGGGTGCCGACGGGCACTTCCACGCGGTCAATTTCGCGCATGGCCTGCGCGATGCGATTCGCCAGGGGCACGCCTCGGCGACGCACTCCGATGAGCGCAAGATTCAGAGAACCGCCGCTGCGCTCCACAATTTCGTGCGCCACGCGCTGGAGCGTGCGGTCAATTTCGGTGGCGGACATTAGTTGCGATTTTTCAATTACACGCATTGGGGGAGGATTCTAACATAGACGTGAGTGGGGCCGCAGCCGAGGGTGGCTTAGGGCTGAATTCGAAGGCCCTTCCGCGTTCGCACCGGAACCGCGTGCTAAAATCATGCACGCCAACACAGTGATGGGTCAGTTGCGAGGAGCCTGCGAAATGGATGTCCGGCGAAGAATATTTCTATCAATTTTGGCGACCGCGCTCGCGTGCGCGATGCCTTGCATTGCGCAGACGAAACCGGCGGCTACTTCCGCGAAAGCTCCGGCGCGGGCGACGCACGCGGGCACTGCGAACGCGCGGCCAAAACTTGTGGTGATTCTCGTTGTGGACCAGATGCGTGCGGACTACGTGGAACATTTTCGGCAGCAGTGGACGGGTGGGCTGGCGCGCCTGCTGAATGGGGGCGCGTGGTTTCGGCAGGCGGCGTATCCGTATCAGACGACGGTGACGTGCGTGGGGCACACGACCATTTCCACTGGCGCATTTCCGGTGACGAGCGGCGTTGTCGCGAATAGTTGGTATGACCGCGATGAGGAGGGCGGCGCGAAATCTGTGACATGCACGGCGGATTCGCACGTTAAGAATATCGGAATCGGTGGAGAAACTTCGGGCGGCGATTCGCCCGCGCGGCTTCGCGTGGACACTTTTTCTGATGCGCTTCGCGAGCAGTCCGGTGGAGGAACGCGCGTTGTGGCATTCTCACTGAAGGCGCGCGCGGCGATAACTCTTGCGGGGCATCGCGCGGATGCCGTTGCCTGGCATGATGCACGGACTGGCGCGTGGGCGACGTCGTCGTTCTATGGCGCGTCGGAATTTCTCACTCAATATGTGACGGCGCATCCGGTTTCGGCTGACTACGGAAAAACTTGGACGCTGCTTTTGCCGGAGTCGGCCTATCTTTATGATGAGCCGATGGATGGGCGGCGCGCTCCCAACGGATGGACGACATCCTTTCCGCATGCACTGCGTGGATTGCCCACTGACACTGCGCCAACTCCTGCGTTTTATGCGCAATGGGATGCCAGTCCGTATTCGGATGCCTACCTCGCGAAAATGGCCAGCGCCGCGGTGGATTCACTGAAACTGGGGCAACGCGCTTCCACGGATTTTTTTGCGGTGAGTTTTTCTGCGCTGGACGAAATCGGCCACGGGACGGGTCCGCACAGTCGAGAAGTGCAGGACGTTCTGGCACAGTTGGATCGTGACCTAGGCGAATTGTTTTCGCATCTTGACGCGAAAGTCGGACGCGGAAATTACGTGGTGGCGTTCAGCGCGGATCACGGCGTCGCGCCAATTCCTGAGCAGGCGCAACGCGATGGATTGGGCGGAGGGCGAGTTTCGGCAACTGCAATTCGACGCCAAATCAATCAGCTGACTGGCGAATCTATTGGCGATGCAAACGCAGTGGGCGCCATGACGGACGGCGATATTTCGTTTACCGCCGCTGCTTACGAAAAACTTCGGAAGAAGCCGGAAGCGCTTGAGGCGATCGTCAGGGAAATTACGGCGACGCCAGGAGTTGCGCGAGTTTTCCGTCCGGAGGAGCTGCATCCGCTGCCGCAAACTCCGGATGCGATTTTGCGCGCGGCGTCGTTGAGCTATTTTCCCGGGCGCGGCGGCGATTTGGTCGTCGCGCTGAAACCGTACTGGATTTTCAGCAATACTGCCAACGACGGAACTACGCATGGAAGTGCAAATTCTTATGATCAACGCGTGCCGATATTTTTTTACGGAGCAGGTATTCACCCCGGAATATTTCTGAGTAATGCTTCGCCGGCGGATATCGCGCCAACGCTCGCGTATCTTTGCGGAATTACTTTGGCGCGCGTTGACGGACATCTGCTGGCCGATGCCGTGAATGCGAACCTACAAACTTCTCCAACTCCGCACGTAGCGAATCCTCACTAGAGTTTTCCACAGCGCCGGAAAACTTCACTCGGCCTCGCGTGTTAAACTGCATGCGGATGAAATCACCGGGTGCGTTTGACCTGAGCGTCCAAATCGGCGCGTTGCGCCTCGCTAATCCCGTTCTAGCTGCCAGCGGTACCTTCGGATACGGAATTGAGTTTGCCCACCTTGTAGATCTCAATCGGCTTGGCGGAATAGTTGTAAAAGGATTGTCGCTCGAGCCGATGGAAGGCGCGCCTGCGCCTCGGCTTGTTGAAACTGCCGGCGGAATGATCAACGCGGTCGGCCTGCAAAATATTGGCGCGCGCGCGTTTGTGCGCGACAAATTGCCTGAGCTTAGAAAATTCACGACGGCAATCGTCGCAAATGTTTTCGGGCACACGGTGCGCGAATACACCGAAGTAATCCGCATTCTGGATGACGCTGACGGGCTGGCGGCCTACGAACTGAATATTTCCTGCCCAAATACGGATGCCGGCGGGGCGTACTTCGGCACCGATCCCGGTCTGACCGCCGAGGTCGTGTCCGCCGCGCGGCAGGTTACGAAGCGTCCTCTGTGGGCCAAGCTCTCCCCGAACGTAACAGACATTACGGTGATCGCCAGAGCGGCCGAATCGGCCGGGGCGGATGCCCTGACCATCGCTAATACCTACCCGGCGATGAGTGTGAACTTCCGGACCCGGCGGTCCCGACTGGGAAGGACGTCCGGGGGGCTGTCTGGACCCTGCATCAAGCCCATTACCATGCGCTTGGTTTATGAGACGGCCGAGGTGGTTCAGCGACCCATTTTGGCCCTGGGAGGCATCGAAACTGGAGAGGACGTCATGGAATATGTGTCAGTGGGGGCTACGGCGGTGCAGGTCGGAACTGCCCATTTTTCGGACCCGAAGGCCTCGCGGGAGATCGTGGATGACCTCGAAAGGCTGTGCAAATCATATAACATCAGCAATATCAATGATATACGTGGCAAGTTCCGGGCCGAAAGTACTTGTGCCAATGGGATGAGCGTACTATAGTAGCCGTCGAAAGTGTTGTTAAAAATACACACTATGCGAAAGACACTTATTGTATTGCTCGGCTTTCTACCTTGCTTCCTGCTTTTCGTGGCGCTTGCGCCTACGCTGGAAGCCCCCTTGGTGGCAAAACCGACCCAGACCGTCCGACCGTTGAAGGTGTGGTTTGGGCAGGCGAGCTGGTATGGACCGACTTTTGAGGGGCGCGCGACGGCTAGCGGCGAGCTTTACGATATGACCGCGCCTACCGCCGCCCACGCGTCTTTGCCATTTGGTTCGATGGTCAGGCTGATCAATACCCGGACTGGTCGAAGCGCGGTGGTCCGGATTAATGACCGAGGCCCATTTGTGAAGGGCCGGGACATGGATGTTTCGTATCAAGTTGCGGAGCGGCTGGGAATTATCAACCGCGGGGTGGCCCGGCTGCGCATGGAACTGCTACAATTGCCTCATGGAGCTCAACTAACACAGTGACCCACCCAGCCTCGCGGCGGCTGATCGTCGCCCTGGATTTTGAAACACTGGACGAGGCTTTCACATTTGCTGCAAAACTTGTTGGGTTGGTCGGCCTCTTCAAAATTGGCAAACAACTTTTTACGGCAGCCGGGCCGGAGGCTGTCCGGCGCATTGCTTCGCTGGGAACCGGAATCTTCCTCGATTTGAAATATCATGATATTCCAAACACTGTGAACGGAGCGCTGCGAGCCGCGGCTTCGCATCCGGGAATTAAGCTGGTGAATATTCACACGCTGGGCGGATTTGAAATGATGCGGCAGGCGGCGCAGACGATTGCTGCGGTGCCGAATCCGCCGAAGTTGCTGGGCGTGACGATTTTGACGAGCATGGATGCGAAGGCGATTCGCGGCGTGGGGATTTCCGGCACGCCGGGGACTCGAGTGATGGCGTTGGCGAAACTGGCGAAAAAGGCTGGACTGGATGGATTGGTTGCGTCGGCGCACGAAGTGAAAGCGTTACGGAAGGCCTACGGCAAGGATTTTATTTTGGCGATTGGAGGAATTCGGCCCGATACGAAAGTAGCCTGCGGCCGAAATGCTTCCAAGGGAAAGCAGGATGACCAATCGAGGATTGCCACGCCGAGCGCAACGATTCGCGCGGGCGCAGATTATCTAATTGTAGGGCGGCCGATCAATGCGGCGCCTGACCCTGTATCGGCTGCGCGCGCAATTCTCGATGAAATTTCTGAGGCCGAAGCGGCGATGAAGATTTCGGGTAGGTAAGAGAAAACATTTTGTTTTGAACTCCGCCGTTTGACGCTCCCGCATTCGTTCGCTAGCATTCCTCATCTAATTGACGCGTATGCGAAGTGCCATCCCACCTTCTGCGCCGGGCCCAGCTCAAGAAACGAAACACGTCATCATCGGTACGGCTGGACACATCGATCACGGGAAATCCGCGCTCGTGCAAGCATTGACAGGCACAAATCCCGACCGGTTGGAAGAAGAGCAGCGGCGCGGAATCACGATTGATCTGGGCTTTGGGTTTCTTGACTTGGGAAATATTCGTTTCGGGTTCGTCGACGTGCCGGGGCATGAACGCTTCGTGCGCAATATGCTGGCGGGCGCTGGTGGAATTGATCTGGTGCTGCTGGTAATCGCCGCGGATGAAGGCGTGAGGCCGCAGACGCGTGAACACTTCGATATTTGCAGGCTGCTGGAAATTCCACGTGGGATTATTGCGTTGACGAAATCAGACCTCGTTTCGACGGACATGCCTGATTCCGCGCGGCTGGACGTTGAGGAATTCGTGCGCGGATCATTTTTGCAGAATGCGCCAATTATTTCTGTAAGCGCGAAGACTGGCGCGGGGCTTGATGAACTTCGCGCAGCATTGCTGGATGTTGCGGCGCAGGTTCCGCCGCGGAACACGCGAAGTTATTTTCGGCTGCCGATTGACCGCGCGTTTGCGATGAAAGGATTCGGCACGGTGGTGACGGGCACGCTGATTTCCGGAGATGTCAGCGTAGAGAATGAAGTGGAGCTACATCCGGGGGCGCGGCGACTGCGAGTTCGCGGACTGCACTCGGGCGGGCGAGCAGTTCAGCGCGCGACAGCCGGGCAGCGCACGGCGGTGAATTTGGCGAGCATCGAGGTTAGCGATGTGCGGCGCGGAATGGTGCTGACGATGCCGGGGTTTTTTGCCGCCACTCGACACATGGATGCGCGCATCACTCTGCTGGATTCCGCACCGCCTTTGAAGAATCGGGCGCGAGTGCATTTCCATCAGGGGACTGCTTCAACCATCGCGCAAGTGATCTTGATGGAAGGCCAGCAGCTGACACCCGGCGCCTCGGCGCTTGCTCATTTTGCGTTTCAGGATGAAGTTTTTCTGTTGCCGGGCGATCGGTTCATTATTCGGCGATTTTCTCCCGTGGTGACGATTGGCGGAGGCGCTGTGCTGCAGACGGTGCGCCGAAAACGCGTCTGCGATCCGGAAGTAGCGCGGTTGCTGGAGATAATTGCGCGCGGAGGCAAAGAAGAAATCCTGTTGGCGATTGTCAATTCGGCGCCAATGGGCCTTTCGCTGCATGAGGTAGCTTCGCGGAGGGCGTGGCCTGAGGATGAAACGCTCGCAATCGCCGAAGCGCTGGTCGTGAAAAAACTGCTGCGAGTTCTGAGCCGGTCGCCCGTGTTTATGGTGTCAGCGGTGCTGCTAGATGCCTGCGCAATGAGGCTGCGCGAAGCAGTTGCCGAATTTCACATGAAAAAGCCGCTCATGGAAGGAATTTCCATGAAGGAACTAAGGACCCGAACTGGTGGCGATGCCGGGCCGGAAATGTTTCAGGCGGCGGTGGCACAACTTGCGGCAGCGGGAACTGTGCTGGTTACGCACGACACGGTAAAGCTCGCCGGACGCACGGTGAGACTGAGCGACGAAGAATTGCGCATGCGCAAGGGAATAGAAGCTGCGTTTGCGCAGTCTGGACTTGTGTCACCGTCCCCAGCGGAAGCTTTCACGAAACTTGGATTCGACCCAACGCGCGCGCAAAAGGTATTTCAGCTTTTGTTGCGCGAAGGAATTTTAGTGAAAGTAGCGGAGGGGATCGTTTTTCACACGAGCGCGCTGGAAGACCTGCGCCGAATCCTGGGCCAGCGCAAGCGAGAACAGGGCTCCCGGCTGAGTATCGGCGCGTTTAAGGAATTGGCCGGAGTAAGCCGGAAATACGCAATCCCATTGCTTGAATATCTGGATCGCACCGGCGTCACGCGCCGGGACGGCGACGAGCGTATTGTGATATAGAGCACGTCAGGCGTCCGATTGTCGGCACTCCATCCCGCTGGCGTCGGGCGTGTTATAATTGGAAGTGGACATTAGAGGGAGCTCGCGCCGGGGCGCGGGCCGGGAAACTTAGAAAGCAGGTGCGTTATGGGAGAGATGAGCCCAATTCATTGGCTAATCGTTTTGGCCATTGTGCTTTTACTTTTTGGGGGCAAAAAGATTCCAGAAGTGATGCGTGGACTTGGAGCGGGGGTCCGGAGCTTTAAAGAAGGCATGCACGGCGATGGCACGACGAATCCGCCGTCAACGACGACCAATCCGAATCCGACGTCGAATGCACCAACTGAAGATCGGAAGTAGATTTCGACCAAATCGGATAAACTTGGAAAGATTTCACGGGCGACCGAGATGGTCGCTCGTTTTGTTGTGTGTGCCGAGCAGGTTCGATAGCTTGGAGGTGAAAGTCCTCTACCCATCTTGATGGAAGAGAAGGGTT
>OCZU010000469.1_pt1 | contig 28152 bp, 22 predicted proteins | sample 1539001 | NCBI WGS metagenome assembly OCZU01 (sample SAMEA3539306, study PRJEB22396) | soil metagenome | biome: tundra; feature: field; material: soil | place: USA | collected 2010-05 | depth 0.15 m | reverse complement strand
TTTCCGGCCGAGGAATCTGTTGACCACGCCCGCCATATTGATTTTGCGGTGATGTGGCTGTTCCGGTTTGCGGTTGCGGCACGTTAAATTGCTGCGGTCGGCGATTCGGTAACGAATTATTTCGTTCAACAGGCGGCAGGATGACGGATGACGCGGGTGTATCAAGTTTTGCCTGCGGAGCGGTGTCTGGACGGCCTCTCAACATGAGCGAATTGGGCGGGATCTCCTTTCCGTTCGATGACGCAGAAGTGTTCTCAATTTCGCGCGTGCTGCGCGGCTGGCTGTTTCCAAATGCCGGCGTTGTCCGCGCGACTTCCGTTGAGCCGCTGGAACGCATGTCGCCCGGCTTCGGCGAGACGGCCGGCACTTTGAAAACGGGCACGTTGTCGTTGCGGCGGTCAGCCGGCGGGGAGTTAATTGCCCCGGACGATTGCCGCGGAATGCCCTTGTGCATGGTGGTGTCTGTGCTGAACCGGAGGACGCCGCCGTTGTCCGGAGTCGCGGGCTTCACGCCTTCGCCGACTCGGGTGCCGCTGTGGTTGGCGGGCGGTTCAGGCAAGCGCGGACGGAAGACCGTCAAAGTGCCGTTGTTGCGATCAAACTGTTCGCCGCGATCATTCCTGGGGACATCGGTGGTTTCGTGGATTCGCACCGGCTTGATTTCCGCGTGCGTGGCTTCCGCGATGCGTTCAACAGGAATTCCCTTGTGGAAACGCGAATTGCCGTGGCCTTCAACAATTGGATTGATGATCGTGGTGGTGTTGAAGATTTGCGGCACGTGTTGCGGCGGCACACGATGTCGATAGGGCTGCGGATTGCAGAAATTACCGACTGAAACAAATGTGAAACAACCCGCACCCAAGCCGAAGCCGAAACTGGCGCTGACGGAGTTTCCATAATAGGTGAACCCGAATCCCGGCCGGTAGCACGCGGTCGGCGGCAACGGTGCCCAGCCGCAATAGCCAGGATTATACCGCCAACTCACCCAGGCCGGACCCCAGACCGTGTCGGGCGCCCAGCACCAACCCCAGAAATTGTGACGGAACCAGCGCCCATAGTGAAATGGTGCCCAACCCCATGAGTAATCCGAGGCCCAATACCAGCCGCAATCCGAATAAACCCAGCGACCCCCGTTGCAATAGGGCGTCCAACTGCGATTCACCACGACGACCGAAGGCTGCCAGCACTGGCCATAGCCTTCGATGTCAATCCAGTTTCCATACGGCGAAAGCGAATCCTGGAAGTAGGTGGAAGCAACATTGGCTTGCGGTGGCGCGCCGTCCGCGACGACGGGCGGCGGGCGGGATTCGACCGTTTCAGGTGGGGCAGCCGGCACCGGTAAATTCACGGCCACTGACCGCGTCGCGGCCGGAACCGGACTTGCTGGCTTCAAAACCTGATCGTGTTGAATCATCGAAGTCACGACGTTTCCGGGCACGCCAATGTCGTTGAGGTAAATGATTTGATCCGAGCCAAGATTGAATGCGCTGGCCGAATTAGTGACGAAGGCCAGCATCACGTTTTCCTCCAAGCCGGATTGCGCGAGCCTGGCGACTTCGGCCGCCGACGGCGTGAGGTTCGCAGTTTGCATGGGTGGATCGGCAAGAGAAACGATTGTGCCGGGGGCGCTTTCAAGATCCTGCTCCGCCGCCGCCGGGGCTGGCGCGCCAGCAACTTCTGCCGAGCCGTTGGCACTGTTTTGATTGGTGGCGGTGACAATGGCCGGAGCCGGATTCGCAGACTCCTGCACGCATCCTCCGACGAGCGGAAGCGCGGCCAGAGCCAGGCCAAAGCTCCATTTTGCAACAGTCCAGTTTTTCATAATCTTTTATGAATGCAGTGGTTTAATGCTGCGTTCCGATTGATTCGACTGAGGGCGAACAAATGTTATTCAGGAGCAACGTAAGACCGCCAACTTCAATTGGCAAGCGACTCTCCCGCCGCGGCTTCGGGTGAATACCACCGGTCGCAGTCCATCCCCAAAAAACCTGAAGGTCGTGGCCGGTTTTTTGATGAATACAAGGCCAATGATCCGATGGGGCGGAATCATCGGCAAACAATAACACCTACAATCACGCGTTTGGCAGCACCATTGGCGGTTTGAACAGCACCTTTCACCACAACTGAACGGCGATAGCTGCACGAACATCGAAGAATTTATCAACGGCACAGACCCGCAGGCAAAAAAAACGGACTGGACTGATTTGAACAACAACGTGGACCGCCGCAATGTTTCAAAGTGAGCCGGCGGTCAGGAACCTGAAACTTTCACTTTGTTTTTCGGCAATAGCCGGTCCAAAACCCACGCCACCCACAGCGTCACGCTCGCGCCGATGAGCGTGTACCACGGCCAGAATATTTCTGTCCCCACCCAGCGCATCCAGAAATCTCTTGTCGCGTCCCATTTCGGAAGCATTAGCACAAGCAACATAAAGACCAGCGCGGTCAGCATCCCGGCGACGAGCGGCGTCCCCCGGCCTTTTTTCCAAAGCACCGCCAGCAGCAATCCGCCCAGCAGCGCGCCGCCGGTAAGACCCCGCAGCGAAAACGCCCAGTTCAAAACGAACTTCGCTTCACGGCTCACATACGCCACCAACACCAGCGCCACCGCCCAGAACACCGTCGAGTACTTGCTGAAGCGCAGATAAAACTCTTCGCTGCGTCCGCCCAAACCGTGCCGGACAAAATCCATCGTCGAAACCGAGGCCAGCGACGTCAACGCCGAACTCACGGACGACATCGCCGCGGACAAAATCGCGACGATCAAAAACCCCTTCAGCACGTGCGGCACTTCCGTCATGATGAAAATGGGGAAAATGAAATCGTTCGCGCCGATGCCGGAACCCTTTTTGACTTCGGGGAGCGGAATTTGAAACGGGTGTCCCTGGTAAAACGTCCACAGCAGAGCACCCACGAGCAAAAAGATCAGAAACAACGGCAAAACACAAACCGCGCTGAGCGTGAGCGCCTTTCGCCCGTCGGACACGTTGCGGCAGGCCAGCACGCGCTGCACGATGAGTTGCTCCGCGCCGTGCGTGCTCATCACCATCACGGTGCCGCCGATGACGCCCATCCACAGATTGAACGGCGAGCCAAGCAGAAAAGTTTTCCACGGGACGCCCGCCGGCGGAATCACATTTAACCAGTGCAGTTTTCCGCCGGCCGCCGCTTGGGAAAATGCGCCGCCCACGAGTGTTGGGATGTAGTAGAGCACGAACAGCCCGCCGAGCAGGAACAAACCGAACTGCACGGCGTCCGTCCAGATGACCGCCTTCACGCCGCCGATGTAGGTGTAAACCAGCGACAGTGCGACAAACAAAAAGATCGCTCCGAAAATCGGATCCCCGGTGCCGAGCGAAAGCACCTTGTCGCCCAGCATCAGCTTCACGGGAATGCTCGCGACATAGACGCGCACGCCCGCCGCCAGCGTTTCGCTGATGAGAAACATGCCGCCCGCCGTGCGCCGGCCCGCCGGGCCGAATTTGTCCGCGAAGAGTTGATACGGCGAGTAGATTTCGCCTTTGAAATAGTGCGGCACGACCACGATGGCGAGGATGATCCGCGCGAGGACGTAACCGATGACCATCTGCAAAAACGCGATGTCCCCGCCGAACGCCATCGCCGGCACGCCAATAATCGTCAGCGCGCTCGTCTCAGCGGCAACGATGGACAGGCCGATGCCCCACCAGGGAATATTGCGGCTGCCGAGAAAATAATCGCGCGTAGTGCGCTGGTCCCGGCCGAACCACACGCCCAGACCGATGATGCCCGCGAGGTAAAAAAGGATCACGAACCAGTCGCTGTGATTGAAGTAGCCGTTCATGATCGGAACTTCTTCATTGAGCTAAAACCCGGGAGGCAAGGCGAGAAAAATCGAAGTTGCGGAGCGCGGAATTCATTCCGCTTCAATACGCTCACGATTCACAGGCAACGAATACCGAATTGTAAAGTTCCTTGAAGCGGAATAAATTCCGCGCTCCCGACTCACGCCGCCACACGCTGGGCGATCAACTCTTCGACGGCGGCGGGGAGGTTGCCGCAAAGTTCTTCCAGCAAGGCGCGGCAATGTATTTCAGAAAGTTGCAGCGGCTTGGCGGCGGCGTAAATAAAACCGCGCGCGGTCTGATAACCGTAACCCAGCAACCCTTGCCGCAGCGGCAGCGAGTAGAGCGCAAGCGTCAGACCGTAAACCAACGTGTGCCACGCATTGGCCTCGTGGCGTTCGACCGCGTCGAGATAACGCTTCACAATTCGCTCGTCACGCAGCGGGCGCAGTTTCAGCAGCTCCGTCTGCCCGATGCGCCGGCTGGCGGCCGCAAAAATTTTCAGCGCCGTCTCATTCGCCAGTTGCCGGTCGAATTCGATCAACTCGCGCACCTCGTGTCGGCAGGTATGGTCGAACGCTCGCTGAATCGCCGGCAATTCAAACGGCAGGAGGATTTGCTTTTGGTAGCTCGTCAGGAAGTTTCGCAGGGAAGGCAGATCCTGCACCGGCGCGACCCGCACCGAAGCCGAGACTTCACCAAGCGCGACGAGACCGTTCGCGGAGCCGAGTTGCTCCACCAGCGGATGCCAGTCGCCCAGCCAGTCGGCCGGTTCACCCAACGCAGGTTTAAACTGCTGCCACATGATTCTCTTAAAGCCCGTCAACTGCCTAAACTGCCCGTTCACGCGCCTTCCAGTGAACGTTGCCCCCGCTCCAACGCGATGGCCAGCAGTAAAAGTATCGGTTGGAAAATTTATATCTTGAAATCTAACCGCGACTATAATCAAACTCTCACCGGCAGCAGGCCGCTTTTCCTCCACGCGTTTTCCTTTTCTCCTTTTGCAACACGCCGCCCCTTGGCAGTATTTGCTCAATGGGCATCACGCCGCAGCAATTCAAACAAATCGAAGCACGTCTCAGCCGCGCGCCGCGTGTGGCCACGCCCGTTCTTGAACCGTCCCGGCGCGGGTCCGCGGGCTTGCATCAGGTCATCCTCGGGGTTGACCCTTCGCTGCGCGGCACCGGTTACGGCGTCATTCGCCTCGCCCGGCCGCATCCGCAAACGCTCGCGCAAGGCACGATTGCCTGTCCGGTGGCGTGGGATCGTTCGCGCTGTCTCGCCAAAATTTCTCAAAGTCTCCGCGACTTGTTGAAACAACACAAACCAACTGTCTGCGTGGTGGAAGGCATTTTCTACGTCCAAAATCTGCAAACCGCCATCATCATGGGCGAAGCGCGCGGTGCGGCGCTGGCCGCCATTGCCGAAGCAGGTCTGGACATTTACGAAATCGCCACGCGCAAGGTGAAGCAGGCCATCGTCGGTTACGGCGCGGCGCAAAAACTCGCCGTCGCCAAGATGGTTCAACGCATGTTGCATCTGCCGGAACTGCCCGCCCCGGACGCCGCCGACGCGCTGGCCCTCGCGCTGGCCCACGCGCAGGAAAACGGGCGATACACGCTGACCGCGCCAAAACGGATTTAGAGCAGAAATGAAAAAAGAGAAAACATTCAACATTCAACATTCAACATTCAACACCGAACCTCCAATTGACCGCGGGCCAGCCATTCATTGGGAGTTGGATGTTGGATGTTGAATGTTGAATGTTTCCCAATTCCCCATGATCACCTTCCTTCACGGCAAACTCGTCGAATCGCTCCCGACCCACGTCGTCGTGGATGTGAACGGTGTCGGTTACGAAGCGCTCATTCCGCTGTCGTCGTTCGACAAACTGCCGCCACCGGGCGGCACGCTGAAACTGCTCACGCAACTGATCGTTCGTGAAGACGCGCACATTCTTTATGGCTTCATGACGCCGGAGGAACGCGACTTGTTCCGCCTGCTGATCAACTATGTCAGCGGCATCGGGCCAAAAACGGCGCTGAACATTTTGAGCGGCATGAACCCGGTCGCGTTTCGCGGCGCGGTGGCCAACGGCGACGTCAAAGCGCTGTCGCAAATCTCCGGCGTCGGCAAAAAAACCGCCGAGCGCATCATCGTTGAGTTGAAAGACAAAATCGGCATCGCCGGAGCGTGGGAAGCTTCCAGCGCCCGACGCAGTCTTTCGCCCGAGGAACAGCGCCTCAACGACGCCGTGCTGGCGCTGCTCGCGCTGGGCTTCAAGCAGGTCGAAGCGCACGACGCCGTCCGGGGTGCGCAAGCCGTGCTCGGCGCGCAGGCCACGGTGGAGGACCTCGTCCGCGCGTGTTTGAAAAAGGGCGCGTGATGCCTGACGCCAGTTCCAGTTCCGAAGGCCAGCCGCTTCCGCAAAAAAAGCGGACGTCCGGCATCGTTGTGCCGCACACGCCGACGTGGTATCAGCGCCTGGGCGCCTGGCTGTTGTTTATTTTGTTGCGCTCGCTGGCAATGACGATTCGTTTCAAATTGGACGACCGTTCCGAAATCATCAACTACCCTCCCACCGGCCCGGTGATTTTTTGCCTCTGGCATAATCGCCTGGGATTAAGCATGGAGGCCTATCGAGTTTTTGGAAAAATACGCCCCAATCCCGGCCTGGCCGCGATGGTCAGCGCGAGCAAGGACGGCGGATTTCTCGCCGCAATTCTGGAGCGGTTCAAAGTCCAGCCCGTGCGCGGTTCCTCCAGCCGCCGGGGACCGCAGGCGTTGCTGGAACTGACGACGTGGGCCGAGCGCGGCTACGACCTGGCCATCACACCCGACGGCCCGCGCGGGCCACGGTACGTCGTGCAGGAAGGCATAATGGCGCTCGCGCAACTGACCGGTCTGCCGATCATCCCCGTTTCCTATCACGCCACGTGGAAAATCCAGGTGAAAAGCTGGGATCAGTTTCAAATTCCCCTGCCCTTTACGCGCTGCCAAATGAACGCCGCCAAACCCATTTTTATTCCGCGCGACATTTCGGACGCGGAACGCGAACTTTTGCGAAAACAATTGGAACAGAAGCTCAAGGAAATTTCACCCGAGTGACGCGATAAAACTTTACGTTTCAATTCCAGCCAAACCGCCCGAGGAAACTGTAAAGCTCCTGTCGTCGCATCACAGATTTCACGTAGGCTTTCGTTCCGGGAAAACCGATCTGCCCGATGAACGCCTCGCTGTTGGTCGCCGCCACGCCGGTGTTCCACTTCAAAACATTCCCCCGACCCGCGTTGTAATCGGCCAGCGCGTAGGGAACCGGATTGTCCGCAGGCGCATATCGCTTCAGCAGCTTGCTCAAGTAAAACGTCGCCGCGAGCGCGTTCGTGCCGGGATCGAAACAGTGCTCGTGTTTGAAAGATGGATTGTGCTCCGCATCCGCCCATTCCTGCGCCGCGATTTCCTGAATTTGCATCAGGCCGATTTCCCCGCTCGTGCCGCGGGCCTTGGAATTGAACCGGCTCTCGCGCCAGACAATCGCTTTGACCAGCAGCGGGTCGACGCCGTAACGCTTCGCCGCCGCGCGAATTTGGGGAAGGTACCGTTGCTCAAGCCGCTCCTCGCGCCACAACCAGGTCGCCGCCGCAATCACGGCGAGCAAAGCAAAAATAAAAATCAAGCGGCGACGTTTCACGGCAGGATTGTAGCGGCGCGCCATGAATGTCGCAGGTGAAAAGTTTCCTCAGGCTGTTTGGAGTTCCGCCGCTCTTGACACTCAACTCTCAACCCTCAACTCTCAACTTTGCCATGATCGCCCGCGTCACCCTCGAACTCGCGCTCCGCAAGGAGTTCGATTATTTCATTCCGCCCGAACTGGCGGATCAGGTGGACGTGGGCAGCCGCGTGCAGGTGCCGTTCGGTCCGCGAAAAGTTTTGGGCTGCGTGACCGCCATCGCCGGGGAATCTGCGCACACCAAGCTGAAGCCCATCATCAAAGTCATCGGCGCGCAAACGCTCGTCACACCCAAGGTTTTGAAACTCGCGCGCTGGATTGGCGAATACTACTGCTGCGCGCCGGAAACGGCCTTGAAGTCCGTGCTGCCCGAAGCCGTGCGCAAGGAACAGGCCGGCTGGCGCGAGCGATTGTTTGTCCGCGCGCTGCCGTTCACCGGTGAAATGCCCAAACTCGCGAAACGTCAGCGCGAAATCTGGAACATCATCGAGGAGCGGCGCGAAATTCCGATGCAAGAACTGGTCGAACTGGCCGAGACCACGGCGGGGACGATCCGGCGACTGGAAGACAAGGGGCTGATTACCATCTCCACCCAAATCTCCGAACGGGATCCCTACGCGCATGAAAAAATTTTGCCGACACAACCCATCGTTTTGAACCCGGCTCAATCCGCCGCGCTTGCAAAAATTAAAGCAGCGATGGCCTTGGGTCGCACCGGCCTCCGGCCTGTCGTTTCCGGCGTCGCGCCGGAAACCAGCCCACGAGCCAAGCCACTGCTCTCCGGTAACGCAGCTCCGCAAATTACATCTCCTCACGAAATTCGGCGTGACGCCGAATTTGACCCGCGGGACGCGGGTACTACCCCCGCATCGTCAGGATCGCAAGGGGTTGCTGGTGGCACAGGCCTCCGGCCTGTTGTTTCCGGCGTCGCGCCGGAAACCGGCCCACGAGCTAAGCCACTGCTCTCCGGTAACGCAGCTCCGCAAATTACATCTCCTCGCGCAATTCGGCGCGACGCCGAATTTGACCCGCGCGACGCGGGTGCTACCCGGACCACGGCCCACACGTTTCTGCTCCACGGCGTCACCGGCAGCGGCAAGACGGAGATTTATTTGCAGGCCATCGCCCACGCGCTCGAAGAAGGCAAAGGCGCGATCGTCCTCGTGCCGGAAATATCGCTCACGCCGCAGACGGTCGAGCGATTCAAGGCGCGATTCAGCTCCGGAAAATTGCAAACGCTCGTGGCCGTGCTGCACAGCCATTTATCTGCCGGCGAACGTCATGATGAGTGGCACAAGATTCGTCAGGGCCGCGCCCGCATCGTCATTGGTGCGCGGTCGGCCATTTTCGCTCCGGTCGAGCCGCTGGGGCTCATCATCGTGGACGAGGAGCATGAGCACACTTACAAGCAGGAGGAAGCGCCCCGTTACCACGCGCGCGACGTGGCCATCATGCGCGGCCAGATGGAAGGAGCCGTTGTTGTGCTTGGCTCCGCCACACCATCGCTGGAAAGTTATTTCAACTGCAAAAAGGGCAAGTACACGCTGCTCAACCTGCCCGAACGCGTGGACAACCAGAAATTGCCTTACGTCCGGGTCGTGGACATGCGCCAGACCGCGCGCGGCGGCAAGGGCATTCCGATTTTTTCACCGCAACTCAAGGAAGCCATCGCGCAGCGCATCGAACGCGGCGAGCAGACGATTTTGTTTCTGAACCGGCGCGGCTATTCCAGCTCGTTGCAATGCCCACTCTGCGGTTTCGTCGCGCAATGTCCGAATTGCAGCCTTTCGCTCACCTTTCATCGCCAGGAGCAAAAACTCCGCTGCCACATCTGCGGCCACAGCGAGCCGGTGCCTAAAATTTGTCCGGATCCGAAATGTAAAAACCCCGCAATTCGCTTCGCCGGACTCGGAACGCAAAAAGTTGAGGACACGCTCAACAAACTGTTTCCCAACGCGCGGATCAAACGCATGGACGCCGACACGATGAAGCGCAAGGATGATTACCGGACCATCCTCGGCGATTTCCGCATCGGCAAAATTGACGTTCTCGTCGGCACACAGATGATCGCGAAGGGGCTGCATTTTCCGAACGTCACGCTCGTGGGCATCATCTACGCCGACCTCGCGTTGCATCAGCCGGATTTTCGCGCGGGCGAGCGGACATTTCAACTGCTCACGCAAGTGGCCGGCCGCGCGGGCCGCGGCGACATCGAAGGTGAAGTGTTCGTGCAGGCTTTCACGCCGTTTCATCCCGCGATTCAATACGCACGGCGCCACGACTTCGTCGGCTTTTACGACCAGGAACTCGAATTTCGCGAACAGTTGAAATACCCGCCTTACAGACGTGTCGCATTGCTCACGCTCAAAGGCCGGAATGAGGAGAAGGTGAAATTTTCTGCCGACCATTTGAAGCGTGAGCTGGAGAAAATTTTGGGGAGCGCAACCGCCCCGGCTGCAGTTGTCAGCGCCCCCGCTGACGACGCCGAGCTGTTTGGCGAGGGCGCCAAACAGGACACGCGAGGCGCGTGTGCTCCCCAAAAGAATTTGTTTCGGGATTTAATCATCGCCGGTCCCGCGCCCGCGCCGTTGTTGAAAGCAGAAACCTTTTACCGCTACCAGATCATGCTGCGGACGCAGCGCATGAGCGCGCTCAGTCAGCAACTCGCGAAAATAATTCAATCACTGGCGTTGCCGGAAGACGTGACGCTGTCGGTGGACATTGATCCTGTGGATTTGGGATAGGTGGCACAGGCCTCCGGCCTGTCGTTTCGGGCGTCGCGCCCGAAACCGTCCAAGGGACAAACGACTGCTCTACACTCCAGCAATCACCCGCATCGCTGTCAGCCAACGAAATTCGGCGGGACTTTGACGCACGGGATGCGCGTGCCTGTCACCCACTTCAAACTTCCAGCCGGTTTCCTTGACGGCGCAGCCGCCCGCAAAGTAGGGCAGCGCTTCCAGCCTGCCTGCCTCGCAAAAAAAGTGGAAAAGTGTCGAGATTCACCCCGCGGCGTTGCAACACTTGGAAACCAACACCTTTTCCATGCTTCCATTTTAAGATTGCTCTGGTAAATAGGCGGGAAATGAAGATGAGATTCGCTCGCTGGCTTCTCGCAATGATCGCGGTGTGCGGGGCGACGGGCCTCGCGCGCGCGGAAGAGTCCACGGAAATCGAATGCCTCAAATCCAGCGCCTTCTTTGCGCCGCCGGATTCGTCCGAGCATTTCAAATACGCGCCGGATCGCGACGTCGACATTCTGCACGTCGCGCTCGATGTCGCGCCGGATTTCACCAATCGCACGGTCGCGGTCAAAACCGCCATCACCTTCAAGCCGCTGGTGAAGCCGCTGGAGGAATTGAGCCTCGACGCGGTGGACCTGACCGTAAACAGCGTGGAGTCGAGTGACAAAATTGCGGCTTACCAGGTCAACGACGACAAAATCATCGTTACGTTCGCGAAACCCATTCCGCCGGACAAGGAAGCGTGGGTGAAGATCGAAACTCACGCCGAGCCGGCGCTGGGACTTTATTTTCGCACGCCGGAGATGGGCTACAAAGACGGCGACACGCATTTGTTTTCGCAAGGCGAGGAGATCGAAGCTCGGCACTGGTATCCCTGCTTCGATTCGCCGAACGAGAAGTTCACTTCTGAAGTCACGTGCCATGTGCCCGAGGGTATGACGGTGATTTCCAATGGCCGGCTGGTGTCCGAGGAAAAAGATCCTGCCACCGGCCTGATGGCCGTGCACTGGTCGCAGGACGAGCCGCACGCGAATTACCTGGTCACGCTCGTCGCCGGTTATTTCAAAAAACTCGAAGACAAGCACAACAACACCCCGCTCGCCTTCTTCACGCCGCCGTCGGAGTTCAATGAAGCCAGCAATTCGTTTCGCGACACGAAGGACATCATGGAATTTTTCGAGCAGGAAATCGGCGTGCCATATCCATGGGCGAAGTATTACCAGGTTTGCGTGAATGACTTCGTCGCCGGCGGCATGGAAAACACCAGCGCCACGACGCTCACCGACGGCACCCTTTTCACCGGCGCGACGGAAAACATCCGCAACAGCGAAAGTCTCGTCTCGCACGAGATGGCGCATCAATGGTTCGGCGACCTGGTCACGTGCAAGGACTGGAGCCACATCTGGCTGAACGAAGGCTTCGCGACATTTTACGAGTCGCTTTACAACGGCCACAAGAACGGACGGGACGCGATGCTTTACGAATTTTATGGGCGCGCCCGGCAGATCACCGGCATGAGCAATGACGTGAACGCCATCGTCCGCCGCACCTATGACAATCCCTTTGAAATGTTCGGCTACCTCGCATACCCAAAAGGCAGTTGGGTGCTTCGCATGCTGCGTGCGCAGCTTGGCGACGATCTTTACCGCCGTTGCATCAAGACCTATCTCGAACGGCATCATCACGCCAACGTCACGACCGAAGATTTGCGCGCGGTCATCGAGGAACTTTCAGGCAACTCCTATGATCAATTTTTCGATCAGTGGCTCTATCACGCGCACCATCCCGAACTGGACGTCAATTACAATTGGGACGAGAAAACAAAACTCGCAAAGGTTTCCATCCGGCAAACACAAAAACTCACCGACAACGTCCTGCTGTTCAACTTTCCGTTCACGATCCGGTTCAAAGGAAAATTCGGCACCGTGGACCGTTCCATTCGCGTGAAGGAAAAGGAGGAGGATTTTTATTTTTCGCTTGAGTCGGCACCCGAGATCGTGCGGCCCGACCCCGATTACACGCTGTTGGCGAAGGTCAGTTTCGACCCGCCAAGTCCTATGCTCTCCGCGCAACTGGCGGACCAGACTGACGTGATCGGTCGGTTGCTGGCGGTGGAACAACTCGGCAACAAGAAAACCAAGGAAGCCGTCGGGAAGTTGAAGCAGGCGTTGAACAACGATTCCAGTTACGGCGTGCGCATCGAAGCAGCGAGAGCATTGCGTTCGATCCATTCCGATGAGGCGCTGACCGCGCTGTTGAACTCCACCAACCAGCCCGACGCCCGCGTCCGCCAGCAGGCCTATGCCTCGATTGGCGATTTTTATGATCCACAGTCACGCGATTCCGAACGGGCGATGCTGGCGCGGGAGAAAAATCCCGACATCCAAACCATCTCCATCCGGGAACTCGGCGCCTACCCGAAGGCGGACCGCGAAACGCTGTTGCAGTATTTGAATTCGACATCGTATCGCAACGCGCTGGCCGAAGCAGCCATCGGGGCCATTCGCGCGCAAAACGATCCGTCCTGGATCGAACCGCTCCGGCAAAATCTGCAGCAGCGCGAAGCGGACTACCCCAGCCGCGGATTCGCGCGCGGCCTGAACACCCTGGCCTACATCACGCGTGACGAGAAGGACAAGAGCGCCATTTGCGAATTCCTGCTCGGCTATGTGAACCACAAGAAACGCGTCGTCCAACTGGGCGCCATCGAGTCACTCGGCACATTGGGCGATCCGCACGCGCTGGCCGCCCTGGAAAAATTCGCGCTGGCCCGCCGGGAAAGTCCGGAACAACTAGCCGCGACGCGGGCCATCCATAACATCGAAAATTTCCGCCGCTCCGTCGAAGGCATCGGCGAATTGCGGAAAGAGTTTTTGGATCTGCAAAAGGAGAACCGCGAGTTGCGCAAAGACTTCAATGCGCTGGAGAAAAAGTTCAACGCGGTGGAGGCAAAACCTGACACAACAAAGAAAGGTTCGCCCATCCTGAAGTCGCCGAGACAAAAATCAGCGGGATAAGATTTCAACAACGCTGGCCGCGCCCGCAAAATTCACCGCGCCGCCGCTTTGAGCATTTCGGCCGTCAGTTCTTCCGGCTTCCATTCATTGCCGATGAAAACTTTCCGCACCCGGCCGGAACGATCAATCACCACCGCGCGCAAGTTGTGGCTGAAGCTGCCGTTTTCATCGCGCGCAACCAGCAACCCGAACTGGTCTCCAATGGCCGTAATGTCAATTTGCGCACCCGTGGCGAACGTCCAGTGTTTCGAGTCGTAACCGTGGCTGTCCGCATAACTTTTCAGCACGCCGGGCGTGTCGAAATCCGGATCGAAGGAAATCGTCAGCAAATGCCAGTTTGTCGGCGCATTGGGCAGCGCGAGCAGTTGTTTCTGCGCCTCGCCAAAATTGTTGGCCAGGAACGGACAGAAGTTCGGCAGCGGACAACGCGTGAATAGAAATTCAATCGCGAGCGCCTGGCCCTGGAAATCTTTCGTGCTGAAACTTTTTCCGAACTGGTTCGTGAAATGATATTCCGGCATCACGTCGCCTTCGATTAGCGGTTGGACCTCGCGGATAAGATGGAACGGGCCGGTCGCGGGCAGAGTATTTGTCTTGGGGCCGGTTTTTTGGAGGTGGTCAATCCACCCTTCCGTGTCCGTGACCAGCAGGCGAAACGAAACCGGATCCCCCGCTTCGAGGCCGGTGAGTTCGTTCGTGTCCCTCACGTCAAACGGCATGGTCATGGCAAGCATGTAATCCGGCACTTCCTCGTGCTTGATCGTCACGGATTTTTCGAGCGGCTTCACTTCGATGACAACGCCTTTGACTTGGAAGATTCGCTGGTTGGTGTGCTGCGTGGTTGTTGCGCGGGCACGGCCTTCCGAATCTGACGGCTTGTCGCAACCCATTGCGAGTAACGCCGCAGCGAGAGCCGAAATCAAAATGGCGCGAACCATAGGCCAACAAGTTCACCAGACTTTTTCAGTTTGGCAAGAGTCGCGGCGCGTCGGAGCGCAGGTCTCCGACCCGGCGAGTTTCGGAGTTTCTGCACCCTTTGCGCCGGACCGGAGGTCGGTGCTCCAATGCTTGCGGACTTCGCCAAACCGTGGTGAATTCGTGTGAGTGAATTTCAAGAAGCTCGAATCCATCGCGGCGACGGAAGTCGAGGCGATACTATCCAGCTTGCCCGCACCACTGCGGGAACCGGCGTGTAAATTGCCGATCATTTTGGAGCGCGTGCCAAACGAGGGCTTGATCGCCGACGGCATCGAACCGGACACGCTGGGCCTTTTCACGGGGCCGGAATTTGCCGATGAGGAACACGCGACGCTGCCGCCGCAAATCATTCTTTTTCTGGAAAACATTTGGGACGCAACTGAAGGTGACGAAGAGTCTTTCCGCGAAGAAATCCGCACCACATTCTTGCACGAACTCGGCCATTACCTCGGTCTTGATGAAGACGGACTGACCGAGCGCGGGCTGGAGTGACTTGGTATGGAGTTCCGCCTTCAGGCGGTTTCTGGCTGTGCTCGACGTCCCGACCGCGTAAACGCGGAACTCCGAACCGGCACTTGCCCGGCACGCGCCAGTCTGGTTGAATCGCGGCATGGACATTTTTCTCCAGGCAGCGATTGAAGAAGCGAAAAAAGGACTGGCGGCAGGCGGCATTCCCATTGGCTCCGTGCTGGTTTGCGACGGAAAGATCATCGGACGCGGCCACAATCAACGCGTGCAGCACGGCAGCGTGATTCATCATGCCGAAATGAACTGCCTCGAAAACGCCGGCCGTCAAAAAGCGTCAGTGTATAAACGCTGCGTGCTTTACTCGACGCTGTCTCCTTGTCCGATGTGCAGCGGCGCGGCGTTGCTCTACAAAATCCCGCGCATCGTCGTCGGAGAAAACGTAACGTTTCAAGGCCCGGAAGAATACGTGCGCTCACAGGGCGTGAAAGTGGAAATTCTGCAAGACCCGGCGTGCATTCAACTGATGAAGGATTTTATCGCCGCGAGGCCGGAGCTTTGGAATGAGGATATCGGGGTGTAGCTTTTCGCAAGAGACGATTTGCAGCCTTAGGCATCATGTTCATTTCCAAAATTCCCACCACCTCTTGTCGTGCTTCTGTGCTCCCTGACCGTGAATACACGAATACTGTCCGTCGGCAGTGGGTATCCATACTCCGCCGTTACCGGTGCTCACATCAAAAAATCCAACTCGGTGCTTCTGGGCCAGACTGAACATGGTCTCATGGGCTTGCTTGGCTTCTGACCATGCGAACGCCGCGTAAATCACATAGCGGCCAACGCTGTAATCAGTCACTTTGGGGCTATCTTCCTCCGACGCATACGGCCCATTCATCATGGGATAGCGGGTAATAATGTCGAGAAACCAAGCGCGCAACTCAGGGGTGGAAATGTCAGGGTTGTCGTAGCGATGCCCCCCTCCCCACTTCGTTTGCTGACGATACCAGTCCATGAATCCGCTCCGGTTTGGAGGAGCAGCTTTTGGATCGAAAACCATGAGATCGTAGCTCATGCGGTGTGATGCCTAACATTTACTAGCTATTAGAATTTGCAGCCTATCCTGATTCATAAAGAGACGCTGAATCCGGCGCAAGTTGGTGTCCGGCACTTTTTTTCGCCCAGAATTCATGCGTTGTTCTCCCGACAAAGGCGGCAGTAAAGGCTGCAAATGGCATTGTCTTGCTGATGGTAGGATTAACCAAGGCTGCCAGGAGAGCTTGTCTAAGCCGCCTTCTGATCCGCCTTGCGCCGAATCAACGGCTTGGCTTCACCGAGCACCACGGGCCGAGTGATCTTGACGTGCAAAATATCGTCGCTGCCCGGCACGTCGTACATTACGTCGAGCATCAGCTTTTCCAGCAGGCTGCGCAAAGCGCGCGCGCCGGTGCCCTTCTTGATCGCCTGCGCCGCCAGTTCGCGCAGCGCGTCCGGTGTGAATTCCAGTTCCACCCCCTCCATCGCCATGAGCTTGGCGTATTGCTTGGAGAGCGCGTTTTTCGGCTCGGTCAAAATCAACACCAACTGCTCCTCGGTCAATTCCGCGAGGACGGTCACCATCGGCAGACGCCCGATGAACTCTGGAATGAAACCAAAGCTCAACAAATCCTCCGGCTCGACATGCTGCAAAATTTCCTGGCGGTTGATGGAGGCGGTTTTGTAGCCCTCCTCCACCGCGCGAAAGCCCATGACGTTTTTGCCCAGGCGTCGTTGAATGCTTTTTTCCAGCCCCACGAACGCGCCGCCGCAGATGAACAGGATGTTCGACGTGTCCACGCGAATGTATTCCTGCTGCGGATGCTTGCGACCGCCCTGCGGCGGAACGTTGCAAACCGTGCCTTCGAGAATTTTCAACAGCGCCTGCTGCACGCCTTCGCCGGAAACGTCGCGCGTGATGGAAACGTTTTCCGTTTTGCGCGCGATCTTGTCTATCTCGTCAATGTAAACAATGCCGCGTTGCGCGCGCTTCACGTCGTAGTCCGCGTTTTGCAGCAACCGCAAGACAATGTTCTCCACGTCCTCGCCCACGTAGCCGGCTTCCGTGAGGGTCGTGGCGTCGGCGATCGCGAACGGCACGTCGAGGATTTTTGCGAGCGAGCGGGCGAGCAGCGTTTTGCCAGAACCCGTCGGGCCGATCATGAGAATGTTGCTCTTCTCAATATCCACGTCAGCATGGGCATCAGTCGGCTGGCGGGACTCGGAATTTTTTGCGGGAATTTCCAGTTCGCCATCCGGTTCCTGCAAAATGCGCTTGTAATGATTATGGACGGCCACGGCCAGGGTTTTTTTCGCGTGCTCCTGGCCGATGCAATGCTTGTCGAGCTGCCGCCGGATTTCCGCGGGCTTGGGGACGAGGATGCGCGGCCGGTGCTTTTTGTTGGCCGCCTCCGCTTCCTTGTCGAGGACGTTTTTGCAGAGCACGATGCAGTTGTCGCAGATGTAAACGCCGGGGCCGGCGATGAGCTTTTTGACTTCCGCGTGCGATTTGCCACAGAAGCTGCAGAGCGTGATGTTGGTCGGACGAGCCACGGGGAATTTACGATTTCCGATTCACGATTTACGTTTCCAACTCACGCCACCACCGAAGTCTTCTCGGGGAGGCTGCTGATTTCTTTCCGCGATTGCACAACCTGATCCACGAGACCGTAAGTCTTGGCCTCATCCGCCGACATGAAATTGTCCCGGTCGCAATCTTTTTCGACCTGTTCGATCGATTTGCCGGTATGCTTGGAAATAATTCCGTTCAAACGCTGCTTCAATTTCAGCATGTATTTGACGCGGATTTCCACGTCGCTCGCCGGGCCTTCCGCGCCGCCGAGCACTTGATGAATCATGATGTTCGCATTGGGCAGCGCGTAACGCTTGCCTTTCGTGCCGCCGCACAGCAGCACGGCGCCCATGCTCGCCGCCTGGCCGATGCAATAAGTGTTCACGTCGCACGTCAGGAATTGCATCGTGTCATAAATCGCCAGGCCGGCCGTCACGCTGCCGCCGGGCGAATTGATGTAAAGATTAACCTCTTTCTTGGGATCGTCCATTTGCAGAAAGAGCAACTGGGCGATGATCAGATTCGCCACCATGTCGTCCACCGGCGTCCCCAGGAACACAATCCGGTCCTTCAGCAAACGCGAATATATGTCGTAGCCGCGCTCGCCGCGCCCCGTCTGCTCAACCACCATCGGAACAAGGAAATTTTGCATAATGTTTAACTCTGGCTCGCAACGTAGTTGACACCCTTTGCGAGGTCAAGCGCCGCATCTTTCCCTCGGCGGGAAAAGGTCACGGCTTAAGCTTCGACCAGATGAACACAAACGCCGGTGCGAAATCCTGCGGGCGGTCGGAAATCCAACGATCAACCTGGTCCGCCGCAAACCAATCGCCGCGCTCGATTTCGTCCGCGTTCAATTGAAACGGCCCTTCGCTGGCGCAACGGTAAACCCGGACGAATTCCTGGTCCGTTTCCATGCACGCGGCGATTTTGAAAAGCAATTCCGGCGTTTGCGCCAGCACCAGACCGATTTCCTCGCGCACCTCGCGCACCGCCGTCGCGTCATAATGTTCGCCCGAATCCACGTGACCCGACGCCGACGAATCCCACACGCCCGGATGCCGATCCTTCCTCATCGAGCGCTTCTGCAAAAAAATCTGCCCGCGCGAGTCGAACACCAGCACATGCACCGCGCGATGCCGCAAGCCCAGCCGATGCACCTCGCTGCGTGGCTTGCGGTCAATCACTTCATCTCGCTCGTTGACGACATCAAAAATCTCTTCACTCATAGCTTCCATTTTGTTGCTTCTAAATCGTTCTCTTCGGCGGTCATTAGAATTTCTAGCATCCGCTCGTGTCGGTTGAGAAAATCTCTAGTGATTTGATAATGTTCCGTTTCGGTGTAGCTGACTTCCAAGATACCCGATTCGCTGAACTGGAAAATCCTCGCCTGAGGATACGCAAGAAGAATTGGAGAATGCGTGGCAATGATTAATTGCGATTGGTGGCAAACCATCCGGTGCATCAGGGACAATACGCTCAATTGTCTTTGCGGAGAAAGCGCAGCCTCCGGCTCGTCAAACAGATAAACTCCGCCACCCTGCACCCGCTCTTTCAGCACCGCCAGAAAAGATTCCCCATGCGATTGCCGGTGAAGCGATTTCCCGCCATAGGCTCTGAATGGCACAAGTGATGGATTTTCAGCTTCGATTTTTTCCAATTCGCTCGCGACGTTATAAAGGCTCTCGGCTCGCAGGAAGAAACCATCCGTTGGTCGGCCAAAACTTCGCTCCAGGCGAAGGCAATCATGAAGCGCCGAGTGCGTATCGTGTGTGCCAAACTGGAGTTGTTTATCACCGCCCTCCGCGCTAAATCCTGCCTTGACTGCAATCGCTTCAAGAAGTGTTGATTTTCCCGATCCATTTTCACCAATGAAAAACGTGACCGCAGGATGAAACTCCAGGCGCGTCAGATGCCGGATAGAAGGAATCGAAAATGGATATTCATCGAACTTAGAAATTTTATCCCGCTCCAACCGGACGGCCTCAAAGTAACGCCGAAGTTGCCGTTTTGAGCCGAGCGTTTTGTCCAAGCCAGGCAACGGCTTTTGGGTTGAAGTTTTCGGACGTTTCATTCGGCTCAATTTGCTAGTTTACGAGTTAGCTCCACAAACTGTTCCAGACTCAATTTCTCTCCTCGTTCCATGGGTGAAATGTTCAATTCTTCGAACGCGCTTTTCAGTTTTTCCAGCGGCCAGTCCTGTTTCAACAATTTCAGCATCATCTTGCGCCGCTGTGAAAACGCGCGTTTCACAATTTTCACAAAAATCACGCGTTGTTGGTCCGACAAAAGCGGTGCGCTCCGCCGTCGCAAAATCACGCACGCCGACTCCACGTCCGGCTCCGGAAAAAAACAACCCGTCGGAATCTTGAACCAGTCGCGCGGTTCATAGTCGAGCTGCACCAGCAGCGTGAGCAAGCCGTAATCGTCTTCGCCCGCCTGCGACATCAGGCGCTGCGCCACTTCGAGCTGCAAGGTCACCACCATCCGTTCCGGCCGGCCGCGCATCTGCGCCAGTTCGATCAGAATCGGCGACGCCACGGAATACGGCAGGTTAGCGACGAGCTTCCAGTCGCTCCAATCGCGCGGCTCGCGTTTCAAAAATTTCAGCGCATCATCGTGGAGCAGGCCGAGGTTTGGGGATGCATCGGTAGAGTCAGGCGATTCGTTCTCCCTCACCCCAAGGAGAGAATTCCCCGAAAGAGAATTTCCCGCCTTGAACCCCTGAACCGGAGTGCGCCCGTCCTCGGGCGCAGCGAGGTGAGAATGTCCGGCGGTTGGGGATTTTTCCATCGCCCGCTCGTGTCTGGACGTTGCTGCGCCCGGGGACGGGCGCACTCCGGGAGGTTCATGGGGAGGGAGTTCATTGTTCGCGCTCCGGGCAGAATTCGGATGCGTTGGACTTAACGAAGCGTCCTCCACATTCTCCCTCTCCTCGGGGGAGAGGGCCAGGGTGAGGGCGGTCGTCTCCGCTGCATCCGATTTCAGGCCGAATCGTTCGCACAAAAAATCCACCAGCCGCCCGTCTTTCTCGATGGCAAAAACCTCGCCCGCTTTTTCCAAAAGCAATTCCGTAAGCGGCCCCAGGCCCGGCCCCACTTCAAGCACCTTGTCGTGCTTTGATAATTCCGCCGCCTCCACAATCCGCTGAAGCTGGTTGGCGTCATGAAGAAAATTCTGGCCGAGCGATTTCGTGAGCTGGATGTCGCGCTTCGCCAGCACCCCGCGCATTTCGGTGAGGTTCATGGGGAAAAATCAATCATGGATGGACACGGCATAAAGCCGCGTGGCGGCCACGCCGCTCTACGCGGATGGACACGGATAAAAAAAGAAAGACCTTGACGCGAATTGTGCGAATTAACGCGAATGGACTCCGATTTTGAATTAGCGAAAATTAGCGCAATTCGTGTCAAACTGTGTTCGGATTCGTGTCTATTTGCATTCATTCGTGGTTCAAAACTTTTGCCAGCGCACGGACGGCTGTGGCAAGTTGTGCTTCCGTGATGGTCAGTGGCGGCGTGAAGCTGATGACGTTTCCATGTTCGCCCTCGGGCAGCAAAATGAATCCGCGCTGCAACATCGCCTTGATCGCGCGCAACGCTTCCCCGGTCGCCGGCGAGCCGTCGGCGCGGCGAAGTTCGAGGCCGGCCATCAAGCCGATACCTCGAACTGTACTTTGAAATTTCAAATTTGGAATCTCAGATCGGAGCCCGCGCAGCAGAGATTCGCCAAGTTTGGCACTCCGTTCGCAAAGTTTTAGCCGGCGGATCTCCGCGATCTGCGCCAGCGCCATCGCGCAGCCAACCGGGTGGCCAAGGAACGTGCTCGTGTGAATCGCCTCGCCTTGCGACGACGGCCACGCGGCGTCCATCACGTCCGCGCGACCGACGCACGCCGACAGCGGAAAGCCGCCGGTGAGTGCTTTTCCAACGCAGATCAGGTCCGGCACAACGCCACTGTGCTCGCACGCGAACCATTTTCCGGTGCGACCAAAGCCCGTGTAAATTTCGTCAAGGATCAACAACGCGCCGTGTTCGCCGCAAAGCTTTCGGAGCATAAGCAAAAACTCCGGCGGTGGAACGTTGATGCCGCCGCGCGCCTGAATCGGTTCGACGAGAATCGCGCCGATTTTTTCGCGGCGGAATATCTGACGGATGTGTTTTTCAACACTTCGGAGGGACGAGTTACACGAGTCCATCTTATTTGGGACTCGTGTAACTCGTCCCTCCGAAATTGTGGGAAAGGGCACGAAATGCCCGAACTCCCGGATTTGCGGGCGGAAGGGCCCGCGAAAATGTTCACGATGCGTGGCATTGAGCGCCCCGTAACCGAGTCCGTGATACGCACCTTCGAATGCGATCACGCCGCGCCTACCAGTCGCGAGCATCGCCGTCTTGAGCGCCGCTTCAACCGCCTCGCAGCCGGAGTTGCCGAAGATGACTTTTCCTGTTTCCGCTTTCCCGCTTTCCGCTTTCCGCTTTTCTCCAAACCACCTTTCAAAAGTGATCCGGCTCAATTCGCGCGCGAGTTGCGCCTTGAGCGCGTGCGGATGCACGTCGCCCATCGCGTGCAGGAGTTTCGCCATTTGCTCTTGCCCGGCTTTGACGACACGCGGGTTCGCGTGGCCTGCCGCCGACACACCAAATGCGGCGGTGAGGTCGAGATATTTCTTTCCTTCCGCGTCCCAAACGTGAACGCCTTGCGCGCGTTCCCACACGATCGGCCACGAACCGTCCGGTTCGGTGAACAGCACGTTGCGGGATTCGTAGGCGCGCAGCAGGTCGAGAGTCTGGCGGGTGGTCATATTTTTTTAACCACGGATGAACACAGATGGACACGGATAAGAGGAGCAAGATTTTGACGCGAATTGCGCGAATTAACGCGAATTGATCCAGGTTCTGAATTCGCGAAAATTCGCGCAATTCGCGTCAACTCCTTTTCTGATTCGCGAATATTCGTGTCCATGGGTGGTTTCAAACTCCGCGCTGCTCCGGCGGCCAGATGATTTTATGCAATTGAGCTTGAAAGCGCACCGGCAGCGCGTCGGCGACGATGCGTTCGGCCAGTTCCGTTCGCGCAATCGCTGTCTGGCCCGATGGGACCAGCTTGAGCGATTTGTTCTGCTGTGCCGGCGCGAGCGGATGCACCCACGACATGAGCAGCGGACAGATCGTGTCCAGCTTGTGCGCGGCGATTTGTTGTTTTGCCCACTCGTAATCCTCAAGCGTGCCGATGACAAATTTGATCTCGTCGGTGGCTTTGAGGTGCGTGATGTTCTCGATGCGGTTACGTTCGACTTCCCCGCTGCTGGGACATTTCAAATCCATGATGCGCCGCACACGCGGGTCAACCGGCGAAATGTCCAACGCGCCGCTGGTTTCGAGCAACACGGTAAGGCCGTCATCGCAAAGCTGTTTCATCAGCGGCAGGGAATTTTTCTGGAGCAACGGCTCGCCGCCGGTCAATTCGACCAAGGGCAGTTTGGAATTCGGAATTTGGAATTTGGAATGCATGTATGGCTGCGCCAGTCGCTTCACCTCCGAGCGAACTTCTTCCAGTGATTTCTTCTTCCCCTCGGTGAAAGCATACGCGGTGTCGCAATACGAACAGCGGAGATTGCACGCCGTCAGCCGCACAAAAACACACGGCAGCCCGGCGAAGGTGCTTTCACCTTGCAGGCTTAAATATATTTCGTTGACGACCAGCGTGTCGGACATCGCTTGAATTTAGCCGGTCGATCAGGAGTTGGGAACAGCGGAGAATTATAGCGGCCCACCTTTAAACACAGGCTAAGGACTCAGGACTTTCACTGCTTCGGTGGCCATATTCAGCAACGCGTCAGGAAAAAGTCCCAGGTAGAAAATTCCGCCGATGCAAACAAAAATGGCCAACCGCATCGGGTGGGAAATCTGAATCGGCGACAAGTCGGGAGTTTCCCTGGACCAGTATATCGCACGAACCACGCCGAAGTAGTAGTAGAGTGAAATCACCACGCCCACGAGTGTCGTGAACGCGAGGCAATAGTAACCGTGGTTCGTCGCGCCTTGCTCGATGACAGCTTTGAGCAACAAAAATTTTCCGAAAAAACCTGCCAGTGGCGGAATGCCCGCCAGCGAAACCATCGCGAGTGTCAACGTCGCAGCCAGCAACGGCGAACGCTCGTTCAACCCAGCCAGACCGCTTATGTCCTCGCTCTCGAGATGTCTCATTACCAGCGCGATGACGGTGAACGCCGCGAGCGTTGTGAACAGGTAACCGCCCAAGTAGTAAAGCACCGCCGACTGCCCCGCACTGCTCAACGCCGCCACACCCAGCAGCAAATAGCCCGCGTGCGCAATGCTCGAATAGCCCATCAGCCGCTTCAGATTACGCTGCGGAATCGCGCACAAGTTGCCGTAGAGAATCGTCACCGCAGAAATCACGATGAGCAGCTTCGCCCAATGCTCCGTCACTGCCGGCGCCGCGCTGAACAGAACGCGCAGAAGCAGAACAAACCCCGCCGCCTTCGAGCCAACCGCCAGGAAGGCGGTCGTCGGTGTGGGTGCTCCTTGATAAACGTCCGGTACCCAGATTTGAAACGGGAACGCCGCGATCTTGAAACCCAAACCCACCAGCACAAACAGCAAACCGATGAGAAACACCTTGTTCGCCGTGAAGTTCGACGCCACCAGCGCCAGTTCGTTGAAGTTGAATTTGCCGGTCGTTCCCCACACCAGCGCGATGCCATACACCATGAACGCCGATGACAGCGCGCCGAGAATCAAATACTTCACACCCGCCTCGAGCGAAACGAGTTTGCCGCGTTGAAAACTGGTCAGCACATAGAATGTGATCGTGATGAGTTCGATGGAGACGAACAGCATCACGAAGTCATTCGCCGACGCGGCGAACAACATTCCTGACAGCGCGAATACGATCAGCGAGTAATACTCCGAAACCCCGCTCGCGATGCGGTCGGAAAATTCCACCGCGACCAACAGCACGAGGATCGCCGCCAGGAGGAAGAAGCGCTTGAAGAACACGGCCAGCGCGTCCTGCACGAACATTCCGCCAAACGCGGTGCCGCTCAGGCTGCAACTGCAATGACCGGTGAAGCTGTTGAAAAACAAAACCGCGAGCGCCGCCGCCGCCGCATAGCCGAGCATTCGTTTGCGCTCCGCCGGCAGCCACAAATCCGCCAGCAGCAGCACCAGGCCGAGTGCCACCACCGAGATTTCCAATGACATCAAGGAAAGGTTCATTCTAATTCTTCTTCACTAAATGCCCCTTTGCATTGAAAACCGAGGTGTCCTTGCCGAACTGCAAAAGATATTTCTGCGCCTCTTTCGCTGGACTTGGCAGAATCAACGCTGCTATTTCTCCCATAGGTTGAATTTTAAGTTCAGGAGCTTTTCTCGAACCCATCATTACGCCGTTCGGGTTTGGAATGAAATAGTTAACATCGTTAGTTCCAAATTCAATTTTCACAACAAAGTGTTTCTTTAGAGCCATAATCGAATGGAGAACTTCGCTGGAGGTTACTGATCCACCCGGAACATGCTTGACCCCCGATTCCTTTACGGGAAAGAGATCCAGGAAAACCATGTCATCCAAACGAAAAAGTGTGCCCGTTAGTTCCTGCTTTGCATCTCCGTCTGTGAAAATCATTGTATACTTCTTGTTGTCTTGTTTGCTCCGCGAAACCGACCACCTTGTTGTATCACTCCTAGATGCCCCATCACTGCTGTCGAAGTCACCTTCCATTCGCTTGTCCTGAAAGACCTGCTTTTCTTCGTAAACAGGGCCTTCCGAAAACAGGCAGCCGGCCATGAAAAAGGCTGTAAATGCCAACCACGTGAAAGTAAAAGACCTTGAACAGGAGATCGCTTTAGATTCCGTTTTCATTTGCTTTTAACCATCACCACCGCCGAAGGCGTCGCCGCTTTCACCGTTGCCATGTTCACAATCTGCTCTGTCACCGGCTTAATCTTGTCGGTCAGCAAGCGCGGGAAAAAGCCCAACACCAACAGGCTCGCGATCAGCAGCGCATACGGCAGCTTGCGCCACAGGTTTGCATCGGACACGTTCGCCCACTTCTCGGGCATCGCGCCGTGCAAGGACGTCCGCACGGCGCGCAGCATGTAAACCGCGCCGATGATCAACGCGCCCCAAACGGCCAGCACCGTCACAACGCGCAGCGTCGGTTGACTCCACGCGCCGAAGAACACCGTGACTTCACCGACGAAATTCAGGAAGCCCGGCAAACCGCAACCCGCCATCGCGGCCATCACGAAGGCCACGCTGATAAAGCGCAGCTTCTTCGCCAGCCCGCCGAGTTCGCTCATTTCGAGCGTGCCGGTTTGGTTGTAGATGTAGCCGCTCAATCCGAACGTCAGCGCCGCGAGGAAGCCGTGCGCGATCATGATGACCACGGCCCCGGTCACGCCGATGAGATTCAGGCTCGCGATGCCGAGGAAGATGAAGCCCATGTGCGCCACGCTCGAATTACCGATGAGCAGGTTCAGGTTCTTCTGTCTCATCGCCACCCAACCGACGTAGAGCACGTTGCCGAGCGCTAGCCACGCGAGGATTTGCATCCAGCTCTGCGCCGCTTGCGGCATCATCGGCAGTGCCACACGGATCAAACCATAAAGCCCGAACTTCTTCAACACGCCGGCGTGCAACATCGCCGTCGCGCTTGGCGCGGAACCGTACCCCAGCGCGGCCCAGGAATGGAACGGCCAGAGCGAAACGAGAATTCCAAATCCGAATAGCAACAGCGGGAAGATGAAATTCTGGGACGCCAACGCCAGCGGATGTTCCGTGAAGGACTTTGTCAGCGATGGAATGTCGAACGTGCGGACGTCCGCTGGCACTTGCAGATAAAGCGCAATGAGGCCGATGAGCGCCAGCAGCGCGCCAATGCTCAAGTAGAGCGTGATCTGGAACGTGGCGTAGTTCTTCTTCTCTCCCCGCCCCCACACGCCGATCATGATGAAGGTCGGCACGAGCGCCAACTCGTGAAAGAAATAAAAGAAAAACAGGTCGAGCGACGCGAACGCGCCGAGGATGCCGCCCGTCATCACGAGCAGCAGGATGTAAAATTCCTTCTCGCGCGACTTGATCTCGAACGCGCAACACGCCGCCGCGAACGCGACAATCGCGCCCATCAAGACCAGCCCGACGTTCAAGCCATCCACGCCCAGCTTGCAGGCGATGCCCAACGATTCCGCGCCGAGACAGGGAACAGTGCTGACGAACTTGTAGCCGTTGGCGTCTGCCGTCGCGTCGTTGAACTGCCAGAACATGAATACCGCGAGCAGCATCGTGACGAACGTAACGGCCACGGCCACCGCTCGCATGATGACGGCAAAGTTGCGCGGCACAAACGCCAGCGCGATTGCAGCGAGCAAAGGCAGAGCAAAGATCAAGGTCAAAATGGACATCGTAGATTGAATACGGGCTGAGTTGAATTTGATTTTACGCTCGCCCTTACCCTGACCCTCTCCCCCGAGGAGAGGGAACAGCGATTGGCCGCCTCGCGTTGTTCCACAGCCGCCAAGCTTTTCCCCGACACACAACTTCGCGTGAGGCGGCGAACGATTCTCCCTCTCCTGGGGGAGAGGGCCGGGGTGAGGGCGGACCTTCCACCACTCATTTGAAATCGTTTGATGTCGTTTCGCGTTCTCATTTTCCGAGCACGAACCACAGCACCACGGCCACGCCGAGCACGAACAGGAAGGCGTAAGTCTGGAGGTTGCCAGTCTGGACGAGACGCAGCGCGCGGCCCGTCAAATCCGTGCCGCCGCGCACCAGGCCGATGCAAAAGCCTTCCACGAACCAGCGGTCAATCCAGTCCGCCAGCGCCGCGATGCCATCGTGCGCCCGGATGAAGGTGGCTTCGTAAAGCTCGTCGAAGTAGAAACGGTTTTTCATTGCGCGGGATAGCCAGCCGAGTTTCGCGGGCAATGGATCGCTTGCGGCGTTGTGATATAGCGCATACGCCATGACCAGACCGATCGCCACCAGCACAAGGCCGATGATCGCCCCGACGGGTGAATCCGTGAATGGCTCGATGATCCGTTGCAGGAATGAAGTGTGTTCGCTGGGTTCGCCGGAAAACTGCGCGCCGTAGATTTGATTCACTCCGATGACTCCTCCGAAGAGCGCGAGCACGGCCAGCACACGCAACGGCCAGAGCATGACGGGCGGCGATTCGTGCGCATGTTCGCTCGCCTCCGAGCGCGGCTTGCCGGGAAACGCGACGAAAAAAAGCCGGAACGTGTAGAACGCCGTCAGCAAAGCTACGAACGCGCCGAGGGCGAAGAGTGCGTAGCTGTGTTGCTTCAGCGCCTGCGAGAAGATGCTATCCTTGCTGTAGAAACCGGCGAACGGCGGCACGCCGCTCAAAGCCAGCGCGCCGAAAAGAAACGCCCAGGTCGCCACCGGCATCTTCCGCCGCAACCCGCCCATTTTCCAGATGTCCTGCTCGCCGTGCAATCCGTGGATCACCGCGCCGGCACTCAGGAACAGCAATGCCTTGAAGAACGCGTGCGTGGTGAGATGGAACATCGCGGGCGTCGGGCCGGCGAGTCCGACGGCCATGACCATGTAGCCGAGTTGCGAAAGCGTCGAGTAAGCGAGGATGCGTTTGATGTCGTTTTGCTGGACGGCGATGAGCGCGGCGAGCAATGCGGTGAAGCCGCCGATCCACGCGATGACGGTCAGCGCGTCGGGCGTGAAGATGAAGAACACGCGGCAAAGCATGTAAACGCCGGCGGCCACCATCGTCGCGGCGTGGATGAGGGCG
>OCZU010000467.1_pt1 | contig 28272 bp, 24 predicted proteins | sample 1539001 | NCBI WGS metagenome assembly OCZU01 (sample SAMEA3539306, study PRJEB22396) | soil metagenome | biome: tundra; feature: field; material: soil | place: USA | collected 2010-05 | depth 0.15 m | reverse complement strand
TCAACACCGTTTTCTATACAAGCGGCTGGCCCATCAGCAACCAGAGCGGCACTCGCTCCTACTGCGCGTATGAAGACGGCGTGATCCGCCTTCAGGCGCCCGCAGTGCTCACGCAAGTCGCCAGCGAAGCGGCCTGCCAAGCTCTGAACCCGATGAATCAGTAAGTTGGTTTTTTGGCAAAGTACCTGAGGGAGGGTACGAGCCGGGAGCAGCGGACGCAAGTCCGCTGCTCCTTAACTTTTTGGGGTCGCTTTCGGGATCTTTCTAGGCAACCGCAGCACGCCGACCCAGGAGTTGGTTACTGCTGGGGGGAGGAGTCTGGTTCGGTACCCGACGGTTTCTCCCGATGTGTGATTTCGGTTTCATGGTCGCAGTGAACGAGGCACTTCCGCACTGTGGGGCCACCAGGAACTCCGCCATTTTTGGCCCCTCACGTGCCACTAATATCTCGTCGTCTTCCCTTAAGTCGTCGTGGGGGGACACAGCGAGTGCGATTGTAACTTTCGAGTACTGAGAGGTATGGAATGCAGACAGACAAGGGTTTTTCCCTCATCGAACTGCTGATCGTAGTCGCGATTATCCTGATTATCGCTGCCATCGCGATTCCGAACTTAATGCGGGCACGCATGGCTGCGAATGACTCGTCTGCTGCCGGTTCCCTGCGTTCCATCAACACCGCGGAAATCGCGTATTACAGTGCCTATTCGAGCGTCGGCTTTCCCGCCACTATGGTTCCTTTGGGCGGAGCGTCCCCTTGTACTCCGTCGGCCGCTGCCGCCTGTCTGATCGACAACTTCCTGGCTACGAACGGCGGGGGTAACGGCAAGAGCGGCTATAACTTCGCCGCGACGGGCTCGGCAAGCGCTGGCAACCCCACCAATAACCAGTTCTATTCCACCGGCACACCGTTCAACAACCAGTCCGGCACTCGAGCTTACTGCGCGTGTGAAGATGCCGTAATACGCATCCAGGCGGCCGGCACCATCACTCTGGTTCCCTCGTACGCAGCCTGCCAGGTTCTAGGACCGATGAGCCCCTGACGCGTCGCCGACCCCGTCCTGCCGAGCAGAATCGGAGCGGGGGACTTGTGACCGACGTAACTCATCCAGTAACCCAACTGCGTGGCATACTATTTATAATCTGGGTGGGTCGTTAAATACCCAACCCTCGTACTTATCTGCAATGCAATGAATGCAATCGAAATTCTTGGTCTGGAAAAGACATACCAGGTGGGCTTCTGGCGTAAACGGCCGAAGTGCGCCCTGCACCCCCTCCACCTCGCAGTGGAAGACGGAGAAATCTTCGGCTTTCTCGGCCCCAATGGCGCGGGCAAGACCACAACCCTGAAGCTGCTGATGGGGCTGGTCTTCCCAACGGCGGGCTCGGCGCGCATCCTGGGCCGCGAATGGACTGACCCGCTGGTCAAGGCGCAGATCGGGTTTCTCCCTGAACAGCCCTACTTCTACGATTATCTGACGGCGCACGAACTGCTGGAATACTACGGACAGCTTTCTGGCGTTCCCGCCAAGAACCGCAAGCAGCGCGTCGACCAGGTACTGCACCAGGTTGGGCTGCGGGACGTGCAGGGCGTGCAATTGCGTAAGTTTTCGAAAGGCATGTTGCAGCGCGCGGGAATTGCCCAGGCCATCCTGCACGACCCCAAGCTCGTTTTCTTCGACGAACCCATGTCGGGCCTGGACCCGATGGGCCGCCGCGAAGTACGCGACTTGATGGAACAGCTCAAGCACGAAGGCAAGACCGTCTTCTTCTCGACGCACATTCTGTCCGACGCCGAAGCGCTCTGCGACCGGGTTGCCATCATTCACCACGGAAAGCTCCACGGCGTGGGAGCTATCGCAGACCTGACTTCCAGCGTGCAGGGGAAGGTGGAAGTCATCTGGCAAGGCACGCAGATACCGGCTTCAATCAAGGCGCTGGGTGCGGAGTGCCATGCCACTGGAGACACGGTGCGGGCAATCCTGGCGGAGAACCAGCAGGACGCGGCCCTGGAAGCGCTACGCCGGGAACGGCTTCGTTTGATTGCGGTGACTCCTGTACGCACGTCGCTCGAGGCTTATTTTGTCGAGAAGCTGCAGCACGCCGAAACCACGGCAGGGAGGACGACATGAAGGCGCGCCTCGTCCACATTGCATCCAACACCTTCCGCGAAGCAGTACGGGACCGGGTGCTGTACAACCTGATCGCGTTTGCCCTGCTGCTCTCTGGAGCGGCCATTCTCGTGGGCCAGATTTCCATCGACATCGAGAAGCTGGTCGTCATCAATCTCGGACTCGCCGCGGTTTCCCTGTTCGGCGTGGTCATAGCCATCTTCATCGGCATCGGGCTGGTCTCAAAAGAGATTGAAAAGCGCACGCTTTACACCGTCCTTTCGCGGCCAGTCCGCCGGTGGGAGTTCATCGTCGGCAAGTTTTTCGGGCTGGCGGGCACGCTGGTGGTGAATACCTTCTTTATGGCGATCGGCGTATTTGCCGCTTTGCTGTTCGTTTCTCACAAGTTCGTGCGAGCCGACGCCCTGATTCTGGTTGCCTTGTACTTTATTGTCCTCGAGTTCCTGATCGTCTGCTCGCTGGCGCTGCTGTTCTCGTCGTTTTCTTCTCCTCTGCTTTCCGCCGTCTTCGCCTTCTCGCTGTTCGTGGTCGGCAGCTTCGCGGAAGACCTCCGGAATTTCGCGGGCATGGCCCACGGGATCTCGCGCTGGCTGGCAACCGGCGCAGCCTACCTGGTTCCGAACCTTTCGGCGTTCAACGTGATCAGCTCCGTCGCACATGGACAAGCGGTTGCCAGGCAACTGATCCTGCACAACACCCTGTACGCTGTGTTCTACGCGATTATGGCTCTGAGCGGAGCGGTGTTGATCTTCGAGCACCGTGATCTGAAATGAAACATCGCCAGAAAGCTTCGATCGTGGCCGCAGCCTGCCTTGTCTTTTCATTGGCGGCCAGCGCCGTGGTGCTGCATCGCACCGACCAGCTTCGCCCGCAAGCCACGCTCGACGAAGTCCTCTTCCTGAGTTCCCCGAAGATTATCAAGCGCGCCAGCCTCGGCTATGACGGTCTGGCGGCCTGCATCTACTGGACTCGCGCCGTCCAGTACTTCGGCGGCCGGCATCATACCGCCAGTTACAATCTGCTGGCGCCGCTTCTCGAAATCACCACTCGCCTGGATCCGAACCTCGTGGTCGCTTACCAGTTCGGCGGCAGTTTCCTCGCTCCCAAACCGCCGAGCGGGGCCGGCCAACCCGAGCGCGCCATCCAGTTGATGGAATATGGCATTCAGAACAACCCCAACGACTGGCACCTCTACTACGGCCTGGGTTTCGTTTACTACATGGAGCTTAAGGACTACAAAAACGCCGCCGAAACCTTTGAGAGAGGGTCGCGGGTTCCAAACGCTCATCCCTTCCTGAAGATTCTGGCCGCACAGATGGCGCAGCATGCCGGCGAGTACGAGACGGCCCGGATGCTGTGGGTAGCGACTTACCAGGCCACTCAGGACAAGCTGATTCGGGGGAATGCCCTGGAGCATCTACGTGCGCTGCGTGTGGACGAAGACGTCGACCATCTGCAACAAGCGATTACCCAATTTGAAGAGCGCAACGGGCGCCTGCCCTTTAGCATGTCTGAACTCGCTGCCGCGGAAGGTTTGGCCGGAATTCCCGCCGATCCTGACGGCCGGGCTTACAAGCTGACTCCCGATGGGCGAGTCGAAGTCAGCGTGCCGGATGACTTCTCTTTCGCCACCAAGGGCCTGCCTCCGGGGTATACGCCGCAGCCGAAATTCCACTCCCAGAAGCAGTAGTCTCGCCCTCACGTTCTTAACCATCGCTTATGATGGCAGAGAATGCATGGTATCGATCCCTCCGCATCGCCTCAAATCAGCCTGTCGCGTTCGGCGTGGCGCTGGTGGAATGACGTGGCTGGGCGCGAAGGCCGTCTCGCAGCCACCCGCCGACTGCTGGTTGCGCTGTGGGAGTTCGCTCGCGACTCCACTCCGGAGCACCGGCGCCAACGCTACGGCGACGCTGAATACGATTGGGAGAAGCGCGTCAACACCACCAGCGCGGCGGTCGGCTGGCGCGACCGCTTGCTTGGAGTTTTTCACTCGCCGTATCAGCCCTCGGAACCCGATCTTTTCCGCGAAATGCTCGAGGCCTTGCGACAGCAGAATCATTCTGACTTTCGAGACTTCGTCTTCATCGATCTGGGATCGGGCAAAGGACGAACTCTCCTGATGGCATCGGACTATCCCTTTCGCCGTATCCTGGGTGTGGAGCTTCTGCCCGCGCTGCACCGAACTGCTCAGGAGAATCTCAACAAGTACCGGGGCGAGTCGCAGAAGTGCTTTGCGCTCGAGGCGGCCTGCGGCGATGCGACTGAGTTTCCTTTTCCTGCCGAGCCAACTGTGCTCTACCTCTTCAATCCATTTCCCGAGAGCGGACTGAGGCGGATGATCGCGAATCTGGAGATGAGTTTGCGGGAGTGGCCGCGAGTTGTGTACGTGCTCTACCACAATCCGCTGCTTGAGCATCTATTGAGCGAGAGCCCTGCGCTTAGCAAGATCGGTGGGACACATCAGTATTCTGTGTATGGATCGCGGTGAATCGTCATCTCGTTGATGAGCCGCGAGAAGCGGACAGGAGTGTAGCGTACCTCCGAAACCAAGTACACTGATGCCATGAGCACCACCACTCTCAACTCCCTGGCCCGAGCCTCTTCAGCTTATTTACGCTCCGCCATGCACCAACCGATTCAGTGGCATGAGTGGGGCGAAGAGGCATTTGCCTCCGCGCAACGCGAGAACAAGCCGATGTTGCTCGACATTGGCGCGGTGTGGTGCCACTGGTGCCATGTGATGGACCGCGAATCTTACGACGATGCTGAAGTGGCGGCCATTGTGAATGAACATTTCATCGCGGTGAAGGTGGACCGCGACGAGCGTCCTGATATCGACAGCCGGTACCAAGCTGCGGTAAGCGCGGTCAGCGGACAGGGCGGCTGGCCGCTGACCGCCTTTCTTACACCCGACGGCAGGCCGTTTTATGGAGGCACGTATTTTCCGCCGAATGATGGGTACGGACGTCCGAGCTTCAAGCGCGTGCTGACCAGCATCGCGAACGCCTACCAGGAAAAACATGGCGATGTTGTCGAGCAAGCGAAAATGGTGGAGAGTGCGATCGCGCAGGCGGAGTCGTTTGCTGGGCGGGGTGGACGCGTTTCCCGTGGTGTTATTGACGCGATTCAGAAATCTGCTTTCAGTATGTTTGATGCCCAGCACGGTGGTTTTGGGCAGGCGCCCAAGTTCCCCCATCCTTCCGCGCTTGATGTGCTGATTGAACATTGTGCGCGGACGCGGGACGCCGAGACCCCACACTTTCACAAAGAACGCGAAACGATGGGGCACTCAGATCTTCGTAACTTAATCGTCACCACGCTCGAACACATGGCCAACGGTGGGGTTTACGACCAGTTGGCGGGAGGATTTCACCGATACTCAGTTGACGAACGCTGGGTGGTGCCGCACTTCGAGAAGATGTGCTACGACAATTCGGAGTTACTGAAGAATTACGTGCACGCGTATCAGGCCACGGGTTCGGAATTCTTTGCCGACGTGGCGCGCGACATCGTCCGCTGGATGGACGATTGGCTGAGCGATCGCGAGCGCGGCGGCTTTTACGCTTCCCAGGACGCCGACATCTCCATGGATGACGATGGCGACTACTTTACCTGGACGGTGGACGAGGCCCGCGCGGTACTTACAGAAGAAGAAGCGCAGGTTGCGGCCCTGCATTACGACATCAACGAGATCGGCGAGATGCACCACAATCCTACGAAGAACGTGCTCTACGTACGCGCTCCGATCGAGGAAATTGCCCGCCGGATGGGCCTCAGCGCCGAGCGCGTGAACAGTCTGCTCGATTCCGCGAAGAAGAAGATGTATGCCGCGCGCCTGCAGCGGCCTACACCCTACGTCGACAAGACGGTCTATGTGGGCTGGAACAGCATGTGTGTTTCGGCGTATTTGGAAGCGGCGAAGGTTCTAAATCTCGCCGATGCCCGGGGCTTCGCCCTGCGGTCGCTGGATCGCATTCTGGCGGAGGCATGGAAGCCGCGAGCGGCAGTAGCAGGCGAGGGCGCTCGCTCCACACAAGGCTTGCCCACAAAGCCAGAGTCCTCACGGCTTTTGCACGTTGTCGTTTATTCTGATCCAACAGCTGCACGACGCGACGTTTCCGGGCTGCTGGATGACTACGCCGCGACCACGCTGGCTTGCCTGGACGCTTATGAGGCGACAGCCGACCTCAGCTACTTCAAGTTTGCGCGCGGCGTTGGCGACGCCATGATTGCCCGGTTTTTCGATGCCGTTTCCGGAGGGTTCTTCGATGCCGAACCGGCTGCCGACGGCAAAAGCCTGGGCGTGCTCTCCACTCGCCGCAAGCCGCTGCAAGATTCGCCCACGCCGGCGGGGAACCCCATGGCGGCGATTGCCCTCCTGCGGCTGCATCACTACACAGGCGATGCTTCGTATCGAGATAAGGCGGAGCAGACGTTGGAAGCCTTTGCTGGAGTGGCCGAACAATTTGGAATTTTCGCCGCGACCTACGGGATCGCGGTCATCCATCTCCTGGAGAATCCTGTGCAGGTGGTGGTGGTCGGGGATCACGGATCGGAAGGCACCGCTGCCAGTCTCGCCGCCGTCGCCGCCGCTCCCTTCGCTTTCAACAAGAGCGTGATTCGGCTGACGGCGAACCAGGCCGTTGCGGGGAACCTTCCCCCCGCGCTGGCGGCCTCCATCCCGAACCTGCCGCAGTTGAGCTCGGGCGGGTCGTTTGCCCTACTGTGCTCCGGATTCGCTTGCCAGCCGCCAGTGACGGATTCAGACGAATTGCGGACGGCGCTGGAATCGGTTCTCAGGAAGCATACTTAAAAGGCCGCGCCAGAACTCGTTGCGGAGACAAAACACGTGGCTACGGTAGGAGAGATACCCGCAAAAAAACGGGGCTGACGGTTTATGTATGAAGTCCGTCAGCCCGAAGATTGCGAGCCCTAGTGCTCGGCCCAAGTTACTACAGGTTACTTTGGTGACCTTGCGGCCACCTCAGTCATCCGTTTAACTGCTATTCACATCGGCGGCAAACCATTACCGCCGGCGCATTTGCCTGTCATTTGTAGTTGGGGTGGGCACGTTAGAATCGGCCCTCCGTCCGGGGCGGGAACCTGCGGAACGGCGGCTGCTACATATGTGCCCACTAGTCCTAACATCAGGATCGAAATCCTGATAGCTTGCTTCATGGGTTCACTCCTTTCCGCGCCCTAGTGTCCCCAACACATGGGGTCTGTGACGCGGAGCAGAATTATAAGGCACGAGTCAAGCCCTTCTCACGAATTCCCTTCGTTGCAATCCAGTCCATCTGTTCAGGGTAGGTTTCGGCCGTGTACGGCGCACCTCGCAAGGTCCGTAAATAAAGGGAGAACCGCAGGTTGTCTAAGGTGTTTCCCTTATGTCTGGCTAGGGAGTTTGGAAGCCAGGGTTTGACGGCGGACTTGTTACGAAATCCGGAATTGCAGCGGCGCGAAGCCAGAGGTTGGATCAATGAGGAGTGAGGCGAACCAGTTCGTTATCGCTTGGATCCGACCCGCTCAACCAGCTCAGAGATGCTCATTGCACTCATGGGCACGACTTCGGCGCGAGCAGCAACCTTCACCGGGCTGGCGATTTCCGGTGTGACCGAGGGAGGTGGTATCTGAGTGCGGGACAGAGCTCGGTCCACCATGCCTTCGAACATTGGGATTAAGGAGTCCGCAGGCAGCGGGTGCTGAATGTCCGCGAGGCTCTGCTCCCACCTCTGGGGCCGCAACAGCGTGGAGGCAGCTTCGCGGGCAGGACTCTTCATCAGAGTGTAGCCCAGCCAGATGAGCAACGTGACGTTGTACGCTCCCATATTGACCAGGTTCATCGCCAGATTACCCAGGTGATCGCCCGCCCAGGACGCGATCAGCGCCAGTTCCACGCCGGCAAAAGTTCCGAAGCCCAGCGCGATGCCGAAGCTGTGTTGCCGCCGGCTTACTCCCACGTAGCGGGCAAAGAACAACAGGAAAAGCACCATCCCGACCTGGATAATACGCACGCAGCGCTGGGCGGTCGTGATGGCTTGCACCCACGGCACCGTATTCGACGAGCTCGTGGAAACCGATACTACACCCGCCACCAGAAGCATCACCAGGCCTGCCCACTTGAACAACACGGTGCCCAGGTCGCGTAAAGTGTGAAATGGCCGGAACACATCCAGAAAGGCCTCATGAATCACCTTGAAACCTAAAGCGACGCTGATCGCGGTGCTGACCCAGGAAGCATAAAAACAGGCGGTGTAGTTGTACCGGGAAGTCGAAAAGACAACCGCGAAGGACAGAATCTGCGTGACGACGTAGGCAAAGAAATATTTGAATTCACGATGCTGGCCGCGCCGGAACATAAGTATGGCAATCACCGTTTGGAGAACGGGATGTGCGACCCAGAGAGCGTAGTACAGAATCCTGATTTTCTCGTTCATCAAAACAAATCTCTTAGCTCTCGAAACATCGCTGGCGGCCAGGGCTCAGTTTCGTGGCAGTGCTGGAACTAGGACGGTTCTTGTTGATTAAGAGAAAGTTAAACCTTTCGGACCGAGTGTTCAATGTACTCAGGTAACCGAAAGTAACGTTACCTTCGCGCTGTTTGGGAAGTGGCCCTGGCTTGCGGTCGGCGATTCACGACGGGAGTAAATCCGTCCCAAAGGTTGGAGGAAACGGCGGGTTTTTGAAGTTCCAGAACCTCAAGGATCATATCTCCGAGGTCCTGCGTTCGGGCCGCTCAGCGCCGGGATACACGGCCAGCGCTGGCCTGGGATGCGCCTCGCATCGCGCTCTAGGCATCCGGGACAGAGTGGATATAAGCGCGCATCATACGCACTTCTTCGTCCTTCTCGTTCAAATCCTGCAGCAAAATATCGCGTAGCGGGACCATGCCGACTAGTTGCCTCCCATGGCAGACGGGCAGGTGACGGAAGTTGTGCTGCCGCATGAGGGCCATGTAGTTCTGCAGCTCCTCATTCATGTTGATGGTGAGGGGTCCACCGTCATAACCTCGGCCAGACAGGTGCTGCGGGGATCGTAGCCTTCGGCGACGACCCGCTTCATCAGATCGCGCTCTGAGAAGATTCCCACCAGCTTGCTGTTGTGCACGACCGGAACAGCACCGATGTTGCGTTCCACCATAGCTCGCACGGTTTCCAGCACGGTTTGTCCCATCTCCGCCGGGTAGGTTTCCTGATTCTTGATCAGGTCGCAGATTCGCATTTTGACCCTCCCGGTATCAGATTTCGAGTGGTCCAAAAGCTATACCGGGGCGCGCGAGTATACGGAGAAACCAGATTCATGGGAAGGGCTAAAAGGTGGGAGTGGAGAAGAAATCCGCTGGTGCATCCATTCCGGGAAAGGCAAAACGCCCGAGGGAACCTTTTTGCTGACTGGGAAACCAGGTCTGCCTAAGCTACCTAATTGCTTTCATACACCGGAAGCAGCCTCGCTTCCGAGAAACACGAAGTATGAGCAGTTCCACAAGGCAGTGGGCAGACTCCCTCGCGGGCGCGCGGTGAGAACGATGTTGTATTCGGCAGTGCTTCCCAGGTTTACTTGACGCAGCACATCTTCGCGCAGCAGGCCGGCGGGCAGTCCTTGTTGCGCCTGAGAATCCTGCTGCGGCTCGATCACCGCCAGCCGCGCCAGGAACTCGTGGAGATCGGTGGCACGGCCGTACCCCGGGACCAGGAACGAGACCTCCGCGTCCTGCTCGGAGAAGTGCCAGGCCAGCGACGCCGCCAGATTCACCGCCCGTTCGTAGGCTTGCTCGGAAATCAGCCCAGCCGCAGGATTGTCAAAGACAATGCAGAGCTTGCGCTCATCCTCACGGCTGAACTCACGTACTTTCAGCGAGCCGGATTTTGCGGTGGCTTTCCAGTCCACGTGGCGAGCGGAGTCCTCCGGCATGTATTCACGAATGCGGTACAGGTCGGAGCCCCGTCCGCGTACAAAACTTTCCCACTCGCCACGTACCAGCGGCAGGATCTCAAACAGCTCGTCGGGCGGCTCAACCGCCGGATACACCAGAATCTCGCGCTCCAGCGCTACATCCCGCGTCTTGGTCAGGAAGGCAAACGGAAAACTGGTGGCCACCCCGAAACTTGATTCGCGATACTGCCCGCGACGCTCAAAAAGCAGCTCCAAGTCTGCTGTCAGATCAGCCTTTGGCGGCAGATAAGGGAAATAAATCATGCCCTCGAATATTCCCGGCAGCGGCGCCGCAACGTCCACCCGCGCAATCCGCCAGTCGCGCAGCCGTACCCACTGATTCCCGGGAGGACGGTTCAGTGGAAATGCAAATGTCGTTCGTTCCCACTTCCACTCCTTGCGGATCTTCTTTTCCTTCTGTGCCGGCAGCACGCGAATCGAAAACGAGGGCAGGAACCGCCGCGGGTTGCGCAGCACAATCCGTCCCACTACCGGTCGCCCGGCGAACACATGCTCGGGCAGACGAACCTCCAGTTCCAAGTCGCGCAGCACGAGCGCGGAAACCACTCCCGACACCAGAATCGCCGCCAGCATCGCGGCCACCACGATATAAAGCAGATTATTTCCCGTGTTCAGCGCCGCAATGCCGATCACCAGCGTGACCAGCACATAGACCACGCCCGCCTTCGTAACCTCGTAGTGAAACGTCTGGCGCAAACGCTCAATCGCCACGCGCCGCGCCAGGTATGGCACGGTAACCAGTCCCACAAACGCCGCCATCAAGAGCGCAATGGACGCCAGAATCACGGACGCCCACAGATTGCCCGCCTCGCCCGACGCCGTCGAAAGCAAGGCTGCCCCGAATGCCATGCCCAATCCAACCAGAGCAAGAAGGAACTTTACCCACACTTCCGCTGACGCTGATTGCAGCCACGCCACCGCCCGGCTGCTCCTGGCTTCGGACGGATTCACGGAATTGGTATAGTCGGAGTTCACTGCTCGCAGCCTAGCATCGCCCCAGAGAACGGGCAATCCTGATCGCCTTGCGCGGAAAGCCTTCGTAACTAGCGGCAAAGTGGCGCATAAAAGCTAACTTAAAGGCAAGAACCTACAGCCTGCGGTTGGTTTCGTAGTAGGGTTATCACTTCAACTTTGCACTCCAGTTCAGGACCACAGACATGGGTGTCATTTCTGTCTTCAGTTGCGAGTTGATGAGGAATTTCTGGCCGTCGTTGCTAACGTCGTAGGAGAACAGCTCGGAAGTAGCAAACATTTCACGAGGATTGGCCTGGAAAAGCGCCGTCGGGCTGCCAGCGTCGAAGTTGGACCCCGTTTTCACAGGAACAGCCATGATCTTGCTGTCGGTGGAGAGGTAGAAGAGTTCCTTACCGTCAGCCCGCCATCTGGGCTGATCTCCTCCCGTGTTCGAGACTTGCCACTTCCCGTGTGCCTGGGGAAAAGAGGTTACATAAATCTCCCATCGTCCACTCTCATTGGAGGAGTACGCTACCCACTTGCCGTCCGGCGAGAAGCGGCCGCTCTTCAAGGAAGAACTGGCTTTGAGAAACTGAGTGGCTCGGAGTTCCGGAAACGTCAAAAACCACAAATCCGGGCCGCTCCCGTAAAGTACATATTTCCCATCGCGCGACCAGTCAGTCGGAAATCGATCAGGACCATCCTGCGGAATGATCTTCTCCTCCTGTGCGCCATTGGTATCCTTCAAATACAAGTCGAACTTGAGTTCACGATTTGACGCAAAAACCGTTCGACTTCCATCCGGACTCCAGACTGGCAGTGAGTCCAACGCCGGATCAAACGTCAGCCGTTTCGCACTCCGGGTTTCGAGATCGTAAGTCCAGATGTCGGTATTTTGGCTGGCCGGATCGGTTGTATCTGACGCCACGGCTCTGCCGTTCGGGGCCAGCATAATGTTGCCGTAGATGCCGGGGTTCAGCGCGACTCCGATCTGTTGCCCTTTACGGTCAAACCACAGCAGTTGAGAGGCGCCGGAATCTGCATTTCTTTGGGCTACCAGCAACCCGGCAGTGGAAGCGGCAAATACCGCTTGAGAAATCCGCGGAAAGAATTGAACATCCGTGAGGAGGGGAACAGGTTCTCCAGTCAGTTCGAATCTTCCTGCGTCGAAGTGTTGCGCGAAAAGGGTCTGATCCCGATAAAAGATCAGATATCCGGGGGCGGCATACGTCGCATTGCCTTTCGCTCTGACCACAAGCCGCTTCTCATTCGAATTCAGGGAACCCACGTAGACCGAATAGAGGTCTTTTCGGCCGGAAAGATTGATCGCGGAATACAAATAATGGATTCCGTCTGGCAGGAATACCGGCCAGCGGTTGCTGTCTTCGTTCAAGGTTTTGTCCGGAACCGTAACCTGAGTCGGCGTTCCGCCAAACGCTGAAATTCGGTAGAGGCCGACTCCCAGTGTGCCGCTCGGGGTAAAAAGGATGACGCCATCCTTGTTCCAGGTGCCACCGCGACCTGTCGAGGCATCGCACAGTGTCTGCACCGGACCGCCCGCCAGATTCAGCTTCTTCAGTTTCCCATCGGCGAAGAACCCGAGCGACCGCCCGTCTGGAGACCAGAAGGGGAAGGTGGCACCTCCCGTGTCGGCAAGGCTCGTCGCTTCCTGCGAGCCCGGTTCATAGATCCAGAGGACATTATTTCGTTCGGATTCTCGATGACCAACAACAGCCACCGTATGCCCATTGGGAGATACAGCTGCAGATCGCGCCGCGAACGGGAAAGGCGCAGAAAAATATGTTGTCTGCTCTGTGCCTTTCGATCCACGCCACAAGAGAACTAACGCAATTAGCAGGAGGGCAAGTCCGCCTGCGATCAGCCAGGCCAGAAGCTCTCGGTGGCTTCCCCTTGTTTCCGTGGAACTGGGAGCCGGTGTCCCGCTCGGGACGATCCACTTCAATTGCAGCGCGACGTCATGCGCTGTCTGAAAGCGGTCGTCAGGATTCTTAGCGAGGCAAGCCGTAACGATATGCTCGAACGCCGGCGGCGTGAGTGGCTGCACTGCGGAAATTGGTTCTGGTTCCTTTTCGAGAATCGCGCTAGCGACGCTAATCTGGCTCTTGCCCTCGAACGGCCTTGCGCCGGTCACCATTTCATAAAGAACAGCGCCCAGGGCGAACAGGTCCGACCTCGCATCTGCCTCCTTGCCTTCAATCTGCTCCGGCGACATGTACTGGATCGTCCCGATCATCGTGCCCGCTGTCGTGAGCGGAGAGACGGGACTGGCTTGGCTCATCGTCCGCGCCGCCGACAAAAGTGGCGCGCTCGATACTCCAGCGGGAACGCCGGGCCCCGCGGACTTTGCCAGCCCGAAATCCATCAGCTTCGCGCCGCCTTTCGTCAGCATGACGTTTCCCGGCTTCAGATCGCGGTGCACGATCCCCTGGCGGTGCGCCACGGCAAGCGCCTCGGCGACCGCAGTCCCAATCTTCAGTGTTTCATTCAGCGGCAGTGCACCCTTTCGAAGTCGTTCGGCTAGAGTTTCGCCCTCGAGAAACTCCATCACCAGGTAATCGGTTCCGTCCTGCGAACCGATGTCGTAGAGCTGGCAGATATACGGATGGTTCAGCGAAGAAATGGCCCTCGCCTCGCGCTCCATGCGCTGTTTGAGTTCCGGCGAAGAAGAAAGATGAGAAGCAAGAACCTTAATCGCGACGGCTCGATCCAGGCGGACGTCCCTGGCGCGATACACCTCGCCCATCCCGCCGACGCCCAGGGCAGACTGGATTTCGTACGGACCGAGTTTTGTGCCAGAGCTGAGCACTATAGGTGGGCGTCATTATATGGCATTGCCGATGGGATCCCGGACTCATTTCGCGAGCATCGTCCCGCTTTCTGTTAACCTGCCGCTCGCCGTCAATCGGGCCCGTCAATCGAAAACAAACTCCCACTCTTGACAAAGGAGATCTCAGGACTCTCAGCAAGCGTGCCATCGCGGAATTCTTTGGGACTTTCTGGCTAGTCTTCGGGGGATGCGACGCGGCTGTTCTGGCCGCCGGCTTCCCCACGGTTGGCATCGGATTCGCCGGCGTGGCTTTGGCCTTCGGTCTTACGGTCCTCACTATGGCCTTCGCTATTGGACACATTTCCGGCTGCCACTTGAACCGCGCCGTCAGCCTAGGATTAGTTGTCGGCAAGCGCTTCCCTGCCGGTGAGTTTATTCCCTACGTGATCGCGCAAGTCCTGGGAGCGATTGCGGCGGCGGCGGTGCTCTGCGTCATCGCCAGCGGAAATGCCAGCTTCGACGTACACGCCGGCTTCGCTTCGAACGGATATGGCCTGCATTCTCCTGGTGGCTATTCCCTGCTCGCGGGCTTTGTTGCCGAAGTGGTGCTGACCGCGTTCTTCCTGATCGTCATCATGGGTGCCACCGACAGCCGCGCGGCCAAGGGCTTCGCTCCCATCGCCATCGGTCTCTGCCTCACCCTGATTCACCTGGTGTGCATTCCCGTGACCAACACATCAGTGAACCCGGCTCGCAGCACCGGACCCGCGATTTTCGCCGGGGGATGGGCCCTGCAGCAGTCGTGGATGTTCTGGGTCGCTCCGCTCATCGGCGGCGCGAGGTGGACTCTACCGAGCGTTATTCAGCGAATAGGTTCGGTGAACTTAAGACATTGATTAAGAGTCATGCGCCACGATCGCGTCGAAAAATACGGCTGGCCTGCCAGACCCTACTGCTTCGACGACTGCCTGGGCTGCTGCTTCAATCCGAAGATCCGCAGTTGCCTGTTACTGCCAACGTAGACCTTCCCGTTGGCAACTACAGGAACCAGGTTCGAGTTGCCCCCAACGTTCGGCCAGGCGCCGGCGGGACCCATGAAGAGTTGGGTCATCGCGGCACCACCAGACTCCGGGTTGAAGGCAGAGAGCACAATGGCGTTGGACTGCTGAGAAAGCGGCCGCGACACCGCCCATATGATTGGGTTTGAGTTCCCATTCGACGACACGCTGGTAAAGAACCCCGGATCTTGCCCGTTGCGGACGGCTGGTGACCGAGCGACGGCGGTCAGCCTTGGTTTGGGCGAGGTTTGCAGCTTCCATACTTCGACCCGCGCGCCGCCACTGCTCACCACGCGCGCCAAGCCATCGTTCGGATCCACGAAGTACGACTGTCCACACCAGCAACCACCGATTGTGTACGTTCCGAGAACGTTGTTCTGCGTGGTCGAATATCCCCCCAGGTGGTCTTCATTCATCAGGTACATGCTCCCGAACTTGCCCGCTGCCACCGCCAGATGCGGCGTCGCACCGGGTTGATCGGGCAGGACCAGCACGCCCCCAGAGCCGAAGTCCGTGTCCCCCTGGTCGAGGCTTGCCTGGTTCGAAGGCGTAAACAGGTCCAGCAGGGTGGTGAGGTCCGAAGATACCTTCACCACGCTTTCCTGAATATTGCTCACACCGTCGTAGGTCACACCCGAGGAATCAGAATTCCCGGTGACGAACAGAATGTCGCCGGAATCGTCCGCGGCGGGTCCGTATCCCGACATCCAAATCGAGGACAGGAAGAAACTGTTCGGAGAGGTGGCCTGCGTATCGTTAACCCGATTCGCGGAGAGCGCCGCCAACGAGGACGCGTTCCAGCCCAGCAACCAGCCGCGCGAAAGGTTGGCCCCGTAGTCGCAGAAGCTGCCGAATCCTGCGTAGACGTTGCCATTTGCCAACAGCAGGCCCGGGCGTTGCCGCTGGTAGGTCGCACTGAAAACGAAAGTGGTCCCATCGGTGAGGGTGTGCGAGCCGGTTACAACTTGCGGCGTTACTTTGTCGGTGAGGCTACCCAGATCCAGCGCGTGCAGCCGATACGCCGGCCCGGAGCTGTCCTGCGTGTAGGCAATCAGGTACAAAGTGTTGCTGCTGGTATCGATGACCGGAGTAGATGTGATGCCGACATTCGGGCCGTTGTTGTTGCAGCCAAGCGGCCATACCACTGGTTTCCCAAGATTCTGACTCAGGAGAACCGTGCCGGCATCGGCGTCGATCGCGTAGACGGTATCGTTTTCCGTGACCACATACACGACATTGTGCGTCCCCTGGTGTTTCCCCGCCGTGATGATCACGGCCGGGACCAAGAGCGGTTGCGCATCCACCTGATCGTCCAGCGGCACAGTGGTCAGCAGACCGAAACTGGACGCGTTCACATTCGCCGGCGTGAGCATAGTCTCACTCGAATTCCAGCCCGTGCGGTAGTTGTCATAGTGATATGTGGTTACGGCTGTTTGCGCCGCCAGTGTGAGGGCATCAAGGAAGAGGACGAACACGAGGCCGGCAATTCCGGTCATTACCCCAATATGGCGACGAGGAGGTGTCATTGAAGCCTCTAGAAAATGGTATTTGATTCTAGGGCGATAGTGTCACCAGGTCAACAGGAAGGAACTCCCGGAGATGGAAGACTCTATGCAGGAACTGTCGCAAATCGACGTGGGGGGTTAGTACTCGGCCAGTTCCTTCATGGCGCGGAACAAATCATTCGCCTGCGGCAGGATAGCGTCTTCGAGAATCGGCTGGTAAGCCACAAAGGTGTCGGCGGCAGCCACGCGGCGCACGGGCGCGTCAAGCTGATCGAAGAGTTGATCGGCGAGACGGGCTGCGATCTCCGCCCCATAGCCCCAGCTCAGGGTATCTTCATAAGCCACGAGCGCACGATTCGTTTTCCCGACGGACGCAGCAATCGTCTCCCAGTCAAACGGATTCAGGCAGCGCAAATCGATCAACTCCACTTTCACGCCGTGCTCGCGCTCGAGTTTCTGCGCGGCCTGCAGCGCGCGCGGCACTACCGCCCCATAGGTGATCACGGTCAGGTCGGTTCCTGGATGCACGATCTTCGCCCTGCCGAACGGAATCATATAGTCCGGGCCAGGAGAGGGCGCGCGGCCGTAGGTTTCGCGGTACAGCCGCTTGTGTTCCAGAAACAGCACGGGATCGTCGCAGCGAATCGCGGTGCGCAGCAGCCCCGCGGCATCCAGCGCGTTCGATGGAAACACCACCCGCAGCCCCGGAATATGTGTGAATACGCTCTCCCCGCACTGCGAGTGATAAATCGCGCCGCCGGTGAGGTATCCGCCAATGGCTACCCGAATCACGATAGGGCAAGAGAAAGCATTGTTCGACCGCCAGCGGATCACCGACAGCTCATCGCGAATCTGCATCATCGCCGGCCAGATATAGTCGAAGAACTGAATCTCAACCACCGGCTTCAGTCCGCGCGTGGCCATGCCCGTGGCGCGGCCTACAATGGCGGCCTCGGCCAGCGGCGAATTGAAGACACGGTCGGGACCAAACTCGTTCTGCAAGCCGAACGTCAGTTTGAAGACTCCGCCCTTGCCTTTGACCAGCTTGCGCTTCAGGTACTCTTCGCGGCTGCAATCGGCGACATCTTCTCCGAAGATGACGATGCGCTCATCGCGCTTCATTTCGTCGCGCAGCGTAAGGTTGATCAAATCAGCCATGGTCTTCGCCACCGGTTTCTTGCCATCGGGAGAATCGGGGCCGACCACGGGCTGCGTCTCGAACGCCGCTGACGCCGGATCAAGATCGGGCGAATACACATACTGCAGGATGCTTTCGGGCGCGGGCGGCAGGGCTGCGAGGGCCAGATCCACCGCAACCTGGAGTTCTTCGTCAACTTTCTTCTCCAGTTCGTTGATGCCCTTCTCGTCGAGAATTCCCTCGCGCAGCAAGAACATTTGTGTGCGCGAAACCGGATCGCGGGCCGCATCGCGCTCCCGCTCGGAGTCGGGACGGTACAAACGTTCATCGTCGGAGAGCGAGTGTGAATACGGACGGATGACATGGGCGTGCACAAACGCCGGACCGTGGCCCTCGCGGCAATACTTCACCGCGCGCTGAAACGCGGCCGAACTGGCCACTGGATCGGTGCCGTCGATTTCTTCGAAATGGAAATTCGGGAAGCCCGAAACCAGCCTCGAAATGCTGCCTCCGGCGGTCTGTATCTCCACCGGCACGGAGATCGCGTAGCCGTTGTCCTGCACGCAGAAGATCACGGGTAGCTTGTTGAGAGCGGTGGCGTTCATCGCCTCCCAGAACTCGCCCTCGCTGGTGGTGCCGTCACCGAGCGAAACGTAAGAGACCTCGTCGCCCCGGAACGTCACATCTTTGAACTGTCGATAGTCGGGTGAGTTATTCCTCGACGGGATTTCCGCCGCTCGGGGACGCTGCGAAAAATAGCGTCCGGCCTCGGCGCATCCCACGGCCTGCAGAATCTGCGATCCCGTAGGAGACGATTGAGTCACGATATTCAGTTGCCGATAGCCCCAGTGCGACGGCATTTGGCGCCCGCCGGAACTGGGATCGTCGGCCGCTCCAACCGCCTGCAGGAACATGTCTAGCGGTTTGGCGCCCAGCGCCAGGCACAATGCGCGGTCGCGATAATAAGGATAGAACCAGTCGTAGCCCGGCTTCAGGGCCATGCCGGCCGCCACGCCGATGGCTTCATGCCCGGCGCCCGACATCTGAAAGAAGATTTTCTGCTGCCGCTTGAGCAGGATTTCCCGGTCATCGATCCGCCGGGAGGTATACATGAGGCGGTAGGCTTCGACCAGTTGCTCGCGCGTAAGTCCCTCATAGGTCTGGGACTTCCTGCCGCTTGCAACGGACAGCTTGGGATCGGTTTTTGTGGTCGCCATCCGGTTCCCTGATGAATGCTATGAATACCCCGGCTTTCCAAATACGATGCCGATTATCACCGGGGCAGGTTGCATTGTAAATGGGAATCAGGGATTGGAAAACATGCAAGTTCGGATTGCGGGGATTGTGGAACTTTGGTCACCTAGCTGGCAGTGCGAACCTACTCGGCTCGGCTGACTCGAGCAGAAACCAGCCAGCGGAAAAGGGCGGTCGCGCCCAATGCCCCGAGAAGTTGGGCGGCAACGAACCCAGGTGCGTCGGCGGGACGAATCCCGGCGAAGGTGTCGCTAGCGGAACGCGCTAACGTGACTGCGGGATTCGCAAACGAAGTAGATGCAGTGAACCAATATGCCGACGTAATGTACGCCCCTACCGCATAAGCCGTCGCCGATGGCCGGAAACGCGAGCAGCCCCAAATCACAAACATCAACCCGAAGGTGGCCACAGCTTCGCTCCATAGTTGAGCCGCTCCATGCCGGGGATGGTTTGAAGCGAAAAACAGAGGCAGGCCGAACATGAGGTGAGCCGAAGCAACGCCCACAAAAGCTCCCGCAAGCTGTGACACCCAATAGACTGGTGCTTCACGCCAGGGCAGATCTCCCGTCACACTCATCGCCAGAGTCACCGAGGGATTGAAATGCGCTCCCGAGATCGGAGCCAGCGTCAGAACAAGCACGACCAGGATTGCCCCCGTGGATAGCGTGTTCGCCAGCAGGGCGATCGCGACATTGCCCGCAGCCAGGCGTTCGCCCATGATGCCGGAGCCCACCACCGCCGCCAGAAGAAATGCGGTTCCTAAAAACTCCGCGACCATACGCGAACGCAGATTGAAGTTCATTGCCGTCCGATATTGTCGATTTCCTTCTTCAGCGATAGCCCGTCAAGAGTAGAGAACGGCAGACTGAGGAACAGACTGATTCTTCGATCCAGCAGAAAGAACGCGTCGCGGAAGGCCTTCTCCACTTGCTCCTCTGTGCCGCGCACTGCCGCGGGATCGGGTACGCCCCAGTGCGCGGTCATGGGCTGGCCCGGCCATACCGGGCAGACTTCGTTGGCCGCGTTGTCACAGACCGTAAACACAAAATCGAGCTTCGGAGCTTCGGGCCTGGCAAACTCATCCCAGTTCTTGCTGCGGAAACCGACGATCGGCAAGTGCGCCCTTTCCAGTTGCCGCAACGCTTCCGGCCGAACCGATCCTGACGGGTGGCTGCCCGCGCTGTAGGCAACAAAGTTAGGCCCGCCTTTATGATTCATGATGGCCTCGGCCATAATCGAGCGCGCTGAATTGCCCGTGCACAGAAATAAAACATTGTAGGGTTTTTGCATCGCCATCCTTGCGCGAAGTTCAGACGAGGATTCCACTCAGTTGCAGCATGTCGGACCGCAGCAAGCTTCTTTCACCTTGGGCTTCACGGCACGAATGAAAGCGCTCAGGAACTTTCCATCGACCTGCGGAGCAATCGCGCCGACGTCAATGCCCTGCCCGGCGAGAAATTCCCGCGCGTCTTCCGCCCGGTAGATGCGGGTGGGCTCAACCTCAATTTGCTCGAATCCCGCCGCCGCCAACTTGTTGCGGTAGTCAGTCTCTTCGAGCGCTCCCGCGATGCAACCCACCCACGCCAATACGCTCTGGCGAATCTCGGGCAGTATCTCGCCGCGCGTCACTACATCGGACACGGCAAAGCGGCCGCCTGGCTTGAGTACGCGAAACGCCTCCCGCAGCACGCGATCTTTGTCCGCAGAGAGATTGATGACGCAATTGGAGATGATCACGTCCACCGAATTGTCAGGTAAAGGAATGTTTTCAATCTCACCCTTGAGAAACTCGACATTCGCGACGCCCGCCCTGCGCTTGTTCTCGTTGGCCAGGGCGAGCATTTCATCGGTCATGTCCAGACCGTAGGCCTTGCCAGTCGCGCCAACCCGCTTCGCCGAGAGCAGCACGTCAATGCCGCCACCGGAGCCTAGGTCAAGCACGACTTCGCCCGGGTTCAGTTTGGCCAGCGCGGTCGGATTGCCGCAGCCGAGCGATGCCAGCAAAGCTTCCTCCGGGATTTGCCCGGCCTGAGAGGCGTCGTAGAGGTTGGTCGTAATCGGATCAGAACACCCGCTACCGACCGTGGCGCCGCAGCAGGAACTGCCTCCGGATTTCACACGCAGTGCAGCCTGGCCGTACTTCTCTTTGACGACTTCTCTAATGTCGGTAGCTTCGATCCCGGTAGCATCGGTGGCGCTCATGACTGTCTCCTATTTGCAGATGCGAACGATCTGTTCCGGTTTGAGTGCCTTGTTACGTGTGCAGCATTGGGCATAGAGGAATTGCAGTAATTCCTGTAGAGCATCGGTATTGGCGGTGTAGCGTAGAAAAGTTCCCTCTCGCCGGATTCCCACCAGACCTTCGGTCTTCAGTTTTTCAAGATGGTGCGAGAGAGTCGAATTTGGAATCTCGAGCTCACCTTGAATATCGCCGACCACAAGTCCTTCGGGATGCGCCGTGAGCAATAGTTGCATGATCCGCAGCCTAGGCTCAGTACCCATCGCGGAGAACATGTCGGCGTACTTGGCCACGCGTTCGCTGCTCTTAACTGGATGAAGCCCCTTGCATATTTCGATATTACTAGTAATATGGATCACCGTCAAGTTTTGTAATCGCACTCAATCGCCAAGTGCGAATTGCCCGTCGCGGCGAGCTCGATGCTGAGTACTGACGGTTGCATGCTCCCATCATTTATCCTGAAACTGCATGATCCACACCCGCTGCGCCTTTGACCCGCGCATCATCAAGCTGGTGATCTTCGATCTCGACGGTACATTGATTGATTCCCGGCTCGATCTGGTGCATTCCGTGAACGCCGCGCTGCGCGACATCGGGCGGCCCGAGTTGCCCGATGACGTGATTGCCAGCTACGTGGGCGACGGGGCGCCTATTCTGATACAACGGGCACTTGGCGGCGAAGCGGTTGACGAGGCAATCGTACGCCAGGGCCTGCAGTTTTTTCTGTGTTATTACCGCGAACACAAGCTCGACCACACCACGGTTTATGCGGGCGTCTCCGAGGCGCTCACCGCCATTCAAAAGGCGTCCAACGGCATTCCGCGCAGGATGGCGGTGCTCTCGAACAAGCCTGTAGTTCCGTCCCGTGCGATCGTCGAAGCGCTTGGACTGGGCCCGTTCTTCACGCAGGTCTATGGCGGAAACAGTTTTGCCAGCAAGAAGCCCGACCCCGAAGGCGCGCGCAAGTTGCTCCAGGAGAATGGCGTGCGGCCGGAAGAGGCCGTGATCGTCGGTGATTCCCACGTCGACATTGAAACTGGACGCAACGCCGGCTTGTGGACTGTAGGGGTGAGCTATGGCTTTGCCCCGCATACGCTGCAGCAGGCGCTGCCCGATGTGCTTGTGGACACGCCGCATGAACTGGCGGAAGTATTCGCTTAGCACACCGCTGAAACACTGCTTAAGTACCTCAGGGGCTAAAGCCCGGCAATTCTGTGCGCTCTTTACGCAGGCCTCGAAGGCCTGATCCACCCACTCGCTGATCTCAGCGCTGGAAGCGCTGCGCTACTCAAAATGGGCACTGTCTCATGTAAACTCATGCGACGATGAGTGATTCAAAGGGCAGCTTCACGGCTTCGGAGCTGCGCAAACTGCGCAGCATGAAAGATCCCCACGGCATCCAGAAATTTCTCGACGATGCTCCTTATCACCTCGCAGATACGGCGTGGTCGCCGCGGCGCGTGCTGGCGGAGCAGGCGGCACACTGCCTTGAGGGCGCGATCTTTGCCGCGGCGGCGCTCCGTGCCAATGGATATCCTCCGCTGTTGCTTGATTTCGAAGCCGAGCACGATACAGACCACGTAATCGCCATATTTCGCCAGCACGGATGCTGGGGCGCCGTTGCCAAGTCGAATTACACCGGATGCCGGTGGCGCGAGCCAGTTCATCGCACCCTGCGCGAACTGGCTTTGACTTATTTCAATACCTACGTCAATCTGCGGCGGGAGCGGACGCTGCGGCGCTTTTCGGTCCCCGTGAACCTCAAGCGCTTCGATCGCCAGAACTGGATGACTACCGACCAACCAGTATGGTTCATTGTGTATCACCTGTTCGATATCAAGCATTACCCGCTGATCACCCCGGCCATGGCCAAGCGACTGCATCGCGTCGACGAGCGGCTGTTTCAAGGGGAGTGTCTGGGGAAAGCGTACAAGACAACCGGTAAGTAAATGAGGACCATTTTCATGCATCCTGATGGAACTCCCTGCCTTCTAAGGACGTAATATCCGTCATGAGAAGGCTGGGTCTCGCTCCGATCGCGCTGGTCATCGTTCCGATTCTGCTTGCCGGTCTGCGTGCATTGGGGCAGGATCAATCCGCCTCGCCTGCTTCGAACACGCCGCCTGTCACTTCTTCCCCCCTGACTGATTTTAAACCCGATGCCAGCGGCAAACTCTCACAGGAGCAGATGCAGCAGCTCTTCCGCATTGTCGCCGACAAGGACATCGAAAACGACAAACAGCTGCGCGACTATACCTAGGTTGAGCGCGACGTGGAGCACAAGCTTGATGGCAAGGGGCAGGTGAGGTCCACCGAAGTGAAGACTTAATGAAGTGATGGAACTCTACGGCGAGCAGGTGCAGCGGGTGATCGAGAAGGACGATAAGGCCCTCGACACCAAGGACGCTGCCAAGGAAGAAGAAAAGATTCAGAAGATCATCGACAAGCGCAAGAACGAGTCGGAAAGCGATCGCAAGAAGCGGGAAGAGAAAGAAGAGAAAGATCGCGAAGAGAACCGTAAGTTCGTGCGCGAAGTGGCCGACGCTTACAAGTTCAAGCTGGTAGGGACGGAACTGGTCGGCGGGCGCGAGGCCTGGGTGATTGAGGGTGAGCCCCGACCGGGATTTGTGCCCCACATGAAAGAGTCCAAGTTTCTGTCGAAGTTCCGCGGAAGAGTCTGGATCGACAAGAACGATCTGCAACTGGCCAAGATGGACGTGGAATGCCTGGACACGATTTCCTGGGGATTGTTCCTGGTGCGCTTTCACAAGGGTTCGTGCTGGATGCTGGAACAGACTCGGGTGAACGACGAAGTGTGGTTGCCGCTCCATGTCGCGGCAAAGATCGACGCGCGTTTGGCCCTGCTCAAGAACTTCGATGTGGACCTGGAGCAGACCTACCGCGATTACAAGAAGTTCCGCGCCACCGCGAGGATTGTGGGCGTGGGGGAAGTGAAACCGTAAGCGGCGCATGGCACTTGGAGCCTTCCTTGCGTTTCCGTCATCTAAGTGAAGTCGCTCCTGTCCGCAGCCGCGACTGTGTATACTCTGCGTCCCAGGTAAAATATGTCTTCTCCAGTCAGCCCCGGCCTGGCTCTCTCCGCCGGCCCGGTAGACCGCGCGCAGGCTTTCCCCACTCTGACAGTCGGACAGATCGATCGCATTCGCCACTTCGGCAAGCTGCGCAGGGTTGAAGCGGGAGAGATTCTGTTCCAGCCGGGGGATGTGACAGTTCCTTTCTTTGTGCTGCTCTCCGGAAGCATGGAGATTGTGCAGCCAGATCTGACTGTCGGGGAACGTCCGATCGTGACCCACCACGCCGGGGGATTCACCGGCGAGATGACCATGATCTCAGGCCGTGGCGCCCTGGTGCGCGGACGCGTCACCGGCTCCGGCGAATTTCTGGAACTCGGCAGCGATGACTTGCGGTCTCTGGTGGCGCGGGACGCCGAGTTGAGCGAGATTCTTATGCGCGCTTTCATCCTGCGCCGGCTGTTGCTGATTTCCTATGGCCAGGGCAACGTGATTCTGATCGGCTCCCGGCACTCGGCGAAAACTTTGCGGCTCCGCGAGTTTCTCAGCCGCAATGGGCACCCCCATGCCTATGTTGACCTGGACGTGGACAAGAGCCTTCAGGATCTGCTGGATCGGTTTTCCGTAAAGGTCGAGGACATTCCCGTGGTCATCTGCAACGGGCAAACCGTGTTGCGCAGTCCTTCGACGCAGGAGCTGGCAGACTGTCTCGGCTTCAACGCCAACATCGTGCCATCGCAGGTGCGCGATCTGGTGATTGTGGGCGCCGGGCCCTCGGGGCTGGGCGCAGCCGTCTACGCTGCTTCGGAGGGACTCGATGTGCTGGTCATCGAGACGGAAGCTCCCGGCGGGCAGGCGGGATCGAGTTCCAAGATCGAAAACTATCTTGGATTCCCTACCGGAATTTCAGGACTGGAATTGGCAGGTCGCGCTACCAATCAGGCGCTGAAGTTCGGCGCGAAGATGATGATTGCACACAGCGTGGCCCGACTAAACTGCAAGCGGCGTCCGTATGAGGTGGTGCTCGATGATGGGCAGGGTATCCACGCGCGCTCCGTGGTGATTGCCAGCGGCGCGCAATACAACAAGCCTGAAGTAGAGAATCTGACGAAGTTTGAAGGCCAGGGCATTTACTACGGAGCGACCTACATTGAGGCGCAGTTGTGTGGAACGGAGGATGCGATTGTAGTGGGCGGCGGAAATTCGGCGGGTCAGGCCGCGGTTTATCTCTCGCAGACTTCCGGCAAAGTCCATATGCTGGTGCGGTCCTCGCAGTTGTCGGACACGATGTCGCGTTACCTGATCCAGCGTATTGAGGAGAATCCCGTGATTGAGATGCACTATTGCACGGAGATTGTGGGCCTTGACGGCGATACGCAACTGGAGCAAGTGAGCTGGCGGGACAAGAACATCGGCGAGACATCGACCCATGACATCCGGCACCTGTTCATTATGGCAGGAGCTTCTCCGCGTACCGACTGGCTGCAAGGTTGCCTCGCGCTCGACGACAAGGGCTTCATCTTGACCGGGAGGGATCTGGATCCGGTTCTGCATGATTTTCATTGGCCGCTTCCTCGAGTGCCACTGATGCTGGAGACAAGCCTGCCTGGAGTGTTTGCCGTGGGCGATGTCCGCGCCGGGAACGTGAAGCGCGTGGCCTCCGCCGTGGGCGAGGGATCAATCGCGATTTCTCTGGTGCATCGGGTGCTGGCGGAGTTGTAGATACGGCGCTCGTCGGGGAGGAACCTCTTGCTGCGGATTTGCAGGTATTCTCGCGGGTTCTTGTCTTCGTGGAGGCTCCAAGGACACTCTTTTTGCCAGCGTTATAATGGAGAGATTCTCACTTGGTGACATTGCGTTCTGTGAGGGCTGTGCCTAGCTGGTGAGGAAACCGAGCCGAGCTTTGCTCGGCGTGGACAGCCGAGGCGGCTGTCCCCACATTAAGCATTGCCTCTTCACACAGAGCAGTGGCTAAGCGCTAACAGCTAAGAGCTTCTTCCATGGACTTCAAACTCGTTTCCGATTACAAGCCGCAGGGGGACCAAGGCCGGGCGATCGAGTCGCTGCTGCGTGGCGTCTACGACCGCGAGCAGCATCAGGTTTTGCTGGGCGTCACCGGGTCAGGCAAGACTTACACCATGGCCAAGGTGATTGAGGCGGTGAACCGCCCGGCGCTGGTAATGGCTCATAACAAAACTCTTGCCGCGCAGCTTTATCACGAGTTCAAGAATTTCTTTCCGCACAACGCGGTCGAGTATTTTGTTTCCTATTACGACTACTACCAGCCTGAGGCTTACGTTCCGGCCGCTGACTTGTTCATTGAAAAAGAAGCGACAATCAATGATGAACTGGACAAGCTGCGGCTTTCGGCGACCAAGTCACTGTTTGAGCGGCGCGATGCCCTGATTGTGGCTTCGGTGAGTTGCATCTATGGCCTGGGATCGCCCGAGGCCTACTACGGCATGATGCTGTTTCTGGAGAAAGGCCAGAAGATTACGCGCGACGACATCACACGCAAGCTGGTCGACATTCTTTACGAGCGCACCAACGGCGAGTTCAAGCGAGGCACGTTTCGTGTGCGCGGCGACGTGATTGAGGTCTTCCCTACTTATGACGACATGGCTTACCGCATCGAGCTTTGGGGAGATCAGGTGGAATCGTTGGCGCAGATCGATCCATTGTTCAGCACGGTGAAGCAGAAGTACATGCGGCTGCCGATTTATCCCAAGACACACTATGTGATGAAAGACGAGACCCGGGCGTCAGCCGTGGAGTCGATCAAGAAAGAGCTGGCGTGGTGGGAAGTGGAGTTGGACAAACAAGGGCGTGCAGTCGAGTCCCAGCGCATTCACCAGCGCGTGAAGTTCGATCTGGAAATGATCAAGGTGATGGGCTACTGCCACGGCATCGAGAATTATTCGCGGCATTTCACGGGACGAATGCCGGGCGAGCCTCCGCCGACGCTGCTGGACTATTTTCCGCGCGATTATCTGATGTTCATCGACGAGTCGCACCAGACCGTGCCGCAAGTGCGCGGCATGTATGCCGGCGATCGCTCGCGCAAGGAAACGCTCGTGGAGTATGGCTTTCGCATGCCGTCGGCCCTAGACAATCGTCCGCTGACGTTTGGGGAATTTGAGCACCGCACCAATCAACTCGTCTACGTATCGGCAACGCCGGGTCCGTATGAGTTGACGAAGTCGGCGGGCGTCGTAGTCGAACAAATCATCCGGCCGACAGGATTGATCGATCCCGAGGTTGAAGTGCGACCCGTAAAAGGTCAGATCGACGACCTGCTGCACGAGATTCGTGCGCGCGTCGAAAAAGGCGAACGCGTGCTGGTGACCACGCTGACCAAACGCATGTCCGAAGACCTGGCCGAGTACTACGCCGAGGTGGGTGTGAAATGCCGCTACATGCATTCGGAGATCGAAACGCTCGAGCGGGTGAAGATTCTGCGCGATCTGCGCAAGGGTGAGTTCGATGTATTGATCGGGATCAATCTGCTGCGCGAAGGGCTGGACCTGCCGGAAGTTTCGCTGGTGGCGATTCTCGATGCGGATAAAGAAGGCTTCCTGCGGTCGTGGGGATCTTTGATCCAGACGATCGGACGCTGCGCCCGTCATCTGCACGGGCGCGCGATTCTCTACGCCGACCGCATGACCGATTCGATGAAGCGGGCGATGGATGAAACCTCGCGGCGGCGGACGATTCAAACCGCATACAACGAAGAAAACGGAATCACGCCGGAATCCATCGTGCGTCCGCTGGACATGACGCTAGCCGGAATCATTGCCGCCGACTATACCGACCTGACCGGCGGCGAAGCCGAGGGCATGCCGGAGTTCAAATCGCAGGAAGATCTGGATGGCTACATCGCCAAACTGGAAAGCGATATGCGCGAATCGGCGAAGCGGTTTGAATTCGAAAAGGCGGCGAAGCTGAGAGATACGATTAAGGAGTTGAGGACGAAGGAGTTTTTGTTCGCGTAGACAAGCCTAACCACGGAGAACACCATGGATCACAGGGAAATCAAGGTCTCCTGTGCGTCCCGTGGTTTTCGTTTCCTCCTTACCGCCCGTAGGCAGCGCTAGCGGCCAGCGGCTTGCGATGAAACGTATAGCCGTCAAAGGTTTCGGAGCGGAAGTTCAGGTTGGGAGCGCTGAGCTTTTCGGTTTGGCTCAGGAAAAGGTATCCGCCGGGTTCGAGGTAGAGATGC
>OCZU010000466.1_pt1 | contig 28284 bp, 30 predicted proteins | sample 1539001 | NCBI WGS metagenome assembly OCZU01 (sample SAMEA3539306, study PRJEB22396) | soil metagenome | biome: tundra; feature: field; material: soil | place: USA | collected 2010-05 | depth 0.15 m | reverse complement strand
CAGGGTGCACGCAGTTCAATCAGGACAGATTGATCGGGAACTCGGGGCCGAATTGAGTCGGACGGAATCACTTCGGATAAAGGCGGACTACACAGGAATCGAAATCGAGCCAGCGACTGCCGCAGGGGCAGTCGCGAAAGCCGAAATCTTCGTACAAACGGTTGAGCGCGTGTTTAGTCTTGGCGAGTCTTCCTTGGGAAAAGATTACGGAAACCGCAATCCCAATCACGATGATAAAGTTTCGGAGCCGGGTAATGCCGTCGAGCGAATGCAGACGAACTATCCGCCCCCGCAACCATTTTCGCTGGAGGAGGAGCGGCGCCAAGCGCGCGAAAATTGGCTGCGACTTCGGCGCGAAAAAATCGAGGGTGCAAGGGACCTCGGCCATGAACCGGACACTGCTCGTCACGCCAAAGAAGAGCTCAGCCCTTCGCCCGACAATGACATGGATGAGTAATCAGACGCCACCTCAGCGTAGCTTCCCCTTCCCGTGCTCGTCGGCCGCTGCGCAGTTGCCGCAGCCGGGCGTTGCCAGCCGCTTACGGTGCTCTGCGGCCGCACGCACCGCGAGACCCCGCGCCGCCAGGGCATCGAGCAACCATTGGCGTCGTTGCATCGGCATGAAACTCCAGACCACGTAACCCGCGGCCAGCAGCACCAGTACGCCGATGATGAGTTGTTGCAGCATGCGTCAGGCTCCGGCGCCTAAAGCCAACGCGATGCGATAGGTCGCGAACGCGAACGCGTAGGCCAGCACGAACAGGTAGCCGGTCATGATCAGCGGATAGCGCCAGGAATTGGTTTCGCGCCGCACGGTCACCAGCGTCGACAGGCACTGCGGCGCGAACACGTACCAGGCCAGCAATGACAGCGCGGTCGCGAGACTCCAGCCACTGGCGATCATCGGCCGCAACGCGGTCTCGACATTGGCAGCGCCCGCAGCGCCCGCAGCGCCGGTAACGCCCGCACCGGCAAGCGAATAGACCGTACCCAGCGCCCCGACCACGACTTCCCGTGCGGCCAAGCCGGGCACCAGTGCGACGCTGATCTGCCAGTTGAACCCGAGCGGCTTGAAGATCGTTTCCAGACCGGAGCCCAGCATGCCGGCGAAGCTGTAGCGAATCGCCGGTCCGGTGGCCCCCGCGGGCGGCTGCGGATAGCTCGCCAGGAACCACAGCAGCACCATGAGCGCCAGAATGATCGTCCCCACGCGCGTGAGGAAAATCTGCGTGCGCTCCCATAAGCCGGTCAGCAGATTGCGCAGGTTCGGCCAATGGTATTCAGGCAGCTCCATCAGCAGCGGGTGATAGCTCGAGCGCATCGTCGCGCGGCGCATGATCAGCGCCACGAGCACCGCGCCGGCCACGCCGGCGAGGTAGAGGGCAAACAGCACCAGACCCTGCAGATTGAACGGCCCCTCCGAACGGTTCGGGATGAACGCGCCGATAATCAGCGCATACACCGGCAGCCGGGCCGAACAGGTCATCATCGGCGCTAACAAAATCGTCGCCAACCGATCCCTCACATTCGGAATCGTGCGCGTCGCCATGATCCCCGGAATGGCACAAGAGAATGAGGACAGCAGCGGAATGAAGGAGCGCCCCGACAGGCCCACGCTGCCCATGAGCCGGTCGAGCAGAAATGCGGCGCGCGGCAGATAACCGCTGTCCTCGAGCAGCAGGATAAAGAAGAACAGGATCAGGATCTGGGGCAGGAACACCAGCACGCTGCCGGCCCCGGCGATCACGCCGCCGACCAGCAGACTGCGCAGCGGACCGGCCGGCAGCGCCTGCGTTACCAGTTGGCCGAGTCCGTCCATGCCGGCCGTGATCCAGGCCACCGGGGCCTGCGCCCAGCTGAACACCGCCTGGAACATCAGGAACAGCAGCAGCGCAAGCAGCACCGGCCCGGCGATCGGATTCATGACGACCGCATCGAGCCGGGCGAGCGCGCGATCGCGCAATGGTTCAACGTAGCCGACCGCGGCCAGGATGCGGCGCACCTCGCGCTGCGTCGCGGTCAACTCCGCATCGGATACCGCTGGCACGGTGAAGGATTCGCGTGGCGCTACGAGCTCCAGGGTATCGAGCGCTGCAAGCAGCGCGGCCTCGCCGCCCGGCCGCACCGCAACGGTATCGACCACCGGCACCCCGAGTTCGCGCGCGAGTGCCTCGCGATCGAGCGTGAACCCGCGCCGATGCGCCAGGTCGCTCATGTTCAACGCCACGATCATCGGTATGCGAAGTCGCGTGAGCTCGAGAGTGAGGCGCAACGACAGGCGCAGATTGGTGGAATTGAGCACGCAGATGATCAGTTCAGGCGGCGTCTCACTGCGCAGCCGCCCCGTCACCACATCGCGTGTGATCGCCTCATCGAGTGTCGTCGGCACCAGGCTGTAGGTGCCCGGCAGATCGATGACGCGATAGAGCAGGTGGCGGCCGGCGCTGAAGAAAGCCCCTTCCTTGCGCTCGACGGTGACGCCGGGATAGTTCGCAACCTTCTGACGGCTGCCGGTCAGGCGATTGAATAGCGCAGTCTTGCCGCAGTTCGGCGCCCCGACCAGCGCCACGCGGCGTGTCACCACATCGGGAAGGGCTCGGGTCACACGACCTCGGGGCGCTCGAGCTGCACCAGCACGGCCTGGGCCTCACGCCGGCGCAGCGCAAAGATCGATGAGCCGATTCGCACGGCGATCGGATCGCCCCCTGGACGAATCTCCTCGATGACCTCGAAATGCTCGCCCGGTACGAATCCCACTTCGAGCAGGCGCCGCGCAATCGTCGAGCCGACGTCATCGCCAATGGTGATCCCTGCCACGCCGCTTAAGTCCACCGCGCTGACTATGCCGCGAGCGCCTTTATGCAGCGATGCCAGCGAGTGCACCTCACCGGCGGCTTCGATATCTTTGTCGACCGCACGCCAATCCACACAGGAATCCATTGCTGTGCCCCATAAAAGGTCAAATGCGAATCAATCGCAATCGCATCTGAGGATAGCGCAGACGGGCGCCGGGCGCCAGTTCGGCTGCCGCAATTGCCGCTAGCGTTGCTGGCCAAAGCGGCGCCAGAGCCAATGGTCCACCGAGAAGCTCCCGGCGCCGCGGCACAGCAGCACCAGCAGCATCGCCGCCCACTGGATGTGCGTCGGCCAGGCCTGCGGATAAACGAATACTTCGATGATGGTGGTCATGCCGAGCAGCACCAGCGCGGCCGGCCGCGTCAGAAACCCGAGCACCAGCAGCACCGGCGTGGACAGTTCGATCGAGGCACCGATGTGCGCCGCGATATCCGGCGGCAACAGGGGCACTTTGTACTCATCCTCGAACAGCTGCAGCGTCGCGTCCCAGTTGGCGAGCTTGGTCGTGCCCGAGTTCCAGAACACCGTGGCGACCGCCAGGCGTAAGGGAATCGCGAGCAGGCTGTAAGGCACGCGCTCGAGCACGCCGATGACGCGCGTGATGCCGGCCTTGAACGAAGAGGTCACCGGCGCCGCGGCCGTCGTGGAAGTAGTCATGAGCCCCTCTCCTAAGGAATGCGCCAACTCGTGAAGCGTCCCGACGCCAGATGATCCGCCAGCACGGCGTTGAGCTCCTCGCCAGAGTGCATTTCGGCCGCTGGCTCGTCCAGCGCTGCCTGCAATGGCTCGCCCGCACACAGCCGCTGCGTAAAGCGCCACGCACCCGGCAGCATGCGCCGGACCTGCACACCCGCCGCGCACCGCTCGATCAGCAGCCACACGGGACCGGCCGTCGGATCGAGTGCTTTCATCCCCGCCTGGTCCTCATCGAGCACTGCGCGCCAGATCGCATCGGCCGGCGTATCCAGCCGCAGCACAGTGATGGCCGGGTGTGGCACAAAGCTCAAGGCCGGCACGAGCGCCGCGTCGAGCCCGGTGAGCGAGGCGACGTCCAACGGCGGGGCATCAGGGGCATGCAGCGCGCGGTTTACCGCCCATTCCAGTCGCGCGACATCGGCCAGGTAGGTGAGGCCTGCGGCGTGCGGAAACCGCGCCAGAAATGCCGGAAACTGCTCGCCGTAGTCGTTCAAATAAGCGCTGGCGGGCGGATTGGTGCGAATAAACTCCTGCGCAGCGCTCTCGAAAAACCCCGCCCCGACCAACCGGCGGACCGCCGGGAAGCTTGTGGCCAAGGCGTTGGTCAAGCTGCTGAGGCAGGTGTTGCGGTAGATCCCGAGCTCCGGCGCAATCGCGGCAGAAGCATCGAGCAGCGCGCTACCCAAGGCGCCCTGCAGTTCATGTAGCGTAGGCATCGCTAAGGCTCCGGCTCGCACGCTGCCGAACGGCGGCCTGGGCCGCTTCGTCGAGCAGCACTTCGAATGCTGGAATGTCGGTATCCCATTCGATCAACGTCGGCCGCGCACCCAGGCGGCTCAGCGCCTGCTCATACAGCGCCCACACCGGTGGGGCGACGCGCGAGCCGTGATTGTCGATGCGCACCACGCGCGCGTCATCGAGTGTGCACACGGCATGGCCGGCCAGGTGGTACTCGCCGATCGCACTGGCCGGCAGCGCGTCGAGATAGGTCAGCGGGTCCCAGCCGTGGTTGCTGGCACTCACAAAAATATTGTTGAGGTCACACAGGATGCCGCAGCCGGTGCGCCTCACTACGGCGCCCAGGAATTCCCATTCAGGAATACTCGAATGCTCGAACTGCAGGTAGGTCGATGGATTCTCGATCAGAATCGGCCGCTTGAGCCGCTCTTGAGTCTGCTGCACGTGCCGGCAGACCACCTCGAGCGCCTCTTCGGTCATCGGCAATGGCAGCAGATCGGCGAGGTAGCGGCCGCCGGTCACGCTCCAGGATAGGTGCTCCGAAACCAGGCCCGGCTCGATCGCCTGCGCCAACTCAGCCAGCCGCTGCAGATGTGTCAGGTCGAGCCCTTCGGCGCTGCCGAGTGATAAGCCCACGCCGTGCAGTGACAGCGGATAATCGCAGCGCACGGCTTCGAGCGTGCGCCGTAGCGTGCCGCCGCCAAAATAGTTCTCGGCATGCACCTCGAACCACGGCACATCGGGGTGCGAGCGCAGCACGAGTTCGTGATGCGGGAAGCGAAGCCCGATTCCCGCCGCCGCGGGAATCGAGCTGGCCTGACCCTCGATGGCAGAAGGATCGAGCAAGCGCGTCGCCTTACATCGCCTGCGTCGTGCCGCCCGCGATCTTGGCACAGTCGCCGGCCGGTACCAGTACGAAGGATTTCGGGTCACGGGCTGCGGTGGCCTGCCCGGCGCAGGAATGGGCGCCCTCGGCGCAGTCGTTCTTCGCGACCGCGTTGATGCCGTAACACTTTTCCAGCTTGTCCTTCATCGCCCGCGCCGTGCTCGCTTTCACCGGGTCGGACATGTCGGTAGCGCGGACCGGGGCCTGCAGCACCAGCGCCAGACCCACGGCGGCAGACAGCGTTGAAGCGGCCAATACGTATCGATTCATGAGTGATCCCCTGTTCTTAAGGGGCCCCGGAATTGGGGCCACGCGGGTAAGTTCGGCGCCGCGCACAAAAGGTTACACTGCGGCTCGTGCACACCGCCCCCACGCCTACGCTGCGAGACCTGGCATGGTCGCAGCTCATGCGCGCCGCGCAGGCCGGTGATCGCGCCGCCTATTCCCGACTGCTGCGCGAAGTGACGCCGTTCGTGCGCGCGTTGCTGCGCCGCCATTGCTCCCACCGGCAGGACATCGAGGAAATGGTACAGGAGACGCTGCTGACCCTGCACCGCGTGCGCCAGACCTATGACCCGAACCGTCCGTTCAGTCCCTGGCTCGGCGCCATCGCCGCGCGCCGCGGAATCGACGGCCTGCGCCGCCGCTCGCGTGTCGCACGTCACGAGATCAGTGCCGAGATCGAGAGCTATGAAACCTTTGCCGACCCTGCAGCGAATATCGATATAGCCGCAGTACGTTCCGCGGGAGAGATCGAGGAGTTGCTGCAGCGGCTGCCGCCAAGGCAGCGTGCCGCGCTCGAGGCCGTGAAGCTTAAGGAGATGAGTCTGGCCGAGGCGTCGGCGGTCTCGGGCCAGTCGGTGGGTGCCCTCAAGGTCAACACCCACCGCGCACTCAAGACACTGCGGGCGCTATTCCGGGACACGACCGAACGGTAGGCGCAACGCTGATGCAGACGGATCAATTCATCGAACAGCTGGCCTCAGAGCTCGAGCCGGTGCAGGTGCTGCGCTCGCCGGCGCTGCGTGCCCTGCTATGGCTGGCATTCGTCGGCGTCGTCACTGCGGCGCTGATCCTGCGCTATGCCCACATGAGCAGCGTGCTGCAGCGGCTGGCCGTGCCGCGCGTCGCGGTCGAGTGTGTGGCCACGGCTCTGACCGCGGTGACCGCCATCGTGGCAGCCTTTGAGTTGTCGGTACCGGATCGCTCGCCCCGCTGGGCATGGCTGCCCTTGCCCCCGTTCCTGTTGTGGCTGGGGGCCAGCGGCCTCGGATGTCTGCGCAATGGTCTCAGCCTTCGCGGGCCTGAAGGCTTTCTCGGTGACAGTCCGCACTGCTTTATGTTCATCACCTCGGCCAGCGTGCCATTGGCCGTGGGTCTGTTCTGGATGCTGCGCCGTGCCCGCCCGATCGATCCCTTACCGGTGGCCGCCATCGGAACTCTGGGCGTGGCGGCGACCGCTGCCTTCATTCTCGAGTTCTTTCACCCCTTCGACGTCACCGTCATCGACCTGACATGGCATCTTTCGGCCGTCGGCTTGGTTGTGTTGCTCGGCACCGCCTGGCGGCGCCCCCTGCTCGACGCCAGCGCCGGGAACTAAAACCGCACGCTAAGCGTGCCGAACAGGGTCCGCCGCGGCCCGTAGGCGGCTTGAAAGATACCGATGCCTTCGGCCGATCGGATCTCGTTGATGCGATCGAGCAGATTCAGCACGGTCAGCCGTAGCGACAGCGGTAATCCGCCCGAGAGCGTAAAGGTCCGCTGGGCACTGGCATTGAGCTGGAAGCTGTGGGCCAGGGTCTGCGTATCGGCGAAGCCCGTGGCCAGGCCGCTGCTGTAGAGCGAATCGACGGAAAGCGCGCAGGGATGGAATGCATAACTTAAGCCCGCTGCGCCGCCGAATTTCGGCTGGTGATCGAGCAATATGGAGTGCGTGTTGATGTAGGCGAGCTCGTCTGGACCAAAGTTGAATTGTCCGGTCGCCACGCCCCTCTGCCAGTTCTCGCCAACCGTCACGCTGCCGTAGGTGGAGAAACCCTGCACCGAATAGCGTGCCCCGAGCTCCGAGCCCCAAATCCAGCCATGGTCGTAATTGAAGGGCGCGAAGATCGGTACGATACCGAACTGCCCGGTGTCCAGATAATGGTTGGTGCGCTCGTAGTAATTGTCGAGCGACAAGGTCAACTGCGCGCTCGGATGCACGACCACACCGGCATCGAACTCGGTATCCTCCTCGGCCAGCGGCAGCGTCAGGCCCGGCGGACCCGCGGCGGTGGTGTTGGCGAAGGCCGCCTGCGTCGTCGGTGCGATGCCCAGAAAGCTCGGCACCTGCAGATACCGGGCCACACCGGCGTGAAACGCGGTGTCGGCGTCCGGCCGGAAAAGCAGGTTGAGCCGGGGACTCAATTGGTGAGCGCGCGTATAGCCGGTCATATCGTCGCCGCGCAGGCCCAGATCCACGCTCAGGCGCTGCGTCAGGCGCCACAGATCGCTGACATAGAGGCTCGAGACGACATTCGACGCCGAGCTGCCGGTCAGGACGGCCACGGGCACGTTGCCGGTCTGATCACCGCTGGCATCGGCCGGAAAGACCAGCGAATTGTCGCGGTTCTGCACGTGGTAGTCGCCGACATAGAAGCCGGCACCGAGCGTGTGGGCGCCGCTTTGGAAGCGCACGTCCCCCTGCAGCGTATTGTCCCGATCCTCGTGCGTGGCTTGCGAGGCGACGCCCTGATAGATGAGCTCGCCGACCGGATCGGGCATGAATTGCTGCGAGATGAAGTGTGCCGTGTAACCGAGCTGCAGCTCCACACCGGAGCTCGTCGTGCTGTGGATGCCGGCCATAGCCAGGTAGTCGCGAAAGTTCAGGCGCGAATCGATGTCCGCCGAGCTCGGGACGTTGCTGGCTCCCGCGAGATCGAATGCCGGCGGCAGTGCCGGAGCGTTCGGCAGCTCGTTGTCGCTGCGCGTCGCGGCCAGCAGCAGCGTGATGTGAGTCTGCGGCGCCGGCGAGTACGACCAGAAGCCCAACGCCTGCTGCGTGCGTCCCTGATCGTGGATCGGTGTCGGGCCGGGCGTCGCGCTGCTGAAAGCGGTGTTGCTCCAGCTCTCGCGCGCGCTGAGGTAGCTGCTCAGCGCGCCGTCGCAGGCGGCATACTCGATGCTCGGCGACAGCGTCGAGCGCTGCCCTGCCTCGACACTGAACTCGCCGCCGGGTGTTTTGCAGCCATCCTTGCTCTGCACGTCGACCACGCCGCCGGTGGCAAGGCCGTAGCGCGAGGGCAGTATCCCGACCCGCAGATCCAGCTGCTCGATGAACATCGCATTGAGCATCGACAGGAATGGCGGATTGGTGTTGAGGTCGAGCGGCACCAGGAAACCGTTGACCTGGTATTGAAACTGGGGTCCCTCGGTGCTGCGGATATGGATCTGCTGGTTCTGGTCGATCGCGACGCTGGGCAGCTGCGTGAGTACGTCGGTGATCGGGGTCTGATCACCGTTCGGCAGGTCGTTGATGTCCCGCGGACCGAGGCGATAGTCGGCCGTGCCGGTGTCGGACACGTCCGGACCGCTGATGCGCTCCCCGGCAATGACCACCGTGCTCAGCTCATTCGCATCTGGACTGGGCGCATCCGCCCTGGCCGTGGAACCCACGAGTGCGGCTGCGAACAACGCCAAGCCGGGCAGCCCGTGAACCAGATATCGCATTGCAGCAGAGCCCCAGGATGTTAATCAGAGTGTTAATGAGAATCGTTTGCATTCAAGTCTAGCGGCTGGCTCAGGATGGGTCAAACTCGGGATTTAGGCCAATTCGATGGCGATGGCGGTAGCTTCGCCGCCGCCGATGCACAACGCGGCGACGCCGCGCTGCAGCTTGCGGCCCTTGAGCGCATGCACGAGCGTGGTGATGATGCGCGCGCCCGAAGCCCCGATCGGATGACCGAGGGCGCAGGCGCCGCCGTTGACGTTGACCTTTTCGTGCGGCAGACCGACATCGCGCATCGCCGCCATCGTGACCACCGCGAACGCTTCGTTGATCTCGTACAGATCCACCTCCGGCGCCCGCCACGCGGCCGCCTGCAGCACGCGCTGGATCGCACCGCTTGGGGCGGTCGTGAACCATTCCGGCTCGTGCGCATGGCTGGCATAGGCGATAACGCGCGCCAGCGGCGAAACGCCGGCCGCGCGCATCGCGGACTCGCTCATGAGCACCAGCGCCGCCGCACCATCGGCGATCGAGGAGGAACTCGCCGCAGTGACCGTGCCATCCTTGTCGAAGGCCGGTTTGAGCTGCGGGATTTTATCGATATCGCAGCCGTACGGAGCTTCATCCCGATCGACGACCTGCTCGCCCTTGCGGCTCTTGACCGTCACCGCGACCAGTTCGGCGCCGAACGCGCCGCTCTCGCAGGCTGCCAGTGCGCGGCGGACCGATTCGGCCGCGAAGGCATCCTGCTCGGCACGCGAGAAACCGTATGTGCGCGCCGTGGCATCGGCGAAGTGACCCATGAGGGCGCCATCGTATGGATTCTGCAGGCCATCGTAGAACATGTGATCGAGCAGCTCGCCGTGCCCGAGCCGTAAGCCCGCCCTGGCCTTCGGCAGCAGATACGGCGCGTTGGTCATCGATTCGAAGCCTCCGGCCACGACCACGCGCGCCGAGCCGGCGCGAATCGCATCGCAGCCGATCATCGCCGCCTTCATGCCCGAGCCGCAGACCTTGTTGATGGTCGTCGCCGGCACGCGCGTGGGCACTCCAGCGCCGATCGCCGCCTGGCGCGCCGGCGCCTGGCCAACGCCGGCCGGCAGCACGCAGCCCAGCAGCACTTCATCGACCTGCTCGCCGCGAATGCCGCTGCGCTCGAGCGCACCACGCACCGCCGCCGCACCGAGCTGCGGCGCGGTGAGCGCTTTCAGGACGCCTTGAAAGGCGCCGATCGGCGTGCGCCGCGCGGCGACGATGTAAATGGGCTCCGGCGTGCTCACGGCTTACCTCAGTGCGGAACGGAATTGGGCCGATGTACGCTCGCGCACCTCGGCCTCGGCCACGCCCGGGGCGAGCTCGATCAAATCAAATTCTCCCTTGCGCTCAATGCGGCGGAATACGGCCAGGTCCGTGATCAGCATGTCGACCACGCCGGCGCCCGTCAGCGGCAGCTCGCAGCGCGGCTTGAACTTCGGTGAGCCGTCGCGCGCTACATGCTCCATGACGACGATGACATAGCGCACGCCGGCCACCAGATCCATTGCTCCGCCCATGCCCTTGACCATCTTGCCGGGCACCATCCAGTTGGCCAGATCCCCGCTTTGCGAAACCTCCATGCCACCGAGCACGGACAGGTTGATATGGCCGCCGCGAATCATCCCGAAGCTGTCGGCCGAGGAGAAATAGGACGAGCTCGGCAATTGGGTGATGGTCTGCTTGCCGGCATTGATCAGATCCGGATCTTCCTCGCCTTCGTAGGGGAACGGTCCCATGCCCAACATGCCGTTTTCGGATTGCAGCACCACCTTCATGCCAGCGGGGATGTAATTCGCCACCAGGGTTGGTATGCCAATCCCGAGATTGACGTAATAGCCGTCGCGCAGCTCCTGCGCCGCGCGCTCGGCCCGTTGTTCACGCGACCACGGCATCGCTCCCCCGCTTGCGCACGGTGCGCTGCTCAATCCGCTTGCTATAGCCGTGGCCCTGAACGATCCGCTGCACGAAAATCCCGGGCGTGTGGATCTGGTCCGGATCGAGCGCGCCGACCTCCACCAGCTGCTCGACCTCCGCCACCGTGACACGGCCCGCCGTCGCCATCATCGGATTGAAGTTACGGGCGGTCTTGCGATAGATCAGATTGCCTTCGGTATCGCCCTGCCACGCCTTGACGAGCGCCAGATCCGCCAGCAGGCCGGTCTCGAGCACATAGGTCTCGCCGTCGACCACTCGCGTCTCCTTGCCCTCGGCCACCCGCGTGCCCGCACCAGTGCGCGTATAAAACCCATAGATGCCGGCGCCACCGGCGCGAATGCGCTCGGCCAGCGTGCCTTGCGGGTTGAACTCGATCTCGACCTCACCGGCCAGAACCTGGCGCTCGAACTCGCGATTCTCGCCGACGTAGGAGGAAATCATCTTGCGGATCTGCCGCGTGCGCAGCAGCATACCCAGACCGAAATCGTCGATGCCGGCGTTATTGGAGATGACGGTCAGGCCCTTGGCGCCGCTCTCCCGCAACGCATCGATGAGCTTCTCCGGAATGCCGCACAGCCCGAATCCGCCGGCCATGACGCTCATGCCGTCGCGCACGAGGCCGCAGAGCGCCTCGCTCGTGCTCGCATAAACCTTGGCACTCCCCCCAACCGCGATAGCAGTCATGGGTGGATGATAGACCGCCGAACGCGGCGCTTCTACGCCGGGGCCTGCACTGCCAGGACGCCGCTGCGGCCGGGCACTGTTCCGGAACGCACTGCACAAGCCGGCAGCCGCGCGAGATCGATGCCCGCGAGCAGGGTACGCATCGAGACCAACTCATAGCCTTGCGCCTGCCAGCCGCGCATGAGCCGCTGCAATACCGGCAGCAGCTTCATGCCTTCCAGCTCGGCGTGCAGCGTGAAAACGTGATGCGGAAAAGCTTCGCGCGTGCGCGCCAGCAGGCTCTCGTGCACCTGCTCGACGCCGATGCCATCGATGCCGATCAGTTCATCGAGCGTCGGCAGCGTGGTCGGCAGCTGCGGGCATTGGCTGCGCCGCCCCTGCAGTAACGGCACGAACGGCGCGGCACCACGCGTATCGGAAGCGTAGCGAAAGCCCATCTGCTCCTCGAGCGCCAGGGCAGCCTCATTCATCTGCCAGCCGGCCGCTCCGTGCACGGTCGGTGAAGTGCCGAACACCTCGCGGAAGCGCTCGACCGCAAGCAGCATCTGCCTGCGGGTCCAGGCCTCGCCGCGGCGGCTTACGAAGTCCTGCCAGCTCGTGTGGTCGAAGCAATGGATGCCGACTTCGAAGCCGGCATCGCGCACGCGGCGCATCGTGGCACCGGCGCGGCGGCCTATGTCCGGTCCCGGAAGCAGCGTGCCGTACAGCAGTGTTCGCAGCCCGTAGTGCTCGAGTACCGAAGTGCGCGACACCTTGCTGAAAAAACCCGGCCGGAAGACCCGGCGCAGGGCGCGCCCGGTGTGGTCGGGCCCGAGACTGAACAGAAAGGTCGCGTCGGCATCGGCGGCCTTGAGGGCGTCGATCAGCGCCGGCACGCCCTCACGCGTGCCTCGCAGGGTGTCGACGTCGATTTTCAGTGCCAGCTGCACGCGTGCTGCGCTACGGGTGGCGCTCAGGGACGCACTTCCTGTTCGAGCAGTTGCCCGGCCTGCGCGATCTCACCGCGGTAGGCGTCGAAGATCTGGCGCAGCGCCTCCTGCATGCTCACGCGCGGCGACCACTCGAGATCCGCACACGTGTTGTCGATCTTGGGCACGCGGTTTTCCACGTCCTGGTAGCCCTTGCCGTAGTACTCGGCAGCCGTGGTATCCACGAGCCGTACCTTGGCTGCATTGACGCGATACTCCGGGTAGGTGGCCGCAACGCGCAGCATCTGCGTGGCCAGCTCACGCACCGACAGGCTGTTGTCGGGGTTGCCGACATTGTAGATGCGCCGGTTGGCGCGGCCGTCGCGGTTGTCGATCATCTTCATGAGCGCATCGATCCCGTCGCTGATGCCGGTAAAGCAGCGGCGCTGCCGGCCGCCGTCGACCAGCCGCACATTCTCGCCGCGCACGATGTGGCCGAGGAACTGCGTGATCACGCGCGAGCTGCCCTCCTTCGCCGCATGCATGTTGTCCAGCCCCGGTCCGATCCAGTTGAACGGGCGGAACAGCGTGTAGTCGAGCTCATCGCGCATGCCGTAGGCATGGATCACGCGATCCAGCAGCTGCTTGGAACAGGCGTAGATCCAGCGCGGCTTCTCGATCGGGCCGTAGACCAGTTCGGAGGCGTAGGGATCGAATTCGCTGTCGTGGCACATGCCGTAGACCTCCGAGGTCGACGGAAACAGCACGCGCTTGCGGTGCTTGACGCACAGCCGGATGATCGCAAGATTGGCCTCGAAGTCGAGCTCGAACACCCGCAACGGCTCGCGCACATAGGTGGCCGGCGTCGCGATCGCCACCAGCGGCAGCACCACATCGCATTTCTTGACGTGGTATTCGATCCATTCGCGATTGATCGTGATGTCGCCTTCGAAGAACTGGAACCGGGAATTTGCCAGCAAGGGCGCGATGCGCTCGCTGTACATGTCCATGCCGTAGACGCGCCAGTCGGTGGTGCCGAGAATGCGCGTGGACAGGTGATGGCCGATGAAGCCATTCACGCCGAGGATCAGAATGTTCATCGTCGACTCACTCCATGACCGGCCTGAGCGACAACGCGCGCTCGCCGAAGCGTCGGTGAAAGGCCTCGGCGCTGGAGAGGTCCGCGCCGAACTCGAATTCCAAAATCTTGAGTGCGCCGTCCTGGCACAGCGCGTAGAGCGCGCCCTGGTGCCAGCGCAGCGTCGGTGCGCCGTCCGCCGCAGCCATGGGTGCGCTCGCAGCGTTCACCGGCAGTGAGCGCAGGATGCGCACTCGCACACCCTCCGCTTCCGTATAGGCCCCCGGGTACGGCGGCGCGACCGCGCGGATCAGATTATGCGCTGCGCGGGCGCCGCCTCGCCAATCGATGGCGCCATCGCGCGCGGTACGACGGCCGAAGTAGCTGCCGGCAGACAGGTCCTGCGGCGTGTGCGGCGCGGTGCCGGCGATCAATGCCGGCAGGCAGCGGTATAACGCCGTTTCCGCGGCCACGGTGACCTTGCGGAACACCTCGACCGCCGTGTCGTCGGGCAGTATCGGCACTGCCTGGGCGTCGACGATGTCGCCGGCATCGGGTTTGATCGCCATGGCATGCAGCGTCGCGCCGGTCTCGCTCTCCCCGTGCAGCACGGCCCAGTTCACCGGCACACGGCCGCGGTATTTCGGCAGCAGCGAGCCATGCACGTTGTAGGCGCCGCGGACCGGCAGCGACAGCAGCTCGCTCCCCAGCATCGAACGGTAGTAGAACGAAAACAGGAAATCGGGTCGCGCGGCCCGAACCTGCTGGATGATTTGCGGCAGATTCGGATTCTGCGGCGTGAGCACCTCGATACCGTGCCACGCCGCATGCTGCGCCACGCTCTCGAACCAGATGTTCTCGCCGGGCGCATCGCTGTGCGTCAGCACCAATGGCACTTCGACCCCGCGCGCGAGCAGTGTGCGCAGGCAGCGCACGCCGACGTCGTGATAGGCGAACACCACGGCGCGCGGCGCGCGCGCAGCGCCCGTCAAGCCTCGTCCTCGCGGCGCTCCAGCACGTTGCCGACGATGTAGCGCGGCCGGTGCCGCACCTCGTCATAGATGCGGCTGACGTACTCGCCGATCAACCCGACCCCGAACAGGGCCACGCCAATCAGGAAGAAGGCGATCGCGAACAGCGTGAACACGCCTTCGGCCTCGGGGCCGACTATCAGCCGGCGCACCGCGAGGAACGCGACGAACAGCACCGAGAGTATGGCGATGCCGATGCCAAAGGCCGAAAACCACTGCATCGGCGCGGTCGAAAAGCCCGTCATGAGATCGAAATTGAGCCGCATCAGCCGGAACAACGAATACTTTGACACCCCGGCGCCGCGATCCTCGTGCGCGACACGGATTTCGGTCGGACTCATCGCGAAGGTATAGGCCAGTGCCGGCACGAAGGTGTTGTATTCCGAGCATTGGTTGACGGCATCGACAACGGTGCGCGCGTAGCCGCGGAACATGCAGCCCTGATCGGTGATGCGCACACGCGTGGTGCGCTCGCGGATCGCATTGATCAGACGCGAGGCGTAGCGGCGCCAGGCCAGATCCTTGCGTTGGATGCGGATCGTGCCGACGTAGTCGTGGCCGGCGTCGAGCTCGGCCAGCACCCGGGGGATCTCCTCCGGCGGATTCTGCAGATCGGCGTCGAGCGTGATGACATAGCGGCCGCGACTCTCGGCGAAGCCGGCCAGGATCGCGCGATGCTGGCCAAAATTGGCCGCGAACAGCACCACGCGCGTGACGTCGGGTCGCCGCTCGAACGAATCTTTGAGCAGCGCCGCGGAGCGGTCACGGCTGCCGTCGTTGACGAACAGGATCTCGTAGCTGCGCCCCAGCGCATCGAGCGCCGGATACAACCGCTCGAACAGGCCCGGCAGCACCTGCTCTTCGTTGTACACCGGAATGACCACCGACAGATCGGGAGCAGTGCGAGTCATGCTCGCTGCAGAATGCGCGCGGTCTGTGCGCAAACCCTATCCACGTCCTGCTCGAGCATCGCCGGAAACAATGGCAGCGTGGCGATGCCGCGGCCGATGCGTTCGGCATGCGGGAACTCGCCCGGCCTGAAGCCCATGCTGCGGTAGAACGACAACAGATGAATCGCCGGATAGTGCACGCCGACGCCGATGCCGGCGGCATGCATGGCGCGGATGAAATCGCCGCGCTCGATGTGCGCGGGCAGCACGATCTGAAACATGTGCCAGTTGCTGTGCTCGAAGTCCTCGAGCGGCAGCTCGCAGCCGAGCGAACGGTCGAAGCGCTCGAAGTAACGGCGCGCCAGAACGCGCCGGCGCAACGTGAATTCCTCGAGCCGGCGCAGCTGACCCACACCGATGCAGGCCGCGACGTCGGTCAGGTTGTGCTTACCGCCGGCCAGCGTCGCATCCAGGCCGCCGTCCGCAAAACGCTCCACGCCCTGCAGCCGCCAGAGTTCGCAACGCTTGGCCTCTTGCGCATCGTTCAGGACCAGGCAGCCGCCCTCGGCCGTCGTGATGTTTTTATTGGCGTGAAAACTGATCGCGACCAGATCGCCAGTGGCGCCGATGCGCTCGCCGCCCCAGGTCGAACCCATGGACTGCGCCGCATCTTCCAGCACCCGCAAGCTGTGCTCGCGGGCGATGGCGTACAAACGCTCGCGATCCACCGGCAGCCCGGCCAGATCCACGGGCAGGAGCATACGCGTGCGCGGGCTGAGCGCGGTTTCGATCAACGCCAGATCCATGTTGCGCGTGAGCGGATCGACGTCGACGAACACGGGCCGCGCGCCGGCGCGCACGATCACGTTCGCGGTGGCCACCCAGGATAGCGGCGAGGGGATGACCTCATCGCCGGGTCCGACGTCGACCAGCGCGAGACCGATCTCCAGGGCGCCGGTGCCCGAGCTCATGACGCGCACCGGCCGGCCGCCGCAATAGGCCGACAGCTGCGCTTCGAATTCGCGCACCTGCGGACCGCTGGTGATCCAGCCCGAGCGCAGCACCTCGCCCACCGCGCTAATGGTCTGCTCGTCGATGGACGGGCGTGTAAACGGCAAAAAATCCTGGCTCACGGCCATGCCCTTCGCGTCAGTTGCGCGCCACCAACCAAACCCCGACGATGATCACACCGATGCCGGCCATCCGCGCGGTGTTCAAATCCTCGCCAAACAGCATCCACGCCGCGATCGCATTGACCACGTAGCCGATCGAGAGCATCGGATACGCGACGCTGACTTCCACGCGCGAGAGCGCCAGAATCCACACCACGACGCTGAAGGCGTAGCAGAACAGTCCGCCGATAATCGGCGGGTTGATCGCGATGCGCTCGACCAGCGTCCAGGCGTTGCCGAAGTTGAGGGCAACGCCCGCAATGGCGCGCGAACCCGCCTTCAGCAGCAGCTGGGCCACGGCATTGAGCAATACGCCTGTGAGGATCAGCGCCAGGTCCGCGCTTCTCATCGTCTGACCACCGCGACCAAAGACTGCGCAGTGTATATCACGTGCATCGGCAGACCCAGTGCCTGCAGCTGCCGGTAGTCCTCTGGACGCAGGATGGCCAGCGCATCGCTCTGACGCTGCCAGTCGCTCGCAAACTGCTGCAGATTGGGAATCCAGCGCCAGGGTTCCTGTTTGAGGCCGAAATCCAACTCGCCGCGGTAACCGACCAGCGTGCACGGACGTCGCCAATAGAATGGAAGCGGCTGCAGATAGTCATTGACACAGTAGAAGCGGGTCGAGTTCCCGAGCAATGGTTGTACCTGCGTTTCGAGCTGGACCAGATTCTGCATGCGCGGCAGCTGCTCGGCGGCCAACAGCGCGCACTGCGCCAGCATCCAGCCGCCAAGACCGGCGGCGGCCGCTGCTGCGATCGGCTGCGCTCGCCGGGCTAATTGCACGCCGATGGCCGCGCCCAGCGCCAGCAACAGGAAAGCCGCGGCGAAGCCCACGATGCTTAGCGTAGAGGCGCGCTCGATCAGTGGCGCGGCCGCAGGCAGCCGCCACAGCAGCAGGATCAGCAGTCCCAGCCCGAACGCGAGCATCGCGATCGCGGCGAGATGCTGCGCAAAGCGCCTCGCGCTCATGGCCGCGAGGCTGCGGCCCGCGAGCAGCGCCAACGCCGGCAGCATCGGCACGATGTAGGGTATGAGCTTGGATTGCGACAGGCTGAAGAACGCGAACACAAACACTGCCCAGACTGTCAGCATCGCGCTGCCGCCCTCGCCGCCGCGCGCCGCGCGCCAGCCCTGGCGCAGCGCGCCGGGCAGCAGAGTCGTCCACGGCAGGAAGCCAAGCGCCAACACCGGCACGAAAAACCAGAGCGGTTCGTTGCGGTCGAAGCCGGCACTGCTCAGATAGCGCTGAAAATGCTGCACGATGAAAAAGAAATGCGCGAACTCAGGATTGCGCCACGACACCGCCAGGAACCACGGTGCGGCGAGCACGGCCAGCGCGATCACGCTCCACCACGGCTGCGCGCGCAGCGGCAGTGTCCAGTCGCGCATCCACAGCAGGTACAGGCCGGCCACCGCGCACGGAATAAGGATACCGACCAGGCCTTTGGACAGCACCGCGAGCGCGAGCCCTAAACCGAGCAGCGCCGGCAACCGCCAACTCCCCGGCAACCGCGCGGCGCCACTGGGAGCCGAGCGTTGCTGCGCCAGCAGCGCCAGCGCGCACATCGCGATTTGCAATCCGAAGCTTAAGGACATGTCGAGCGTCGCGATGCGCGCGAGCGCGAGATAGAGCAGCGAGCTCGCCTGGATGATCACGGCCAGCGCCGCGCTGCGCTCACCGTAGAGCGCCCGAGCGAGCGCCCAGGTCAGCAGCAGTCCGAGAAACCCGCACAGCGCCGGCCACAGTCGCGCGCTCCAGGCGTGCTCACCAAACAAGCGGAACGCGCCGGCCGTGGCCCAGTATTGCAGCACCGGCTTCTCGAAATACTTGATCGCGTCCAGGCGCGGCGTCACCCAATCGCCGCTCGCGAGCATCTCGCGCGGAATCTCGGCGTACCGGCCTTCGTCGGGATCGAACAGGTGCGGCATGTTGAGCGGCCCAAACCACAGCATCGCAGCGGCCACCCAGAGCGCCAGAGCGCGGTGGCCATTGGTGGCCCGGCCGTTCGTGGCCCGGCCGTTCATGGCACAGCGCCAGGGCTGCGCAAGCGCCACAGCAGCAGGCTGCGGTGCGCTCCAAAGGAGCGCCCGGCGATCAGCGCGTAGTCCGGGTTCAGACTACTCGCCCGACCGTCGTGATTATCCTGCACCAGTACCCACTCCGGCCGCGTTGCCATCGCGCCAGGCTGACGCAGCAGTTGGATATCCAAGGGCACAACGGCGCGCCCGGCATAGAACGGAATCTCGGCCGCCAGCGTTTCATCGACGCTGGTGGCGTACACGGCCTGGCCCGCGGGCAGCTGCTGGCCGATCCAGCGCACGAATGGTCCCATATCCTTGGTTTCATTGAGCAGCATGGGGGCCAGGGCAAGTGCCAAAGCGCTGCCAGCGAAGGCGCAAACCAACGCCGCCAGCCCTGCGCGCACGCGCTGCGCCGCCGCGCTGGCATAGAGCAGACCTCCGGCGCTCAGCGCCGCGACCAGCAGCGCCGCGAGCACCCAGGCGTTCAGCGTCCTGAGCCAGATCCAGGCCGCCAGCGGCGGAGCCAGCGCATACAGGCACAGCAGCAACACCTGCAGCCACCAGATCACGCCCAGTCCCGCGTTGGTGCGCCGCTGCCAGTCCTGCCACCATTCGTAGCCGCGGATGCCGAGCCACAGGAACAGCAATGGGAGCAATGGCAGCAGATAGGTTTCGCGCTTGGTGGCTGAGATCGACAGCAGCACGAGCATCGCGGCGCACATGAGCGCGGCGTAGCGCGCTGGATCGCTCAAGCGAGGCAGGCCCGGCACGTTCACGCGCCGCCAGTGCGCCGGCCGCAGGGCTTCGAACAGCGGCAACAGCCACGGCAGCATGGCATACGGCAATGTCCAGCAATAATAGAGCAACGGTTGCCGATGGCCGGTGATGCCGGGATTGGTCAGGCGTTGCACGTGATTGACATAGGCCCACTCCCACAGGGCCGCTCGTCCGCCCTGCCTCCAGATCGCAAGCCCCAGCAACAGCACCGCGAGGCCCAGCACACTTATCCCCGCGATCGGGCCCAGCCGCCGCCAGTGCGCGGGGCGGTCTACCAGCACATAGGCGATGAGTCCGGCGCCGATCAGTACCGGACCGATCAGACCTTTGATCCACAGTGCCAATACCAGCGCCAGATAGAACAGGAGCCGCAGTGCCGTGCTGTCGCGCCGCGCCAGCAATTCCCAGGCCGCCCAGGCTGCCAGAGTCGTGCACAGCATCAGTAACGGATCGATCAGTACCCAGTGGGTGGAGATCATGAACTGCACGCTGGTGGCCAGCATGATGGCCGACAGCCACCCGGAAGCGCGCGAGTGTGCCGCGCTGCCCCAGGCGACCAGCAGCGCCAGCGTGGCTGCCCCGGCCAGCACGCTGACACTGCGCGCGGCGAGCACCGAAGCACCGCCGGTCAGCCGGTAGAGCGCGGCGACCGTCCAGTAATACAGCGGCGGCTTTTCGATGAAGCGCTGGCCATTCAGGGTCGGGATCACACTGGGCGCGAGCGCCATTTCGCGGCTGACTTCGGCCTCGCGCGGCTCGTCCGGGGTCCACAGTCCGCGGTTGCAGCCCAGCAGCGCGAGCAGCAGCAGCGCCAGCGCCGCTGCTGCGGGGCCGGCGCGCGGCGCGAGCGGGAATACTCTGGACATAGACGACCGACACAGCCGAATTGGCGCGCACTCTAGCAACTTCCAGGCGCTGCGGTGGGCAGCCGCGCCACCATCGCGGCCCAGGATTTGCGGATTTGACAGCGTCGGAGCACTGGCGCGATGCTCATGGCCGTGGCGACCGTGACGCTATGGATTGGGACGCGCAAAGGCGCATTCGCGCTGCGCTCTGATGAGCGCCGGCGAAGCTGGACCCTGTCGAGCCCGCAATTTCTCGGTCATACCATTCACCACATCGTCCAGGATCCACGTGACCCGAAGTCGCTGCTGATGGCCGCGAAGACCGGACATTTGGGACCCACTGTCTATCGATCCGTCGATCGCGGCCGTAAATGGCGCGAAGCGGCGACGCCACCCGCGTTTCGCAAGGCCGTGAACTCGGAACCGCCCCGGGCCGTCGAGCGCGTGTTCTGGCTCACGCCCGGCCATGAGCGCGAGCCTGGTGTGTGGTATGCCGGCACCTCGCCCGCGGGACTGTTTCGCACCGAAGACGGCGGCGAACACTGGGCGCCGGTCGCCGGCTTCAACGATCACCCGATGCGAGCGCAATGGGCACCGGGATCGGGAACGCCGGACGGCGAGCTGCTGCATTCGATATTGGTCGATCCGCGTGATGCCAGGCATCTTTATCTGGCCATATCGATCGGTGGCGTCTTTGAATCGACCGATGGCGGCCTCGATTGGATGCCGATGAACGACGGCGTCGCTGCGGATTTCCTGCCCGATCAGAACGTAGCCTTCGGCCACGATCCGCACTGCCTGGTATTGCATCCGCTCGAACCCGATCGCCTCTATCAACAGAACCATTGCGGGATATACCGGCTGGACCGGCCGATGCGGCGCTGGCAACGCATTGGCCGCACCATGCCCGAGCGCATTGGCGACGTCGGGATAGTGGATTGCCGCGCGCCCGCGCGTGGTTTACGGTGCTGCGCCAGGCGATGTGCACCGACCTGCACACTCGCCCCGCAGTGTATTTTGGCACCACCAACGGGGAGGTCTGGGCCGGTGCCAATGCCGGCCAGGCGTGGCGTCAGATCGCCGGGCGCCTGCCGGAGATCTACTCCGTCACCGCGGCATTGCATTGAGGCGCGCTTGAGCTGCACGGTCAATGTTGCGAGCCCATTGCGGGATTATACCGGGGGCGCCGCGACGGTCAGCGCTCAAGGCGCGACGCTCGAGGAAGTTCTGCTCGATCTTGACCGGCGCTTTCCCGGCATGCGCTTCCGCATGATCGATGAACAGCAGCGCATCCGCCGCCATATGCGCATCTTCATCGCGAGCCGTGAAGCCCATGAACTGGCCACGCCGGTCGGGCGCAACGAGCCGGTGCATTTGATCTGCGCCTTGAGCGGCGGCTAGTGGCATGAGCCAGCCGCTCTCGCCCGCAGAACTGCGGCGCTACAGCCGCCACCTCAGTCTCGCCGAGATTGGCGTCGCGGGACAGGAGCGGCTCAAAGCCGCGCGTCTGGTTGTCATCGGCGCCGGTGGCCTCGGCTCGCCGGCGGCGTTGTATCTGGCAGCCGCCGGCGTCGGTACCGTGGGTCTGGTGGATTTCGACCTGGTCGATGAGTCCAACCTGCAGCGCCAAGTGCTGTACGACACCGCCAGCATCGGCGCCCCTAAAACGGCCGTGGCGCGCGCGCGGCTCGAGGCACTCAATCCCGCGATCCAGGTGGTGGCGCATCAGATCGAGCTGTGCGCCGCGAACGTGCAACAGCTATTCAATGATTACGACCTGGTCATTGACGGCAGCGATCGCATCGGCACGCGCTATCTGGTCAACGATGCCTGTGTGATCTACGGCAAACCGCTGGTTTCGGCGGCCATTCATCGTTTCGAAGGTCAGGCAATGACCTATGTGCCCGGCCAGGGTCCCTGCTACCGCTGCCTGTTTCCGCATATGGCCGAGGGGATGGTGCCCAATTGCGCCGAAGTGGGGGTGCTCGGTGTGCTGCCTGGTGTGCTGGGCACGATCGCGGCCACGGAGGCGATCAAACTCATTGTCGGCGCCGGAGTGCCATTGATCGGACGGCTGCTGACCTATGACGCGCTCGAGCTGCGTTTCAACGAATTCCGCTTTGCGCGCCGGGCCGACTGCGCCGTCTGCGGCGAGCATCCAAGCATCACAGCGCCCACCGATCCGCCGGGTTTCTGCACGCTCGAGGAGCTGCGGCGCGTGCACATCATCTCGCCCTCGCAACTGGCACAGGCACTGGCCTCAATACAGCAGCCGATCAGCCTGATCGATGTGCGCGAACCGGATGAATTTGCGACCGGTCATCTGGCTGGCTCGATCAACATGCCGCTCGGTCAGCTCGAACACAGCGGCCCGCAGCTGCCGCGCCAATACACCGTGTTCATGTGCCGCAGCGGCGCACGCAGTTTGAAGGCCTGTGCGATCGCCAGGCGCGCCGGTGTCGCGGAACCGCTGCAGCTCGAAGGCGGATTGCTCGCCTGGAAAGCCGCGATCGATCCGTCACTGCCGCTGTGAGCGCATGAGCCCGGTCAGGTCGCTGACAAAGCGTTCGATATCCGCCGCGCCCGTGGCCCAGGAGCACATGAGTCGATAGCCGGCCTCGCCCATGAGGTGAAAGTGCCAGCCTTTGGCCGCCATCGCCTCGGCCACTGCCGCCTCCAATTCGACAAATACCGCGTTGGCCTGGACCTGCCGGAAAGGGCGCAGTCCCGGGATACGCCGCAGCGCGGCGGCCAGCCGTGCGGCCGAGGCGTTGGCGTGCACGGCGTGTCGCAGCCAGGCGCCGCTTTCCAGCACGCCGACCCACTGGCTGGTCTGAAAGCGCATCTTGGAGGCCAATTGCGCAGCCTGCTTACAGCGGTAATCGAACTGCGAGGCCAGCGCTGGATCGAAGAACACCACGGCCTCGGTCGTGTTGAGACCGCACTTGGTGCCGCCGAGGCTCAACACATCGACGCCGGCGCGCCAGCTCAGATCCGCCGCGCTGGCGCCGCGTGCGCTCAAGGCAGCCAGGGCATTGGCAAAGCGCGCGCCGTCCATGTGCAGCGCGAGACCGTGGGCACGCGCGAGCGCGCTGAGCTCCGCGATCTCGGCCGGCTCATATACGCTGCCCCATTCGGTCGTCTGGCTCAGGGACACGGCGCGCGGCTTCGAGGAGTGCACATCGTTGCGGCGCTCGATTGCGCGCAGCACCGCCGCCGACGAGAGCTTGGCTTCGGGGCCGGGGGCCGTGAACAGCTTGGCGCCATGGCTGAAGAACTCCGGCGCGCCACATTCATCGGTCTGCAGGTGCGACTGCTGGTGGCAGACGATGCCATGGTAGCTCTGGCACAGTGCGGCCAGGCCGAGCGAGTTGGCGGCCGTGCCGTTGAACACGAAGAACACTTGTGCCTGCGGGTGTTCGAACAGCGCCCGGATCAGAGCCGATGCGCGCTGCGTCCAACGATCATCGCCGTAGCTGGGCGCATAGCCGACATTGGCCGCTGCGAGCGCGTTCCAGGCTTCCGGGCAAATTCCGGCGGTGTTATCGCTGGCGAATTGCCAGCCCGGTTCAACAGCTTCCATTGTGGATCCTAAGGCTAACCGAGTTTTCAATGCTAGGCTTGAACCCATGTACGCACTGGCCATTCATGGGGGTGCCGGCGCGCTGCCGCGCACGCAACTCACCGGCGGGCGCGAGCAGGCGTACCGCCAGGGCCTGGCGCTGGCGCTGGCGGCAGGCCAAGGTGTACTCGAACGCGACGGCTGTGCGCTCGATGCCGTCGAAGCGGCAGTCACGGTGCTCGAGGACGACGTCTTGTTCAATGCCGGACGCGGCGCGGTGTTGACCCTGGACGGCACGGTCGAGCTCGACGCTGCGATCATGGACGGCGAACAGCTGCGTGCCGGCGCCGTGGCAGCGGTCAGGTGCGTCAAGAATCCGGTGCAGCTCGCGCGGCGCGTGCTGGAAGACTGTCCCCACGTGTTCCTGGTCGGCAACGGCGCCGAGAGCTTCGCCGAGGAAGCCGGGCTGACACGCGTGGCCAACGAATATTTCATTACGCCATATCGCCTGGAACAACTCGCAGCGCTGAAAACGCAGCTCGCGCAAGCGGGATCCCGGCAGCGGCAAACGCTGAACGCGCTGGATGAGCCGCCGTTGGGCACCGTGGGCGCAGTCGCGCGCGATCGCGCCGGGCGGCTCGCGGCCGCCACCTCGACCGGCGGCATGACCGGCAAGCGCTCGGGCCGCGTCGGAGATTCACCTGTGATCGGCGCTGGCACCTACGCTGACAACCACAGCTGCGCGGTCTCGACCACCGGCCATGGCGAGTGGTTGCTGCGTACCGTTCAGGCCTACGACATCGCGGCTCGCATGTGCTACGGCGGCGCTTCGCTCGCCGAGGCCGTGAGCGCCTCGATCGAGCAACGCCTGCCGCGCCTGGGTGCGGCCGGCGGACTCATCGCGGTCGATCATCGTGGCGAGATCGCGATTCGCTACAACACACCGGCCATGTTCCGCGCCAGCGTACGCAGCGGCGAGGCGGCCAGCATTCACATTTATTGATTGAAGGCGAAGACCAGATTCAAAGTGGTCAGCGTATTGAGCTTCTTCAGCCCGCCCGGGGGTTCGGTGTTGTCCTGAAACGTGAAGCCGGCACTGAGCGCGAGCTTCTTCGACATGTTGACCACCAACGCCAGATCGTTCTCCAGTGAGGTGTTGCCCGAGCCCGATTCGACCAGGAGCTTGTCGGTGATCTTGGTGCTGGCATTGAAGATATGCGCGAAATCAAAGCCCGCCGTGCCGATGGCGGTGCCGGTCGATTCGCCGGGAGTTCGAGCGATCACGGCGCCGGCCGCATCCATCGTCAGCAGCTCCGGGCGCAGGCGACGGTAGCCGATGCCGACTTGCGCGGTGAGCTTATCGGCCGCCGTGACGAGAAATTTGTAGCCGATGCCGGTGGTCGCGCTGGCCTGGTATTGGAAACCGCTGAACTCGTCCTGCAGAAAGTGCAGCGCGCCGAAGCCAAAGGCGCGTGGGGTGATCTGGTAATCGGATTGAAACAGCGCCGCCCAGCGCTCCGCGGAGGTGATTTCAACGCTGCGTCCATACAGCCCCTCGAGATGAATCGAGTGCTTCCAATCCCCGACCACGTCAGCCAGATCGAGCTTGGCGTTGGCCGAATCGGTATTGGTATTGCCGCGAGACATCACATAGCCGGCCTCGCCCTTGCCGGACCAGCCCTGAGCCGGCGGCGGCGGCGGCGGCGCGTCGTCGGCGAACGCCGTGGATGCGGCAACAACTAAGGCGAGAGCAGCGGCCGGGACCCAACCTTGAATCATACCTGGCTCCACGCGAGTGTGTTGCGCTTGACCAACGATAGGGCCTGTTGGTTGCGTTTTCCGGCCTTTTACCGGGGGCGTGGAGCCTACGGAAGCCGCATCCCGGGGTCAACGGTAACGCACCGTCACCGGGCGCAGTCGTCCGTGACGGCGATTTTGAGCTCGGTCGCGCTCACCATGGCAGCGCATCGAGGTCGACATTGCCGCCGGTCAGAACGATGCCGACGTGCGCGTCGCGCACATCGAGCTTGCGCTCGAGAATGGCGGCGTACGGCACGGCCGATGAGGGCTCAACAATAACCCGCAGATGCTGCCAGAGCTCGCGCATGGCGCGCACGATGGCCTGCTCATCGACCGTAACGACCGCATCGACGTGCGCTCGCATCAGGGCAAAGGTGCGCGCGCTCAGCGCGCCGCGCAGACCGTCGGCGATCGTGGCCGCCGGCGCGGGCGGCATCAGCACGCCCGAGTTGAAGGAGCGATACGCGTCATCGGCGCCGGCCGGCTCGACCGCGATGACTCGGATGCTCGGGCTCAGGCTCTTTGCCGCGACCGCGAGCCCACTGGCCAGGCCGCCGCCGCCGACCGGGCACAGGAGCCAATCCAGCTGCGGCACCTGCTCGAGCAATTCGAGCGCGATCGTGCCCTGGCCCGCGATGACGTCGGGATCGTCATAGGGATGGATGAACACCGCGCCGGTATCGGCGACGATCTGTGCCGCAGCGGCCTCTCGCGCCGCCAGCGTCGGCGCACACAGCGTGACTTGCCCGCCGTAGGCGCGCACCGCCGCGAGCTTGGCCGCTGAGGAATTCTGCGGCATCACGACATGCGCCGGCACGCCCCTTAGCCGCGCCGCGCGCGCCACTGCCGCGCCGTGATTGCCGGAGGAGTGCGTCACGACACCGGCCCGCAACTCGGCGGCCGAACGCGCGAAAATGGCATTGCTGGCACCGCGCGCCTTGAAGGCGCCCATCTCCTGCAGATTCTCGCATTTGAAGTGCAGCTGAGCGCCGCAGCCGGCATTGAGCAGTGCGTTCTCGAGCACCGGTGTGCGTATCACGCAGCCGGCAATGCGCACCTGGGCTGCGCGGATGTCCTGGAGCGTCACGTCCTGTCGGGGCATGTTCAGCTCAGGGCTGCAGTACCACCGGATCGAAACCAGCGGCCCGCACCGCGGCGACGATGGCTTCGGCGTGCCCTGAATCGCGGCTTTCGAAACTCAGCTCCAGCGTCGCCGACTTGGCCGGCACGTTCATCGACAGCCGCCGGTGAAACACGTCGAGAATATTGCCGCCCTGCTCGCCGATCACATGCGTCACGCGTGAGAGCGCACCGGGCTGATCGGCGATCGGAATGCGCAGTGTCACGATCCGCTGCTCGCGCACCAGTTCGCGCATGATGACCGAAGCCAGCAAGCGCGGGTCGATGTTGCCGCCCGAGAGAATCACCCCGACTTTTCGGCCGCGATAGCGCTCAGGCTGTGCCAGGATCGCAGCCAGACTGGCCGCCCCGGCGCCCTCGGCCACGGTCTTCTCAACGTTGAGCAGCAGGGCGATACCGCGTTCGAGCTCATTCTCGTCCACGAGCACGATGTCACCGACCAGCGCGCGCACTACCTCTCGCGTCAGCAGGCCCGCCGACTTGACCGCGATGCCTTCGGCGATGGTATTGCCCTGGCACAGCGCCTCGGTGCCCGTGAGCGCTGCCCGCATCGACGGATAACTGGCGCTCTGCACACCGATCACATCGATACCAGGCGAAATGGCCTTGGCCGCCACCGCCATGCCGGCGATGAGGCCGCCGCCACCGATCGGTACCACCAGCTGTTCCAGATCCGGCTCTGCGGCGAGCATCTCCAGCGCAATCGTGCCCTGCCCGGCCATCACCTGGGGATCGTCGTAGGGGTGCACGAACGTCAGGCCCTGCTCGGCCAGGATCTGCTGCGCATGCTCGAAGGCTTCCACCAGCGTGTCGCCGTGCAACACGACGGTAGCCGCGTGCGAGCGTGTGTGCTGGACCTTCACGAAGGGCGTGTGACGCGGCATCACAATGGTCGCCGGGATGCCCAGACGATGGGCGTGATAGGCCACCGCCTGTCCATGATTGCCGGCGGACATGGTGCACACGCCGCGCCGCCGCTCATCGTCGGTGAGCTGCAACAGGCGGTTGAGCGCGCCTCGCTCCTTGAAGGAAGCGGTGAACTGCAGGTTCTCGAACTTGATGTAGATCTGAGCGCCGGTCAGTTGCGTGAGCGTGCGCGAGTGCAGGCACGGGGTGTTGGACAGCTGCTCGGCGATCCGAGTCTGCGCGGCCCGAACGTCCTCAAGCGTGAGGCATAGGGTCATGACAATCCGAGCGGCACGCCATATATGGGAGTAGACTATTATGACATTGCGTCAACAGCCTGCGCACGCATGGAGAGTTTCTTTGGCCAAACCCAATTATCGTCAGCAGAAAAAGCAACGCGAGCAGGCGAAGAAAAAGAAGAATGACGAGAAAATGCTGCGCAAAGGTCGCAAGCCCGGCGTCAACGAACCGGTGCCCACCACATGAGCAAGGGAATGGATCAAAAAAAGGAAGGCAAGAAGAAGCCGGCCAAGACTTTGGAAGAAAAGCGGGCGGCGAAGAAGGCCAAGAAGGCGGACCGCGCATTCATGCAGAAAACGTAGCCCGGGCCGTA
>OCZU010000465.1_pt1 | contig 28294 bp, 25 predicted proteins | sample 1539001 | NCBI WGS metagenome assembly OCZU01 (sample SAMEA3539306, study PRJEB22396) | soil metagenome | biome: tundra; feature: field; material: soil | place: USA | collected 2010-05 | depth 0.15 m | reverse complement strand
TGAACAATCGCCTTGATCTTGCGCGCCGAGTAGGTGGGCTTGCGCCCACGGCCTGAGGCAATCTCCCACAAGCCCTCCGGTCCGGTCTGAATAAATCGCCCGCGCCACAGCGCCACGGTCTTCACATCGATCTGACAGGCGGCGCCGATCTGCAGATTCGTCTCTCCTGCCGTAGCGGGGGCACGCAACCAATTTCATCTACCGTTCGCCGTGCGAGGGCTCAAATCATTGAAAACGCGAGTATTTTAACGTCCGGCGTCGAGTATTGCCGAGAATTTCCGGACTCGATGTCCGGCGAAACAACAACTTGCTGTGTCGGTCGGCGTCCAACCACCGCGCCCATTTAAAGCTTTACGAACGCAGTCACCGACAGGCAATCTCTGCCCGCAGAACCGTGTCCTGAAGCGCTACACCCGAGCACGCCCGGTCTCGCTGTTAGGATACGTGGGATGATCGCCGCCACTACTCCAAATGGTTCGGCTGAGACCGGCCAGACCTACCTCTACTTCGGTTGGCTAACGCTGCTGGTCTATCTGGCCACGCCTGGCGGCTACTTGGTCGACATACAGACGTCGTACCTGTTGAAAAACCAATTGCATGAGACAGCGACGCAGATTGCGACATTCCGGCTGCTTACGGCCATTCCGGTGTACTTTGCGTTCGCTTTTGGCCTGATGCGAGACCGGTGGAACCCGTTAGGATTACGGGACCGTGGCTTCTTCCTCATTTTTGCTTCGGTGACTGCAGTCGCATTCGTTTGGATGGCAACGTCCCGCTTCTCGCACCAAGGGCTGCTTGTCGGAATGTTGGTGGCCATGCTTTCGTTCCGGTTTATCGGGGCAGCGTATCAAGGTTTAATCGCCCTGGTTGGCCAAGAGCGGCTCATGTCCGGGCGCTTGAGCGCCCTGTGGAATATTGTCGCCAGTATCCCTGTCATTGCGGGAGCATTTGCTTCCGGATACATCTCCGAACATCTGCCGCCAAGGGAGACTTTTTTCTTGGTGGCGGCACTCGCTTTACTGATCGCCTTCTTGAGTTTCTGGAAACCCCGTTCTGTCTTCAGCCATACCTATGACAAGCCACAAGCCAAAGGCACGGATTTCCTCGGAGACGTCAAACGTCTGGTGAAGCACCGAGCCATTTATCCTGCAGTTCTCATCTGTTTCCTTTGGAACTTCGCGCCGGGATCAGCAACCCCGCTGCAGTTCTATTTGACAAATGGGCTTCATGCGTCCGACGCCGTTTACTCGTATTACAGCGGAATCTTCGCAGCCTCGTTTGTCCCGACATTCTTGCTGTATGGTTTTCTGTGTAAGAAGGTATCGCTGAACAAGCTGCTGTGGTGGGGAACGATTATCGCGGTGCCGCAGATGATTCCACTGGCATTCATTCACTCGGGTAACCTCGCGCTGCTGCTAGCGGTGCCGATAGGATTGATGGGTGGTATTGCCACGGCGGCGTACTTCGACCTCGCGATGAGGTCCTGTCCCCCGGGTCTGCAGGGAACCTTGATGATGCTGGTTGACGGCGTTTTTGCACTTTCCGCGCGCGGCGGCGACCTATTGGGTTCAAAGATCTACAACAGCAGCCCAACGAATGGGTTTCTTTACTGCGTTATTGCGACGACCGTCGTTTACGCGCTGATCCTGCCGTTGATCCTGCTGGTACCGAAACAACTGATCGCCACTGCGGATGGAGAGCAGAACCCGGAAATCGAGGCCGAAGTGCTGGACGAGATCGCCGAAACGGCGCCCAATTAGGCTGCCGCGATGGGAACATCGAGTACCGCGTATGAACAGGCGCGGATGTAATGACCAAATTTCCGACCGGACCGGAACGGACCCTAAGCCAAATAGTAGCGGGGGCGTGAATTGGATTTCGAACGGCCTTGATTTCGTTGAGATAGAGCTACGCTGACCTATCGCCGCGGGCGTGGAAATTCCACCGATCTTCCATTGGATCACCGATCGGTTGAGCTATTCCATATATATGACTATACTGACTATCTTGACCATATTGAAAGAGGTGCGGCGATGGGCGCGGATACTTGGACAGTCGCAGAGGCCAAGGCGAAGTTCAGCAAAGTGATTGCCCGAGCGCAATCCGATGGACCGCAGGTCGTAACCCGAAGTGGGCGAAAGTCGGTGGTCATAGTTTCTGCCGAAGAATGGGAACGCAAAACAAGACGCGTGGGCAATCTCGCGGAGTTTTTCGCCACCTCGCCGCTGCGCGGTTCGGGGGTTCGAGTTAAGCGCTCTAAAGATGGTCCGCGTACAGTTGATTTGTGAATTTTCTGCTCGATACGGACCTTGTTTCGGAGTGGATCAAACCCCATCCGAATGCGGGCGTTGTCGCTTGGTTGGCTGATGCCGACGAGGACCGTGTATTCATCAGCGTTGTGACACTCGCCGAGCTACGACACGGCGTCGAACGCCTAGCCGTTGGACAACGGCGAAAGCGGTTGAATGAATGGCTGCAGGGCGAGTTGCTCATTCGATTCGACGCTCGAATATTGCCGGTTGACGCTGCCGTCGCCGACGCCTGGGGTCGGATCGTCGCTCACCGCGAAGCACTCGGACGGCCCATCGGCGCGATGGATGCGTTCATCGCCGCGACAGCCCAAATCCACAATTTGACTCTAGCGACACGCAATCAAACCGACTTTACGTCGTCGGTGGATGCAATCGTCAATCCGTGGTCACCAAGCTAAGGCCGATGAGCGGCAACCGTGCCCTTATCGACCCAGGTACCCTTCCTGATTGAAGGCGTGCTTACCGGCACATAGGTTACAGATCATTCCGGGCACAAAGGTAACACTTCAGGCCTTTGCAGAAGACGCAAAGTGCCGTGGCAGGAGTGTTACAAGATGGACGAGCGGCTTCGGTTTGTGGCTCGGCTGCTGGATGGGGAGAAGATGGCGGTGCTGTGCGGAGAGTTTGATGTCTCTCGCAAGACCGGCCATAAGAGAGACCTATCGACGGCTTCCGCGTAGAGCGTCGGCGCTAAAAATATTAGACAGGTCCGGCGAAGACCGCGTCTAACCCCTTGAATCTGGCGCCCCCGGCCGGAGTTGAACCGACGACCTACCGCTTAGGAGGCGGTCGCTCTATCCACTGAGCTACGGGGGCGTGCCTGAATTCATTGAGGGATTCTCGCCGCGGCTATTCTACTGCGGCCGGCGCCGCGGTCACGCTGCGAATGGGCATCGGAAAACGCGCGCTCCGGTGTTCACGCCATGGGACAATTGTAATGGATCGCTGGCGCCGGAATTCCCCACTAGTAGACCACCGGTAAATTCGGCTCCTCCCCCCTTAAGAAGAAGCGAACCGACATATCGCGGATTCTTGCTAAAGAGCTCCACAAAATTGGCCGGCGCGCAACACCGGATATCCGACACCGAAGTCCGCTGTCGGGCCATTGCTGGTTGACTCGCCACGCCGCTGCCCACCGCTGCGCGCAGCGGTTTGGGATAGGCTTGGCTACGCCTTCTATGTTTTTCTAGCTTCGCTGACGTTCAGCGCCAACAAATGGCTCAGTCACTTACGTTCAAAGAGAGCCGCAGATGCAGACCATTGCCGCTGCAGCGCGATTGCCCGCAATCTTGGCGCTCTAGACTTCGACCACTCGATTGCGCAACTCCCCAATGCGATCGATGCGCGCGACCATTTCATCCCCGCCGCGCAGGTACTGGGGCGGCGTCATCGCAAAACCTACGCCTGCGGGCGTACCCGTTGCAATGACGTCGCCGGGCTCGAGCGTCAGGCCGGCCGACAATGATTCGATGATGTGCGGGATATCGAAGATCATTTGCTCGACCCGGGCGCGCTGGCGCTCCTGGCCATTGACCATCATCGACAATTCCAGCGATGTTGGATCGCCGAGCTCCTCGCGATCGACAATCCACGGCCCCAACGGCAGCGTGGTATCGAGAGATTTGCCCTTGAACCACTGATCGTGCCGGCGCTGCAGGTCACGCGCGGTCACGTCATTGGCAATCGTATAGCCGAAAATATGGTCGAATGCAGCGCCAGAGCTGATGTCGCGGCCGCCCCGGCCGATCACCACCGCCAGCTCAACCTCGTAATCCAGGCGCCGCGTGAGCTTCGGATCGAGCCGCACATCGGCGCCCGGGCCAATAACGCTATGGGTTGCCTTGGTGAAGAACTGCGGTACTTCGGGCAGCTTGAGCTCGGCCTTCAAAGTCGCAGCGCCCTCTTTGACGTGGTCGACATAGTTGCGGCCAACGCAAAAAATATTGCGGGTCGGCACCGGCAGCGGTGCCAGCAGCGGCGCCTCCGAGGGCGGGATCAGCGCGAACCCGGCCCCCGCCGCACGGCTGGCCAGCCGCTGGCACGCAGCGATGGCGGACTCCCCGCCACGAATGATGGACAGCACCGAGGACAGATCCACGCTCTCGCCGCCTGCCCCGGCTGCTTGAGCCAACGGCAGCACGCCATGCGGCAGCATGAGCCCGGCCGTAACCTGGTTCTTGTATCGGAAGCTGATGAATTTCATGGAGTGGTGATTCTCGAGCGAATGTCTCGGTAAGTAAATCCGTTTAAATCCAGCGAAAGCACCGGCCACGCCGGCTGCGCAGCTTAGCGCAGCGCAGCGGCAGCTCGAAGCCAATTACAACCGCGGCAAATTCGTGCTGCAAGTCGCGGCTGAGGCATAGGCGCCGGCAACTTTCGGAAAGCCGCATTTTCGCGGGCTGTGCCTGCCGTGATCATGTACATCAGCGCCGCAATCACCTAACAAGCCCGCGGCTTGCCCTTCGGGCCGGTGGTATATTGACCGTATAAAATCAAGGCTGTGAGCGTCCGATCGGGGCCTCGCGGATGACGGACATCTAAACGCCATGACGAGAGACAAAAAGCCGCTGCGTATCCTGGTGGCAGCGTTCCGGGAAGCGCGCCAGCGGCTCAAGACCACAACAACCGGGGAATAAAGTCGTGACACTATCGCCAATCGATATTGCGGTCATTGGGATCTACGCGGTATCGATCTTTGTCCTGGCCCAGTGGGTGTCACGCGAGAAAGGCGCGCATAAGAAGGACGCGCAGGATTATTTTCTGGCAAGCCGAGCCCTCCCGTGGTGGGCCATTGGCACGTCACTGATCGCCGCGAACATCTCCGCCGAGCAGATTATTGGAATGTCCGGATCGGGCTACGTGATCGGGCTCGGCATTGCTTCCTATGAATGGATGGCGGCGCTCACCCTGATCATCGTCGGCAAGTATTTTCTGCCGATTTTCCTCAAGAACGGCATCTACACGATGCCGGAGTTTCTCGAGCGACGATTCAGCAGCAAAGTTCGAACTGTTATGGCGATCTTCTGGCTCGGCGTCTACGTCTTTGTCAACCTCACGGCTATTCTTTGGCTCGGCGCCACGGCGGTTCATACCGTCTCGGGCATCAACGTTCAGATTGCATTGATTGCGCTCGGCGTGTTCGCAGGTGCCTATGCCCTCTACGGAGGGTTAAAAGCGGTGGCGCGTACGGACATCGTCCAGGTCTCGCTGCTGGTACTCGGCGGCCTCATCATCTGCTATATCGCCCTGAACAAGATCTCCGGCAACGCCGGGATGGTCGCCGGCTTTCACGAGCTGACTGTGCGCTTTCCCGAGAAATTCAAAATGATTCTCCCGCCGAGCAACCCGAACTACAAGAACCTGCCGGGCCTGTCGGTTTTACTGGGCGGAATGTGGGTGATGAATGTCTCGTATTGGGGTTTTAACCAATACATCATTCAACGCGCGCTAGGCGCCAAGGACATCCGTGAAGCCCAGAAGGGAATTGTCCTGGCCGCCTTTTTGAAATTGCTGATGCCGGTGATCATCGTATTGCCGGGCATCGCCGCCGCTGCGCTGGCACCGAATCTTGCCCGTCCAGACGAGGCCTACCCGCACCTCATGGCCATGCTGCCGACAGGAATTCTCGGCCTGGTATTCGCGGCTCTGATCGCCGCCATCGTTGCCTCGATGGGGTCCAAGATCAATTCGATTGCAACCATCTTTACCATGGACGTGTACCGACCGCTGCGTCCACAAACCTCCCAGCAGCGATTGGTGCTGATCGGCCGCATCACCGCTGTGGTGGCGCTGATCGTCGCGATCCTATCGGCAAAGCCGCTGCTCGGCAGCTTTGACCAGGCGTTCCAGTATATTCAGGAGTTCACGGGCTTTTTCACGCCGGGCATCTGCGTCATCTTCCTGCTCGGCATGTTCTGGGAGCGCTGCACCGCGACCGGCGCCCTGGTGGCCGCCATCGCCTCCGCCGTGCTCTCGTTCGCGCTGAAGTTTCTGTGGCCTTCGCTACCGTTCATGGACCGCGTTGGCCTGGTGTTTCTGGCGTGCTTCGGGGTAGCCGTCGTGCTGTCACTGCTGCAGACCCGTCGCGATCCCGCACTTCGGGTGGAACTGAAGCAGATCGACTATTCGACGAGCGCCGGCTTCAATCTATCAGCGCTCGTGATCAGCGCAATTCTGATCGCGCTCTACGCGACGTGGTGGTAGACAAGTACGCCATCGTGACTGCAATGAAGCCGGTCGACATTCTCAGCGCCCGCAATATCGTCGGCGAGGGCATCTTGTGGGACTCGCGCCGAGGGCTCTTGTGGTGGACCGACATTCAAGGTCGGGAACTGTATCAATATGACTGGACAGACGCGGCGATACGGGTCTTGGATACGCCAGAACGCGTTGGATCGTCCCGATAGCATCATCCCCGGCATTCGATTCAATGACGGCCGTGTGGACCGCCGCGGGCGATTCTGGAGCGGTACCATGGTTGAAGACCCTCAGTGCACGGCAAGTGGGTCCCTCTATTCGGTGGACGGCACCGCCGAGATCCGCTGCCACGTGCGCGGCATTCGCATTTCAAACGGACTGTGCATGAGCCCGGACGGCACGCGACTGTATTTCGCCGATTCGCCGACACGCACCATTTTTGTTTACGAAGTAATTGAGCCTGAAGGCAGTTTGGGCCCCAGACAGGTGTTCGCACACACTCCGGACGGTGCACAGCCGGACGGGGCCGCAGTCGAGTCGCTTGCAAGCCCACCAAGACCTCGACCACGGTGCGCATCGATTCCGACGTGCTGGCCTGACTGCGGGCCCAGGGTCACTAATGGATCAGGGTTTTGTGCATTGCAGCAGGATCTGGAGCGGAAGGGGATCGAACCCTCGACCTTCGCATTGCGAACGCGACGCTCTCCCAGCTGAGCTACCGCCCCACGAGGCGCGCGATTCTAGCATCCGGCCGTAATGCCGCAACCCGGCACTGCAATAGTGCGACCCAGGTCGGGGCATCGGACAGCGCCGACAGCGGTGTGGGCGCTATGCCGCTGCAGCAAACGGCCCCAAGGCGCGATTCTTGCCCTCTACCGGCAAAGAAGGGCAGGTACCCATGGAACCCCAGTCCGAACTGCGGCGTTTGCTCGAGCGACAAGGTGAGATTCGGCACGCCATGCGCCAGCCCGGCGGCATCCGCATCACCGTCGAACGCGAGCTGTTCGCCATCCTCGAGCAACTGAAGAAATTCCCCACGGCGTCTCAAGCGCTGCCGTCCGAATTTGCCGGCAGCGGCCGCAATCAATGACCGCGGCCCCCTAGATCGCGGCCGGTGGCAATCCGACTCCGGGAGGGGCTGCCCTATCCCTGCGGTGCAACCTGGGATGGGACAGGCGCGAATTCAAGGAAATGGTGGCGCTGCCACGAGGCCGGCCTCGAGATCATCCTCGACGTGGTCTACAACCACACCTCCGAGGGCAACGAGAAGGGCCCGAGCTTGTCCTTCAAAGGCATCGATAACGAAAAGCATCGATAACGCGAGCTACTATGGCCTGCTGCCCGACCAGCCGCGTTACTACATCAACGACACCGGCACCGGCAACACCGTCAATCTTAGCCCTGTGCGTGTGCTTCAGATGCTGACCGACTCACTGCGTTACTGGGCACAGGAGATGCGTGTCGATGGCTTCACGCTCGAGGATCTGGTCAGCTACAACGAGAAGCTCAACGAGGCCAATGGCGAGGAAAATCGAGATGGCACCAGCGACAACCGCGCGTGGAATTGCGGAGCGGAAGGACCCACCGAGGATGCCGCCATCCTGGCGCTGCGCGCCCGGCAAGCACGCAACTTCCTGGCACGGCCTGCATGAACGCGGCACCGACGCCACCGCGTGGGCGTTGCTGTTCGAGCTGCCGCCGCAAGCGGCATGAATACCTCCCCGCACCGTGCAGGCGCGCGGGCGCACTCCATGCCCTTTGGTGCCGAGCTTCAATCCGACGGCAGCGTGCGCTTCCGACTCTGGGCGCCGAGCCATGACCGCATCGAACTGCAGCTACTCGATCAGCCCGGCGCCTTAGGGCTGCGGTGCGAAGCCGGCGGCTGGCATACGCTGACTACCCGCCGCGCGACACGCGGCTCGCGTTATCGCTTCATTCTGCCCGACGGCATGGCGGTGCCGGATCCGGCTTCGCGCTTCCAGCCCGAGGACGTGCACGGTCCGAGCGAGGTCGTCGACCCGCAGGCCTACCTTTGGCACGACCTCGAGTGGCGCGGTCGTCCCTGGAGTGACGCGGTGCTGTATGAACTGCACATCGGCTGCTTCACGGCGGGCGGTACCTTCGTCGGTGCGATCGAGCGGCTCCAGCATCTGCGCGAGCTCGGTGTGACCGCGATTGAGCTCATGCCGTTGGCCGATTTCCCGGGCAGCCGCAATTGGGGCTACGACGGCGTGCTGCCGTATGCGCCCGATTCGAGCTATGGCGATCCACAGCAGCTCAAGGCGCTCATCGATGCGGCGCACGGCTTGGGGCTCATGGTGCTGCTCGATGTCGTCTACAACCATTTCGGTCCGGAAGGCAATTACCTGTCACTGTATGCCCCGCAATTTTTCAGCGCCCGGCATCACACCCCCTGGGGCGCGGCGATCAACTTCGACGGCGAGGGCAGTCGCACGGTGCGGGAGTTTTTCATTCACAACGCCCTCTACTGGCTCACGGAATTCCATTGTGACGGACTGCGGCTCGATGCCGTACACGCGATTCTCGACGATTCGCCGGTGCACGTCCTGGCCGAGCTCGCGCAGCGGGTGCGCACGGGCCTGCCGGGCCGCCATGTGCACCTGGTGCTCGAGAATGAACACAATCAGGCGCAGTGGCTCGAGCGCGGCGGCGACGGGCAGCCGCAACTCTACAGCGCGCAATGGAATGACGATGCGCATCATGTGCTGCATGTCGCCGCCATCGGCGATGCCGAGGGCTATTACAGCGACTACATCGGTCGCACCGACCGCCTGGGCCGCGCACTCGCGCAGGGCTTTGCCTTCCAGGGTGAGCTGATGCCCTATCGGGGCGCAGCGCGCGGGGAACCCAGCGCGCATCTGCCGCCCTCGGCGTTCGTGGCGTTCATTCAGAACCACGATCAAATCGGCAATCGTGCCCTCGGCGAGCGCATCACCGCGCTCGCGCCGAGCCCGGCCGTGCGCGCGATCACTGCCCTCTACCTGCTGTTGCCGCAGATCCCGATGCTGTTCATGGGTGAGGAATGGCACTGTCCGCAACCGTTTCTGTTCTTCTGCGATTTCGGCGCCGGGCTCGAGGAGGCCGTGGTGCGCGGGCGGCGCCAGGAGTTTGCGCGGTTTGAGGCCTTCCGCGACGAGTCGGTGCGCGCGGGCATCCCCGACCCTCAGGCGGCACAGACCTACTGCGACAGCAAGCTCGACTGGACGGGGCTGGATGAGCCCGATGCCGCAGCGACGCTGAGCTGGTACCGGGAACTGCTCGCCGTGCGGCGCCGTCACATTGCCCCACTGCTGCCCACGCTCAGCAGCGCTGGCGCGTACCGGGTGCTCAGTGCCTCGGCGGTGCTCGTGCGCTGGCATGGGTCCGGCGGGACCGAATTGACGCTCATGGCGAATCTCAAGGGCCAGCCTGCTGCGGAGTTTCCACCCGCCGCGGACACCCTGCTCTGGCAAGAGGGTCATGCCGACGCCGTCGGAGGCTTGGGTCCCTGGGCCGTGCGTTGGAGTCTGCGCGTCTGAGGCCAACACATGATCCCGCGCGCCACCTACCGTCTGCAATTGCACAAGGACTTCGGCTTTGAAGCCATGACGCGCTGCGTCCCCTTCCTGGCCGCGCTCGGAATCAGCCACGCCTATCTCTCGCCGTATCTCAAGGCGCGCCCTGGCAGCGCCCATGGCTACGATATCGTCGACCATGGGCAGCTCAATCCCGAGCTCGGAGATGAGGCCGCCTTCCAGCAGCTGACGGATGCACTCAAGGCGCACAAGCTCGGGCAGATTCTGGATTTCGTGCCCAATCACATGGGCGTCGGCGGTGCCGACAATCCGCTATGGCTGAATGTGCTCGAATGGGGTCCGGACGCGGCGCATGCTGGATGGTTCGACATCGAGTGGGATTCTCAGCGACGCTATCTGCACAACAAATTGCTGGTGCCATTGCTCGGCGATCACTACGGATTCGAACTCGAACGCGGCGCGCTGCAGCTCAAATACGATGAGGCCGAGGGCAGCTTCGCGGTATGGGCGTACGACACTCATAAGCTACCCATTTCGCCGCCGCATTACGGCCGCATCCTTGGCAGCGAGCATGCCGAGCTCGAACGGCTGGCCGACGCTTTTACCTGGCTGCCGAACTGGGGCTTGCAGATGGCGCCGCGCGCGGCGGAGTGCAAGACGCAGCTCGCGGGAATCCTGAGCGAGCACGCCGGCGCGCGTGAGGCGCTTGACAGCAGACTGACGCGCTTCCAAGGCCGGCCTGGCGACAGCGCGAGCTGGCGTGAGCTCGATGCACTGATCCAGCAGCAATACTGGCGCGTCGCGTATTTCCGCGTGGCCGCCGACGACATCAATTACCGTCGCTTCTTCAACATCAACGATCTGGCGGGCCTGCGCATAGAGCTGCCCGAAGTGTTCGATCACGCGCATCGGCGCGTGCTGCGTCTCGTGAGGGACGGCGCAATCGATGGCTTGCGCATCGATCATATCGATGGCCTGCTGGATCCCAAAGGCTATCTGAGCCGGCTACAGCGGCGGCTCGCCGCGCGACGTGGCGCCGGGCACTTCTATCTGATCGGTGAGAAAATCCTCGCCGCACATGAGACGCTGCGTGAGGACTGGCAGGTTGACGGCACCACAGGCTACGATTTCCTCAATCAGGTTACCGCCCTGCTGGTCGATGAGACGGCCGAGGCCGCCTTCACGGAGGTGTATGCGCAATTTACCGGCGAGCGCCGTAAATTCGCGGAAATCGGGCGCCTGTGCAAGCTGCACATCATGGACCAAGAGATGTCGGGCGAGCTCAATGTGCTGGCTCGCGATTTGGCGCGGCTCGCGCGCCAGAATCCTCGCACCGCCGATTTCACGCAGAGTCTGCTGCGCCGCGCGGTCAAGGAGCTGATCGCCTGCTTTCCGGTCTACCGCACCTACATCGACAGCACCGGGGTGCTCGAAGGCGCCGATGATCGCGATCTGGGTTGGGCGCTGGCGCAAGCGCGCCGCCACGAGACTGAAATCGATCCCAGCGCGTTTAGTTTTCTCGAGCAGGTGCTGAGCGCGCGGCTCATACAACATCCGCACAGCGGCTATTCGCGCCAGTCGTCGCTACGTTGCGCCATGCGGCTGCAGCAATACAGCGGACCGGTCGCCGCCAAAGGGCTCGAGGATACGGCGTTTTACCGTTACAACCGCTTCGTTGCGCTGAACGAAGTCGGTGGCGATCCGAGTCGATTCGGCGGGACGCTCGCGGCTTTTCATAGAGCCAATCAGCAGCGCGCCCAGCGGTGGCCCCATTCGATGCTCGCCACGGCCACGCACGACACCAAGCATGGCGAAGATGCGCGCGCGCGGCTCGCGGCGCTGTCGGAGTTCCCGGAAGAATGGGCGCGGCAGGTCAATGTCTGGGCGCGCATCCTGCGCGGTCCAAACTCGTCGCCGCAGCCCGATCGCAATGACGAATATCATCTCTATCAGTTGCTGCTCGGCACCTGGCCGTGCGAGCTGCTCGATGAGCAGCACTGCCACGGCGAGCCGCTGCAAGCCTATGCCGAGCGGGTGCGCCAAACCATGCTCAAATCTGTTCGCGAGGCACGCGTGCACACCAGCTGGGCGTTTCCGAACGCGCCCTACGAGGAGGCCATGAGCGCGCTGATCGATACCGGGCTGATCGGCAGCCGCGCGAGCGCCTTCATGGCGGCTTTTCTGCCGTTCGCACGCCGGGTCGCGAGCGCCGGCGCGCACAACAGCCTGATACAGACCGTCGTCAAGCTCACTGCCCCGGGCGTGCCGGATCTGTATAACGGTACCGAGCTGTGGGATCTGTCCATGGTCGACCCCGATAATCGCCGCCCGGTCGATTACGCTCTGCGCGCGCAGCTGCTGCATGAGATCGGTGCGGCGCTGCGCACCGGCCGCGGCGCACTGATGCCGCAGCTGCTGCGCGATTGGCACGATGGACGCATCAAGCTGGCTGTCGCCGCAACGCTGTTGCGCCACCGCGCCGAGCAACCCGAACTCTATAGTGACGGCGACTACCAGCCGCTGCCGGCCAGCGGGCCCCGGGCCGAAGAGATCGCCGCCTATGCCCGAGGCGTTCGAGATCGACACCTGATCGTGGCGACTGCCCGCTACTCGCATCGCCGTGAAGCCGATGGGTTCGATGAGCAGACACAATTGCCGATTCCCGAGGCGTTCGGCCACGGCCCTTGGCGCGAGATCCTGAGCGGACGGGAACTCGCGGCGTCCGGCAGCAGCCTCGAGCCGCGCGTGCTGTTTTCACATCTGCCGGTGGCGGTGCTGGTCTCGCCGTAGCTCAGAGCGATCGCAGCTCCTCGGCGGCATTGAACTGCAGCGCCGCCAAGCGCGCATACAGGGGACTACTGCTCAGCAACTGCGAATGGCTACCGACGGCCACCAAGCGCCCCGCCTCCAACACCGCGATGCGGTCCGCCTTCAGCACCGTCGCCAACCGATGCGCGATGACCAGCGTGGTGCGCCCGCGCATGAGCTCGGACAGCGCGGTCTGCACCAGGCGTTCGGATTCGGCATCGAGGGAGCTGGTCGCCTCATCGAGCAGCAGGATGGGCGGATCTTTGAGAATGGCGCGCGCGATAGCAATGCGCTGGCGCTGCCCTCCCGACAGGCGTGTGCCGCGCTCGCCCAGGAAGGTGTCGTAACCAGCCGGCAGCGCCCGCAGAAATTCATCGGCTGCCGCCGCGCGTGCCGCGGCTTCGATCTGCGCATCGCTCGCGCCAGGGCGCCCATAGCCGATGTTCTCGCGGGCGCTCGCCCCGAACAGCACCGTATCCTGCGGCACGAAACCGATCTGGCGACGCAGGTCCTCGGGCCGCAGCTCGGAGATGTCGCAGCCATCGATGCGGATGGCGCCGCTCGCCGGATCGTAGAAGCGCAGCAGCAGCTGAAAACTGGTGCTCTTGCCGGCCCCTGAGGGACCCACGACCGCGACCGTCTCCCCGCTGCGCACCTCGAGCGTGTAGTCCGCGAGCGCCAAGGTGTCGGCGCGCGAGGGATAGCGAAAATTGACGTGATCGAAGCTGACATCCCCGCGCACCCGAGCGGGCAGGGTCGCGGGCTGCGCCGGCGCCACGATCCCCGGCCGGGCGGCCAGCAGCTCCGCGAGCCGCTCCATGGCGCCGGCGGCACGCTGCATTTCTCCCCACATTTCGGTCAATGCAGCGGCCGAAGTGGCGACGATCGCGGCATAGATCAGGAATTGGCTGAGCTGACCCGAACTCATGCGGTGTGCCAGCACCGCATGCGCGCCAAGCCAGAGCACATAGGTGATGCCGCCGAAGATCATCATGGTACCGAGCGCGGTCAGCGCGGCGCGCACGCGGCTGCGTTGGATGGCCGCAACGAAGCTGCGCTCCACCGCCTCAGCGTAGCGGCGGCTCTGCAACTCCTCGAGCGTGAAGGCCTGCACGGTCTGAATGGCGTTGAGGGTTTCATCGACCAGACTGCTGGTGTCGGCGATCCGATCCTGCGACGCGCGCGATAGCCGCCGCACCTTTCGGCCGACCAGCACCATTGGTGCGATCACCAACGGAATCAGTACCAGGATCACGGCCATGAGCCTGGCGCTGGTCAGCGCCAGCATCACCAGGCCGCCGATCAGGTTAAGCGCCGAACGCAGGGTGATCGAGAGGTTAACCCCCGAGATCGCCTGGACCAGTGTGGTATCGGCGGTCAGGCGCGAGAGCACTTCGCCGGTTCTCGTAATCTCGAAAAAGGTCGGATCCATGCGCACGACCCGCCCATAGACCGCCTCGCGCAAGTCGGCGACCACACGCTCGCCGAGCCAGGTCACCAGGTAGAAGCGCAGGGCCGCGAACAGCCCAAATGCCACCGCTGCGGCCAGGAAACCCACAAAATAGCGGTTAATGACCCCGCTGTTGTTGGCTGCGAGCCCGTGGTCGATCAGCTGTCGCAGCGCCAGCGGAACTGCCAGCATCGCCGCCGCCGCGACCAACAGGGCCCCGAGGGCCCCGGCCAGGATCCAGCGGTGCGGGAGCAGAAACGGCACCAGGGCGCGTAACGGGCGCAGCGACTTCGCCTTGGGTCGATCTCTAGCATCAGCCATGAACAATGATACTGGGAGAGGCCGCACACATTGCGGTACGATGCAGCTTGTCTCCAGGCCGAGACAGTGGTCTTCTATGCGGGTTTGGCGGTACCGTGTCCAATCCCGTATCTTGTTTTTAACTGGAGGATCCGCTCATGGCGCTTTGGAAGGAAACCGGTTCGAATCCGAGCCCGTCTGCGAGTGGCACCCCTGCCGCCAGCGGCACAAATGCCATAACTGAATTGCACGGCAAAAGCCTGGATCGGGCTTTGGAGTCCATGCCATCGGCGGACGCTGGCAAACGCTCTCCGGCTCGCGTGCCGGGCGTGGAATCCGTAATTGCCGCCGAATTGGCCATCGAAGGCAAGATCGTCGGCGGTGGCGATGTCCGTATCGCCGGGCGCTTTAAAGGCGATGTGCAGGTCGATGGCAATTTCCGCATCGACCCGGGCGCGCGGCTCGAAGGCCTGGTGCGCGCGGGGGTGGTCGTGGTTGGCGGCGAACTGCAGGGCAATATCGATGCGGCCAAGCAGGTCGACGTGCTCGCCACCGGGGTCATCGTCGGTGACGTCAAAGCCGCCTCGATCACGGTCGCGGCAGGCTCGCGCATGCGCGGTCACGTCGAATTCGGTTGGGACGACAAGCACACCGCGGTCGAGCTCAAGGGGACGCCGCGCTCGGTATGAGCACCGTCCGCTCAGGCTCGCCGGGCGCCACGCGGGTCTGCCCGCACTGCAAGGCGACGGTCCTGGAAAGCGCAGCAATCTGTCCGGGCTGCCGGCACCATCTGCGCTTCAGCGGCAATGGCCATGCGCTTGAGGCCGGCGAAGGGTATTGCGCACTGAGCGTCGATGGCACCATTGCCCATACCCAGACGAGCGAGCCCTGCGAATATTGCGTCGTGCTGGAGGTTCGCAACGATCGCGGCGAGCAACTGGCGCGGCAGGTGGTCGGCGTCGGGGTTCTTCAACGCGGCGAAGTGCGGCGGCTGAACGTGTCGGTGGAGATGATGCCCGTGAGGGCGCACCAGCCCGCTGTCAAAACTCAGGCGCCGCTCAAGCCGCTGGCTTCTCCGCCCGGACCGTCGATGCCGGCCGGGTTAGCGGCCACGCCGAGCGGTCAGAGGCCGACCGGGCCACCGGGGGGCCCCGCAGGGACTCAGCAGGCGGCCAATTTGACCCACTCGACGGCTGCCAACGCCTCGATGCAGCGCTTGGGAGTCATCCGCAAGCCCCGCTGAAGGCTAACGCGCTCGGCCAGCTCAAGACTTGGGCTTGCGGAACTTGAATAGAAACTTGTCGCTGCGTCCCTTGAGCTCAAAGACCTTGGCGTCGTGCGTATCGTCCTCGTTGTGTAAGGCTTCGCTGGCGGCCTCGAACTTGAATCCAACGCTGGTAACTTCTTGTTTTACCAGCTCCGGATCGATACGGTGCAGGGTATCGGTATCGCGCGCGCCGGATCCGGCGGCGGCCACGTGGTCCTCGACGATGAACACCCCTCCGGGCTTGAGCGCGTTGAAAATAACGCTATCAAAGGCCTTCATGTCGGGCTTACCGAGATAGGCGTTATGCAGATCGTGATAGTTCTCCGAGGTCCAAACCACATCCAGGCCGGCCGGTAGCTTGAAATCCGCCGCGCTTTGGCTATCCGCCGTCACGTTGGTGCACGGATTGGGGGCAGGCGCGGCACTCCCCGCGTCTGGTGGCGGCGGATCGCGTTTGACGACCGGGTTGATACCGATCGTGTACAGGTGCCCCTTGGGGCCCACGATCTGACAAAAAATTCGCGTGAAGTAGCCGCCACCCGGCATCAACTCGCCGACCTTCTGGCCGGGCTTGATGCCGGCGAACGCGATGACCAGCTCCGGCTTGCGATTCACATCGCGATCCCGGTCCTTCTCGGGACGACTGCCGTCGGCAACGGCCGCCTTGATGTACTGGGGAATATAGACCAGACCGAGTGCGCCGGCGGCGAGCACGCTGGAGGCCACGCACAGTGCGAGCGCAGCGCTGGATTGGATCTTCTTGTTCATGACACCCCCGTGTAGAGATTTCGCGCCCACAGGATAGCGCATCGGCTCAACCTGCTGGCAGCCGTCCGCCCAGTGCCAGCAGCAACTCAACGGTGTCCTCGTAGCGCTGCGCCTGCGCACGAACCAGGCCGAGGCGCGCCTGCTGGCTCTGCCGCTGCGCCTCGAGCACCTGCAGCACTCCGGTATTGCCGGCGCTGTAGCTGTCGCGAGTCAGCGACAGATTCTCGCTCGAGATCGCCACGGCAGTCTGCTCGCTGCCAAGCAGCTCGGCGTCATGATCGAGCGCTTCGAGGGCATCGGCGACCTGCCCGAAGGAGCGTAGTAACACCTGTTCATAACTGGCGAGCGAGGCGTGCATCGCATCGTCCGCGGCACGCTCGCGCGCGCGCAGCGTGCCATGGTCGAACAGCGGCTCGGTAAGGCTGCCGGTCAATCCCCCGGCCGTGCTGTTGGAGTCGAACAGCGCATGCAGCGCGGTGGATTGCAGGCCGGCAGTGGCAGTCAGGCTGATCTGAGGGTAGAGGTTGGCTGCGGCGACACCCACCGCAGCCGTGGCGGCGTGCAATTGCGCTTCGGCCGCCAGGATGTCCGGACGGCGGTGCGCGAGTTCCGCGGGCAGCGTGCGCGGCAATTGCTGCGGCAAAACGAACTCATCGAGCTTGAAGTCGGGGGCGGTCCATTCGGCCGGCGCGCGGCCCACCAGCAGGGCCAGCGCGTGCTCGGCAGTACTGAGTTCGCGCCGCAACGGCGGCAGCAAGGTTTGGTCATTGGCGCGTTGGCTTTGGGCGTTGAGCACATCCACCCGGTTCGCACTGCCGGCTTCGAACGCATCCTGCACCAGCTTCAAGTCGGTTTGATCGTCGGCGAGCAGCGCTTCCACACTCTCGATTTGCGCCCGCGCGGAGGCGGCGGCCAGCGCCTGCAGGGCGACGTTACCGCTCAGACTCAGCGCTGCAGCCTCGACTTCATGCTGCTGATAGCCGGCCAGGGCGCCCTGCCGCTCGATCGTGCGCCGTACGCCGCCCGCGAAATCGAACAGGTAGCTCACCGAGAAGCCGACCGAATAGAAGCTGAAAGGTGGTAGCTGTTCCGGCCCGAGGAATGCCGCCCCGTATTTCTGCCGGCCGGCGCTCGCGTCCAGGTCGACCTGAGGATATCGCGCCCCCTCGCTGGCGGCCGTGAGTTCCTGCATTTGGCCTAACGTGGCGCGGGCCGCGGCCAGATCGCGGTTGTGCTCAAGCGCCTCGTGAATCGTCGCATCCAGGCGCGGGGAGTTCAACGGCAGCCACCACGGCGAGGACGGGTTGGCCCCTTCGGCCACTGACTGCTCGGTGCCGTCCCAATACGGCATCGGCGCGGCGGTGTAGCGGCTGGGACTGCTGTCGGCGGGCGCGACAAAATTGGGGCCAGCCACACAAGCGCAGAGGCCTGCAGTCAGCAGCGCCGCACTGCCTGCGCGCACGCTCACCCGCGCCTGACTACTCCAGCGCGACATCTTTGACTCCAGCCCTGGTGCCCCGCGGCGTGCGCACGAGCAGCAGCAATGGTATCGCCAGCAACGTCAACAGCAGCATGAAATAGAAATCATCGAGGTACGCGATCATGGTGGCTTGCGCCGTGACCTGTTGATTGAGTGCGGCCGTTGCCGCGGCGCCGGTGATTGGGCCATGGGAGTGCTGGGCCATCAAGAACGGTGTGATGTGCTGCGCGAGCGAGGAATGCACCACCTGGGTATTGCGCAGCATGAGGCCCTGCACCGCGGATATGCCGATACTGCTGCCGATGTTGCGGACCAGGTTGAACAGCGCGGTGCCTTCGTTGCGCATCACCGCCGGCAGCGTCGCGAAGGTCAGCGCCGCCATCGGCACGTAGACGATGCCCGTACCCAAACCCTGTATTGCGCCCGACCAGATCACCGAGGCCATGGGCAGTTGCATCGAGAAGTGCGACATCATCGACAGCGATATCGCGGTCAGGACAAAACCCGTGCCGATGATCAACCGCACATCGAAGCGTCCGAGCGCGCGACCCACGAACAGCATGGCGATCAACGTGCCGGCGCCGCGCGGCGCCGTAGCGATGCCGGCCTGCAATACCGAATATCCCATGAGACCCTGCAACAGCGGCGGTAACAGCGCGAGCGTCGCGAACAGCACGATGCCGACCAGGAAGATCAGGATATTGCCGGTCAGGAAGTTTCGATCCTTGTAAAGGGCCAGCCGGATGAACGGCTTTCGCGCGGTCAGCGTGTGCGTGACGAACAGGTAGAACGCCAATGCACAAACCGCCGCCTCCAGCTTGATCTCGCCGGAGTTGAACCAGTCCTGACTGGGTCCGCGATCGAGCAGCACTTGCAGTGCCCCGACAAAGGTACTGAGCATGGCAAAGCCAAAGAAATCGAAGCCCTTGCGTTCATGGGTGGTGTCGGGGAAATAGGCCAGCACGCCGAGCACGGCGAGGATGCCGAACGGCACGTTGATGTAGAACACCCAACGCCAGCTATAGTTATCCGTCAGCCAGCCGCCGAGCATCGGCCCGAGCGTCGGACCGAGCACCACGCCGATCCCCCAGATCGCCATCGCCCGGCCATGCTGCTCGGGCGGATAGACATCGAACAACACGGCCTGCGACATCGGGATCAGTGCGGCGCCGAACAGGCCCTGCAACACGCGGAACAGCACGATCTGCTCAAGCGACTGCGCCATGCCACAAAGCGCCGAGGCCAGCGTGAAGCCAATGATGGATACCAGAAACAGCGGCTTGCGGCCGAAGCGATCGGCCAGCCAGCCGGTCAGCGGCGTCATGATCGCCGCGGCGACGATGTACGAGGTCAGGACCCATGTCATCTGGTCCTGCGTGGCCGAAAGACTGCCCTGCATGCGCGGCAGCGCCACGTTGGCGATAGTGTTGTCGAGCGCCTGCAGAATCGAGGCGACCATCACGGTGCCGGTAATCATGCCGCGATGAAGCGCCACGCCGGCGTCAGACGCAGCGTGCGCGCCGGAAGCCATCAGCGCTGCGCGAGTGCAGCCGTGCCGTGACCGAACAGGCGGCGCCGGTGCTGTGTATCGACCGTGACGTCAACGCTCAAGCCGGCGTGCAGCGCCACACCGTCGAGTGCCGCATCGTCAAGTTGCAGCCGTACCGGCACCCGCTGCACCACTTTGACCCAGTTGCCGGTGGCATTTTCCGGTGGCAGCAATGAAAACTGCGCGCCGGTACCCGGGCTCAGACTCGCGACCCGGGCCTTGAAGCGACGTCCCGGGTAGGCATCGATGCGCACTTCAGCAGACTGACCCGGCCGCATGTAGGTCAAGTCATCCTCCTTGAAGTTGGCCTCGACCCAGACATCGCGGCTCGAGATCACACTGAACACGGGCGTCGCGGCGGTGATGTAGTCACCGACCTGCAGCTGTTCGACTTTGGCCGCGACGCCGTCATCTGGCGCCCGGATCACGGTATAGGACAGCTCGAGGTTGGCGCGATCCAGGGCCGCCTGCGCCTCCTGGACGACCGGGTGCTGCGCGACTGGCAGTTCGGGATTGCCGCCGAGCAATGCCAGCACGCCGCCGAGCTGCTGCTGTGCCGAGTTCAGCTGCGACTGTGCCAGCTCCATGGCATGCTGGGTCTGCTCAAATTGAGCGCGTGAGCTGATGCCGGACTGCAGCAAGTGCTGCTGGCGTTCGAACTCATGCTGTTGGTAGGTGAACGTGCCGCGCGCGGCCACGACGTTGGCCACTTGCTGCCGATAGCTGGCCTTGGCCGCACCGATTTGCATGCGTGCGGCCGCGAGCTTGGCCTGCGCGTCCTCGACGGCGATCCGAAACGGGCGGTCGTCGATACGGAACAGGATATCGCCGCGCCGCACGCTCTGGTTATCGCGCACGTCGAGCTCGACCACGCGTCCCGGCACGTTCGCGCTGATAGAGGTCTGCGCCGCCTGCACCGATGAGTCGTCGGTCGAGACATAGCGGCCCGACGCCAGGTAGTACCAGAGCCCGCCGATCAGGGCGAGCAGCACACCGCCGAGCATGAGCGCCCAGCGCAACCGTGCGCGCCGCCGCTGCACCCGCTCGGCCTGATCCACCGCCTCAGTGGCGGCATGCTCTTGCACCATGGCGTCCATACTTGTACTCACTTGGCATCGAGAGTCGACAGCGTGCCGTGTATGCGCTCGAGCAGGTCGACCAGCTGCTCGCGCTCGCCTTGGCTCAAGGCGGCCAACGCCTCACTGCGCGTCTGCTCCGCGATCCTCCATATGCGCTCGACGATCGGCTTGGCCGCCTCGCGCAGAAACAGACAGTGGGCACGACGATCGATCGGGTCAGGCCGACGTTCTATCCAACCGTCCTGCTGCATGCGGTCGAGGCTTCGCACCAGCGTCATGGGATCGGTTTCAGTAAGCTCGGCCAGTCGCGCCTGGCTGATGCCCTCGTTGCGCGAGAGGTGCGCCAGCACCTTGCAATGGGGCAGCGTCAGTTCGAGTTCGTGGGCGTTGCGCTCAAATCTCTTCGCGGACAGGCGGGATACGTCCCGCACCAGAAAGCCGAAATTTCGCAGCTTATCCACGACCGTTACACGCTCGGGGCGCTTAGCGCCCAGAAAATCTCACGGCAGATACAATAACATTGGTTATTATATGAGTCAATATTAGACCTCGGCAGCCCCTGCCGCAACGCTTGACGCCGCGCGCGGAATTTATTTCTTGTAGCGCTTCATGCCGGCGCCGATCTCGGCTTTGGCGTCATCGACTCCGCCCCAGCCCTCGACCTTGACCCACTTGCCAGGCTCCAGATCCTTGTAGTGCTCGAAGAAGTGTTGAATCTGATAGAGCCGATGGGGATTGATATCGTCGTGCTTGCGCCAATGACTGTAGGTGAGCAGCACCTTGTCATCGGGCACCGCGAGCACCTTGGCGTCATCGCCTTTCTCATCGGCCATCTTCAGCAGGCCCAGCGGCCTGCAGCGCACGACCACGCCGGGCATCAGCGCAAACGGCGTGATCACGAGCACGTCGACCGGGTCGCCGTCATTCGCCATGGTGTGCGGCACATAACCGTAGTTGCACGGATAATGCATGGCCGTGCCCATGAAGCGGTCGACGAAAATGGCACCGCTCTCCTTATCTACCTCGTATTTGATCGGATCAGCATTCATCGGAATTTCAATGATGACATTGAAGATATCCGGCGCTTGATTGCCCGGTGTGACCAGATCCAAACTCATGAATACCTCGGCGAGAGGGCTGAATTGCTCATCGAGACGCTGGCATCCTAACCGCTAAAATGAGACGCAGCACCTATAATCCACCAAATGCGCGGCTAGCGACTTCCGTGACGCAGTCATCCAAAGCCGCGCGGCTGCGTTTGATAGGCTTAGGCGATAACGCAGTTTGGAGAATAGCGATGAAGACAGCTCGAGGCTTGAAGGTCGCAATGGCCGCGCTGGCTCTGGCGTCCGTGACGTTGGCCGGTTGCGTCGTAGCGCCGGCGCCGCGCTACTATGGCGATGCCACGGTCATGGTCGCACCGCCCCCGCCGCAGGTGGAAATCGTGGGCGTTGCGCCCGCGCCAGGCTATGTCTGGATTGGCGGCTACTGGAACTGGGTCGGTGGACGGCACGAGTGGGTAGCCGGTCGCTGGGAGGCAGGCCGCCCGGGTTATCATTGGGTGCCGCATCGTTGGGTGGCCTATCACGGCGGCTATCGCCTGGCTCAGGGGCACTGGGCACGCTAGCGCGCCCATGACGGGCTAAAGTCAGCGCGCTGATACGGCGGTCGCGGCCTCGAGTTCGAGGCTGTGCCGCCGGAGTTCAGGTACTCGCCCGCCCGCAGCGGCAATACAACGGGTTCACACATCCCGCCGAGTCCCGCACAATCGGTCCATGGGCGACGCAACTCAACGCATTCGGGCCAGTTCGTGAACGACTATGTTTCCAAAGCTGCGGTCTACGAGCAGCTCCAGGGCAGCCTGCGACCGCTGATCCGTGGCCAAACCGATTTTCTGGCCAACATCTCAAATTTTGCCGCGCTGTTGTTTAACTCGTTGCCGAATCTGAATTGGGCCGGGTTCTATCTGCTGCGCGGCACTGATCTGGTGCTCGGACCGTTTCAGGGCAAGCCGGCCTGCTCCTGCATCGCGATAGGTGATGGTGTCTGCGGCACAGCGGCGCTGCAACGCGCTGCCGTGCTGGTACCGGACGTGCACGCGTTTCCGGGCCACATCGTCTGCGACGAAGCCTCGCAGTCGGAGATGGTGCTGCCGGTCTTCAAGGAGGGCCGGTTGGTCGGTGTGCTCGATCTCGACAGTCCCCTGCCCGCTCGTTTCGACGAGATCGACCGCGATTGCATCCAGCAACTGCTGCAGACACTGATGGACGGCACGATGGTGCCGGAATTTCGGCTCGCACCGCCAACGTAGAGTCGCCGATGATGCAGGCGATCAAGCTGGTGCGCGCCTTGCAGAGGGGTCGAGATGATTGCAAACGCCCGTGATCACTACCTCGACAACACCGGACGCGCCGATCGCCTCGCCGGCGGAGTGCGGCGCATCCCGATCACTACGCCCCACGGCACGTTCAACGTCTGGACCAGGCGTTTCGGCAACAATCCCCGCATCAAGCTGCTGCTATTGCACGGCGGACCTGGCGCCACGCACGAGTACTTTGAAGCGTGCGACGCCTATCTGCCCGCGGCCGGCATCGAGTTCTATTACTACGACCAGCTGGGTTCCTATTACAGCGATCAGCCCGATATTCCAGATCTTTGGGAGCTGCCACGTTTTGTCGACGAAGTCGAGCAGGTGCGCGTGGCGCTCGGTCTGGATGCCGGCAACTTTTTTCTTCTGGGCCATTCCTGGGGCGGCATCCTCGCGATCGAGTATGCGTTGCGCCACCAACAGCACATGAAAGGTCTGGTCATCTCTAACATGATGGCGAGCATTCCGGCCTACAACGACTATGCCGAGCGCGTGCTGATGCCCACCATGGACCCCTCGGTGCTCGCGGAAATCAAGCGGCTTGAGGCAGCCAAGGACTATGCCAATCCGCGCTACATGGAATTACTCATGCAGCATCACTACATTTACCACGTGCTGCGCGTGCCGCTCGGCGAGTGGCCTGACCCGGTTGACCGCGCATTCAAACATTTGAACCCGAAGGTCTACATACCCTTGCAGGGCCCGAGCGAACTCGGAGCCAGCGGCAAGCTCGCACAATGGGACCGTACTGCCGATCTGCACAGCATCCGTGTACCGGCCATGACCATCGGTGCGCAACACGACACCATGGACCCGAAGCACATGCAGCACATGGCTCGATCCCTAGCCAACGGCCGGTATCTGCATTGCCCCGACGGCAGCCACATGGCCATGTTCGACGACCAGCAACGGTACTTTGACGGTTTGATCGGCTTTCTCAGGCATGTCGACCGCCACCGCGCATAAACACACATCAATCGATCAAGACCACCCCAATTCATGTCAAGCCTCGAGCAATTTGGCTACCGGGAACAGCTACGGCGCGCGCTCACCACCAAGGATCTGATCGTCTACGGCATGGTCTTCATGGTGCCCATTGCGCCCTACGCCGTGTTCGGGTTCGTCTGGCACGACGCCAAGGGCATGGTGCCACTCGCCTACCTGCTCGGCCTGGTCGGAATGTTCTTCACTGCCATGAGCTACGCGGCGATGTCGCGCGCCTTTCCGCTGGCCGGCTCGGTGTACACGTATGCGCAGCGCGGTCTGCATGAGATTGCCGGGTTCTTTGCAGGTTGGCTGATACTGCTGGACTACATTCTCGTGCCCGCGTTGCTGTACCTGTTCAGTGCCGTGGCGCTGCGACCGCTGTTCCCGGGCGTGCCGGATTGGATCTGGCTGATCGGATTCATCGCCTTCAACGCCGCCGTGAATTTGATCGGCATGCAACTTACCGCGCGCATCAACTGGTACATGCTCGTCATGGAGTTGGTGACACTGGCGCTGTTCGTCGTCTTCGGACTGTTCGCCCTCTACAGCGGCCACGGCGCGGGCCGGCTGACGCTCAAACCCATCTACGACCCCAGTGTGTTCTCCCTGGCCACCGTGGCCGGTGCCACTTCGATTGCCGTGTTGTCGTTTCTCGGCTTTGACGGCATCTCGACTCTCTCGGAGGAAAGCCAGGGCGGTCAGGGCGCGGTGGGCCGCGCCACATTGCTGTCGCTCGTGCTGGTCGGGGCGCTGTTCATGCTGCAGACCTGGATCGCCACCGATCTGGCGCAAGGCATGCGGTTTTCATCACCGGAAACCGCGTTCTACGAGATTTCCGAGCGCGCGGGCGGAGCCTGGTTGCGACTGATCACGATCGGTGCCGTGGTCATCGCCTCGGGAATTGCCAATGCCATGGCCGCACAGGCCGCCGTGTCGCGCATTCTTTTCGCCATGGCGCGCGATGGCAAGCTGCCCGCGGTGCTGGCAAGGATTCACCCCCGCTACAAGACGCCGTACGTCAGCACACTGGTGGTCGCCGGCGTGTCGCTGCTGGTTGGTGGGTTCTTTTCGCAGCGCCCCGATGATCTGAGCCGGGTCGTCAATTTCGGCGCACTCAGCGGATTTCTGCTGTTGCACCTGTCGGTCATCCATCACTATTTTATTCGCCAGCGCAGCGGCGATTGGCTACGTCACCTGCTCTTTCCCTTGGTGGGCTTTCTGGTCATCGCCTACGTACTTTTCGAAATGGATAGCGCCGCCAAGATCATGGGTGCCTGCTGGATTGCCATTGGTGCGGTCTATTACCTGGTGCTTGCCGTACTGCTGAAGAAGCCTGCCGCGCTCGAGATCTGAGCTAGGCCTCAGGTATCCATGAGACGGCCGCAGCGGGCCAGCACGCCCCTGAGATCACGCAGAGCCGGGAACACTTCATTGTTCCAGTCCGCGCCCTGCGCGTCGTAGGCCTGCTGCTCGAATTCCACGATCTCCTTATCCTCACGAAAAATGTTCTCGGTGAACCAGACCACGAACGGCCAGACCGCGTGGATAAGGCCCGGCACAGGCGGCTTCTTCACCGACAGATAGCCGTAAGTGCGGTTGGTGCGCTGCTCGGCATCCAGCGGCGTATAGCCCAGCCAGACGTCCAGCACCGGATCATTGGTCTGTTGGATGTCGCGCCCGACCCAGACCTTCAGACTCTGGCTCGGGTAATCGGTGCGAATGCGCATGTGGTCGGAGAAGTCCTTCTTGGCCTCGCCGCGCTTGCGCACCAGGTCGACGATCACCTGTTCGCCCAGGGAAGCTTTGCCTTCGGTCCGGCTGAAACTGTATTCGACCTGCGCCCAGTCCTCGCCGTGCTGCCGTCCCAGGCACTTGGCCCGGATCGAGCCCATCTGCTTGCGGTGCATGAACTGGTGGTTCATGTCGAACAGATTCTCGTGCATGAAGCTGTAGTGACAGGCCACTTCCCGGTTGAGCCGCCGGGTCTTGTAATCCTTGCGCTGGGAAGAGCCGAGCCCCGTCGGCAAGCGGCTTTCAGCCAGGGCCGGATCGCCCGGAAAGACGAAAATCAGGCCGTCCACCTCGCGCACGGGATAGCTCTTGACCCCGTTGGGCAGCCGCTCCTTGCCGAGGTAGGGCACGTCCACGCACTTTCCGCTCCGATCATAGGTCCAGCCGTGATAATGGCACTTGATTTCGTCCCCGCTCACCACGCCAAGGTGCAAGGGCACCTGCCGGTGGGCGCAGCGATCCTCCAGCGCAAACGCCTGGCCGCCCTTGCCGCGATAGAGCGCAATGGGCAGCTCGGCGAAGCGCCGCCCGAGAGCCTTGCCCCTCTTTAATTCATCTGACCAAGCCACGGGATACCAGTAATCGGGATGGGCGCCCACGCGACGCAGATCGAACGCGTTGGGCGAATTCGCTGGATGCATGGCGACCAGGTTCGAACCATCTTCCGGCATCGGACGCTCCAAACAGTGCTCCTGAGCGCGAGACTAGCGCGTCGGCACGCCCCATGGCTACTTCTGACAAGCAGCAGGCAATTGGCACCGGACAGCTCGCGACCCGCGCCTCTGGGAGCGGTACCGACCGATGCGCCGCTCGACGCGAATCAATGTCTTCGCTGGTATGCGTTACATAATCGGACCAGGGCGCGGAACATCGTGTCGCGACATGCGCGCAGCGCGTCAGCGGTGAGATAATCCCGCAATCAAAATGACTCACGACCTGCCGCAAATATTTGAGGCTTTCGTGCGCGGTGCTAGCACGCCCGGTGCGTTTGAATGTCAGCTGCTGACACTTTGCAAGACGACGCCGGAGAGCACATGGGATGTGCTGGCACTGCTTGACCAACATCATCGCCGCGGCAAGTTATCGGCTGAGCTTTGCCGGACAATACGGCATAAGATCGAACGGCAGGTACTGGGGATTGAAAACTTCGAAATGACTCGCGCTCCTGCTGCGCGCGAACCCGATCTACCGCCTGCCGCCGCTCCGATCCCGATCGAGCCTATCGCGCGCGCCGAAGTCGCGCCTCGTCCCGAGCCACCGAAAAGACTGAAAGGGCGGCAGCGGATTACAACCTCTCAAGCCGTTGCGTTATCCGCGGTGCTGCTCGGAATAGTGGCATCGCCCGCGGTAACAGAGCTGCCAAGGAACGTCGACACGGCTCACGATGTTCCCTCTGCTTCGCAGGCACCGGATCAGCGAACCTCCGGTCCCGAACTGATTTCCCTCGCGAGCGATCAGTACGTCGTTTACCCAAATGAGAGAATGGGTGAACTCTCCGTCCAGCGCACGCTCGAGGCCGGAGGCGACACTAGTTTCGTCTGGTGGACAAAGGGGTCGGGGGCGAAGCCCAATGAAGACTACATTGCCGGCCCGCCTAAGCTCGCTCAAATGCGCGAGGGCGTAGCCTCCGTCAAGTTGTATGTGCCGATTCTCGCCAACCCTTCCCGGCGCCATATCGAAATGTTTTACGTGTTGATCGGTAAACCCGGCGGCGGCGCCGGTCTCGGTCCAATCCGTCGGGCCGCGGTATTTATCATGCCCGCCAATGACGCTGACGGTACGGTAGCAGCCGCACCCTCTGCGACATCCCCCGGAAGGTAGAACTCCCAAGCCTTATTTGCCTCCACCGCACTGGTGATGGTGAAAACGAGTCGATCGTTGTTCACCCAAGCGACGGTGCGCAGATCGGCGATCTTGAAGCCCTTGATGAATTTTGTTTGAGCCGGCGCGTTCGATGGCCCGACTCTGGCCGCCAGCAAAACATATGCCACTTATCAATGCGTCAGGACACCAGCTTGCGACAGAACGGCACGAGGCAGGTCAATTGTGAACGTGCAGCCGGCGCCAGGTGCGTCACGGACGCTGAGAACTCCGTTGTTTGCCTCGACACTGCGCCGACAGATTGGCAGCCCGAGTCTGATGCCGGCTTTAGCGACGCTCTGCGTCGACGGTAGAAACATTTTTTTCCAGGCGCCCGCTGGCAGGCCCCCGCAGTGATCCACGATCTCGATCAGGACGCGCTCCCCTGCCGCGAAGGCGTTCAATGTCACTTCGGTGCGTTGCTTCGTGAACTTGAACGCGTTTTCGAGCAGGGCCACAACCACCGAGAAAAGCATGTCGCGGTCGACATCAACCGCAAGTCCCTTGTCAACCTCGGTTACAGTAAATTTGCATTCTCGGGC